>Ga0182021_10010900_pt1 | contig 10781 bp, 11 predicted proteins | sample 612E3MmetaG_FD_120493 | JGI IMG/M metagenome (GOLD analysis project Ga0182021, IMG submission 120493) | Permafrost microbial communities from Stordalen Mire, Sweden - 612E3M metaG (Illumina Assembly) | ecosystem: Environmental > Terrestrial > Soil > Wetlands > Permafrost | place: Sweden...
GAATTTTCAATTTCTAAAAAGCATGCTTCAGCCGCCTAACCAGGCGCTTCCCTGCCGAAGGCATCACTTTGTGAGAAGGGATCCCTTTGGGACAAGCTGACAGAATGAGTGTTGGAGCAATTTGCATTGCGCGTAAAGTTCGAGTGGAATTGGAAAGAACCAGCATGAACTCATTTCGTTTAGTGCAAATTGAAAGTATTCATCGCTGCAGCTTAGCGCCGGTCCGTTAGGGCGCACCTAAAGGAGGATAATATCAATGAGAAGTTTCTTGTTTTTATGCTTGCTACTTATTCCAATAATGTTAAAAGTCTTTATTTATATTTATGTTTCTATATTAGCTAACACCACAACAGCATGTGCGATGGCTTACCAATGGATATCCACCAATTATTTTAATAAGATATTCAGTCATTCTTTTAACAATCCTCTTCAATTGATGAGACAACCAAAAAATATTAAGGCTCTTTGGAAACTGGAAAAGTTTGTTAAATGAACCAATTGTTGGGAAATGGGTTCGATTATTCATCTATTCTAGAAGAGCAATGATTGCGATGGGTGTTCCTTTCATTTTGTTATTAACTTTATTTGGCATCATATTATTTACTTATAAAGGTGCGCCCTGACCAGGCGCTTCCCTGCCGAAGGCATCACTTTGTGAGAAGGGATCCCTTTGGGACAAGCTGACGGAATGAGCGTGGGAGCAATTTAACATGGCGAATAAAGTTTTTGTGCTTAATAATTTAGTTGTTAGCATGAACTCAGTTAGTTTAGTGCAATATGTAAATTATCAGCACCGCAGTCCGATCCCACTAAGTGGGATCGTGATCGCGTTCCGTTGCAAAAGCAACGGAACGGACTTAGCGCCGGTCCGTTAGCCAGCATTTAATAAGTAACGATACAAATAATTGAAAGGCTCAAATGAAAACAATAATTGCACTTACATTCTTGATTTCTTTAAATTTTGTCTGTGGTCAAACCAGCACTAATTCCATTGATTATTTTGGCCAAATACCGCCAGATACGATACCGAAGATATTCGCTCCAGGAATTATTTGTCTTGTTGATAGATTCGAAGCTCGTGGAGCTTTTTCTCCAGATGGGAAAATGTTTTATTTTACGATTACAAATGAAAATTGGACTTCTCAAAAAATACTTTTTTGTGAATATTTAAATAATAAATGGACTAAACCAGATACAGCAAGTTTTTCTAGAAAGTTTAATAATCATGAACCCTTTTTTTCATTTGATGGTCAAAAACTCTATTTTACATCAGATAGGGATAAACGAACGAAGGAAAATAAGAGAGATTTGTTTTTTGTAAACAAGTTGAAAGACGGTTGGTCAGAACCCTTCAAATTGGATACTCCAATAAATTCAAATTATACAGAATATTATTTCTGTCAATCAAAAAAAGGAACAATTTACTTCGCATCGAATAGACCCGGAGGAAATGGAGCTCTTGATATCTATTATTTAAAACCAAATCATGATAAATTAAATAATATTGGCAACATAATAAATAAAGGTTATACAGGAGATCCGTGTATTGCACCGGATGAGAGCTATATCATATTTACATCAGCACAAACAATAGATGCAGATAATGTTGACTTATATATAAGCTTCAATGAGAATGGGACTTGGACTGAACCTGTTAATATGGGAAGTTCGATTAATACAAAAGCCAACGAATATGCGCCTTTCCTCTCACCAGATGGTAAGTACTTTTTCTTTGTGAGACATGACGGGATAAAAGGCGACATATACTGGGTAAATACGAGCATAATAAATAAATTTAAAACCAAATAAACATACTATTGCCTTCAGACTCTTGTGATGTCATATATAATTAAATGCTGGCTAACCCGGCGCTTCCCTGCCGAAGGCATCACTTTGTGAGAAGGGATCCCTTGGGGACAAGCTGACAGTTGCCAGCTGAGTGCGAAATTCATGGCTAATGGTGGGTTGACGTTTTTATTAGTAGCTTTTCAATACCTCGTTGGTTGGGGAATATTTAATTTAGCTATCAGCATGAACCTGTTTCGTTTTGTGTATATTAAAAGTTATCAGCGCCACAGTCCGATCCCACTAAATGGGATCGTGATCGCGTTCCGTTGCAAAAGCAACGGAACGGACTTAGCGCCGGTCCGTTAGCGCATTGCGATATATCCTTTCAAATATTTTGATCAATTTAGAGGTTACAATGCAAAACGGTATTGTATTTTTACTTAACGCACTTGTGTTTGTTTCCTGCAAAGAAACTACTCCTTCAAACGGACCAATAATATCCAACGAACCATTCAAGCCGGTATTTACACAAGTTTGGAACCCTGGCCAAATAAATACAGTCTATGTCGGGCCATCCGGGAACATTTATGCCGGAACAATGGAGTCGCTCTTCAAATCGTCAGATGACGGTTTATCATGGACGAGGTGTAATATTCCGTCTGATAAAATCTCAGTCGATTGTATTTGCGAACCAATTAGCGGAACGGTCTTTGTAGGATCGGGTGGTTGTAGTCAGCAAATTGGTGTGATAAGGTCGACCGATAATGGTGTTACATGGACTATTGTCAATGAAGGCCTGACAGATTACTGCATGAATACAATTACATTCAAGCCGCCGAATATGCTCTTTGCAGGAACTGCTTATCACATTTATCGTTCCTCAGATAATGGAGACTCCTGGGTGGCAGCGCGTAGTTCAGGAGTGTACTGGAAGATGGTGTACTGCATTTTTGCATTAGATACCGTGAACATTCTTGCAGGTATCGGTGCTGGTTTGTATCGGTCTTCAAACAATGGAGATTCCTGGATGCCGATAGACACGATCGATTCGTACCGCTCAATAGCTCAAACAAACAATGGAATCATCCTTACTGTGTGTTCTCCTTATTCTCATCCAGGTCTTTCCAGATCAACCGATTTGGGTACACATTGGAACTATTTGACAACCGGCCTTTGGAACGAATGGACTTATCAGGTAATGACAGGATCAGGTGGGATAGCATATGTGCTGGGACGGTACCAAATTGCACGTACGAAGGACAATGGTGATAGTTGGTCCGTATCAGACAGCGTTCAGAGCAATTTTATATCGATTGCTCTTGCAAAGGATGGAAAACTTATCGCAGGAGGGTCAAATGGATTCTACATATCAACTAATGCACCCTAACCAGCGGCTCAAGCTGACCGAATGAGCGTTAGTGCATTTAGCATGGCGTTTAAAGGTTTAGTACAGATTTGAAAGTGAAGTGAATGAACTTGTTTCGTTTAGTACAATTTGAAAGTTATCAGTGCGGACTTAGCGCCGGTCCGTTAGGCCACTTGCATTCTCTCACATTATTTCGGAGTCGATCATGACACCGTCATACTATCACGAGCCGTTCGTCAGAGAAGCAATTCTACTTGCCAGCCAAGCACGCAGCGATGGAAACGAACCGTTTGGCGCGCTTCTGGTATTGGACGGCAAAGTTGTTCTCACCGCCATGAATTCCGTAAACACTGATTGTGATCCGACTGCACATGCTGAAACAAATCTTGTCACCCATGCAATTCGGCAGCTCACGCCTAAACAGATCAGACGCTCGATCCTTTATACAAGTTGTAAACCCTGCGCAAGGTGTGCAGGGAAGATGTATTGGGCGGGAATCCGATCCGTGGTTTATGCACTTTCGTCCGTAAAACTCGCAGCACTGGCTGGACCATCCTTTCTGGTGCCGTGTCGCGACCTATTCGCACAGGCAACCGAACCAGTTATGATTTTTGGACCTATGTTGCTCGATGAGGCGCGGGCTGTTCACATTGGCTTCTGGAACAAGCCAGCGGTCTAACCTGGCGCTTCCCTGCCGAAGGCATCACTTTGTGAGAAGGGATCCCTTTGGGACAAGCTGACGGTTGCCAGCTGGGTGCGTTAAACATGGCGAGCATAGGTTTTAGTCTTAATAATTTCTTTTTCAGTATGAACTTGTTTCGTTATCAGTATATTGAAAATTATCAACGCACTTAGCGCAGATCCGTTAGAACACACGAATTAATTATAGCGTCATTACACAGGTTTGTCTAAATGCCTAAACAATTAATAAGGATATCCTTATGAGAGTCTCGATGATGAAATCGATACTTTGGGTGGTTACTATAGTGGGCTTAATTAGTTTGGACGCAAACATAGCTTATGCTCAACAGAAGATTCTTTTCCTTCACCTTCGTATGCAAGACGATACCATCAAACTCGTAGGATCAAATGTTCGATCTGGAATTTCTAAACAGGCACGAGATTTAGAAACAATCACTGGAATTGAATATGAGTTCCGATCTTCTTCCGGACTATTGCTCTGGAATGGCGTTCTTGAAGACCCCTCTATCCGGCGCTACGAATTCGAAGATTCGATGAAATCAGGCCAGATAACAACCAAGGAAGTCAGGCTAAAGGATGTCGAGTTTACACTTCGTGTCCCTTTTAAGAAAGGGATGAGCCACGTTGAGTTCTATCGAAGAGGGTTCGAAAAGTCTTCCTCTGGCATGCACAAGAACACTAGAAAACTCATTGGCGCAATTGATATGCAACCCGAAAGAGGTAGGCAATGAGGAGATGGCAAATTGTAACATTGTATGTTATCTGTTCGTTCGCGGCCCACTTCTCGCAGGACGCTCTCGCTCAGGCAACCATTCAACAGATATTGAATAACGGTCCAACAGATAAGAGGATAAACATCGTCTATCTTTCGGAAGGTTATACAAACACTCAGTTATCATGCTTTATAACTGATGCGGCTTATACATTGAACGCGATGCTTAGCACCCCCCCCTACTCAGTTTATCGCCATTATTTTAATGCGTCTGCAATTTTGGTGGCTTCGAGCGACTCGGGTTCTGATCATCCATCACGTAATATTTTTCGCAATACTTTTTTTAATAGTACTTTCGACTCTTACGGCATTGCACGTCTCATCACAATCGACGTCGCTGGATGGAGAAGAGTGGACTCCCTACTTCAGCTTCTTATGCCGGAGTATGATATCGTTGTTATGATTGTTAATGATCCCGAGTACGGTGGATCAGGCGGATTTCCCGCGATTGCCTCAGTGAACAGCGCTTCACAGGAAATTGTCATTCACGAGTTGGGCCATTCCTTTGCAGGCTTGGGTGACGAATACTCGGATCCGTATCCTGGTTATGCCGACATCGAAGAGCCAAACACTACACGCGAGACGCGTCTTGGCTTTATAAAATGGCGTGCTTGGATCTTGAGCAGTACACCAATACCGACACCACAGACAAGCCAATACGGTACTGTGGTTGGTCTGTTTGAGGGTGCTCATTATTATACCACTGGCTGGTATAGACCGAAATTAAACTGTAAGATGCGAACCCTAGGAGTGCAATTCTGCAATGTGTGCTCTGAAACGATAGTGAAATCGATTTACAGATATGTGCGACCCATTGAATCGTACTCACCTATGGGTTCCGTGATCTCACTTGCAGATTCCCAATTCGTTTCATTAAGCATCGTACCAATAAAGCCATTTTCGTACATTCAGTGGTTCATTGATGGGATTCAAAGGAATGGAGCAACTTCATCATCGTGTACGGTCTCAGGAACAGAAATAGGAATTGGGCAACATACCGTCCATGTCATTGTTCGCGACACAACGTCCTTGGTACGCAATGATTCAACGTCGCTTCTACGTGACTCAACATCATGGGCAGTTCACGTTTCTGGAACATCACTTGTTGAAAATGATCTCTCTGACCATATGCCGAAACGGTATTCACTTGGACAAAACTATCCGAATCCTTTCAACCCGACGACGATATTTTCTTTTAGTCTTCCATCAAAATCTTTTGTTTCGTTAAAGGTTTTTGACCTCATGGGAAAAGAGGTTACAACTGTTATTTCCGAAGAATTGTCAATAGGAAGTTATACTAAGCAATGGAACCCTGCAGCATTTTCTAGCGGTGTTTATTTTTATCGATTACAGGCAGGAATATATAGCGAGACAAAGAAACTTTTATTATTGAGGTGACAGCATATCATTTTAATTAGTCAAATATTCTACTGCGTGTGTTCTAACCAGCGGCTCAAGCTGACCGAATGAGCGTAGTGCGATATTCATGGCTAATGGTGGGTTTAGGTTATTATTAATAGCTTTTCAGTATCTCGTTGGTTGAGTGTTTATTAATTCGGTTTTCAGCATGAACTTGTTTCGTTTAGTGTATTGTGAAAGTATTCAACGTGGTAGCTTAGCGCCGGTCCGTTAGGGCGCGTGATAAATTCTCCATAATATTTTGAGGATTATGAGACTAAAATTATTTTTGCTTTTATTGTTCACAGATATATGCCTGCTTCACTGTCAATTATCAGATACTTTGAAACAAAATTCCCCGAAATCTTTTCCAGGATGGACTTTACTTGTTCCAGGTGCAACATATTTTTATGATGGGCGAATTGCCGAGGGAATGACTTTTTCCGCAATTGAGATCGGCGGGATTGTCATAGGTATACATTATAAAAACACACTGAAAAGTAACAGTACTTCGCCTTAATACAATTATCCACTCTTGGTTGGATTGAAAGCATTAAATGTTGATAAGTGCGATTGGGTAAGAAATAGATTGGAGGTGTATAAATATCGACATCTCGATTTTCGGTATGACCCTATCTCTGAGAAGGATTTATTTTTAGCACCGTTCAAAACAGAAAATATTTTTACACCGATAACATTGGGTATGGTATGTATTGCTTGTCTGGAATTATGGTCTCAGGGACGAGGTGCAAGCAAGCATATCAATCAAGTCCAGCAAATGTATTTTCTAGATCATTATATTGACAAGAATTCCGGTTTAGCTGTTTTTGGCGCTACCTCATTGGCGGCAGGCTGGGGTGCAGGTGTGACTGAAGAATATTTATTTAGAAATGGACTAATGCCTGTCCTTGATTATAACTATGGCCAAACAAAAGGTTTGTATTTTTCGAGTGTTACATTTGGATTGCTACATCTACCCAATCTTCTCTTCGCCAATAAGCCCGATTATGGTCAGGCATTTACGCAAGTTGTTGGAGCAACATTAGTCGGGCTTCTATTAGGAATGGATGTGCAAAATCGAGGATATCAAATTGGCCCTGCAGTTGCAGCACATGCATGGTATGATTTTTTACTTATGTTTGGATCTTTTTTAGTCGACCCTGTAAACAATAATTTTGCGGTTCAAGTCAAATTTAATGTTCAATAAAACATGCGCCCTAACCAGCGGCTCAAGCTGACCGGATGAGCGTTGGTACGTTAAGCATGGCGAGCAGAGGTTTCGGTTCTTAATAAAATACTTTTTAGCATGAACTTGTTTTGTGAGTATTGGAAGTTTTCAGTGCGCGGCTTAGCCGCCATCGTTAGGCCGCAGAAGACAATGAAAAAAGTAAAGCAAGGCAATTCTAAAAAGATATTTATCCATTTAAAATGCAAAGGAGGAAAACATGAAACGAGTCACTGGCATCGGCGGCATCTTCTTCAAGGCCAAAGACGCTCCATCACTGCAGACTTGGTACAAGCGGCACCTAGGAATCGATGTCCAAGCCTGGGGCGGAACTGCCTTCGATTGGACCGACGCCGAGGGCAAGCCGGTTGCAGGCACAACTGCCTGGTTAATCGATCCGCAAGAAAGTAATCACTTTGCTCCGAGCTCTGCATCCTTCATGGTCAACTACCGAGTGGAAGACCTCCACGCCTTGGTCAAGGTCTTGAAGGAAGAAGGCTGCAATGTGCTCGAGAAGATCGACGAATCCGAGTACGGGAAGTTTGCCTGGGTCATTGATCCAGAGGGAAACAAGGTTGAGCTATGGCAGCCGCCTCAAGGCCAATGAGCAGGCTCGTTAGTCACGGCTACGAACTGCGGCCTAACCAGGCGCTTCCCTGCCGAAGGCATCACTTTGTGAGAAGGGATCCCTTTGGGACAAGCTGACCGAATGAGCGTTGGTGCATTTTGCATTGCGCTCAACGGTTTTGTTTTAATTTGAAAGTACAGTGAATGAACTTGTTTCGTTTAGTGAATTACGAAAATCATCAGCGCTGCAGTCCGATCCCACTAAGTGGGATCGTGATCGCGTTCCGTTGCAAAAGCAACGTAACGGACTTAGCGCCGATCCGTTAGGCCGCATTATCATCATATTAAAAATGAAAATATTTATTCCCTTATTTATTATTCTAATTCTTTTCTCTGGATGTAGCTCTATACAAGTTCTACCAGATTATGGAAAGATTGAAAATGTTCTAACAAAGATAAAGACTACATCACGATTCACTTATTATATGAGCATAGATGATAGTGTTCAGATTGAAAGGAATGACGCATTTTGCTCATGGCTGCTTAATAAATTAAAAATAGAATTAGATGGTCGGATTATTTATTATAAATACAAAGATACTAATCAAAAATATCAACTAATGGGCAGCAACGGCAATGCACTTGTAATTGACAATAGAATCCATACTATATTAGACTATGATAATCACGAGCTTGTACACGTCTTAGTCGGACAATATTATGGTAATCCGCCAAAGTTATTTGGTGAAGGAATTGCCGTTGCTCATCAAGTCAATCCAATGGTTGGCGATTATGTTCCTAAATGGGGACGCCGACCAATAGATAGTATTGCGCTGGATTATAACTTGAAATCGCAAATACCAAGCATTGATTCATTGTTGTCATTCAATCAGTTTTTCCACTATCCCGAAAATATCACTTATCCGATTTCAGGTTCTTATGTTAAATATTTATTGTCCAGCTTTGGATATAATGTATTCTTGCTATTTGCAAAGGAATGCAACTGGACTTGTACGATATCTGAAACCAAGAAGATTTTTAAGAAAGTTTATCAAAAGGATATTGAAGTAACTTGGAACGATTGGAAAAATAATCTTAACAAGAAAATCGATCCATAAATGCGGCCTAACCAGGCACTCAAGCTGACCAAATAGGCGTGCTGCAAATTATCATGGCGAGTAAAGTTTTTGTGCTTAATATTTTTTTGTAGTGTGAACTCATTTAGTTTTATGCAATACGAAAATATTCAGCGTGGCAGTCCGATCCCACTAAGTGGGATCGTGATCGCGTTCCGTTGCAAAAGCAACGGAACGGACTTAGCGCCGGTCCGTTAGGCGGGCATTAAGAAGGAGAAACATGATAAAATTCAAAGTGATCATTCTAGTATTATTCCTTCCGATGTTATCCATTTCTCAGATTGGACATCTTTATGATGTCTTTCCATTGAACATTAATCGAACATATTTATATTCATATGAATATCGGTACAAGTACTACGAACTTGGATACTTGATTCAATCCACAGTTGATTCAGGCAAGATTTTGTACATTGTTTTAGATTCTACAGCTACAACCGATACAATAATTCGATGGACTATAAAGCAGCATGAGGAATTATTTCATCAGCGAGGTGGTCTCTCTCGACATTCTGATACATCATAATGGTCGAATTATGACTCAACTGTTATTTTGGATGAAAAAATAATCGGAAAGCACGAAATTTTGTGTTCTTCTCTTATTTGGTCATTCCCCCTCACTCGACCATCTCAATCAGTCTATAGATATGCAGACAGTGCAAGAATTACCGTTGTAGGAGAAGATGATGTGTTTTATTATCCTCCTGATTTTGGTCGTTACACCCTTTTGTTTAACAGTACAAATGGACTGTATATGCGAACCTATACAAGTCAATTCGACCACAATACTCATGTCTACTATTCGTTGACAGTGAATCTAAGTTCAACGTCGACAGGGGTTGATCGTCAATTTGCAGTTGATAGATCCGTAGTTCATTTTCAATTATACCAAAATTATCCAAACCCATTCAATCCATCAACGCGGATAAATTATTATTTGCCTTATTATTCTCCGGTACGGCTATCTATCTGTAATTCTCTTGGACAGCAAGTTCAAGAATTAATCAACGAGTGCCAATCGGCAGGCTTCCATCAATTGACATTTTATGGTTCAAATCTATCGTCAGGTGTTTATTATTACCGTTTAATGGCTGGTGAACAAGCAATTACACGAAATCTTATTTATATAAAGTAACAAATGCCTGCCTAACCAGGTGCTTCCCTGCCGAAGGCATCACTTTGTGAGAAGGGATCCCTTTGGGACAAGCTGACGAAATGAACGTGCTGCGATTTAACATAGCGAGTAAAGTTTTTATGCTTAATAATTTAATTATCAGAGTGAACTCGTTTTGTTTAGTGCAATACGAAAATATTCAGCGTCGGAGTTTAGCGCCGATCCGTTAGCCAGCCAACTTTAAGAGCATATGGTTGAACAACAAAATATTACCAATATAACTTTTACAAAGCATCCCAACGTGAAAGGAAAGATCAGATTGTTCCAGATAATATTTCTCCTGAGTGGATTGCTCATTTGGGTAGGTCAAACTGGTTTTTCGAATAAGAATGGGCACGAAGATTTATTGATTAAATTGATTTTAATTGGAATGCTATCAGCGATACTGGTTATATTCTGGTTTAGTTGGTTTGCATGCTGTCCCCAATGTAAAACACGAGTTTATAGTTTTAGCATGATGTGGAATAATAAAATGCCCATGGGGGGAAATAAATACTGTCCGGTTTGTGAATTCCCCAGTAAAGAAATCAAACAATCTCCTGGCACTAACGTGGTGCAATCGGAAAAACAATCATTGCTGTCAACTATCGGCATTGCAATTCTGATCGGTTTATTCATCGGAATCTTTGAACTTGGCGTTACTGGGTTCGCTA
>Ga0182021_10010901_pt1 | contig 10780 bp, 5 predicted proteins | sample 612E3MmetaG_FD_120493 | JGI IMG/M metagenome (GOLD analysis project Ga0182021, IMG submission 120493) | Permafrost microbial communities from Stordalen Mire, Sweden - 612E3M metaG (Illumina Assembly) | ecosystem: Environmental > Terrestrial > Soil > Wetlands > Permafrost | place: Sweden...
GAGGAAATCTATAAGAATCTTCTCTCCAAAGCCCCTGATAGTAATTCAAGAAACGATATCCTGAGAAAATTGGTTGATACTGGTGAAAACTATGTTAAAAATAAAAATTTCAATAGCGCTGAAAAATTATTTTTGTTAATAGAAAAAAGTTCTCCTGACAATCAAACTTCCCGCGATTTATCTTTGAGGAAAATCTACCTGACCAATGCTATGGTGCAGGATAAAAAGTTGGACGACGCCCGTGATTATATAAATCATTATCAGAATACCTTAACTGATACCGCACTGGTACGTGAACTGAACCAGACGCGCGTAGCGTTAGCCGATTCATACGTCACGGAAGAAAGATACGGACGGGCTGAAGATTTATATCAGGATGTTATCCATACGTCCGGCGATACTGCCCAAATCAGGATTGTGAAACAGCGGATCGGCTGGCTGCCCCCTTCGGGATTTCATAAGGGAATAAACAGTATCGGCACCGCCTTGTCGTACTTCGTTCCTACAAATATGGGAGCAGCGCCATTCGGATTCTATTATAAAGATAATCAGGATTTCCAGTTGAGTAATTTCGGCGTGCGAGCCGATGCCGGATTTGTCGGGTTTCTTTCTTTTGGCGTTTTATGGTCGAGGGCACGGATTGATATCTCAAATTTCTACGATGAATTTACTCAAATTAAAGGGATTGCCACTCTCTTTTTCTCTAAGTATATCTCTTTAACGGGTACTTTAGGTTCACTTAAACCTTTGGGGGAACCAAAACGAAGAATCGGCGATCTGTCATTGAAATACGAGAGACCTGAAGAAACGCTTCTACAGTTTTCTTATGAAAATAATGATGCGAGAATGATACTTTATGCTCCTAATCTGATATATCAAAGATACTCGATTGATGCTTTCAGATTCGCCGGTTATTATGATTACCGGGATATGGCCAGGCTTTCTATTAATTACAATTTCTATAAAATAGGCGATGGTAATGAAGGAAACGATTTTATGCTGCGCATCGGAAAACGGTTCCTGGAAAAAGGCATGTTCGGATATGAGTACTATTATTCCGACTATGCCTATATTTCACCATCATATTATTCTCCTCAGAATTTCGAGTCACACAGCTTATGGACTGAATGGAGGTGGCTTCTCGAAAAAAATCTTAGAGTCAAGCTGGGAGGCAAGATCGGATATGTTCCCGCTATTGACTTTACTATCAGTGAAATTTATGGGGAGGCTGCATATAACCCTGTAGCCCAATTGATATTCACGGGGCGTATAGGTTATGGAAACAGTTCAAGGTACGATTCCAGTTACCGCTATTTTTCAGCTTCGATAATGGCATATTGGGGCATATACTAAATTCATTTTTGATTCGTATCTTTGAGCTGTAAAAAATTAAGTATATCCGGAAGTTCAGTTTGACAATCCTAATTCCATTGAAAGAAAAATTATGAAAAACAATTCGGTTCTTCTTAATGCTTTGTTCGTAATTATCGCTGTTCTTCTGATTCCCGCACGCTCTTCGGGGACTGCGGTTTTTCCGGAATATCAGCAGCAAAAACTCGGCAAATCTATTCCCATTGCCGGGAATATCAGCCAGTTGAATCATTTTTTTGAAAGCCTTAAAAATTCCACAAAAAAGAAAGTCAGGATAGCGTATTTCGGTGATTCAATAATCCTTGGAGATGTAATCACTGAATACCTAAGAGAGAATTTTCAGTTGAAATACGGTGGAGCTGGTGTCGGTTTGCTGCCGGTTATTGCCGATGATTACCGGATGAGGCGGACTATATATCAAACTTTCTCGGATGATTGGACTAATTCGTCTATAGTATTAGGAAATAAAGAAGGTTTTCCGCTTGGAATTAACGGTAATTGCGCTCTGCCGAAAGCCGGCAGCTGGGTTAAATACCAGGGGACCGAAGCGACAAAAACGACCGGATCTTTCAATCTGATCAGAATCTTCTACAGCGGCGCGGATGAGTCGTCGAAACTGCAATACCGTTTGGATAACCAGAATTGGCAGAATTTAAGCCTTCAAAGCGGAAGCGATTTGAAAGAATCGGAAATAAACGCGGTTAGTAATTCCAGATCGGTTGAATTAAAATTTATTTCAGGAAAAGCGCCCTATTTTTATGGAGTAAGTCTCGAATCGAAAAATCCCGGTGTCTATATCGACAATTTCCCCAACAGGGGGAATTCAGGTATTTCGCTCCTGGATCTTCAGGAAAAATTGCTGAGCCAATTCAATTCCTATCTTGATTACGACTTGGTTATTCTTCATTTCGGAGCGAATGTTGCTTTCCCCACAACGGCGGGGTATAAACTTTACGAGAATAAGATGATCGATTTGGTGAACTATTTCAGAAAAATCTTTTCAAAGGCGGGCCTGCTTCTGATTACGGTTGGAGATAAGACGGTTAAAAAAGGATCTCAATTTGTTACTGATCCCGAAGTATCCATATTACTTGAAACTCAAAACAGAATTGCGCAAAAAGCGAATATCGCGATATGGAACATTTGGGAGGTGATGGGAGGAAAAAATTCGATGGTAGATTGGGTAAACGCGGCCCCGCCTTATGCCTTGAAAGATTACTCACATTTCACAAATAGTGGAGGTGAAAGAGTGGGAAATTTGCTTTTTGATGCTCTTATTAACGCATCACCTAAATAGCCGGGTTTTATTTAATAAAGAATTATAGAAGTTCTCTATAATCATTCTTTAAGATTGTTTAATAACTTATTTTGTTGCAATAGGTTAATTAAAAAGTTATATTATTATGAGTGTTGTTTCGATTTGATGCACTATTTGATTTTGAGTCAGAATATTGGTTTTTACGAGTGTTTTTAGATTAATTATGTCATTTTTATTGGCACTTAATGTGTTGATATTATAAAAATAATTCAAAGTCAGATGGAAAACCTCAATCAACGTTATCAGATAGCCTTAGATAACCGGGAAATAAAACCTCCCAGGAGAAATGTTGGCGCGGAAAAAGTGCGTTCGATTCTGATTTTCGGTATTATCTCTATCCTTCTGTTCGCAACCATTGTATTTACTTTACCTCTGACAATATTAACCTGGAGCGGCTTATTTGTTTATTCTTCGATAGTATCTCTCGTTATTTTCCTGTTCGTTCTCCTGATACGGTATTTTGCGATACTATTAATGGCGTATTTTTATAATACTAAATATACAGTACAAACAAAAGAAGGTTATTATCCGTTTATCTCAATTATTATTCCTGTTTATAACGAGGGGAAGGTATTAAAATCGTCAATCGAATCCTTGCTTGATCTCGATTATTCGAATTATGACATAATTGTTGTCAACGACGGATCTACGGATGATACAGCTATAATTGGGGAATCTCTGGTCGGTTATCAAAAAGGGAGAAATGGCCTTATAAAGGTCTCGTTATTAAATAAGCCGAACGGGGGAAAGGCAAAAGCGCTAAATGCGGGTATTCAGTATTGTGATGCCCAGTTTGTATTATGCATGGATGGTGATTCCCAATTGACCCCGAATTCGTTAAGAATGGCAGTGCGTCATCTGATTGATCCGAATGTCGGGGCGGTCGCGGGAAATGTAAAAGTGCAGAACCGCAAAAAGTTTTTAACCGACCTTCAGGCTCTCGAGTATCTTGAAGGGTTGAATATGGCCCGCAGTGCCCAGGGTTTTCTTCAAGCAGTAAATATAATTCCCGGTCCGATTGGTTTGTTCAGAAAAACGGCACTGCGTGATTCCGGTTTTTATTCCAGCGATACATTTGCTGAAGATGCCGACGTTACGCTTAAGATCCTGGCAAATGGATGGAAAATAGTTTATGAACCGAATGCTATCGCTTACACAGAAGCCCCTGCAACTATTTACCAGCTTCTGAAACAGAGATACAGATGGACCCGCGGTATCCTGCAAGCGATCAGAAAACACAAAAAGTATCTGATTAACCCTACGGTCAATTTTAACAATAGTTTGATTCTGTGGACGATGTTTTATGAGGCACTGGTTTGGCCGGCAATGAATATATTTGTAAATCTTTATTTTATCATTGTAGCGCTCTTTTACGGATTATCGAGCTTCATCTTCCTATGGTGGGTCGGGATTGCCGTCCTCGATTTAATGGCATCGGTTTATTGTATTGCCGCCGAGAAAGAAGAATTCCGTTTAGTACCTTATGCCATAATCTATCGTATTCTATTCATTCTGCTTATTGACGTTACCAAAGCGATGGCAACAATTGAAGAATTTCTTGGCGTAAGGATGACATGGGGAAAACTTGAAAGAACCGGTTCTGCCGGCGGCTCGGCTAAAGCAGCTACCAGCCCCGCGGGATCAAAATAACAAAATATTTTATTCGAGGTTAAAATGGAACTGATTCCAATACTTTCGTTAATCATACTTGTCGCTACTATTTCTACTTTTATCCTTGCGGTAGGGGCATATATCTTATATAAGGTGCGGGAAAGAAAGGGCGTGGCATCACAGGCGCCACAGCCTGCCGCCGTTCCCGCTGAATTGGTAATGCCGGCTCCTCTGGTAACGGAACAACGAATTATTTCTCCCGAAAGAAGAACATTCGAATCCCCGGGCCAGCAGGAATACGGTTACGAGTATCAGCGACCTTCCGGTTATGGCCCTCCGGAAGAACCCAACAGGGGACCGGAATTAAGGCCGACATTCGTAGGTCCGCCGTCATCCGGCTATTCTGAAACCCGTTATCAAAAACCGACAGGTGAATCATCGCGCAATCATGAACCGGAAAGAAATACAAATAAAAAGAAATTTGTAAGGTATACCAATGAGGGTTATGTCGAACCAAATCGTCAGGATAAAAAACAAGAGGATAATTTAAGGTGGCGGTAAAAGAAGCTGCCAGGGGATTAAGAGTAAATTATCTGATCATTTTATTAAGTGGTTTAGTCCTTCTAATTACCGCCCTTCTCGTTTTTTTGCTTATTGTAAAAAATATTTATGGGAATTATGAGATTAAAGAAATTCTTCCCACTAAAGAAAATCTTAAATTTTTATCTTCCGATAAAAAAAATCTGGTGGCTATACTCTATTCACAATATACGGAAAATATGCTTCCTTCGGGCAGTACCTGGTTGAGGGATAACGTAGATACCTGGAAAAAATTTGTTAAAAATGCCAAACAGGATTTTGATGTAATTTCCGATCAGAATATCGAATTAGGTCAGCATTTTGGATATAAACTTATTGTCCTTCCTGGTTCGAAATCTTTAAGTGATAAAGAGCTGGTTCAGTTAAAAAGGTATGTTGAAAATGGCGGAAGTATTTTTGTTACCGGAGGCCCGGCTACGTATTCTGACGAGGCCAAATGGAGGGGATGGGATTTTTATACTGAATTATTCGGAATGAAATTCAATCGCGAGATAAAACCTGAGGAGACCTATAAAATACATACGCTCAGGGGCAATTTACCTCTCACAGCCGGAATCCCGACCGGCTATACTCTTAAAATAGCCACCTGGGATCGTCCGATTTATGGAGAAGTATTGGAGCCGCGAACAACCCAGGTCAGCTTTTGGTACGATTTCAGAAAGGAAGCCGGACTTGTCAGGGAAGAAATAGAAAAAAGTGCCGGCGCTGCTTTCGGCTCTTACGGAAAGGGGAGATTTGTTTGGTTCGGATTCGAGCTGAATTCGGTTATCGGTGTTCAGAAGGATTATATCTATTTTGAAAAATTATTCAACAATTCGATAAATTGGCTCCTTTATCAACCGACGGCATTTGTGAAAGATTGGCCTGCCCCGTATGAGGCGGCCCTGATCTTTGTTCCAACTCTGAAAGAACAACCCGCGAATATTAATAATCTTGCTTCAGTACTTAACTTTAATCAGGTCACGCCTACTTTCTTTGTCGATCCCAATCTGGTTCATACTTATCCGGGATTGCTTAAGTCACTAAATGGTGATTTAGGCGTCATTCTTGATATCGGTTATTTACAGACACCCGATGATACTTTGAATAAATTATATTCAAAAGAAATCCAGTATTCCAATCTTAAATATTCTGCCGATACCTTGAAAAAAATTACCGGAAAGAACGTGAAGGCGTTTATGCCCCTGAATGGATATTATGACGATAATACTCTTCAATCCATGACGGCATTGAATTATGAGTTCCTTGTAACCGATTCATTAACGGACCGCTCGGTTCCTGAAATCAGGTTCCGCAATAACAAACCGATTATGCTGGTAACAAAAACCGCGAGAGACGACTATGAGGTGATTAGAAACTATGGTCTTGTAAATACGGATTTTCAGCGTTATACATATGAGGAAGATATAGATAGAGTCCTTTTTGAAGGGGGACTTTATGTATTTAAAGTACATTCGGATTACCAATTACAATCCCAATATGTCTCTGTCATAGGTGATGTTTTCAGATACGCGAAAAGTAAAAAAATGTGGATTACATCGCTAAAAGAACTCCAAACATGGTGGACCCACAGACAGGGTGTTGAAGTCAGATATGAAACCCGAAGTAAAAGACGGATCGCGGTTGAGTTCACCAATCCTAAAGATGAAAGGGCCGTGGATCTGATCGTGCAGGTGAACCTTAATAAACCAATAAAGAATGTTGAACTCAGTTCGGATATTATCAATACAAAGATTCCTAAATATAAGATGGGAGAAGATGGACAAACAATCTATTTTTTCCTTGACCGGATGGAACCACATGAATCTCGTTCTATTATTATCGATTTTGAAAATATTGAAAGCTGATGATTCTGGAATCCTGATTGAGTACTCCAAAGAATACTAATAATGAAAATATCACGAGAACATATTGGTAATACCGTATTATTCTGCATAATCCTTTTGTCGGTAATTATTTCATTAAGATGCGTCGAATCGCTTACCGAAAGTACAACTTCATCGACTCCCAGCATCACTATTTATTCTCCAAAAACAGGTGACACGGTAAGAGTCGGCAACAACCTGATCAATTATGCAGCAAGCGACGCTTCCGGCGGCACCGGACTTTCATACTATGAATTATATCTGAATGGGATTTATACTCAAAAGATAACACAAAATACCGACGGTACTAATCCCATCATTTATTTAACCGTTGACTCTACTTTGCTTCATAAAAGAATCAGTTATTATCTCCAGGTATATAACAAATCGGGTAAGCTGAAAATCAGCAATACAATGAATAATATTTATGTGAAGGATAAGGTACCGAAAGCACCCGGTAATCTCACATTAAGCTCCGTCAGTAATAACGAGGTATTGCTTCACTGGGATGACAGTTCATCCAATGAGGCCGGATTTGAATTATGGAGAAAAGATATCGGGGGCGCAACGTCAATTGATTATAGAAAGATCGCGACACTTCCGCCTAATACAATTACTACAAGGGATGCCGGCATTTCACCGTTTGTGGCTTATTATTATAAAATTCGCGCTTTCAACGAGAGCGGTTACTCCGGCTGGAGTAATGAAGCCAGTACAAGCAGTTCTTCCGGCGGAGCGTGGAATTTAAGAGCGGAGGCAATAGGCGCAAGCTCCGTAAGATTGCTTTGGAACGATTTCGTTACGAATGAAGACGGCTTTTTGATAGAGAGGACTGATCCGAATACGACTACATTTAAAGTTCTTGCTTTAACCAATCCGAATACGACGGAATATTACGATAATACGGTTTCAGCGAATACCGGATACATTTATCGGGTGGCGTATTTTGTTCAGCAGTCAAATAGTCCCTATTCGAATCAAGCGTCGGTCTCCACATATTATAAAGATTTCCCTGCCCCTTCCAATTTGACTGCAGCCGATCTGGGAGCGGGTAATCAGGTTCTGCTACATTGGACGGATAATAATCAATATATTCAGCTCGGAACCCTCATTGAGAGGAAAGACGGCGGCAACGCCGAATATGCGCAAATTGCTACTGTTCTGAAAGACTCGACAAGTTTCAGAGATACGCTTAACTTGCACTCCGGAACGCAATATATATATCGCGCACGTCAATTATTGTATCAGAATACATATACACCTTTCTCCAATTCTACAACCCCTATTATTAAAAAATAGCGCTATCAATGGAAGAGGTTTTAAATAAAATAACAGGGGTTTCCAATTCAGATGATACAAGTCTGCTGATGGATAAATCAGGAAGAATTATAGCTCTTAGCGGATCGTTTCAGCAGTTGATCCGCCAGGCTCTTCCAAATGCGGATTTTTTTAATCTCTTTGATGAAAAGAACAAGGAATTACTCCAGGGGGTTTTCAATTCTGTAAAAAAAAACGAATCGCCTGCAGGCGATTTTATTCACCTAATAATTGATAATAAAGAATCTGGTTTTCAGTTCAGTATATCTCCGCTCCGGAGTGAAAAGAATATTTATTTCCTTGTAAACTTCTCGCAATCGGACAAAATGAAATCTTCGGGCGGTAAACAGAAATTCTGGATTGCCTCAAAAGACCTTGATAACCTCACCGACGACAATAAACTTAAATCGGTATTTGAAAAAATAAAACTAACCTACCCTTTTACTTTTATTGAAAAAGCGAAGATTCAAAAAGAAATCAATGAACTAAACCTTCCTTTCTGGCTAAAAGACACCGCCGGGAAATATCTATTGGTTAACGGCAGTTTCTCGGAAGGTTTCGGATTCAAGCCTAACCAGATCGAGAATAAAAAAGAGGACGATTTTTTACCGGGATACCTGATTGAGCTATATAAGACGATTGATCAATACCTGATTAAGTCCCGTAACGCTGTAATCGCGGAAGGGATATCGGTACCAATGATAAGCGGATCAGAGAAAAATGTGTCTCTCGCCGAACTTCCATTGTGCGATTTGGATGACAATGTTGTGGCTATAATAGGATTCGCAAAGAAAGAGATACCGCATGCTAATTATTCCCAAAACGCCAATACGGACATGATTCTTAATCTTCCTTTTCCTTTGATGATAATAAACCGGGAAAAGAAAATTGTTGGTTACAGCAAGGTAATGATTCGATGGCTCAATCTTGAGGAGAAGAGCAGCTATATAAATACCGACTTATCGAAATTAATAGAGAAAGGGCTTTTGAGGATTCTGGAGGATTATCTAAAAAAGGAAGATACGAATGAAGAATTCTTTTTTAATTATGTTTTTGCTGATCGCGTAAATATGAAAACGGAAGTGCATGTCAGAAAAATAGATCTATATGAGGGCTTTTCGGGATGTATACAAATCGGTTTTTATGTAAAATCGACCGATGATGAAGTGGCGGAAGTTAAGGCTAAGATGTACGATGCCATTAGCGAACATATCGGGGAAGCAATGTTTATTTATGATACTGAAAATCTGAAGTTCCTTGACGTCAATGATGCTGCGCTAAAACTTTACGGTTACAGAAAAAATGATTTCTTAAGCATGGATCTTACCGACTTGTATGCTCCTGAAGATATTCAAACCCTGATAAGTGCCGGTGAGAGTAAAAATATTGTAAGCGGATACAGCGGTCCATGGCGTCATAAGAAGAGCGACGGATCTACCCTGCTTGTTGAACTTAATCGCAGCAGTATTGAGTTTCAGGGGAAAAAAGCACACTTGAATATTGTAAAAGATGTTCGGCCGCTGGCTGAAAATAAGAAAAAGCTTCAGCTTTTGGAAGCCGTTTATGAATTCACCAACGATCCCATTTTCCGTACCGATAAAGAGGGATTCATTGTTGAAATTAACGAAGCTGTGACTAAACGGCTTGGATACTCTAAAAAAGATCTTGAAAATACTCCGTTTATTTCTTTATTGACGGATGACTATAGGGCGAAAGTAAATAAAAACTTGTTTCATTCCGGTCTCCTGAAAACCGCCTTTTTTGAAGCGGAGTTGAAGAAACCGGCCGGAAATAAAGCATCAATCATTGCCACTCCGATTAAAGATTTTAACGGGGATATCGAATCGTTCAGTTTGATAATCAGATTGATCGAGGAACCCGCCGGAGCAAAAGATATTCAACAATTCGCGGAAAAATTCAATCCCAGGATTGATCCGCCGTTTCTTTCCAATATTTTTCATGAAATTCTTACACCAATCAATGTTATTCTGGGATTTACGCAAGAACTTGGAGAAAGTATTCCTTCTCCAAACGATGAACAAAAAGAGGCTGTAGAGATAATAAGTGAAAATCAGAAATTGCTTCTTCAGATCATGGATAATGCCGTTGAATATTCCACACTCGAACAGAACATTATAAAATATAAACCGGAGAAGATTCGTTTCGGCGATTTGATAGATGAGCTAAGGGAAAATACCCGCAAAACCGCCGAGGCTAGAAAAGTTGAAGTATCCTACGGAAAAATATCCTTATCCCTGGAACTTGAATCAGACAGACAGAAAATTGTTTCGCTCCTCAGCCTTTTCATAAAATTTGCTATCCAGATTACTAAGGAGAACAATATTTATATATCCGCCGTTCCGGTTGACGACGCTTTCTGCTCAGTCGGTATTAAAGATACCCGCGAAGTAATTACTCCGTACCTGTTCAAAGGATTAACCGATATATTCGCGGATGATGAATCGATCAGCAGAAGGAATTACGGATTTTCCAGATTTTCGGTTAAACTTGCTAAAAAATTAATCGATTTGCTGTCGGTGCGAAAAGGGACAATCAATAAAGAAGGCGACTCGGCCGAATATGCCCTTATCTTTCCAAAAGAATTTATAGTGGTAAATAAAGAAAACGTTGAAGTTGAAAAATTCGAACAGGAGACTGTAACAGAACAGAAAACGCGTCTCCCTAAAAGCAAAAAGCC
>Ga0182021_10010902_pt1 | contig 10780 bp, 8 predicted proteins | sample 612E3MmetaG_FD_120493 | JGI IMG/M metagenome (GOLD analysis project Ga0182021, IMG submission 120493) | Permafrost microbial communities from Stordalen Mire, Sweden - 612E3M metaG (Illumina Assembly) | ecosystem: Environmental > Terrestrial > Soil > Wetlands > Permafrost | place: Sweden...
GAGACATAGTTTTGAATTTTGACCTGGTCGCCGATGCTGACCCCCGCATCGACGTACACTCCCTTGCCCAGGATGCAGTTCCTGCCAATGACCGCCCCTTCGCGCACCTGGGAGCCGTGCCAGATGCTTGTATTCTCGCCAATTTGCGCCTGAGGGCTGACCTCGGCGCTTTGATGGATCCGAATAGGCATAAAATTTCCTTAGTTTTTATTCTCGTGGGAAGTAATCTTCTCTTTTTGACCCGGAGCAGAGTAGTCTGAATAGTAATACGGCACATAGGCCCGGTAATTACCGGCATAGCCCGCCAGGCCGACCGGGATGGAATTCATCACCGCACCCAGGATGTTGCCACCGGCCCGCAGGATCTGTTCGACAGCAACCTTGGTCACTTTGCGCCGGGTATGCTCCGGCCGGACGACCAGCAGCAGCCCGTCCATATAGGGCGCCAACCGCATCGCATCCGATACAATGAATGGGGAACTGTCAAAAATGATGATGCTGGCCAGCCCTTTCAGCTCTTTTACGGTTTTTTCAATTTTTTCGGGCTCCAACAGTTTATCCACCATGCCGGCCTTTTGACCGGCAGAGAGGACATACAGGGAGCTGGCTTTCCAGCGCTGCAGCGCTCCCCACACTTCCACCTCTGCATTTAACACTTCTCCCAATCCAACCACGTTATCCATCCCGAAGTAGGTGTGCACATTCGGCTTGCGAAAATCAGCGTCCACCAGAATAACACTTTTGCCTTCATTCAGATAACTGGCAGCCAGGTTGACTGCCACCGAGGTTTTCCCATCCCCGGCATCCGGGCTGGTAATCATGATCGTTTTCAGGGGCGCATCCGCTTCGGACGCTTTGAGGTTTGTGCGCAGCGAGCGAAAAGCTTCAGCCATCAGCGAATGTGGTTTCAGCGCCACAAAGGGATTTTTTTGGTATTCTTTGCCCATGTGTGCAAAATAGCCAATTACCGGGCGGTCGACCAATTTCATTACCTCTTCCGGCAGCTTGATGGTGTCGTCGATGAATTCGAGCAGGTAAGCTGCACCGGCAGCCAGAAGCAGGCCAATCAGACCGGCAATCAAGATAACCACCGGTTTGCCCGGGCCAACCGGGTCAACCGGAACTGAGGCCGGCTCGATGACTTTCAGAATATTCGAGGCCCCGCTCTGCGAATTGGCCAGCAGGCTGGCATAGGTGGTTTGCATGATGGTCAGCTTGGCCTGCAGGGCCTGGATCTCATCCTGCACCTGGGCGATCTCGTGAGCGCTGTTCAGGGTTCCCAATTCATTTTGTTTTTGTGTGATCTGGGAAGTGGTATCCACAATATTCTTTTGGGTGAGCGCCAGCTGCGAGCTGACAAAGTCCTGCCGCCCGGCCGTATCGGATTGGGCGCTGCCAGGGCTGAGATTCACCATCTGGTTGGCCAGTTCGGCCGCCACGCGGGCGGCGCGCACCGGGTCGGTGTCCTTGACCTCAATCTGGATAAACTGGCTGTCAGCCATGGGCTTGATTGTATATTCCGGAATCCAGGCCATGCCCAGGGCCTTCATGGTGGCATCCTTGACCGGTTGTTTACTGCCGATATTGGCGTACAGGTTGCCCAACTGCTGGCCCAGGTAAATATCATTGCTGGACGGGTTCGGGTCAAAAATGGTCCGGCCGATAATCAGGGTGGTGCTGGACAGGTAAACCGGGGGCTGGCTGCGGACAATCAGAAAACATGCCCCGGCTGCTACTACCCCGCAGGCTACAATCAGCCACCACCATTTTAGAAGCGGCGCAAAGTAAGACTTTATTTCCATGGGATTTACCTTTTGCGGTTGATCATATTAATTGAGAGGAAAGCTCCAATGGTGGTCAGGAAAGACAGGTCGCACTCGGTATATGGTTCGGAATTACTGCGAGTGAGGGTCATGACACCAAACACCTGGGTCTGGTTGCTCAAAGGAACGCTGATGGCTGAGCGTGGAGCACTTTCAGCCACATCCCACTGGCTTGCCAGCCAGCGCGGGTCAGAGCGGGTATCCGCCACAATCACGCCTTTATCATGCTCAATCACCCAACCAGCCAGCCCCTCCCTGAGAATATCCATCAAATGATGGGGAGCGCCAGTGCGAACCTTGCCGCCGTAAGCCAGAAAGCCATCGGTTACACTGCCGTCGCTGCCCAACAGAAGAATACTGCCGCTGCTGGCCTTGACGGTATCCACCATGAACTGCAGCACCCGCTGCAGGGTATCATAATTCGGCAGGTCGTTAATAAATGCCTGGGAAGATTGGATGAATTCTTTGGCCTGATCCACGATCTTGATGTCGCCTTCATAACCATTGGATTGGTCAGACAGCTGGCGGATATTATTGAGCACGTTCGACGGCTGGGTGAAGATAGCGATCATTTCGCTGGTGCCCCGGGCTAGCTCACGGGCAGCCTCTTTCATGGCTGAGACCACCATATGCTCCACCATCATGTGAATATCCTCCACCTGTTCGATCCGGCTGCTTGGGATGTGAATATTCAGCTGGACCATGTGGGCCAATTTGCCGCCGTCAAACCCGGTCAGGCCAACGGTAATGGCGCCTTGAGCATTTGCCAGGGCAACCCCCTTGAGCACATTTTTTGAATTTCCACTGGCGGAGATGGCAATGACCACATCATCTTTGCGGACCAACCCGGCCAGCTGCTGGGAGAAAATATTCTCGTAGCCCTCGTCATTGGCATAAGCCGTAATCGAGGCGACATTATCGGTCAGCGCAAAAGCCCGGAAATGGGGCATGCCCTGAACCCGGGTATTTTTTCCGAGATCAGCCACAAAGTGAGAAGCTGTGGATGCGCTGCCCCCGTTGCCCATGGCAAACACCTGGCGGTCAAGAAGGCGGGCTTCCTTCAAAATTTCAATTAACTGTTCAATGCAGGGCCTGGGGATCAGGTCCAACGTGGAATGCAAATCTTGTAAATAACCTTGAATATGGTCCATAATAATCTCCATAATGCAGTCGGGAATGAGTTAATAGGGTATTGTTTTTATTGGCGGTGAACCCGCCAATAAAAACAAAAAAATGATCAGGTAGTGGTTGCTTTTTTAGCAAACAACCGTTGATAAAGGGAAGAAATGCTTTCGCCTTCACGAATAAGGCCAATGATGCCCATGATATTGGAAAATGTAAATGAAACGAGATGAGCTAATATGGCGAACGCCAGGCCCTTATCCGGGCTGACGCCTAACAGGGATAATGCACCAACTGTAAAGCCTTCAAAGACCCCCAGTGCGGCCGGGGCGGAGGGCACCGCCGCTCCCAGGGCGGCTGCGCTCATTACAAAGCCCACCCACCACAGCGGGGCCTGGGGCACCAGGCTGCGCAGGATGATGAACTCTTCCAGGATGATGGAGCCCCAGCTCAACAGCATCAATCCCAGGCTGAGGGCAAAGTATTCCGGGCGAGTCAGCACCCCAAAACCATCCAGCACCGAGCCCAATTTGGGCAGGATCCACTTGGTGATGAAGGCAGACCTGGCTCCCAACTTTGTTGCCAGGGCCTGGACCCGGTCGCGGTAGCGGGCCATCCAGTATAGGCCAAACAGGCCCAAAATGACCAGGGACAGGATGCCAATGGCCAGGGCGCGGGACGAATCCATGTTCAAGACCAGGGGAATGGTGCTCAGCACCAGGCTGGCTGCAATTGCCAGGTCATAGGCCCTTTCCACGACGATGGTAGACAGCACCCGGAAAAGGCCCAGGCCTTTGTCCCTGCCAAGCAGGGCCGCCCGCCCCAATTCACCCACCCGCAGGGGCAGCAAATTGTTCAGCAGGTAGCCTTCACTGAGGACAAACAAAACCCGGGGATAGGGCGCCTTGCGCTGGAGTAAGATTTGCCAGCACAAAGCCCGCAGGCCCAGGGAGATTAAGTAAAGGGCAATGACCAGGACCAGGGAAGCCGGGCTTACCAGGGCCAGCGCATCGCCGAAATTTTGCAAGGTAACGTTTCGCACAACCAGCCACAAGGCCACAATACTGATAATCAGCCCCGGAAGCCATCGTTTTACAGAAACCCAGACTAAATTTTGTGTTGCAGTTCTCATAATAATCACCTGCGATAATTGAAAATGACTTTAACCCCATCCTGTTCCAGATGAAAAGGCAGCTCGCGCATACCGTGTAAAGCCTGGCGAACCGTCTCCTGGCGCTGGCGCGGGCAGTAAAGCAGCAGGAAGCCGCCTCCACCGGCGCCGGTTATCTTTCCGCCCATTGCACCCGCATTACGGGCAGCCTCATACACTTCATCGATCTCACCGTTGCTGATTTTGCTGGCAAGCTGCTTCTTTAAACTCCAGCTCTGGTCCAGCAGGTTGCCAATACTATCCAGGTTGCCTTTTTGCAGCTCATCCCGGGCCTGGAAAGCCATGCTTTTCAGCTGGCGCAGAATGGGCAGGCGTTGGTTAATATTGGCCTGCTGCTCTTCCAGGATCGAACCCGCCTGGCGAGTGGCGCCGGTGAAAAAGAGCATCAGGTTATCATCCAGGTGGCGCAGCAGGTCCGGTTCCAGGTTCAGGCGGGTGATGGAGATTTCGCTGCCGGGTTTGAACTCGATAAAGCGGAAGCCGCCGTAGGCGGCGATATACTGGTCCTGGTAGCCGATGGGCTTTTTGAGGATGTCAACCTCGATCTCGCAGGCCTCGCGGGCCAGGCGATCGGTGGTCACACTTTCGCTCTGATAGGTGTACATGGCATGCAGCGAACCGACCGTAACTGTGCTGGATGAACCCAGGCCGGACCCGGCCGAGGGAATATCGCCCATGGTGGTAATTTCAACCCCTTCGGTGATTCCCGTTTTGAGCAGCGATTCGCGGATCAGGTCGTGCTGGATCTCGGAAACCTGGTCCACCATCTCGGTCATGGTGTAGCCTATGCGCAGCTTATTATCAAAGCGCTTCTTGATGGTGACGAAGATATATTTATCGATGGCGGAGGTTAAAACGGCGCCGCCTTCCGAGCAGAAAAAATCCGGAAAATCCGTGCCACCCCCAAACAGGCTGATGCGCAGCGGGGTTTGAACGATGATCATGCCAACGCCTCACGCTGGGTTTGATATTCCAGGGTCTGGCGCAGGCCGTCTTCCAGGGTGATCTCCGGCTTCCAACCCATTGCTTTCAAGGCCAGGCTGGCATCCAGGTAGATGGTCCGGGTTTCACCCAGCTTTGCCGGCCCGTGCTGCGCATCGTGGGGATAACCGGTTATTTTACGCAAAGCATCGAAGATCTGGTTAACCGACACCCCGTAGCCGCTGCCCAGGTTGTAAATGCCGCTGGGAGCCTGCAGAGCCAGATAGTTGGCATAAGCGCATTCACTGACGTGAACAAAGTCGCGCTGCTGTTCCCCATCCCCGTTGATAATGACCGGCTCTTTGGCCAGCATTTTACCGATGAAGATGGCAATTACCCCGGCCTCACCCTTGGGGTCCTGGCGGGGGCCGTACACATTGGGATAGCGCAGGACGGTGTATTCCAGGCCATAATTGACCCGGTACATGTACAGGTAGTGCTCCACCGTGTGCTTGCTGGCCCCGTACTGGCAGATGGGATTGACCGGGTGCTTCTCGTCGCAGGGCAGGTACTCGGGCTCGCCGTAGGCCGCACCGCCGCTGGAGATATAGACAAATTTCTTGACCTGGAATTTGCGGGCGCATTCAATGACATTAATCGACCCCATGATGTTGACATCGGCATCAAAAAGCGGCTGGGCCACCGAGCGGCGCACGTCCATCTGGGCGGCATGGTGGCTGACGTAGTCGGGCATCTCCCGGGCGAAGACATTGGCCAGCTCGGGGTCGCGAATATCCATTTTATAAAAGGTCGCCGCCGGGTTGAGGTTCGATTCACGCCCGGTCGATAGATCATCGACGATCACCACTTCAAAACCTTTGGAAATAAATTGTTCCACAACGTGCGAGCCAATAAAGCCAGCTCCTCCAGTAACCAGTATTTTCATTTCAAACTCCTTTAATTAATATTTTTGTTTTTTACATGCCGAGGGCAAATACCCCCCACCAACCCCCAGCCCCTTCCGCCCCCAGGGGCGGAAGGGGGGCTTATGTTCAGCGTTTTTGGCGCCAGGTGGCGCCAAAAACGCTTACAAATCTTTCTCCCCTCCCCTTGGGGAGGGGTCGGGGTTGGGGTTCTTAATATGCCCCTTTTCCTTTAATCGCTGCAGGGATAGTGCGCACCAGCAAGTTAATGTCCAGCCAGACGGTCCAGTTGCGGATGTAGTACATATCCAGGCGGACGCGCTCCTCGTAGGAAACATCCGAACGCCCGCTCACCTGCCACAGCCCGCTGATGCCCGGGCGGATGGTGAGCAGGTTGGTGCCCCACTGCTGGTAGAGCGGCATTTCCTCGGGGGAGATGATGCGCGGGCCTACCAGGGACATCTGGTGCTTGAGGACATTAAAGAGTTGGGGCAGCTCGTCCAGGCTTAACTTACGCAGGATGCGCCCCGCCCGGGTAACTCGGGGATCGACTTTTAGCTTATGGTTTAATTCCAGCTCGGCCTTCAACTCGGGAGATGCATTCAAGATTTCATCCCCGTTGACACGCATGGTGCGGAATTTAAAGGCATCGAAGGTGATGCCGTTGACTCCCATCACTTTGCGGCGGTAAATGATCGGGCCGGGTGAATCTAACTTTACAATAAGAGCGATCAGGAGCATCAAGGGGCTGATCAAAATAAGGCCGGGGATGGTGAGACCATAATCCAGGAGGACCTTTAACAGCTTATCCATGCCCGTCAGGCGGACTTTATTGATCCGCACCAGGGGCACCGAGGCCACCTCGCGCACCTGTACGCTGGTGGTGATCAGCTCGTACAACCCGGAGGACAGGCGCACGTTGACCTGCCTGGACAGCCCGTACTGCTTGAAGATCTCCACCATATTGTCCCGCGAGATGGCACTGGTCACCAGGACGATCTCCTCGCAGTGGGTGCTGCGGATGATCTCGTCCAGGCTGTCCAGGTCGCCCAACACGGGGGGCAGCCGGCGAGAATCGGACCCGGCGCCATGCTCGCTGCCCACAAATCCCAGGATATCCATCCCGGAGTGAGCCCGGTCGGCCAGCTGGTCGGCCAGTAGTAAGCCTTCATCGTTGGCTCCCACAATCAGGGTGGGCGCCAGGAAATGACCGGAACGCCTCAGGCTGTACACCCCCCGGCGGATCATAAAGCGGCCCAAACTGACCAGGATAAAAGCAAAGGCCCAGGCTGAAACCAGCCAGCCGCGGGCAATCGCAATATCCGAGCCAAAAAAGCCAGCCATGATCACCACCAGGATGCCAACCGTGGTGGAGGTGAATACCAGTGAATATTCCTGGGTTCCGCCGAGCAGGTTTGACCGGTTATATAACCCGGACACAGCCAGGATCAGGATCCAGAGCGGGGTGAGAGCAGCAACCAGGCTGAGATAGAAAGACAGGGAAGGCACGATGGCCAGTTTAAAGATCGGGATTTGCATCTCGAAGCGGACGAAATAAGCGACCCGAAAAGCGGCAGCCACCATGATCAGGTCGCTGAGCATTAAAGCAGCCGTAAATAATTTCCATTGATACTTATCCAGCAGGGTTTTTTGCCCGGTTTTGATGGGCGACTGGTTTTCTGATTCGGGGATTGCAACCGTGTTAGTTCGGGATAATTCCATTATAAACCTCCTCTAAATGGGCAGTGATTTCGCCCCAACAGTGATGATCTTCGACGTACTTTCTTCCATTGCGGCCCAGGCAGGCGCGCCGCTCAGGATCGTCCAGCAGGCCCAGGATGGTGCTCGCCAGTTCCTGCGGGCTTCGGGCAACCGCCACGTCCCTTGCGGAAACCGCCGACAAAGCGGATACAGCCTGGGGAGTGGAAACGACCGGGGCGCCGCAGGCCATGGCTTCCAGAACTTTATTCTGGATGCCGACCCCGTAGGTTAAAGGGGCCACCGCCAGGGCAGCCTCCTGCAGGTACGGGCGAATGTCCGCCACGGTTCCGGTCACTTTAATGGCCGGGTTTTTCGCCAGGGCCAGCAGCTCTTTAGCCGGATCTTTGCCAACCAGCCACAACCGGACTGCCGGGCGTTTGGCCCAAATCAGCGGCATCACCTGGTTGGCAAAGTTCAAGCTCATGGTTACGTTGGCGTGGTAGCTCATCTTTCCGCTGATCACCAGGGTGTCGGGCTCACGGCGAACAGAGGGATCGGGAGCAAAGAATTCGGTATCCACTCCGTTGGGAATGACTGAGATTTCCGGGCGCCTGGCAGAACCCGGCAGCAGGTCATAAAAGGCCTGGCGGTCGTTTTGGGAGGTGACCAGGATATGGGCAAACTGCTGCATTAAACGGACTTCATAGCCTTCGGTGCGGGTAAGCTCAAAACGGGTCAGCATGCGGCTGAAAAAGCGCCGGCTGTGGACCGAGGCCTGGCGGAACAGCAGGCTGATATTATCCACGCTGTCCCACACGATGGGCGGCATGGGTTTGACGGCTCCTGCGCCCCTTCTCATCGCAGCCAGGGCAGTGCCGTAGCGGGCGCCGCGCAGGTGCTCGATGTGGATCACGTCAAAAGGCGCCCGGTCAGCTGGCGAATTAAGCAGTTCAGCCAGGCCGTTAGCCAGCTGCGGGCTCCAGCAATAAGCCGCCTGCAGCGGGTCGGGGGAGGCTAACGCCAGCAGTGAATTAACGTAGGAGCGCCATTTGGCCAATGGGAACGCCAGCACCTGGCGGCAGTAGGGCTCCAGCGCCTTGAGATCGGCCTGGTCTTCCTTTCCTGACCACAGGCTGGCCAGGGTCACCTGGTGGCCGCGAGCCGACAGGCTTTTGAGCAGGTTATAAGACCGGACGTGCACCAGGTTTGGAACGTAAGGGACAATAAATAGAATACGCATAATAAGTGTTCGAAGGGTTAGCGGCGGCGGCGTAAAAAGAGGATGAAAAAGCCAACCCCAACAATCAGGAAGACTGCCGGCGCCAGGGATTTGGCAAAGATGGTCACATAATCGTCCTCGCTGTAAGTGGCCTTGACGGGTTGTTTTTCTTCCGGGGCCAGGGTGGGCAAGAAATCAATGACCGGAACAGTCAGGGGGATGGTTGGGGTGAGATCCTGTTTTTCGGACAGGGTTGCGGTGAAAGCGATGGTCGGTACGACTGTTGGCAGGGCGGGGCTGTCTAACTGCTTGCGGGTGTACCAGATGCGGTAGTGGGCGTTGTCCGAGTTCCACACATTGGCCTGGTCCCGCACGAACCACACCAGGTTCAGCTGGTTGCCGCTGCTGATGGCCGCCCTGGGCCATTCCGGCACGTCCCCTGTAAATTGGGTGACGATCTCCGGCTGTGACCACTCGCCATTTTGCCAGGTGAGATGCAGCACCGATAAAGGCAGGGCAGGCGGAGTTGGGGTAGGGCCCTTCTGGGTGGAGGTGGGAGCCTGGGCGGTGCTCATCTGGCCAACCAGCACCAGGTGCAGAGCCCCACTGCTGTCGGTTACCAGGCTGTAATCGTCCAATTTGGAGGGATAGACGTCCCACGATCCGCTGATACCGTCAATCGGGGTTGAACGAGACCAGGTTTTTCCCGCGTCGGTAGATGTCATATAGTTGACGGTATTATCGGGCACTGCCAACCACACCGCCACCAGCCGCCCGCTTCCATCCATCCCAAGGGTGACATCCTTGGCTTCCTGAACGGTAGAGGGAGAAAGGGGCATAGAGCTGCTCCAGGTTTTCCCAAAATCGGAAGAGGCAGCGAATTTCACCACGCTTGGCCCCGATAACTGGCCCGTCCCGCCGCCAATGCCCGATTCCCATACGGCGAAAAGGCCGCCTTTATCGTCCACGATCACCTGCGGCTTGGCCGCCCCGGTTCCATCCGCCGAGATATCCAGCGGATCCAACCAGGAGCTGCCGTTATCCGCCGAGATGCGCTGGAACAGGTGGTAGCACTGGGTGCAGTTGTTGGAAACCACATTTTCGGTGTAAAAAAGATGCAGCTGGCCGTGGGGGTCCTGGATGATCCTGGAAAAATAAGCCACCTGGGCCCCATTTAATTTCAAAGGCTGCGACCAGGCACCGGCTGAACCGGCCGTGTTGATAGGAGCGCGGGTAAAGTACAAGGTGGTGCTCACATAGCTGAGGTTCAGAAAGCCGGAGGCATCCACCCACAGGGCGGGCCGGGTGGCGGCGCTGTCAGTGCCGTTTTGCGGCACGGCGGCAATATCGTTAACCCCTGACCAGCTTATGCCATCCAGGGAAGAAGTGTACAGGACGGTATCGAAGCCGCTCGTGCCAGCTGCCCAGGTAACATGGACCCGGCCGGTAGAATCGGCGGTTATATCCGGGAACCAGCCGGTCACCTGCTGCGAGGAAATCATGGCCGGGGTAGTCCAGCCGGCTTCCTGAGGAATCACCAGGCCGGGGGCGGCCGCAATTTCAAAAACCATGGTTATGAAAGCAAACAGCACAACCACTATGTGCTGGCGAGGAATTCGATTCATTTTCCATCCCTTTTAACGGCGTAAACTACAACGTCCGCGCTTGAAAAAACGGGCTGCAGCCCGAGCTGGTTACTTAATAATGCCCCGCCAGCAGCCATTTCGGCCGGGCCGTCGAAGACATACGCCACGTTACCCTGTTTTAATATTTCCTGGCGCTGTGTGCTGCTGGTTTGGGCGCTGTAAAACGTGTCAACCGTGGCTGTCTTGGTGAAATAATCCAGGGTCTGAGCCCAGTGGGCCAGGTAGGCGTGGGCGCCGGTCAGGGCCGGGATATA
>Ga0182021_10010903_pt1 | contig 10779 bp, 8 predicted proteins | sample 612E3MmetaG_FD_120493 | JGI IMG/M metagenome (GOLD analysis project Ga0182021, IMG submission 120493) | Permafrost microbial communities from Stordalen Mire, Sweden - 612E3M metaG (Illumina Assembly) | ecosystem: Environmental > Terrestrial > Soil > Wetlands > Permafrost | place: Sweden...
AACCTTCGCTTTTAACGCCGCGCTGTGCCGCTTTCGCTGACCCATCTGCCTCGCCTCCGATCTGTGCTTTCGGACCCGCGAGACTATCTTAACCCCTGGTCCTAATTTTGGGGAGTATCATATGGCAAACACCGGACAAATACAGTCCTCTTCAAAAGACCTTTAACCGCAAAGGGCGCAAAGGACGCAAAGGCAAACGGAGGGAATCCGGCGAGAAGAAGCAGTTGCAACCGCAGATGAAAGTAGATAAGAGAGGAATAGTCACTGAGTCGCTAAGTCGCTGAGGGAAACTGTAGACGGGAAGACGGGTTATCCAGGAGAGGCCATGGCTGGAAAGAAATTCAAGATCGGCGTCGCTTTGTTGTTTCTTCTCGTCGTCGGCCTGCTAGCGGGCCTGCGATGGAATTACGGGGTGACCATGGAGCGGGCGTGGGCCGCGAAGTTGGATCAACTTCGGCGGACAGGCAATCCCATGACACTCTCGGAGTTGGCCCCGCCGCCGGTTCCGGACAACGAGAACGCGGCGGTGCTCTATCAACAAGCATTCGTCTTACTGAATTCGTTGCCAGAGAAGACACAGCGCCGCCTGGGTGATCTGATTGATCAGAAGGCACCACTTACACCCAAGGAGGTCGAGGAAGCACGGTCTCTGTTGGTTTCCGGGGAACAAGTCCTGAAGTTAGTGCGGCAGGGGGCAAGCAGATCGAGATGCCTGTTTCCCATCGACTACTCCGCTCCGGCCTATAACCTGCCGCTCCACCATCTAGCGCACCTGGGCGGGTCCCTGATACCCCTGAAGGTTTCCTGGCGAGTCAACCTAGCGGAGGACAAGGCGGATGAAGCAGTCGCAGACGTGGTGACGATGCTGAGAGTTGCGCAGGGGGTTCATAACGAACCTGTGGTGCTCTCGGCGGAGTACGAGGTCATGAGCACTGAATCCGCGCTTAAGAAACTGGAAAAGACCCTTGAGGATACGGAACCATCCCGAAAGGCACTGAAGGACGTTTCGGATGCCCTCGGAAATATCTCGGACCGGGGCGGATATGTCCGGGCGGCCAGAGGCGAGTTGTGTTTGGTCCTGAGCGTGATTGACATGGGACTAAAGGGAAGACTTCCGGATCAGTCACAAGGTCTTTGGGAGCGACTGATTCTCGTGGTTGGAAGGCCCTGGCATATTGAAATGTTCCTGCCGGACGTGGACATCGCTTGCGAGTGGCACACGCTGGTGGAGAAACCGATGCATGAAAGCGGCGCCGGTTGGGATGCGCAGGTAAAGAAGATGGAGACGCTGGTCACCAAGGAGCGCGTCGCCCCGATCAGCGGCATGACGGTATTCGCGATGCGGTCAGTGGCGAACTGTTTCGACCGAGGCGTGGCGCGAAAGAGTTGCGCGAAGCTGGCGATCGCACTGAGGCTGTATCGGATGAAGAACGGGGAGTACCCGCAAGCCCTCTCGTTGCTCGCGCCTGACTTCGTCGATAAACTGCCCGTGGACCCGTTCAGCGGGAAGGACTTTATCTACCGACGCGAGGGGAGCGGATTCGTCGTCTATAGCGTTGGTCCCAACATGACGGACAACGGCGGGGTGGAAGACGCAAAGAACCGCGACGCCGGGGACATCGTCTGGAAGTGCGCGAGGTGAGAAAAGCACTTGCAACTTACAACTGTCAACTTGCAAGTTGATAGTTTCAAGTTGGAAGTGCTCCACAGGCTGCCCCACATCCCCATTGACTTCATCCCGCCGAAGCGGCACAATCCGGATGAACCGTCCGGCTGATGACAGCCCTGCAGCGGCCTAAAGCGGAGAGAGAGAGGGGCATGAGGAAGATTCGATGGGGGATACTCGGGACAGGGGCGATCGCGCACAAGTTCGCGACGGGCATAGCGGCGTGCGCGGACGCGGAACTAGCGGCGGTGGGCTCGCGGAGGCAGGAGACGGCGGAGAAGTTCGGGAGCGAGTTCCACATCCCGCGCCGACACGCGAGCTACGAGAGTCTCGCCGCGGACCCGGAGGTGGACGCGGTCTATGTCTCGACGCCACACCCGATGCACAAGGAGAACAGCATCCTGTGTCTTAAGGCGGGGAAGGCGGTGCTGTGCGAGAAGCCGTTCACGATCAACGCGGAGGGGGCGCGGGAGGTCATCCGCCTGGCGCGGAAGAAGAAAGTCTTTCTGATGGAGGCGATGTGGGCGCGGTTCCAGCCGGTCCAGGTGAAAGTGCGGGAGATGCTAGCGGCGGGGGCAATCGGCGAGGCGCGGATGGTGCAGTCGGACTTCGGCTTCCGGACCGAGGTCAACCCGAAAGGACGGCTCTTTGACCCGGAACTGGGCGGCGGGGCGCTGCTGGACGTCGGGGTCTATAACCTGGCGCTCGCGTCCATGATCTTCGGGACACCGAGGGACGTAAAGGCGCTTGCGCACCTTGGCGAGACCGGGGTGGACGAGGAGGCGGCGGTGATTCTGGGCTACGAGGGCGGGCGACTCGCGGTGTCCACGACGGCCGTGCGGACGCAGACGGCCCACGAGGCGGCGATCTTCGGCACGACGGGATGGATCCGCATCGACAAGCCGTGGTGGCGGGCGAACGGGCTAGTGCTCACGGTGCACGGCAAGGGCGACACGCACATCGAGACGCCCATGACGTCGAACGGGTACAACTACGAGGCGGAAGAGGTGATGTCGTGCCTTCGGGCGGGCAAACTCGAAAGCGCGGCGATGCCGCTGGACGAGACGCTTTCGATCATGAAGACGATGGACAAGATCCGGGCGCAGTGGGGCCTTGAATACCCGATGGAATAGGGGCACACCGGCAAGGTCGTGGACGTGCAGAAGTTCATCGGCAAACACCTGCCGGAGGCGTAATGCGATGAGTGGACTTCTCCTGATGGTCGTTTTCGCGGCGGCGGCAACGGCGGACGCGCCGCCCGGGGTCGAAGCGGACGAGGAGGTCGTGTTCTATCCGACCTGTGCGGCGTTCGATAAGGAGCAGTCGAAGTGGAGACTTCCGATTCGCGGGTGCATCTACGAGCCGGAGAAGGACTCCGTCAAGCGGACACTCCTGCTGAAGCTCCTGGAGAAAAGCCTGGACCTGGATCCGACCGACGCGGAGCAACCGACCTTCGACAAGCGGGGCAGGGCGCTCCTGGTGGACACGAAGGGCGGCCGGAAGGTCAGCATCCGATTGGGGACGAAGGTCTATCCGGCGGGGGAATCGGCGGAGAACGGCCTCTTTGAGACGACGATCGAGCTTTCCGCCGGCGAAGTCCGGGAGCTATTGCAGGCGGAGACCGTGAAGGACGGGTGGCTGCACTTCCGCGCGGCGGTGCGGCCGGGCGACGGCCGGGTCTTCGAGGGCGCGGCGCAAATCGTCGGGCGGGCCGGCATCTCCGTCGTCTCCGACATCGACGACACGATCAAGGCAAGCGAAGTCCGCGACCGGAAGGCGCTGGTGAGAAACATGCTTCTGCGGCCGTTTGAAGCGGTCCCCGGGATGTCCGCCCTCTATTCGGAATGGGCGAAGGGGGGAGCCGCTTTCCATTACGTCTCGGATAGCCCGTGGCAGCTCTATGGGGCGCTCGACGAATTCCTGACGGCCAGCGGTTTTCCCCGGGGGAGCATGGACCTGAAGGAGTGGCGTTGGAAGGACCGGAGCTTCTTCAGCCTGTTCGAGTCCCCCGAGAAGACAAAGCCCGGGGCGCTCGAGACCCTGCTCGAAGCGCATCCCGACAGGAAGTTCATCCTCGTAGGCGACTCGGGCCAGAAGGACCCGGAAATCTACGGGGCCCTGGCGACGAAGCATCCGGGACAGGTGATCCGCATCTACATCCGGAACATCACGGGGGAAGCCGCCGACGGCGAGCGTTTCACGAAGGCGTTCCAGGACCTGCCGAAAGGGAGTTGGAAGGTGTTCACGAAACCGGAGGAACTGCGCTAATCACCCGCCTTCGCCAAGGTTACGGCGCGTCTTCGACTTGGGGCGGGGAGCAAGGGCGTGTTCTATGCGTCGCCACCAAGCGGAGCAGGCTACGGCGCGTCTTCGACTTGCGGCGGGGAGGCCTCACTTCCACGATCCCTGAAGTGAGAGGAGCTTCTGGACGATGTCGAAGGCGGCGCGGGGGCGGGCGAGCCTGAGGGCGTTTTCACGCATCGCCGCGAAGCGCTTCGGGTCGTCGAGGAGGCGGTCGATCTTATAGGCGAGCACCGGGAGGTTGTTGCACCGGAGCGCGACGCCTTCCTCCAGAAGATGGTCGGTGTTGCGTTCCTCCTGTCCCGGGATGGGATCGACAATCACGAAGACCAGTCCCTTGACGAGCGCTTCGGACATAGTGAGGCCGCCCGGCTTGCCGACGAGGATGTCGGAGGCGCTCATGAACTCGTCCATCTCGTTCGTAAAGCCCACCACCTTGGCCGAGACGCGTGAGCCCGGGGGAAGCCCGGCCACAAGTTTCTCGAGGCTCCGCTGAAGCGGCTCGCTTCGCCCGCAGACGGGGATGATCTGGGCCGGGTGTTTGAGGCCAAGAAGCGACTTCATGACTTTCTCGATGGGTCCCATGCCGAAGCCGCCCGCGGAAATCAGTATCGTGGGCACGTCGGGCCTCAGCCCGTGCTTCGCGCAAACCTCCCGCCGGTCCTTCGGCCTGGAGAACACCGGGTCGATGGGAATCCCCGAGACGGTGACGGCGTCGCGCGGGACGCCCAACTCGACGAGGTGCTCGCGCGTCTCGTCGAGCGGCGCGAAATAATGCTCGTACTGACGGCACAGCCACATCGCGTGGACGTCCAGGTCGGTAATCACGACGGCCTGGGGACAGGAGAGCCTTTTCCTGGCCTTGAGCCAGGAGACGATCTCGGGCGGCATGAAGTGCGTGGAGACAATGAGATCGGGCTGCTCCTGCTCCAGCATCCGGATGAGAGGACGGAGGTTGAGTTTCTCGACGGCGAGCCTGAGACGTTCACCACGCCACGGAACGTCCATGCGGTCGTAGACCATGCCCCAAAGGGTCGGGAACCTCTGGACGGCGGACACGTAGCCGCGGGAATAGAGCTTGCGGAAGAGCCGGTTGGTGAGGGTGAGGACGTCGACGTGGCGGACAGAACGCGCGGCGGAGAGTTCCTGGAACGCTTTTTCGACGGCGTCGGCCGCCCGCATGTGACCGGCGCCCGCGGAGGCCGAAAGAAGCAATACCTTGTCGAACATGCCTGGAGTCTCCGCACCGTGAACCGGATACTGCATTCTATCCGTCGAATGCATTTCGTCAACCCGATGCGGACACTGACCCGTCCCTGCTTTCGATCGGCGTGCCTTTTATGTAGCCCCTCTCCCTCCTCTGGGGGAGAGGGAGATTGAACGTCACCAGCCGTTTCGACTCTGCTCGCCCAAGGCCCTGAGCGGCGTCGAGGGGCCGTGAAGCTGGGGACAGGTCAGGATGCGGACAGAATAGTACCATGCAAGGGCGGTTTCAGGCCGAGGTCCAGTCGAAGATCACGCCCATGGTCTCGCCGCGATGCTCGTTGAGAACGCGGTAGGCCTCCTGACAGTCCTGGGGCTTGAACGCGTGCGTGTTGAGCCCCGTCAGGTCGAACCGACCCGTCGTCAGGAGCCGGAAAAACAGACGATGGATCCGGTGGAGCGTCCAGGGCGGGTCCATGTGCGTGCTGTGAGCGCCGATGATCTTCAGACCCTTCTGGAGGACGTCCGCGGTGAGATGCTGCTTGTCCGGCGTTCCGGTGTCGCCGAGAAGGACCATGCGTCCTCGCGGCGCGCACACGGCGAGGGCCTGGGCAAAGACAACGTGATTGCCGGTGGTATCGACGACCAGCGCCGGCAGCTCACCGTGGTTGGCCGCCTTGATCTCTTCGACGCAGTCCGAAAGCGGCTTGGCGATGACGTGGGTGGCTCCCCCCATTTGCGCGAGTTTCAGCCGAGGGGCGACCATGTCGGCGACGATGATGGTTTCGGCCCCGTAGGCGCGGGCCCAGCGGACGGTCATCTGGCCGATGGGTCCGGCGCCGATGACCAGCATCCGATCGCCCATAGCGTACGGAGCCGCCTTGGCTCCCATGAAAGCGATCTTGGCCAGCACAAACCACGGCGCGGTCCTCGCGTCCGCTTCCTCCGGCAGGACCAGACATTGCTCCTCGGGCGCCACGTGCATCGACGCGTGTTCCCACTGCATGACGACGCGGTCGCCCGGTTTCACCGACGTCACGTCTTTGGCGACCTTTTCGACCTGGCCGCAGATCGCATAGCCGGGATAGAAGGGATACTTGACCCACTCCTCCCAGGGAGTTCCCGGGTCGAAGTTCCGGTTGAAGATGGTCATCTCGGTGCCCGTGCTGACGAGGGAATAGAGGGAACGCACCGCCACCATCCCCGGCCCCATCTTCTTCGGTTCGAACGTTTCCAGTTTTACCTGTTGTTTTGCGGTGAACACGAGCCGCTTCGCCATTTTCGTTCTCCTTTGGGCAATCCATGCCGACACCGAACCGCAAGACGGAATTTGCGGAGTTCACGCCGCACTTCTCAAACTGCAGTTCGATGAGCTTACACAGTTTCACCCAAGATTCAAGAGCATTTCCCGGGTGTGCACGGGGCGACCATTCACGGGGCGACTCAGGCTTCCCCAGGCGCCGTCCCGTTGATTGACGTTGACATGTGGCGCCGCGACGTTAGACTCAAATCGAGAGGCCGGGGGTGGTTCCGGCGCTTCTCTCAAGACGCGTTTCACGGACACATGGGGAGAGACGATGAAGAAGATCAGAGTGGGGGTCATCGGGACGGGGGAACGGGGCGGCGAGTTCATCCGCAACCATTTCGCGGACTCCAGGGAGTTTGAACTGGTGTCGGTGGTGGAGCCTTCGGAGGAGTGGCTGGCCAAGGCGTTTCCGAACGGGGTGGGGGGAGGGCGTCGAGAGAGGGACTGGCGGAAGATGCTGAAGTCGGAGGATTTGGAGTTAGCGGCGATCATGACGCCGGACCATCTGCACGAGGAGATGGCGACGGCGGCGTTTCGGGCGGGGAAGCACGTGTTCTGCGAGAAACCGCTTGCGCTGACGCCGGGGGGGTGTCTGAAGGTCATCCGGGCGGCAGAGAAGGCGCGCCGGAAACTCATCATCGGGTTCGTGCTGCGCTATTCGCCGCTCTTCGTCAAGATGAAGGCACTCGTCGACCGGGGTGCCATCGGGAAGGTTGCGGCCGCCTGGGTGCTTCACTCGGTGTCGAGAGGGAGCGACTGGTATTTCCACGACTGGCACGGGGTGTCGAAGTACACGAACAGCCTGCTCTTGCAGAAGGGGTCGCACGATTTCGACATCATCAACTGGGTGGTGGGAGCGAAACCAACGCGCGTGGCGGCGTTTGCTGCACGGCAATATTTCGGCGGCAAGATGCCCAACAAGCTGGTGTGCCCGGAGTGCGCGATCCGACGGACCTGTCCGGAATTCGACGCGGGACCGCGCATGCAGTGCGCGTTCCGCAAGGAAATCGACGTCCACGACAACCACGTGGTCATCGTGGACTACGAGAACGGGGTCAAGGCGAGCTACAACGAATGTCACTTCACGCCGGACGACAACCGGGAGTTGACATTCATCGGGAGCACGGGAAAGCTTTACCTCAACTGGGCCAGGCAGTGCATTCGCGTGCAGGAGCGGTGGAACCGAGGTCCCATCAAGGAGTACCGGGTGGTCGCGCGCGGAGGACACGGGGGCGGCGACCGTGGACTCCTCCAGGACCTGGTGAAGAGCATCCGAAGCGGCGGCGACCCCGTTGCCGGCCCCGAGTCGGGCTACCTGAGCATTCTGCTGGCGGAGGGCGCGGCACGCTCCATCCGGGAGGGGCGAATGATCGATCTTTCCAAGAGTTTGAAATAGCTTTGTGCGAGAGAGAGAAGGACTTGCTTAAAGGAGTGAGTGTGCTATAATTAACGGGAGGGGAGTAGTTTTAATGCACAAGCGCCTGCCGGATCGGCAGGATTGCTTAAGAAGGGGCTTGGAAGCGTCGATACTGAAGTGTGTAACACCAAGCTGGGATTCGAGTTGCGGGGGGATTTGCCATGAGAAAGATACTGACGGTTACCATCCTGGCGAGCGCCGGATTGGCGTTGGTGCTCCTCCTGGGATGGTCCAGCGTCCAGGCCCAAACGGCGCCCGCGGGCAAGGGCGCGGCGGATACGCTGTCTGAGCGGATCAAAGCGGCCAAGGCCAAGGCCGAGGCGGACCGGATAGCCGCGGAGGGGGAACCGGGGACCGCCGCTGAGGAGACGCAACCAGCCGAGGAAGAGAAACCCAAGGAAAAGCCGAAGGCAACGAAGAAGCCCGTCTCTCGTCCGACGGAAGGGGCAGGGACGACGGGAACGGCCGAGGACCCGTACGGAAGCCCCCGAGACACGACGTCGCTGCCCATGACCGGTCCGCAGGACGTGCTGCAGCGCTATGACGTGAACGCGACTCCGGAACAGAAACTGATGCGGATCCGGGCGATCCGGGCGGCGGAAGCCGCGAAGACGAAAGGCACGAAAGCGAAGAAACCCGCGGAGGCGGGCGGAATCCCGGTCGATGCGGGTCTTCGCAACTATCGCGAGCTGGTGAAACAGTACAGCCCGGACCGGGTGTATCTATCGCAGCCGCAGGTTCCCACGGGGATCGTGGGCACGGAAACGTTGCCGGGGCTGGGCGCGGCGGCGGAGAGGGCGCGCGAGAATTCCGGACAGCTTCCCGATCCGAGCAAGAACCCGGACGAGTATGAGCAGATGCTGAAGCAGCAGTATGGAGTGCGAGGGGCACTGCCTGAGTTCACGGATCCCAGTCTGCGTTCGACCTACGAGGCGCAGCGGTTCAGGAACTGGCTCTTTAGCGACCAAGGGGTGTATGTGGATCCCGGGAAGACGGACGTCTCGCAGCTATACAACACGTACCAGGCGTACCGGAGCCTGCCACCCCAGAGCAATTCCCTCGGCAAGCGTGACTCCTACGTCCCGAACTCAACGGATTTTGTGAACCCCACGTACCGCGGGTCCATCTACAGCAATGCGTACAGCGGCGACCCTTACGTGCGGAGCTACTCGCCGGACACGACGCAGTCAAGGTACTCGAGTTCGGGTTACTACTCGATGGACACCCGCGAGTCCTTCAGCGACTATTACCAGCGGGAAATAGGAGTGAGCAACGCGTTTGTGCCGGGGTCGGCGTCGCGGCAGTTTGAGGTCAACACGGTCAAGCAGTGGACGGACACGATAAATCAGTACTACGGCACCAACACGGCGGCCGGGACGAACACGTTCACGGACACGTATCGCCTGTATAGCGCTCAAAGGAAGTATTAATCCGATTGGTGAATGGCGGGCGCCGGAGATTTTGAGCCGGCGCCTTTTGCTGTACCGACCGTGCCGGGGAGACGAGGCAGACGCACTGCCACGCCAAGAGCGGCACGAGACGATGCGTCAGGTAGTCTTGCGGTAGCGGCCTTTTTCTTCCTTGACGAACCGCGTGAACCCGTGACGCTTCAGGTTCTTGTCGCCGAGGAGGGCCTTGGTGGACTTGACGATGCCCACGGGCACGATGACGCGTTCGACGGCGCCGCCACACTTCGGACAGGTTTTGAGGGCGTCGTCCGCCATCATTTGCACCACCTCGAACTGCGCGGCGCAGTGGCGGCACCCCTTCTCGCCGTCTCGTTTGCGGTAGACGTACGTCGGCATCGTTTGAGACCTCATTTGAGGTTGCATTCACCGGCGAAGGCGCCGGACCACCGCTGTCAGCGGCTCACGAGCGTAATCTTCAGCGTTTGACCCGCCGCGAGATCCGCCCGGGAGGCCAAAACGATTCGCTGGATTCCACGGGTTGAGTTGAGGGTCGCGCGCACGGTGCGTCCGGCGGCGGAAACCCGCACACCATGGGCCTGCGGCGGAAGCGCGAGTTCGACGACGGCGAGTTTCAGCGTGCCGGCGTTAAGGCGGATCGTGGCGGAGGCCCTCGTCGCACCTACCTTCTGGGAGTAGGTTCCCCAGCATCCGCCGGTGGAGAAGAACGTGCGGAAGTCCCACGGCTTCAGTTTCGGCGCGAAACGGATGCGAGCGTCGGGCGCCGAGTAGTCAAAGCCGGAGAGCGCGAGGAGAAGCGACCAGCTGGCCATGGCGCGGGCGTAATGGTCCCCGCATTCGGGTTCATTCCAGGGGTTCCGGCGAGCGCCGTCGTGCCGTGAACGCACCCCTTTCACAATCGTCAGGCCTTCCTCGATGAGACCTTCGTAGATCATGTGCGCGGCAACCTGGTATTCGATACCCGTCCATACTTCGTCACTGTAGGGGACGGGGATGGCGGGGCGTCCGCCGCGGGGCCAGGTGCAGAGGAGAAGTCCGGCTTCGTCGTCCAAGGCGTAGACGCGCTGAACGTTGACGTGATCGCGGAGGTCGCGGCGCCAGTTGTATCGGAAGATGGAGCGGAGGGTCCGCTGGACGTGGGCGGGCGGCAGGACGTGTCCGAGGCCGACCACCATGGCGAACCACTGGCCGAGAAGCTGGTTGGACAGACAGCCGCCGCCGAACTGGTACTTGGGGGCTTTTGCGGGGTCGTATTTCTGGACGTAGAACTCCCCGTTCCAGAGCATGCGGTGGAGGTTCTTTCTTCCTGCGTCGGCGAGTCGGCGGTAGCGTTCGGCGGGTTTGGGCTGGCCCAGGGCATCGGCGAGCTCGGCCCCGGCACGGAGCGCGGCGAGGTAGAGCGTGCCCATCATGGAATTGGCGCCAAGGAACTCGATATCGTAGGTGTTGTGCTGGAGGC
>Ga0182021_10010904_pt1 | contig 10778 bp, 9 predicted proteins | sample 612E3MmetaG_FD_120493 | JGI IMG/M metagenome (GOLD analysis project Ga0182021, IMG submission 120493) | Permafrost microbial communities from Stordalen Mire, Sweden - 612E3M metaG (Illumina Assembly) | ecosystem: Environmental > Terrestrial > Soil > Wetlands > Permafrost | place: Sweden...
CAGGCCCGAGGTATTTCTGGCCATACCTACGCAGGAAAATCAAATTATTGCCAATGATTTCTCAAAGTATGCGGAGTTTTACGCTACGGATAATATAAAGAAGAATGAGCCGATTCTTTTTAAAAATACTACTAGGATAGATAATAGAGAAAAGATTTATGCCATGGTTCAAAGCGTGAAAGAAGTTATTATGAAAAGCGGGATATTGGTCCCAAGCAGGCTGGATCTGGAAATTTCACACCATTATGGCATTGATAGGTTTTATGAATACGGATGTACTTTAATAAATTTTGTTAACAGGGAATACTGCAAAAAACTTATAGTGGTATTGCCAGGGCAGAAGCATCCGGAACAATATCATAAGGTGAAAGAGGAAACTTTTCATGTTCTATACGGCGAGGTAATAATAATTCTTGACGGGAAAGAGCGGGTGTGCAAGCCGGGGGAAATAGTAACCGTGGAGCGCGGTATAAAACATATATTTACCAGCAAAACCGGTGCCATAATAGAAGAAATATCTTCCACGCATTTCCAGGACGATTCATTCTATACCGCGCCGGAAATTGCCAAAAATAAAAACAGAAAAACTCTCATTACTTACTGGTTAGGCTGATGCTGACGATTGTCTGGGATGTTGATGATGTGCTTAATGACCTTATGCATGCCTGGTTTAAGCATAGCTGGTTAGCTGATCATCCAGATGGTAAAATCAGATACGAAGATTTGACGGGAAACCCGCCGCATCATTTATTAGGAATGACCAGACAACAGTATTTACGCTCACTCGATGCTTTCCGTAATTCCGCCAGGGGTCAAGCTATGCTCCCGAACGCGGCGCTTTTAAAATGGTTTCATGTTTACGGACATTTGGCCAGGCATGTAGCTTTGACCAGCAGGCCGCTTAATACCGTGCCGCTTCTGTCGCAATGGGTTTTCCGGCATTTCGGGGTTTGGATCAGGACCTTCGCATTTGTGCCGGCGCGCGCTGATAAAGCTATTCCCTTTTATGACCGCGATAAACGCGGGTATCTGAAATGGCTGGCTAAAACCGATGTATTGGTGGATGATAGTACGGAGAATATTAAAGACGCCAGGGATTTGGGAATAAAAGGCTTATTATATCCCAGGACCTGGAATCGAAGCGACTTGACGGTTGATCAGCTTTTAAGGATCTTGACGCAAGAGGTTAAAGCCAAAAAGTAAAGGAAACCATGATTAAATTATCCGACTATGTAATCAAATTTGTGGCAGAACAAAAAGTTAAACACATTTTCATGTTTCCCGGCGGCGGCGCCATGCATTTAGTTGATTCCGCCGGTAAATGTCCGGGTTTGGAATTTGTCTGTAACCTGCATGAACAGGCTTGCGCTATTTGTGCCGAGGCTTACAGCCAGTGTTCCGGCAATTTGGGGGTCGCTTTGGTGACCACCGGCCCTGGCGGCACTAATGCTGTTACCGGTGTAGCCGGAGCCTGGATCGATTCAACGCCAATGATGATTTTCTCCGGGCAGGTTAAAAGGGCCGACCTGGCTGCCGGCCGCGGGGTACGCCAGATGGGTCCGCAGGAGATAGACATCATTTCTATAGTTAAGCCAATTACTAAGTACGCCGTTACGGTAGATGATCCTGAAGATATCCGTTATCACTTGGAAAAGGCGTTGTCTCTGGCTAAAAGCGGGCGGCCGGGTCCGGTATGGCTGGATATCCCGTTAGACGTGCAATCAGCAATGGTCGATGAAAGAAGATTGAAAAGTTTTTCGCCTAAAGAGAAACCCAGGCTCACTAAGGCATTACGCGGTAAAATTACCAAAGCGATAGGACTTATTAATCAGGCTCAGCGGCCGGTGATAATTGCCGGTAACGGCGTGCGTTTAGCCGGCGCGTTAGCTGATTTTCGTGCACTTGCTGATTTTTTGGATATACCGGTGCTAACTACCTGGAAGGCTATTGATTTTCTTCCCCAGGATCACCGTTTATATGCCGGCCGGCCAGGCATAATAGGACAACGCGGGGCTAATTTTGTACAACAGAACAGCGATTGCCTGATTATGCTGGGTGCGCGCATGGATCTTTTACAATTAGCTTTTGACCATAAACATTTCGCTCGCGCAGCCAAAAAAATAATGGTGGAAATCGATCCCAATGAGATCAAAAAAATGACTGCTAAAATAGATTTGCCCATTTGCGCTGACGCGGGTTTAGCCATCAGGGAGTTTTTAAGAGCCGGAAAGAAGATAAAATCGCCGGATCGTTCACCCTGGATAAACCGCTGCCAGGAATGGAACAAAGAATATCCCGTTATATTGCCGCAATATTGGGAAGAGGAGGATATAGTTAATGTTTATGTCCTGATCGATGTCCTATCCGACGCCTTAACCAAAAAAGACGTGGTAGTCCCGGGCAGCTCAGGCCAGTGCAGCGAAATATTTATGCAGTCATTCAGGGTCAAAGAGGGCCAACGTATTTTAAACACTCCGGGTTTAGGCGCCATGGGGTTTGGTTTGCCGGCCAGTATAGGCGCCTGTTTAGCTGCTGGCCAGCGCCGGACCATATGTATCAACGGCGACGGCGGTTTCCAATTGAACATCCAGGAACTGGAAACCGTGCGCAGGTTAAATCTGCCCATAAAATATTTTATTTTAAATAATCACGGATACGCTTCGATCAAAGCTACCCAGAAAAATAGTTTTTCCGGGCATTATGTAGCCTGCGATGTTGCCAGCGGTTTAAGCCTGCCTGATATCGCCAAGTTAGCCAAGGCTTACGATATTAAGACCGCTAGCCTGGAAAATCATACTAATATCAGGGAAAAGATAAGGGAAATATTAGAAACCCCCGGTCCGGTTATCTGCAATGTTAATGTTTCTATAAGCCAGACGGTGGCGCCAAAAGTCATTTCCAAATTGAACCCCGACGGCTCCGTAGTATCGAAGCCCATGGAAGACATGTGGCCGTTTCTTGACCGTGAAGAGTTTAAGAAAAACATGATCATAAAGCCCTTAAAAGAATAAGAAAACCGTTTATCCGTGCGCGGCAGTAATTCATATGATAAAGAGGTAATTTGTGCGAGTATTTTTAACCGGAGGGTCGGGATTTACCGGCCGTAATTTGCTTGAGCAGATGCGGGGCCGCTATGAAATACTGGCTCCCGGGCATAAAGAACTGGAATTGCTTGATGAGGATGCAGTCAAAAGTTTTATTAAAGGGAATAAAATTGATGTAGTAGTACATGCGGCTATTAAGCCGTTGCATCGCAATGCCAAAGACACGGTTGATTTAGTTAACAATAATATCCGGATATTTTTTAATATAGCCCGCAATAACGCATATTTTAAAAAGATGGTCTATATAAGCTCGGGTGCTATTTACGATAAACGTTATTATCAACCTAAAATGAAAGAGGATTATTTTGATGCGCACGTGCCGGCTGATGATACGGGGTTGTATAAATATGCCGTGGCAAAATATATCGAGAAAGCTGATAATATAACAGAATTGCGGCCGTTCGGCATTTTCGGTAAAAACGAAGATTACGCTATCAGGTTTATTTCCAATATGATCTGCAAGGCTATTTTTGATCTGCCTTTGACCATGCACCAGAACCGCAGGTTTGATTACCTGTATGTCAATGATCTGTCCCAGGTGGTCGAATATTTCATTGAACATAACGGCCGGTATAAAGCCTATAACGTTACGCCGGATGATTCCATAGAACTGTATCAATTGGCGCAGCTGGTATTGAGAGTTGCCGGAAAAGACTTGCCGATAGCGGTAGTCAGGGAAGATATGGGACCGGAATACACTGGGGATAACACCCGGTTGCGTAAGGAGATGCCGGGTGTCCTGTTTACTCCGTTCGAAACCGCGGTAAAGGAATTGTATGATTGGTATCTTGCCAACCGGCAAATGATCGATAAAAATGTGTTGCTGGTGGATAAGTAAGGGGAAATCTATGAAACAAGAAAAGATCCAATGAACCGTTTTAAGGAGAAATTAGCGCAGGTAAGCGGTAACCATGGGATGAAAATGCGTTTTGCCATGGTGGGCGCCTGGAATACGGTTTTTGGTTACGGCGTGTTTTGGTTTTTGGATAATTTTTTCGCTGCTAATTTGAAATCACGAGTTGCGGCCTATATGTGGGCAACTGCGCTTAGCCAGGTTACAGCAGTTATTAATGCGTTCATTTTTCATAAATATGTAACCTTTAAATCACAGGTTAGAGGTTCGGGAATTGTACTAGAATTCTTTCGTTTCTGTTTGACATACGTAGTTACTTTTTTTCTGGGTCTGTTATTAATGCCCTTTTTTGTGGAAGTGTTTTCTTTCGATCCGAAAGTATCCGCCGCCTTAATTATTGCCATTTGCACGGCAGTTAGCTATTTTGGGCATTTTAAGTTTTCCTTTAATCAACCAGGTAAAAACAAAGGGACAGGCGATCAGTAGATAAGCAAAGGGGAAGTCTATGAGTCAGGAAAAGATCCTGCGTAATGAGATCCGGAAATTGGTGAAAAAATATTACGCGGTTAAACCTAAAGAAAGGTTTATTCCCGGCCAGACGTACGTTAATTATGCCGGCCGCGTATATGATGAAAAAGAATTAGTTTCGCTGGTGGATTCGTCTTTAGATTTCTGGCTTACCGCTGATAAATATGCCAGGGAGTTCGAACGAAAACTGGCTGCTTTCCTGGGAGTTAAATATACGCTGCTGACTAATTCCGGTTCCTCGGCTAATTTATTGGCTATTTCCGCCCTAACTTCACCCTTGCTTAAAGAAAGACAATTGAAACCGGGTGATGAAGTGATAACCACGGCCTGCGGTTTTCCTACTACCTTGAATCCGATCCTGCAAAATAACCTGGTCCCGGTTTTCATCGATGTCGAGCTGGGAACATATAATATCAGGACTGACCTGCTGGAAAAAGCCCTTAGTGGGAAAACTAAGGCTGTTTTCGTGCCACATACTTTGGGAAATCCTGCAGCTATAGAGGTTATTTCCAGTTTTTGCCGCAAACATAACCTGTGGTTCGTGGAAGACAATTCCGACGCTCTCGGGTCAAAGTATAAAGGAAAATATACCGGAACCTTCGGCCATATCTCTACGTTTAGTTTCTACCCCGCGCATCATATCACCATGGGGGAGGGCGGCGCTTTAGCCACTAATGATCCTTTGTTACGGCGAATAATTTTATCTTTCAGGGATTGGGGCCGTGATTGCTGGTGCGAGCCGGGTCATGATGAAACATGCCAGCGGAGATTTTCCTGGCAATTGGGCCAGCTCCCGTTCGGATATGACCATAAATATATATATTCGCATATCGGGTATAACCTGAAGGTGACTGATATGCAGGCTGCCATAGGGGTAGCCCAGTTGAAAAAATTGCCGGCCTTCATCAGGGCCCGGAAAGATAATTTTGCGTATCTGAGCAAAATATTCAAGAAACATGATAATTATTTTGTCCTGCCACAACCTACCAGGCACGCTGATCCGAGCTGGTTCGGTTTTCCGATAATGGTGAAAGATAAAGCTCCTTTTATCAGGGCAGACATCGTCAACCACCTGGAGAAGAACAAAATTGCCACCCGCATGCTTTTTGGAGGGAATTTAACCAAACAGCCAGCCTATGCAAATGTGAAATACAGGATAGCGGGAAAACTAGATAATACTGATATGGTGATGAATAACTTATTCTGGATAGGCGTCTATCCCGGCATAACCAAAGAAAAACTGTCGTATATTAACAAAATCATCATTGAATTTATGGAGCAACTATGAAAAAGATATCGATCATTTCCGGAGTCTATAATGAGGAGCAGACCGTAAACGAGGTGTATGAAGTAATTAAAGGCATATTTGCCGGCTTAAAAGGCAAGTATAACTATGAACACATTTTCTTGGATAACTGTAGTACTGATAATACCTTGAAAATCCTCAAAGAGATAGCCGGCAGGGATAAGAACATCAAAATCTTATCTTACTCTAAAAATTTTGGACCGATAAAAAGCGGATTTGTGGGTTTTGTGCACGCCACTGGCGATGCGGTTATTGGGTATGAAGCCAATCTAAAAGACCCTCCAGAACTAATTACTGAATTTATTAAATACTGGGAAGACGGCTATGAAGTAGTCTATGGCGTGAGGAATAAAACGCAGGATAATTTCCTGATGCTGTTCATGCGCAAGCTGTTTTATAAACTGGTTGATCTGTTGAGTGACGAACCATTACCGCAGAATGTCGGTGGATTCAGTTTGGTGGATCGCCAAGTGGTGAACGAACTGGTTAAAATTAACGATTATAAACCCTATGTCCGCGGGTTGATCAGCACTATCGGCTTCAAGCAGATCGGCATAAACTATGAAAGAAGGGCCAGGCCCCGGGGCAGCTCAAAGAGTAATTTAGGATACTTAGTGGACTTCGCAATCAATGCTTTCGTCAGCTATTCCATCGTGCCGATCAGATTTTGCACTTATCTGGGCATAGTGCTGGCTAGTTTAAGTTTCCTGCTGGCTGCCGCCTATGCTATTATCAAAATGTTTATCTGGAACATCCAGGCTCCCGGCATTGCCACAGTTATTGTGCTTATCTTGTTTTTCTCTGGCATACAGTTGTTCTTCCTTGGGGTGATCGGCGAATATATCGGGGCCATTCATTCACAGGTGCGCCAGAAGCCTTTTGTGGTCATCAAAGAGAAAATAAATATTTAAAGTAAGAATACGATGATAATTGACAGTTGCCGTTTTTTGGGCTATAATGTTCATTATTTGAACGTAACTTAAAGGGAGGGGAAAATGCAGTTGGAAGATAATAATGAAATAGAGATAGATCTGCGTAAATATACTAAAATTTTGAAGAAGCGTAAGAAACCCATTTTGATAGTCGCCATAGTAGTTGCTGCCTTGACGTTTATCGTGAATCTCAGGGCCCCGAAATTATATGAAGCCGATGTGGTTTTTATAATTGCCGCCAATCCGGCCATTAAGGCTGATCTCACCGGCAAGATAGAAACTTTCGATATGCCAAATCTTTCTGTTGGCACCTATACTAAGCTTATCAATAATCCATTTATGGCGGCCAAGGTTATCGGGGAGTTATCAAAACAGGATGGTTCTTTCAGTAAATTAACGCCGAAAGATTTAGCGGATATGAGTAGCTTGAGAGATATGCCGGGTACTTCATTAATGGAGCTATCTGTCCGCTATATTTCCCGGGAAGGGGCCGTTATTATAGCTAATACTCTGGCCAATGCGTTCATTGAAGAAACCGGAATGCTTGGCGATATGCCGCGCACGCAAGAATTATTTGCCGAAAAGCTTAAGAACTGGAAAAATAACTTGGAGAATGCGGAAAATAACCTAAGAAAATTTAATGCCAGCAGTAAGCTTGGAGTCTTAGATAGTAAAGTCAGCAATGTAACTTTTGAGATTGTCGGTAATGAGGATGCCGTAAGATACCTGGCGTCCGCTATTAAAGAGAATGAACAGCTATTGGTGCAAATTGACGACCAGCTGAAAGAACAACAACCAAGGCTGGTGACCAACAAGAGCATAACTGACGACCAGTTCCTGCAACAATTAAGCAAAGATATTACCAAGGAACAGGCAACCAAACTGAACAGCCTTAAGGTAAGTAACGAGGAATTGAATCCTGTATATATGAATCTTATGCAACGCAAAGTGGATCTTATCCTGGAAATTGCCAACGATAAGGGAAAACTGGAAGGTTACCGGGAGAGTCTTAGTAGTTTGAAGAAAGAACTTGACGCCGCCAGTAAGGAATTGTCGGCGGAAAAAATCCAGCTAGAACAATTGAACCGCGAAGTGGACTTGTCAAAGGATACTTATAAACTGATCTCCCAGAAAAATGACGAATTGAGTATTACCTACACTAAGGATCCGGGCTGGGTTAAAATCGTTCAGGAAGCTTATGCCTCGCCTTTCCCGGTAAGCCCCAGAATAAAGAAAAATACCTTGGTTGGCGGACTATTTGGGTTGTTGTTGGGGATAGCGCTGGCATTATCCCTGGAATACTTCGGTTTAAACGAAGAATAATATTTGGGGTTAAAAAGAACTTATGGAAGTAAACGACAAAGAATTAGTTATCTTGAAAGAGATTGCCATTAATCATTTACCAGACCAGAGGAAAATCGCTAAAAATTCGAGTTTTTCACTGGGGCTGGTAAATTTGATTATTAAACGTCTGGTCAATAAGGGCCTGATCAAGACCAAACGCCTGAATAAAAAACGTATCCAGTATATCATGACCGCTAAGGGTTTTGCCGAGCAGACCAAAAAATCATACCACTATACTTTAGAAACCATAAAACAATTCAAATTAATGAATAAGAAAATACAGGATTTGGTGACTGGATGCCATAAGAAAGGTATCCGGGAGATTGTCATCCTGTCAGATATGGAACTCACGATAATGATCGAGATGGCTATTAAGTCCTCTAACCTGGACGATTTGCAGTGCCGGGTTATTAATAACCCGGCGGATTATCAACGGAGTAATGGATCCATTTTATTAACCGACGGGGCGAAGATGAACGGTCTCAAGAGCAGTAAAGATACTGCTGGCATAGATATAATAGAATATTTGGCCCATAGCGGCAATGGCGGGCGGCAAGAGAATTTATCGGCAAAGCTATAACAGTGAATACAAAGGATGTGACGATGAAAATTTTAATAACTGGAGCAGCCGGATATATCGGGTCGGTGCTTACTAAAAACCTATTGGATCAAGGATACCAGGTCAGAGGTCTGGATTGCCTGAACTTTGGCGGAGAGTCCCTGCTGGGGGTTTACTCCCAACGGAATTTTGAGTTCCTTAAAGGAGATATTCGCAGAAAAGATGACGTGGTCAAGGCTTTACGGGGTGTTGACGCGGTGGTGAACTTGGCGGCGATCGTGGGTGATCCGGCTTGCGCCAAACAACCCGAAGTAGCTAGAGAAACAAATTGGGAAGCGGCTAAAATGTTATTTGACCTCTCGCAAAAGTCCGGTCGGGTCAAGAGATTCGTTTCCGCTTCCACCTGCAGCAATTACGGTAAAATGTCCGGGACTGGTTACTTAAATGAAGAATCCCCTTTGAATCCCGTATCTTTATACGCGGAACTTAAAGTGCAATTCGAGCGCTATATGTTAAGCGCGAAAAAAGTGAAGGGGTTTGCTACCACCTCCTTGCGGTTTGCCACCGCTTTTGGCCTGGCTCCGAGGATCAGGTTTGATCTGACCGTAAATGAGTTCGTTAAAGAAGCGGCCCTGGGCCGGGAACTGGTTATATATGGTGAACAATTCTGGCGGCCATATTGCCATGTTTATGATATCGCTAGAGCCTGCCAGCTGGTATTGGAGAGCAATGTACAGAAAGTTGACCGGCAGGTATTTGGCGTAGGAGATACCAAGGAGAATTACCAGAAGAAAATGCTGGCTGAAGAGATCACTAAAATAATACCGGCGGCGAATATCCGTTTTGTCCATAAAAATGAAGACCCGCGCGATTATCGCGTGGATTTCAGTAAGATCCGGCGAACGCTGGGTTTTAAAATTGAGAGAAATGTACCATTTGGCATGCGCGAATTATACGCCTGCATTAGAGACGGCATTATTCAAGAACCGGACTCCCAGCGCTATAAGAATGTGTAGGTAATTTATGATCCTGCTTTCTGAGCCTTTTTTTGGCGGTAAGGAATGGAAATACGTCAAGGAATGTATCGATACTGCCTGGGTATCTACCGCCGGTAAATATGTGGAACGTTTTGAACGGGATATCTGCGCTTATACCGGGGCGGCCAATGCCGTAGCCTGTATGAACGGCACTTCAGGTTTACAAATTGCGCTACTACTGGCCGGGGTTAAACCTGGAGACGAAGTTATTGTTCCCACTTTGACTTTTATCGCTCCGGTCAACGCGATTCGTTACGTACAGGCGGAACCGGTCTTTATGGATTGCGATGACTATATGAATATTTCCGCGGAGAAATTGGACGAGTTCTGCCGGCGGGAATGTCTGCTTACCAAAGCCGGGTTAAAGAACAAGAAAAGCGGGAAAATAATTAAAGCCGTGATCCCGGTGCATATTTTCGGTAATCCTTGCCTCCTTGATCTGATCATGAAGACCGCGGGTAAATATAAATTGAAGGTGATTGAAGACGCAACTGAAAGCCTGGGTACGTATTTTACTTCAGGCAAATATGTGAACAAGTTTACCGGCACTATAGGAGATTTTGGAGTTTTTTCATTTAACGGGAATAAGATCATTACTACCGGGGGCGGAGGCATGATCGTGTCCTGTAACCGCCGGGAAGCGGAACAGGCTAAGTATCTTACCACGCAAGCCAAAGATGATCCTATTAGATATGTGCACCATCAGATCGGTTATAACTTCCGTCTAACTAATATTCAGGCCGCTTTGGGCGTGGCCCAACTGGAGCAATTGGAGCGGTTTATTCAAATAAAGAAAAAAAATTATAAGCTTTATGAAAAAGGTTTAGAAAATATCGCAGGATTGACCTTGCTGGGGGTGCCGGCGGAAACTCGGCCTAATTACTGGTTTTACTCGTTGCTGGTTGACAAAAAAGCATTTGGTTTGGACCGGGAGCAATTAATGAAAAAATTGCAGGAAAAGAAGATCCAGGCCAGGCCGATATGGTATTTAAACCACTGGCAAAAGCCTTATCGTCATAATCAAAGCTACAAAATAGAGAAAGCCTGCTGGTATTGGGAGCGGGTATTGAATATACCCTGTGCCACAGGATTGAAGCCGCAGGAAATTCAGAGCG
>Ga0182021_10010905_pt1 | contig 10778 bp, 7 predicted proteins | sample 612E3MmetaG_FD_120493 | JGI IMG/M metagenome (GOLD analysis project Ga0182021, IMG submission 120493) | Permafrost microbial communities from Stordalen Mire, Sweden - 612E3M metaG (Illumina Assembly) | ecosystem: Environmental > Terrestrial > Soil > Wetlands > Permafrost | place: Sweden...
AGCCTCTTCAACAACTATCGATTTTGGAAACAATCTCTCTATCTCTAATTTGATATCATTTTCAGTAATGACAAAATTCCATTTTTCAATTGCTGTTTCGTCGATATTACCATACTCTATATTATTTATGCTTACCGTATTTTCTCCAATCTTAATCGCTGGTGCTGACAGGAGTTTCAGGGTAGAATTAGTATTTGCTGAAGTTTTTATTTCTGATAATATACCATCTGGACCAGAAATTACGGAATGACCGTTAACAGTTAAACCTGTAACTGCGCATTTCCTATTATAATCAAGGGTGATCCTGATTTTGCTATTACCAAAGGTGATTACTTTATCCAATGAATTATTTTTAATAATGATATCTCCGGCTTTACAAAATATACTTGTAGCCAGCGATATTATAATTAATCCAAACTGACAGCATTTTAATTTCATAGGGTTTTTTTGTACAATCGAATATTCCTGCCTGCCGGAAGGCTGGGATCAACGAGTTCTGAATTTCGATCTGATTTCATTGTTCGTTGATCAATATTGGGGTATTTAATGGGAATTCCAGATTGCGGATCAAAAGTATTAAATTTCTTAAGCGGAATGAATCGTGGATGTCCCCGTGAGGCCATAAAAAAATAGTAGGATATCATTAATTTTGTACTTTTCAGAACAAAAGGTGTATTAATAACACTTAAAGCTAAATTCAAATAAGAATGAGAATAACGATAATTACACTAATTCTGGCGCTGTCGACATTAATGCTACTGGCGCAAAAAACCGTTTCAGTTCTTAAGATCAATGAGCGGACGAGTGTCAGCCTTATGTCAGGAAGCAGGGCAGTGGCGACTATTCCATCCTCTTTCCCGGATGCGGCAGATAATGGAATGGTCAATGATTTACTTTCACCTGGTCGCGGAGTTGACGGATTTGACTGGATCCTGAAATTTTCTTCCCCCGGAAAGGTGTTTAAGGATGTCTCATTTGCCAACCCGCTCACAGGTTACATCGTCACAGAACTAGGTTCAGTCTATAAGACAGTCAATGGGGGCGATAGCTGGGTCTCAAAGATGAACCTGGGTTTTCCATACTACTGGTACGGAGTTGACGCGATTTCTCCTGATACGGTGGTAATTTCAGGTTTCAACAACCAGGGCGCGATCAACGAAGGAGTCGTCCGGTGGACCTTCAACGGTGGCAGCTCATGGACACCGGACATCACCCTTCCTATTCCCGTAAGCGGGGTCGGTTGGCTTGACAAGGTGCATTTCTTCAACCCTGATACCGGCATCGTTTTCAACTCTTTTTCAGGAGGATGCTGGTATACTTTCAATGGCGGCAAGGATTCATCATCCTGGGCCTACATTCCAATCAACCCGGATTTAGGATGGTTTGCCGGCAATATCGATGCAGAGAAGGATGGTCGTGTCTATACTGCCGGGATACACTTCTCAGCCGGGACCGGATTTGGCACGGCCTGGAACAGTTATCCTCCCGCTGACCAGGTCTTTGATGGCGGAGTTGATTTTTTGGATTCCGATAGCCTACTGGGCTGGACCGGGGGTGGCCAGATCAGCGCCCCGGTTGCTGGCTGGATCCACCGTACAACCGATGGCGGTAAATCCTGGAGCCAGCGTCTGGAAACCTTCCCTTACCCCATTAGAGCAGTGTGCTTTCTGACTGCCTCTTCCGGAATTGCAATTGGCGGAAATCTTTATGACGAAGCAGGTGGTATATATAGTACGGCCGACAGCGGATTTACATGGAATCTTGATAAAAATACAGAAGCGGAAATGTTTGCCATCAATTACAAGGTCATCTCACCCGATTCCATGGACTTCTGGTGCGTTGGATCAACGGGAGGAGGTACAGGATTTACAGGCAGGCTCTTCAAGGCCAGAACGAGCAACCTGGTAACGGGGATCAGGGAACACGGACCAATGGGTTCACGACAGCCATCGCTGGGGCCGGCTATTCCCAATCCCGTCCGGAATTCGGCTTCTATTACTTACTTCATCCCGGAAACCTGCAATACCTCGCTCAAGGTGTATGATTTATTCGGGAAGGAGGTCACAACCCTAGTTAATGGGATGCAGGGTCCGGGTTTTCATTCCATCCGGTTTGAACCCCGTGAAATGGCTGAAGGGTTATATTATTACCAGCTTTGCGCCGGCTATTATATCGAAACAAAGAAATTGGTCTTTTATAATCAATAAAACCGGGGTTTATAGTTTCCTTCATAGGTTGATTTTTCCGGCCTTGATCAGAGACCATTGGTAATGCAACTCTTGTCCAGGCATGCTGGTCCATATACAAATTTTGCTATTTTGAACAATCGAATGATCGAGTATTCATCTTCTTTTCTGCATCACAGCAAGAGAACTTTTGCACCTTTGATTCTTTTCTGCTTAATATCCATAATCGCCTGGTTGGCATCTTCAAACGGATAAATTTCCACTTCCGGTTTTAAATGCATTTCAGCAGCTATGCGAATAAATGACTTTACATCCTGACGAGTGACATTTGCCACACTTTTAATCTCTTTTTCCATCCAAAGGTGGCGTGGATAATCTATTTTCAGCAGATATTCCTTGTCAATTGATTCTTTCCGGATAGCGTTAATGACCAAACGGCCTCCGGGCTTCAGACATTCCAAAGCGCGCACTACAGGTTCCCACACAGGTGTAGTATCTATGATACAATCGAGCAGGAAAGGCGGCTTGTACGAAGTGTCGCCTGCCCATTGTGCTCCCAATTCAAGCGCAAACTCCCTTTCTTTCTGACTGCGTGCAAACACATAAATTTCCGATTGTGGGTACTGGTACCTGATGAGTTTCAACACCAGATGTGCAGAAGCCCCGAATCCGGTAAGCCCGATACGTTTCCCGGCACCCATCCCGGCCAGGGTAACCGAGCGGTAGCCAATAGCACCGGCACACAACAAAGGAGCTGCTTCGGTATCTGTAAAAAAGCCGGGAATTGGATAGGCATACCGTTCGGGAACAACCATATATTCGGCATATCCGCCATTGACGTCCCTTCCTGTTGCACGGAAATCCTCACATAAGTTTTCATTGCCTGAAAGACAATAATGACATTTTCCACAGGCAGAAAAAATCCAGGCAATCCCAACACGGTCACCTGTTTTTATGCTGGATTCCTTTTCCCCGGTTTGCTCGACTGTGCCCACCACCTGGTGTCCGGGAACCACCGGGAAAACACTGGGAGGAGTGCGTCCTTCGATTTCGTCTATTTCGGTATGGCAGATTCCGCAGGTGCTTACTTTTATCAACAATTCACCCTCTTTTGGTTCCGGTTTGGGAAGTTCGATCTGTTTCAGCGGATGACTTTCTGAGGTCAGGTCGCAAATCTTATCGATGATCCAGGCTTTCATGGTTGTAAAGATAATACTGCGGCCGGAATTTAATTTGAATATTCGTGTATTCATTCACTACGCCTAAATATTGTATCACACAGTGATATTTCAGTATTGCCTTCTCACTCTTGATTTCAGGATTTTAAAATCGTATATTTACGAATAAATTTTATATAAAAGCAACGATCATGGAAAAACCACATCGAATGGCGCAGATATACGGTTATACTGTTTGCCTTGTCGCCGTTATTACCTTCATCATCTGTGTTGCCATTATCATTCCGTCCATTATGGATTTGAGTGATCCTCTTCACGCCGGAGGGCAGTTCACAATTGGCGGCACTCCAAGCCTGGCATCCTACGAAAATTATAAAATGGACATACTAAAGAGTTTAAAACCGGATGATACAAAAACCGGGACAAATTATGTCCCGGATGATAAAACGTTGCGTTCAATGTTTGAAGCAGCCAAAGCGGAACGAATCGATCAGGCCAACCATTCTTCAGTCCGGTCCATCGTTGTGAACAGCTTACTCATTTTGATAAGCATTGCTCTTTTTATCACCCACTGGCTTTGGATGAGGCGTCTTTCTAAAACGATTACCGTGGTTTAAGATCCCCCGAAAGAAAATCATCTGATTGCAATTTTCGTATGTAAAGGGAGATAAAGACTGCTGCACTTTGCAGGTTGTCTTATTTTGTATATTGTAAGAAGATAATTTGATTTCGGGGATTTGCCCGATCATAAGATTCTTACCAGCTCATTTTTTTTGCACCGGCATTTTAACAGTATCAGCTTCCATACCTTTCCGGCAGCATTTCATCATACTGTCGTGCGGCATAGAACCCGGTTTCTTGCAACACATCCCTTTTTCCATGTCTGGAGGGCAGCAGAAACCGCCGTGCATTCCATGGTTACAATCTTTCATCATCATCTCATGCTGGCAATTATGCTGGCAAGGAAAACCATGATGTGTCATCCTGCAAATGCCACCTCCAATAAACCCAATGAAAAGGATGAATCCAACAACGATAAAGAACCAGGAGATAAAGGAAAAAAATTTACCAGGATTATCTTTCCGGAATTTTGCAAGCAACAGGGTGCCTGCAAGAATAGTGAGCAATGAGATCGCTAAAAGATGCATAATCTGAAGTTTTAAAACTGACTACTCTGTTTTCGGTTTTCGTCGTTCCCGTTAAGCTCACAGATCTTTATGAATGAAGAGCTTGGAATTCCATACAAATATAAGGATTTTCTCAATGTGTGTAAATTGTTAAAAAATGTTGAAGAGTGAAAGTATAACAGGACATGAAATGCGCCGAAATCCAAGCCTTCAGAATTTACGGTCAGTAAAAAAGCCCCGCCGTTTCCGACGGGGCCTTTTTTTCATTTCATTAACGATTTTACGCTTCCGCTATTTTTTCACCACGACTTTCTTCACAATTCCTGCACCGTTGTTCCGGATCATTACAGTGTAAATTCCGTCAGCGACGGGTCTGAGGTCGATGACTTTTTCCACCGTACCCTTCACTTCGATGCCGGGAAGTTCTCTGATCATTACACCAAGATTGTTGAACACCTGAAGGGTGAATGTTTCCTGCGAAGGAGAGGTTATGGAGACCTTGAAACGGCCGTCATTCGGAACCGGGATAATTGTGAAGCCGGGTGACTTCTGCTGATCCATTCCAACCACATCCACATATATGTGATTCGATGGATCAGAAGTACACCCGTTAAGTGTCACAGTAACCCAATACCATCCTGTATTCTGAGCCGTATAGGTTTGCCCGGTAGCACCCGGGATCGGATTATTTTCGAAATACCACTGGTTGCCTGCCGGAGCACTGCTTGTAAGCACAAGGAGACCTAGTGTGATAGTGGGTGCTGGCGGTATAGGATTAACGGTGACAGGGAAATCAGGTGAGACAGTTCCATTGCCGCAGGAATTTGTCCCAGAAACCGTAATGTTCCCTGATTGTGCACCGGCACCATAATCAACGGCAATGCTGTTGGTATTCGAGCCAAATGCAATAGTTGCCCCGGGAGGCACCGTCCAGGTATAACCGGTTGCATTTGTAACAGGCGCTACGAAATAGACTATCCCCCTGTCCCCATTGCATACCGATGCCTGGCCGCTAATGATTCCGGCTGGGGCAGGAAGCAGGTTAACCGTTACTGCAAATAGGGGCGATGAGCTCCCGTTGCCGCAACTGTTATTTCCATAAACACTGATATTTCCCGAGGATGCATTGGCGTTATAGTTCACTGTGATGCTGTTGGTTCCTGCACCCGACGCAATTACAGCACCTGCGGGTAAAGTCCATATATAATCCGTTGCATACTGTATGGGAGCAACGGAATAGGCTACCCCATTGGCTCCTCCGCATACTATTGCAGATCCTGTAACAGTACTTGCAGATCCTGGTATTGGATTCACTGTTACGGCATATTGTACCGGCGCCGGAGCACTGCACCCAGATCCATTGGTATAATTGACAGCCACCCATTGCGCTCCTGCCTGGTTCCAGATTACTTGTATTCCGTTTGTTCCCTGGCCAAATGTGATGGTGCCCCCTGATGAGATCGTCCAGGTATAATTGGTACCATTGCTCTGCGTTGTATAATTGTTATACCCTGAATTTACGCATAAGCTGGAGGTTCCGGTTATCGTAATTAACGGAAGTGCATTCACAGTAACTGCGTAGGATCCCGGTACCTGTGCCGTACATCCATTGGGGTTGGTGTAATTGACAGAGATTGTTTGTGGACCGGCTGTATTCCAGGTCACATGGACCGAATTCGTACCTGCTCCTGAAGTGATGGTCCCGCCTGCTGAAACAGTCCAGGTATACCCTGTCATCGATGCCTGTGTTGTATAAACTGCAGAAAATCCCTGGCACCCTGAGGCCTGACCTGTTATTATAGGTGTTGGTGACGGATATAACGTTACGGCTAAAGAAGACGGAGTCCCGTTCCCGCAGGCGTTCGTACCCATAACGGTTACATTTCCGGCAGTAGTTCCGAATGTAACCGTAATAAGGGTTGTACCACTCCCGGCAGTAATGGTTGCTCCGGCCGGGACCGTCCATGAATAGCTCGTTGCATTGGTAATCGCACCCACCGAATAAAGATTACCTGTACTGTTAGCACAGACAGGGGTTGGTCCGGAGATTGCCCCTGCAGCAGGGGGAACCGTACAGCCGGCCACAAACGACTGATCCAGTCCGTTTGTCGTTCCTCCAGAATTCACCCCGACACAACGGAAGTGGTAGGTCTGACCGGTTACAAGCCCGGAAATATTGGCCAGAACCCCGGTTGGTGAGTTTCCTGTAACCGGGCTTGGGGTCCCTGCAATCGTGTTTCCGTAACCCGTATTTAATCCCCAGTTAAAACTTACAGTGGTACTGAAATTATTTGCGTTAACGATACCGTTCAGCTGAGCAGTGGTCAAACCGATATTGGTAGCCGGGTTAGTAGTAACGGTGGGAGGAGGAACGGCAGTAGTGAACGTTAGATCCAATCCGCTGGCTGAACCGTTCGAATTGCTCCCGTTCACCCTGAAATGATAAAGGGTACCCGGGGTAAGTCCTGTTATTGCAGCTGAAACTGTAGTGACAACGCTGCCGGTGACCGGCGAAGGAACACCCGGAACCGTTGTCCCATAAGCAGGAGTCAGTCCATAATCAAAGGTTACGGTTGTTGAGCTGCCATTGGCATTGACCGTTCCGTTAAGCGTGGCCGTGGTCGTTGTAATCGGTGTGGCTGCTGTAGTCACGACAGTCGGGCCGGCAGGGGCTCCTATAGTAATTCCAAAATTAAGAGTTGATGCATCACCGCTAGCATAGGGAACAAACGGACATCCTCCAACTGACCAGACCCTCTTGATACCCGATGTCATTGAATTGTAGACAGTTCCGCCAGATCCTGTTGCGCTGCACTGTCCCATATCTGTAATTAAGCTCTGGGTGGGATCATAAGGAAACGGAGTGTCAAGAACAAATTCCAACCAGCCGGATGCGTTTATCGTAACGGAAGCTCTGTAATAAACCGTGGTCATGGGGCCTGCATAATAGGTACCGGAGGTCAGATCCGTGATGGCCGACTGCCCCATCTTAATGGTCAGGTCGGTATAAACTCTATTAACCATGGCAGCAGATAAAAGAACAAAAATACTTGTGATAGTTCCGGCCGGAGCTGGTCCTGGCTGATTAAATGCTCCCGGAATGAAGAGAGACTGGACGTCTTTTCCCCCAGACATATTAAACGGGAAAGAATTTGAGCTTGACCCATTATTGAAATTGTAATACTGGGGTTGTGCTGTTAGTGAATCGTTCAATCCTGCAATTATCAGCAGGATTGAAATGCATTTGAGTAGATTTTTCATACTTCTTTTTTTTGAATGAAACTTAAGTTTATAATTCAATTCTTCAGTAACTTTTATAAGAAATCAATTTTATCTGATACTCAAACAGAGAAATTGTCACTTTGTCAATGAATAAAAACCATATCCCGGCATTTCGATAGTTGTCAGCAAAGAATTTTCTTCAGATTGAGTCGAGTAGTTCGAGTAAGGATATAATAATGTAGCAAGCTAATATAATAACAAATTCCATATTGTCAACTATGACTAGCTGGTAAATCCAATTATTTTTTCAAAAAATATATATTTTGGATGGATTTGAGTTAAAAATTGAGAATAATAATACAATTCCCCGGTACCCTTCAGTGAAGCCGGGCATGGTAACCAGAATCTTCAGGTGATGGAAAGGATCTTACCTGAATCTCTAAAAATCGCACATCGTTATTTTTATTTTGTCTAAATTAATATATCTTTGTGGTTTTATAATCAAAACAAATATCCATCTAAAAAATTAAATATATGGCAATCGTAATAGCAACCCATAAGGTCAAAGATTTTTCAACCTGGAAACCTTTTTTTGACGCAGACGCCCGGAGAAGGAAAGAAATGAGAATCAAAGAATTAAAACAGGGCCGAAAGGCAGATGATCCGAACCAGGTTTACTTTATCTGGGAAATTGAAGACCCGGCAAAGTTGGAAGCAGGCTTGCACGATCCGGAACTCCGTGCCATCATGGAAAAAGCCGGTGTGATTGGTGATCTTAATATTACCGTTTTGAATGAGTTCTGAAAAAAAAAGGGAAAACCGGCAATCCTACTTGTCTGTTTTTCCCTTCCTGCAGGACGGTAAATCCAAAATCTGAAATCATAAATACTTTCCTGATCCCCGGTATTGGTGGTTTCTCACCGAACCAGTACCTAGAAATGGTATAAACCATGCACGGTTTGCAGTGAAAGAAGGTAAAATCCGGAATGAAATGACGTTACCGGAATATCAGCAGTTTCTTTCCATTTTATTTGGACTATCAAATGAAGATCCCCTTGTCAGGCATTCTGTCTTTAAGGACCAATGAGTTGATCAGGAATATATTTATGGTCACATCAGGGATCACCATTGCCCAGGCAATCCCTATCCTGATACAGCCTTTCCTGAGAAGATTATTTACTCCTGCCGAATTCGGCGCCTTTGCCATTTTTCTCAGTATCATCGAGATTATTGTAAGTATCGGGACCTTGCGTTATGAAATGGCCATTGTCCTTCCGAGAAAGGATGTCCTGGCGGCGAATCTTTTCGGATTGTCGTTTATCATAAGTATTGCCATTACTGCTTTGGTGTTCCTGGTTATTCTGTTTTTTCGGAATCCCATTGCCCAGGCTGTAAATTTTCCTCCGCAATTTGTCCATTGGTTATATTTCATCCCTTTGGTTACTTTGTTATTTTGTATTTCCCAATCTGTCAATTATTGGCTGATCCGGAAAAAAGCCTTCTGGCCTTCTTCCATCAATAAAATCAGTCGCCGGGGCCTGGAAGGGATCATACAGTTGGCGTTTGGTTTAAGCCATTTTAACCTGGGACTGGCGATAGGAACTGTTTTTGGCCATTTAGCCAATATACTATCAGGAATTTTCCAGCTCAGGGTGACTGATTTTCAAATCCGAAGGATTACCAAGGAAAAACTACGGTATGTTTATCGACGGTATATCGAATTCCCAAAATATTCCACCATTCCGGCATTGTTGAATGTGGTAAGCTCACTCCTGCCATTCTTCATCATAAATAAAATTTTTTCCAACCAGGAAACAGGATATTTTGATCTTGCCCGCCAATTCCTTTTGGTGCCTGTAGCATTGATATCTTCGGGTTTTTCACAGGTTTTGTTCCAGCGGATCACCGAGAAAAAACATGCCGGTAAATCAATTTCAAAAGAGATCCACGGGATTACATTTATTTTGTTCCTGATTTCCTTAACCGGTATGATCGTTTTATGGTTATGGGGCACAGATTTCTTTGTCATGCTTTTTGGTAAGCAATGGAGAATATCAGGAGAAATTGTTAAAGTGATCATGATCGGATTTGGCTTCCGGTTTATCGTTTCCACACTCAGTATCATATTGGTGGGATTAGAGAAGATCAAATGGTACTCACTCTGGCAAACGCTCTATTTTCTTGCTATTCTTTCGCTGATATTTGTATCTGAATTGACTTTTTTTCAATTTTGTATTTTCTTTACCATCATCGAATCAATTTCCTTTATTGCTCAATATTTCCTGATTATCATTGTTCTTCGTCAATACGAAACCCATATCCGGATCAGGCCTGATAATTTATAAACATGGTCCACTTAAAATTATCAAAGGAAAAAGAGATTGAACTTTTTGTTCTTTGTATCTGGTTATTCCTTATACGAATAGCCATCCCATATGCAAAATATTTCTTTGTTCCTTATTTTATCTTTTTCATGGCCTATACGATTTTCAGAATTCTTAAGGTTCATGATGTAAAAAAGGTCAAAAGATATTATTTCCGGGTGTTTTCAGCTTTCCTGCTGGTCTGCATGTTTTTTTTCATCGGAATTTTGCTCTCCTCAAGACTGGATTTTTTCTTCCTTAAGGAAGGTCTTGCCATGTTCGTACTGGTATGTATCGTGATCATGGCATTCATTTTTATTGAAAGTGAGGATGATTTTAAATTATTTACCAGGATATTTATGAGACAATTCCTAGCATTCTGCATCTTCATTTGCTTATTCAGTCTGGTAAAATTGTTTTTCCTTCTGCGGGGCGTGAAATTTGAATTTTTATGCGCCCCGGGTGGATTATACCCCAAAGGCACCTCCCTGGTGATTGATTATAATTTTTATTCATTGGTTAACATTCTTGGAATCGTTACCGCTTCTTTTTTACTTGTAAGAGAAAAGCCTGGGACCCGTTCTTTATTGATACAACTTCTGGTTCTTGGTATGATTATGAATGTGATGTTCTCCACATCAAGGAGGGGAATCCTTGTTCTGGCTTTAATCATCCTGTTTTTCTTCCTGGTTTTACTTTTTG
>Ga0182021_10010906_pt1 | contig 10778 bp, 8 predicted proteins | sample 612E3MmetaG_FD_120493 | JGI IMG/M metagenome (GOLD analysis project Ga0182021, IMG submission 120493) | Permafrost microbial communities from Stordalen Mire, Sweden - 612E3M metaG (Illumina Assembly) | ecosystem: Environmental > Terrestrial > Soil > Wetlands > Permafrost | place: Sweden...
CGTTTCGGCGGACAGTTGAATGATTTTCCTCTGGACGGTTTCATTGGCGGATACGGGTGGAGGCTTGTAATAGGCCTGGCTGACGCCGAGCGAATGCCCATCAAATGCCTAACATCAAGTCTGCTCGGCGTCTGTTCGGCGTTAGCTCGGCGTTTGTTCGGCGTTTGTTCGGCGTTAGCCTGGCATTCACCCGGCCATTCACTATAAGTAAGACACAACCCGTAAATAATTGATCAAAAACATTAAATCGCCAGTGTCTGCAATCCCTATTTGCTGTTACAACCAGAGCGTAATAAATGTTTCACCTGTCTGTTGGCCGGGCAAGCCGGGCCGTCTCTACTTTATATTATTACAATCAAATATTATATTGAGCCGCGGTTACAGAAAATTTGCGATATCAAATCATAATTATTTTTCCGGAGAAATATTTGAATATATCAAAACGCGTGAGTAAAATCGGGGTTTCCCCGACGATGAAAATTAATGCCGAGGCAAAGGAGATGCAGGCGCGGGGTGAAGATGTAATCGACTTCTCCGTCGGTGAGCCCGATTTCCCAACCCCGCAGAATATTAAGGATGCAGGCAAGCGCGCCATCGATCTTAATCAGACGCGCTATACGGTCAACCCCGGCAAGCTTGAACTCCGGGTCGCCATTGCGAGAAAACTGAAAGATGAGAACGGACTGGAATACCCGCCCAATGACATAATCGTCTCTACGGGAGCCAAGCAGAGTTTATACAATGCGGTCCAATCACTCGTGCACGACGGGGATGAAGTAATCTTTTCATCCCCTTACTACGTTTCATACCCCGAAATGGTTACTCTCGCGCACGGCAAATCGGTCATAATTGCCGCGACGGAAGAAACGGATTTTAATTTCACCCCGGAACAATTGAGAGCGGCAATCACACCCAAATCTAAAGTTCTGATTCTATCATATCCGGCAAACCCTACAGGATCATGTTTCTCCCGGATCGAGCTTGAAAAGATGGCGGAAATTGTTGAAGAACGTAAACTATTTGTCATTTGCGACGATATCTACGAGCATTTGATATATGACGACAACAGGTTTGAATGTTTCGCGTCGGTAAGCGGTGCCGTGAAGGAAAGAACCGTTGTCGTAAACGGCTTTTCCAAGACGTATTCAATGACAGGCTGGCGGATAGGATATGCCGCGGGACCCGGAGAAATTATTAAGGCGATGAATAAGATTCAAAGTCACAGCACATCCAACGCATCATCCATTTCCCAGGCTGCCGCGGTGGAAGCGTTAAACGGACCGCAGGATTTCGTTGAGGCGATGAGAAAAGAATTCGAGCTGAGGCGGAATTTTGTTTACGATAAAATAAAATCGATTCCGGGAATAAGCTGTTTTAAACCGAAGGGGGCATTCTATATATTTCCCAATGTAAAGGATTATTTCGGCAAATCGACATCCGTATTCCGGATCGAAAATTCGTTCGATCTGGCCATGTATCTTCTGCATGAAGCGAAAGTAGCCGTAGTGCCCGGAGCCGCATTCGGGGCCGAAGGATATTTCAGACTCTCATTTTCAAGTTCAATTGACAAGCTGGAAGAAGGAATCCGAAGAATCAGAGCTGCGCTGGAATCGCTGAGTTAATGATTAACTAACGAGATACGATTCGATCGCGCGGTAAACTTTTTCTTTCTCCATTTCTTCGCCCGTCCAGAGCGCATAGGATTTAGCTCCCTGCTCGACGAACATTTTAAGACCTGTTATAATGGTCGCTCCCTGCGATTCGGCAAGAATAAGAAGTTTGGTCTTTACCGGATTATAAACCACGTCGAAAACAATCTGATCTTTAACGAAAGAATCTGCGATGGTTGTAGCCGAGTCATCTACTTCGGGAAACATTCCCATTGACGAAGTATTGATAATCAATTTCGAATCTCGAAAGGTTCCGATCAGGTCGGACGGAAAGAGCGGCAAAGCCTTGAATTCCCTGAAAAACATTCTGGCGGAGAAATATTCCTTGAGCGATTCCGCCGTTTGTTCGGTACGGTTGACAATATTAATATGACCGACCTTGAAATATCTTATAAGCGAGTAGATCACGCTGCGCGATGATCCCCCGGCGCCGATAACGGTAACATTCGCACCGGAAAGCTCCTCTTTAAACGGATTAAGCGATTCGACGATTCCCTGAACATCGGTATTGTAACCGTGAAGAATTCCGTTGTCATTAATAACCGTATTGGCCGCACCTATAATATTAACTTCTTCCGACACATCCTTCAAAAGAGGAAGCACTTTCTCTTTCAAAGGGAGCGTAACGTTAAAACCCAGTATACCCAGCGCCGTCATTCCCTTGAACGCATCTTTAAGGGACGAAGCGGGAACGTCGAACGGAAGATAAATAAAATTGAGACCGGCAAGCTCGAAAGCAATATTATGCATCAGCGGGGAAAAAGAGTGCTTGATCGGATGGCCTATAACTCCGACTATTTTCGTATTGTGATTAAACTTATTCTGCGACTGCATTTTTATTGTTTTTTGTTTTCGTCGAGTAATTTGATAAATAATTTTGAGGTTTTCACATCGGGATAATCGCGCGTAAATTCATTCTTAATGCTCGGGTCGAGTTCAAATGCCGATTTGAGGCAGTCGATAGCCTCCTGCGTATGACCCAATAGAAAATAAATCTTGGCTTTGCCGTAATATGAATTGGCGTGTTTTGGTTTGATCCGGATGCTCTCATCAAACGCTTTCAATCCCTCAAGCCAAAGACCTACTTCGATATAGGTCTCCGCGAGTTTGCTCCACGCGTTGAAATTGTCGGGATTAAGTTCCGTAGCCTTAAGATAAGAGCTAATTGAATCCTGAAGATGCCCGAGTGAATATTCAAGATCGGCTTTAGCGAACCAGGCGTCTTCCGGGTTGCTCGTAAGCGAAATCGCCTGATTGAAATCCTTCAGTGCAAGCTGGTATTTACCAACCACGTCGTAGCAGTAACCGCGGGCGAGAAAAGCCTCGTAGTACTCCGGGTCGAGTTTTATAGCCTGCGAATAGCAGCGGATTGCCCGCGGGAAGGATCCCAGTTCTTCGTAAGTTTGCCCCAAATTAAAAAGTATTGTATCATCGGTTGGGTCAAGTTCATGCGCCTTCCGGTATGATTTAAGAGCCTCTTCCATTTTACCAAGACGGAAAAAAGCAAAGCCGCAGTTAAACCAGGAACTTGAGAAATCCTCTTTAAGCGCAATCGAAAGTTCAAAACAGTTAATCGCCTTCTCGTGCTGCTCCATCCGCAGATATACTATTCCTTTATTATACCAGCCGGTAAAACTGTTCGGTTCCAGCTCGAGGTATTTATCGTAAGCATTAAGCGCGAGATCGAGCTGATCCGTATTTTCAAAACAGTAGCCGAGTTCATACCAGGCCTCGATATACTCGGGATCCGATTTAACCGACCGGGTAAAATAATCGATCGCCTCGCTGAATTTTTCTTTCTTTTCGCAAAGGACGCCAAGGCTAAAAAGCGTTTCCTCGTTATTCGGTTCTATTCTGAGCGCCTTATTGAGTGATTCGACCGCATCGTCATAGAGCCCTAAGTTATCCTCCGAGATCGATTTATTTATATATGTTTCCACATCATTCGGATTGAACGACATGGCTTTTTCAAAACAGTGATAAGCTTCTTCAAACTCAAAGGTATTATTTAGAAAAATTCCTTTGTACTGCCACGCTTCGGAATTATAGGGCGCCACATGCAGTACGGCCTCGGTCAAATAAAGCCCGTCTTCTACAAAGTCGTATTCCAGGCAAAGCTGGATGGTTTCATCTATTGAATCGAGATTAGCGAAAGTCCGGCCGTTTTCTATATGTTCTTTGCAGGTAATTACTTTTGATTTTGCTTCTTCCTCATCAAAATACGAATCGTAGTCATCATTCAGGTAGTCTTCGGAAAAACTCATTCATACTCCGTGTTAATTCGCCGGAAAATGTATAGCTAACAAAAGTGAAAATCAAGTTGAAATTCTTTTTGTGATTTTCGATTTGATTTTAAAGAGGGAATGTTTTATTGAAAATGGAATTCCAGCTCTTTTGCTGATATTTTTTTCACCCCGCCGCTTAGTTTAAGCACATGCGTTTTCAACCGGCTATTGTATCTCTTTTCATATGCTTTTTGAATTCTCGATGTGAATTTCGCGACCTCACCGGTCACGACAAGATTAAACGTACTCAGGATCGGCGAACAGCTGATCATTTTCGCGGCGAGAACACCCTCGATCACACCCGCCTGGCCGACGAGAAAGTCGCACTGATCCGACGAGATCTCGTAATCCTCGCTCAGGTTCTTGTGCGATTCAAAGATCAGGGCGCCGAACTCGGCATACGATTTTTTCTTCAGAAGCTTTAATGCTTCCTCGGCGCGTGCGCGCTCCTTTACATTGTACAAAACCCTGCTGAAGATTCTTTTGGGAAGCATATGGTAATGCTTCAAAAGGAAATCCTTACCCACGTCGCGCAGAGTCTTAATTCCCCAGATATAAAGCCGCAGACCTTTTACGCCGATTTCACACTCATCAATTCTCTCATTGCACACTTTAACCGGGTCGGAAATCTCCCTGCCGGTGTCGCATATAACCAGGCTCAGGTATTCATCGTCAACCGGAATTGTTTTATGTTCCATCGTTTTAAGATCGATATATAGAAGCTTTTTCTCCCTGGCGAATTGAGCCGTGTGATGGTGACCGGCATTTGAAATCCGGCCGATAATCTTCAATTCATTCCGCCTGATAATATCAAGTATTCCCCTCTCATCGAGGTCGAGCGAATAAAGTTTTTTTATGGCATTCATGAAACCGACCTGGTAGGCGGCGTAAGAACCGAGACCCATGCATTCGGGTACGGTGGTCGAAACAACGCAGTCAAACCCGTTAACGAGACGGTTCTCCCCGTTTAATAACCCGATAAGTCCTTTCAGAAGTTTGCGCTGCTCTTTATTGTCACCGTCGGTATTCAGCAATGAAAAATTTACAATCTCATTTGAGTCGGGTGTAAGTATGTTTATTTCCTTATCTTTTCTTTTCTTCATAATGAAGATCCAGTGTCTATCGACACACGCGGAAATCAGTATCCCTTCATTGTAGTGAGTATGATCGCCGAGAAGAATTAAACTTGCGGGACTAAGATGGAGCACCGAGCCTGAAGAATTACCGAATACATTATGGAACAGTTCGACTGTTCTAACTATATCCTGATTTCCACCTGTGCCGATCATTATAATCTATCTCCTAAAAAATCTAAAATGTCATTATGCAACCAATAAAAGAGCAAGGAATGAAAAGATCCTATTAAATATACCAATTTTCTGTCTTTCAGCCCAATTTCGCGGGGATAAAATATGAGATTTAGCAAATTGAATCGGACAAATGCCGTATTTTACCTTAAAAAAGTAGCTGTTTCCTATTTTATTCAAACCCCGTATATTGTAACGATAAAAAACAGATCAAAAAAGGCGGAATGAAATTATGAAAGGGATTATCCTGGCCGGCGGTTCGGGTACGAGAATGTATCCGATATCCAAAATTTACAGTAAACAGCTTGTCGCAATTTACGACAAGCCGCTTATCTATTATCCCCTTTCGATCCTGATGCTCGCGGGTATCCGGGAAATACTGATTATCTCGAACAATGAAACAATTCTTCTCTACAAAAAGTTATTCGGCAACGGGAGCCACTTGGGATTAAAGATAGAATATGCCGAACAGACCGCGCCGAACGGAATTGCCGAGTCTTTTATTTTAGGATCGGATTTCGTCGGAAACGATTCGGTTTCTCTTATTCTCGGCGATAATATATTTTACGGCAAGCTGGACTTTTTCTACGATGCTGTCGAAAAAAACATGAACGGCGCCACTATATTCGCTTACCAGGTCACCGATCCGGATAGATACGGGATTGTAGAATTCGACCAGGACGGGAAGGCGGTAAGCATTGAAGAGAAGCCCAAGGAACCGAAATCCAATTTTGCCGTGCCGGGTCTGTATGTTTACGATAATAAGGTTGTCGCGATTTCAAAAAGCCTTAAACCCTCCCCCCGCGGTGAACTTGAAATATCCGATGTGAACCGGATCTATATGGAGAGAGGCGAACTGAAGGTTCGGAAGATCGGCCGCGGCGTGGCATGGCTCGATACGGGAACTCCAGAAGCCCTGTTGAAAGCCGCTAATTTCTTCGGAGTTATTGAGGACCGGCAGGGTTTGAAAGTTGCATGCGTCGAAGAAATCGCATATATGAAAGGATTCATTGACCGGGAGGAGTTCATATCATTAATCGGCAGCATACCGAGATCTTTATACAAAGAATACCTTGAAAAAGTTATCCGCGACGGAACGGACTGAGCGGAGGCAAAAAATGAGGTTACATTCCATAAAGTTTGTTATCTTTGCCTAAGGGTAAAAAATTATCCGTCCAACTAAGGAGCACTTAAGCAATGAGTGTTTTCTCATTCAGACAAACAAAATCCGAAATTGAAAAATTAGTTGAGGAGAACGATGAACTTAAGAATAACCTTCATTCAGTCCTCCAAAATCAGCAGAGTATCGCAAATATAGAAGAAAAGCTGAAAGAGGCCCGCGAAGAACTCGGCAGTCTCAATTCAAAAGCCGTTCTCAAAAAAAACGAGTTAACCGCTCTCGACGAACAGGTCGAAACATTAACCAGGAAACTCGGCGAAACCACCGAGGAGAAAAGAGAGCTCGAGAGGCGCGTTGACGAATTAAAAGTTTTAAGTGAGGATTCCGGGCGGATTAATGAACTTATTGAAACCCGGGCCTCTGAGATGGAAAAATTAAACGGAGAATACCAAAAGCTTCTGGCGTTATACAAAGAATCATCCGGGGAATATGAACGCTCACTCCAAAATGTTCAATCTCTCAATCAGGCCGAAGAAAAAATACGCGAATTGATCGGCCGGCACGGCGGAAGCATCGAAGAGGCTTTGCGCCGCATAGAGGAGGTCGAAAGCGAGACAAATGAGAGGGTCGCCCGGCTCAAGAACGAAGAGCTTAAAAAGAGAGCCGTTCTGCAAGAGCTCGAGGAGAAAATCAGTCTCAACGAAGAGATAAAAAATAATCTTGAAGCCTCTCTCACCACAATAATAGGTCAGCTTTCCGAAAAAGAAAAAATCTACACAGAGTATACCAACAAGCGCGAAGCTCTCATAGAAGAGATTCACTTGAAAAGAAAAGAGTACGATGAATTCGGCGCCAGGTATAATTTTGAGAAAGAGACGATTCAGCGTCTTCGGGAAGAAGTGCGGGAGCTGTCGGGCCGCAAGGAGGATTTGCTCGGCGATATCAGAAAGTTTGAATCGCTTAAGAATGAGATGCAGGATAAGATTCTTCTGCTGCGCGACGAAGAGGTCCCGTTATCCGACGAATTGAGCCGGAAGCAAAATGCAATTGATGCCTTAGAGAAGCATACATTCGAACTGGAAGGGACAAAATTAACTGCAGAGAGCAACTTTTCACAGATTCTTGTTAAGTTCACCGAGGAGCTCGCCGTAGCCAAGACCCGGCTTGACCAGCTTAAACAGGAAATATTCGAGAAAGAGAAAGAACTGAACACCAAGGAAAAGCTTCTTCTTGAAAAGGCATTTCAGATTGCCGAATACAGCGGCCTTGCGAAAGTTCTCCAGAAAGAGAGGTCGTCTAACGAACAGATGAATGCGAATATGAAGGAGGAACTTAAAGAGCTTACTCTCGAATTAAATGGATTGAAAGACGAAGCGGGCAGGCATGCGGTTCTTGCCGGAAAAATGCGTTCCGAGACGGAAATCCTGGAAGCGAAAAAAGAATCCCTGGAGAAAGAGATCCGGCAGTTAATCGGCGAGGCGGACCGTCATTACACTTCGCTGAACGAAAGGAAATCCTTACTCCTGACGGAAATCAGCGAGAGCACCGCGCGTTTCAATGAATTAAAAAATCAAATAGCATCGTTTAAACAGGAACTCGGTTCCGTAAAATCGGAAACGGCCGACGCCGAAGTAAAAAAAGAAGAGTACACCGCGAAAGTATCGGAGCTTATCGCTCTTGAGAAGAGTCTGAAATTCAGAATTTCAGCATACGAACGGCAGATCAAAGAAAATAAAACCTGAACCGGCACACCGGGCCCAATTTGAGGAGAGCGGGTTTATTTTATTTTTCTTCAATTAACATTATCTTAGAAATCGGATTACAATATATAGGAGAAAGGTTTCCCCCGTGAATAAAAACAGATTTTCAGCGATTTTTTTTCCGGTCCTGCTCGGCTTTTCTTTGTTATTATCGAGACCGGCTTTTTCTCAGAAAGGAGAAGCGGCCAAACCCGCGCGCGATAGTCTTCGCTACAAATTTAATCCGGTTTACGGCCTTTCACTGGCGATGTACGACGCTTATAAAATACGGCAGGCCGATATAGTCATGCTTGGTAATTCGCTTACTCACGGAGCTGCGTGGAACGAACTTCTCGGCCGCCTTAATGTGGTTGAACGCGGAATTCCGGCCGACGGGCTCGACGGCTACGCGGCGAGGATGAATTACGTATACAAACTGAATCCGAAAATTGTTTTTATTATGGGCGGATTGAACGATGTTTATAATGCCGAAAGCGCGGATGATATTTTTAAAGTATATGTCAGAATTATTGAGGGACTGCGAGTCCGGAAAATCATACCGGTAATCCAGTCGACTACATACGGTGCAAAGACTTACGGTAAAGACTACGGTTTAACACCCGCGACAAACGCCGGCAGGAACCGGGAAATTGATAAGCTTAATAAACTTCTCTCCGATTACGCGAAACGGAACAATCTGGATTATATTGATGTAACAACTCTAACCTCTACAAAAGACGGCTATTTGCGGCCCGAACTTACAATTGACGGAATCCATTTGAAAGCCGAGGCTTATAAACTGTGGGGAGCCGAAGTAGAAAAGGTATTAATTAAACACAGACTATAGGATATTTATTTCACCAAAAACTGATGAAAGGTAAAGAGGCGCAAATGGAGAACAAGAACAAATTTAAGCAGCCGGTCATAATTTTAGGAATTACTATTCTAATCCTGTTTTTAGTCTCTTTTCTGAATCCCGTTTATGAAATCGGAGGCCTGAAAATAAAAGCCATCGATCTTTTTTCGGATATTAGGAACGATCCGGCCGAGAGCCAACCGCAGTCCCTCTTAAAAAACCTGCCCGGTGAAATCACCCCGGTAATGAAAGCGGGGATCGGGTTTTCCGGCCTGTTCAATTCCGGGTGGGATCCGACTTCTTCAACCGGGGAGAAATACGAGAATATTCCCTCGATGGCTCCCGTGCAGGGGAGGCCGGTTCAGATCAGCGGTAATATTAAACAGTTGAGTTATTTTTTTGACGCGCTGAAAAACGCCAAATCAAAATCCGTCAGGATCGCTCACTACGGCGATTCCGCTATCGAAGGAGATCTTATTACTTCCGATATCCGCGAGGTTTTTCAGAATAAGTTCGGCGGCAACGGCGTTGGATGGCTAAGCATTACATCGCAGGATATTACTTTCCGCATGACAACAAAGCAGACTTTTTCGGCCGGCAATTGGGATACAGGCGCGTTATATACCAGCAATCCGAAAGCCCTTCCGCTCGGAATCAGCGGTGTATGCTGCGTTCCGAAAGGAAACGCCTGGGTTCAATATGAAACAACTTCCGCCCGCAGGTATCTGCGCGATTTCAGCATAGTAAAACTTTATTATGGAAACGCGAAGAGCTCGTCGATCTCTTATTCTTTCGACGGCGGCGCGAAGCAGACGGCAGCGCTTAAGACAGGAGCCGGAATACAGGAGTTGATTATGAAACCGTCGGGCCAGGCTAAATCGATCAGAATCGATTTTCCGGTTGCCGATCAGGCATATTTTTACGGGGTAAGTCTTGAAAACGGTACCGGTGTTTATATCGACAATCTTCCGCTCAGAGGCAACACCGGAGTTGATCTGGGCTCGCTTCAGCCGAATATCCTGAAAGATTTTTCCAAGTATCTCGATTATAAACTTATAATTCTTGAGTTCGGATTGAATATTGCCGGAACCCGTCAAACCGATTACAGCTGGTATGAACGCGAAATGGTGAAAGTAATAAATCATCTCAAGGCGGCATTTCCTAAAACAAGCATATTGATGATTTCCGTGCACGACAAATCAATGAAAAAAGGGACAAGCCTTGTTACCGACCCGACGATTATTAAACTTCTCGAATCACAGAAAAGCATCGCAAAAGAGGCCGACGTCGCCATATGGAGTTTGTTTGACGCGATGGGCGGAGAAAATTCGATGCCGAAATGGGTCGATTCAAATCCGCCTCTTGCTTTCAAAGACTATATTCATTTCAACGATCAGGGCGCGAAGAAGGTGGCGGATTTATTAACCAATGCCCTGTTGTCGTTATACAAATAAGAGTCAACAGTAGCAGGGATAGATATGAATACGTTTCAGCCCGGTGAGGCAAAAACTCTCTGGCAGCAGTGGAGAATTAATTCGGAAAGGTTACCCGACCGCGACGCAATCGTTCACTGGTCGGCCGGTGAAGAACCGATAAGGTGGACCTTCAAAAGTCTTCTCGGGAAGGCAAAGCGATTCTCCGTAAAAATAAAAGAAGCCGGCATAAAACCGGCCGAAGTCTGCGCTATTATTATCCGTCATAATTCTCTTTTTTATCCCCTCTATCTCGGTATTTCCAGAACCGGCGCGCTTCCGGCCGTGCTCGCATATCCGAATCCGAGGCTTCATCCCGACAAATTCAG
>Ga0182021_10010907_pt1 | contig 10777 bp, 11 predicted proteins | sample 612E3MmetaG_FD_120493 | JGI IMG/M metagenome (GOLD analysis project Ga0182021, IMG submission 120493) | Permafrost microbial communities from Stordalen Mire, Sweden - 612E3M metaG (Illumina Assembly) | ecosystem: Environmental > Terrestrial > Soil > Wetlands > Permafrost | place: Sweden...
CCAGCAGATCCGGCGCGACGGCGACCCGAGAGAGCACCTCGGGAATCACCAGCGGCGGGATGGGGCGCTGACCGACGACCGACGCGGACACCCGGACGGGCGAGGACGGGTCACCCACACACTGCCCGTCGCTGTACGTGATGGCGACGTGGTCCGTGATGAGGTTGAACCCCGCGGCGCCGCCCACCTCGATGAGCCCGATGGCCGAGGCGCCGGTCCGGCGCGCGGCCTCGGCGATCGCTGGGTACAGCGCGGCGTACGGCCGGTACTGACCAGCGAGCCTGCGCACCCTGCTCACCCGACGACTCTAGCCACGGATGGCCTCTGGGCTCTAGCGAGGAGCGGCGAGCCCGGCCGTCAGCGGCATCGACTCGAGAGTGGGGGCGAAGAACGCCCTCAGGCCGAGTCGACGCAGGAAGTACCAGACGACGTTGAACACGACGAGGACGCTCGTGGCAAGGATCGCGATCATCGACCCCGAGTCCTGGAGCATCACGGACCAGATCGCCCACAGGGTCTGGTTCAGGGCGCCGAGAAGGAGGGAAGCCGTCGAGACTCCTCGGACGTGGGGCGCTCGGACCAGCTCGACGCTCTGTCCGCCGATGGCGATGACGCCGGGAATGATCGCGAAGAGTCCGTACGCGGCCGACCCGAGGAACTGGTCGACACCGATCATCGCGGCCGCTAGAGCAAGGCCGGGCACGAAGGCGGGGATCGTCCGGCGTCCGAGCTGTCGCGACAGGATGTGGAGGATCGGTACGGTCGCGATGAGCGAGAGCGCGCTCGCCACGATCTGCGGCGCCTGCCCGATCCGGATCCCATGAGCGGTCCAGCCGAGGTTGATCGCAAGGATCGCCTGCCACCCTATGAGCGAGAGCCCCTCGACGTTGCGGGTACGAGCCGTGCGTACGAGCTGGGGGATGCCGAGGACCGTACCGACGGCGGTCGCTGTCCAGCCGACGAGGACCAGGAGAGACATGGAAGCCTTCTGCCGGTCGTGGCCGGCGCATGAGATGGGAACGAGACGCGAAGGCACGCTGTGCGCGCTACTGGCCCGATAGTGGGTCGATGGGTCTCGGCAGTGGCTTCGCCACGCAGCGTATCGAAGGGGTAGCGGGCGTTCCGTTCGGGCCTGCCTTAACGGTGTTTCATGGCCAGCGCAGGCCCGGGGTCGGCCGCACCGTGGAAAGACCACTACGTTCTAGACGTGATAGTTCGCCCCATGATTGCCCGCGCCTTCTGGGCCACCTCCGGCTACAAGCTGCGGTCAGAGCCACTGCCGATCGAAGGGTCCGCGGTGTTGATCGGGGCTCCCCACACCTCCAACTGGGACTTCGTGTTCATGCTGGCCATCTGCTGGCGGACCGGGTTCGCCCCCTTGTGGCTCGGCAAGCACACGTTGTTCAAGGCCCCGTTCGGGGGCATCATGCGTGCTCTCGGCGGGATCCCGGTGAACCGCACAAACCCGGGCAGGCTGGTCGAGGACGTGGTGTCGAAGATGGCCACCGGGAAGCACTTCCTGGTCATCACCCCCGAGGGCACGCGCGGACGCCGGAAGCTGTGGAAGTCGGGCTTCTACCGGATCGCCACGGATGCGCGGTTGCCCGTCGTCCTCGCGTTCGTGGACTCGGCGACCCATACCGCGGGGTTCGGGAAGGCGATCACCCTGACCGGCGACGTCAAGGCGGACATGGATGTGGTCCGCGAGTTCTACGCCGACAAGCGCGGCATCAGGCCGGACCTGTTCACCCCGCCCATGCTGCGTGAGGAGTCCCGACCGGAGCTGGGTCAGTAGCCTTCGAGCATGACTCTGGAAGATGCCTGTCGGTGGTTCGACCTCGACGACGAGGACACCGACGAGGTGGTCGCCGCCGCTGCCCGGATCACGGCGGATACGGAGCTGTCCGCGAGGGTGGCGGATGTCGTGCGACAGCTCGGCGACCACCTCGAGGAGCTGAAGCCCTGGAAGCTGCTCGATCTCCCAGCGCTCTTCGACCCGGTCGCAGAGCCGGACGCCTCGGCAGCGCTGCGCTGGCTGTACGTGGTCGCGTTCGCCGAGTTCCTGCCCCGGACCCTTGAGGCACATCTGCGGCGCGGAGTGCCCGAGGCGGTCTCGCACGCCACGCTCGCCGATCTGGGCCGCCACGTGCGGATCGCGCGCCGACTGTACGGGGTGCGGGCCTGCATCGAGCAGAACTGGCTGCAGGCTCACCTCCGGGGGCTGCTGTACGACCTCGGGCGGCTCCAGTTCAACCTGGGGCGCCTCGAGCTGCGGCAGACGGAGCTCGACGAGGCCCGGATCGCCGCGACGCCCGGGACGGTCGTCGTCGAGACGCACATTCCCGAGGTCGGCCCGCTCGACTCCGACGCGGTCGACGCATCCTTGGCGCGCGTACAGGGCTTCTTCGCGACGCACTTCCCGGAGCTCGGCACGATCAGGTTCGCCACGTGCGACTCGTGGCTGCTCGATCCGCAGCTGTCCGAGATCGTTCCCGGGTCGAACATCGCCCGGTTCGGCGCGCGCTACCGGCTCTTCCGTACGGCGCACGAGTCGGACCAGTCGGCCCTCGACTTCGTCTTCCGGGCCCCCACCACGCCCCGTGGGGACCTGCCCCGGGACACGCGGCTCCAGCGCGGTCTGCTCGACCACCTCGCCGCGGGCCAGCACATCGAGGCCAGGTACGGCTGGCTGGAGCTCCCTGGGGCTGGCCTGTCAACCGGCTGAGCGGGTCGGACGTCCTTTGGGTGTTCACATTCTGAAAGGACGAACATGTCTCTGCTCACGCGGACGCTCCTTCCCCTGGCGCTGGCCTGCGCTCTCCTCGGCGGATGCTCCGGAAGTACCGCCGGCTCGTCCGCGGCCGGCGAACCCGCCGCCGGCAGCAACGGCAAGGTCACGGACTCCGGTGCCCTGCCGGCACAGACGACGGAGACGAAGACAGGGGGCGTAGTTCCCCAGTCGCCGGTCATCATCGACACCAAGGAGATCATCCGCTCCGCGACGATGACCCTCGTGGTCCCTGACGAGAACCAGGCGGCGACCAGGCTCCGTGCCATCGCCACGGGACACGGCGGTGTGGTCACGACCGAGAACGTCGTCAGCGGCGGCGAGAAGTCCTACTACGCCACCTCGACCATCGTCCTCAGCGTCCCGGCCGACCAGCTCGACGGGGCCTTGACCGACATCGCGGCGATAGGTGAGGTCACGCTCCGCACCATCGAGAGCAGCGACGTGACTGCGCAGGTCGCGGATGTCGACTCCCGCATCAAGACCATGCGCGAGTCGGTCGCCCGCATGCAGGAGCTGCTCACCCGCGCGGGCTCCGTGGCGGAGATCGCTCAGGTCGAGTCCGAGCTCACGGCGCGTGAGTCGAATCTCGAGTCGCTGCTCGCGCAGCAGAAGGCGCTCGCTCAGCGTGTCGCACAGAGCCCCATCACCGTCACGCTGACACGCGTGGCCATCGTCGAGCCCACCCCCGTGCCCGAGACCGGCTTCTTCGCCGGGCTGAAGACCGGCTGGCACGCCCTGAAGGTGTTCGGCGCCGGGTTCTTGACCGTTCTCGGCACGCTGCTGCCGTTCCTCGTGCTGATGGCGCTCATCGGTGCCCCGGTGTTCTGGCTGGTACGTCGCCGGACCGCAGCGCAGACCAAGGCCGCGGCCCCGTCGAGCGCTCCCTCGGGATCCACCACCGCGGAGTGAGGAACGAGGCGTCGCGGACAGGCAAGCGGACAGGCAATGGGTGCTGGTGGGGCGTTCGTACCGGCATGTCGTGTCACTGGTGCACCTATTGCCTGTCGGCGGTCCATGTCACCGTGAGAGACGCCGGCCCCGCTCGTGGGGTCGGCGTTTGGCTTACCCGGCGTCGCTAGGGTGGGCGGCATGGGTGCCCGGACGTACGGCGTGGCGATCGGCGCCGCCGTCGTCGTCCTGACCCTCGGGCTGGGTACGGGCACCGGCATCGGGAGCCTTGGCAGCATCGACCCGCACGGACCGCTGCTCCAGCTGCCGAGCTCCAACGCGGGCCAGCTGCAGCCGGGGTCGGCCCTCCCCACCCCTACAGCCCAACCGACCAACGGGTTCGTCGTCCCCGCGTGGGTGTACAGCGCGATCACGGTGCTGGCCGCTGGTGTGCTGCTCGTGCTCCTCGGGTGGTTCATCTGGCGCGTGGCGCGGCAGGTGCAGCGCGGCCGCCGGATCGCAGCCGCCGCCGCGAGCACCGAGGGTACGGAGATCGACGAGATCCCCATGTCGTCGATCGCCGAGACCGTCGACGAGTCCTTGGACGACCTGCGGGGCGGCCTCGACACCGACGACGTCATCCTCGAGTGCTGGCGCCGGCTCGAAGCGCTCGGCGAGCACGCGGGCGCGCCACGTCGCGACAGCGACACTTCGACCGAGTACGTGGAGCGGCTCCTCAACGGAGTGCCACAGGCGGCTACGGATCTGGCCGTGCTGGCCCGCCTGTACAGGTCGGCGATGTTCTCGGGGCTCTCGTCGGACCCGGCTGCGCGTGCCACTGCGATCGACTGCCTCGAGCACCTCTCCTCCGTCTTGAGCGAGGGGGCCGGACATGGCTCGTGATCGACGTCTGAGGGTCTCCGGAAGGCTCGTCACCTCCTCGGCGGGCCGTCTGCTGGTCTCGTACGGGATCACGGGAACCGTGCTCACGGTGGTGGCCGTCGTCGTCGGTGGTCTGCTCGGCGTCAACTTCAACCCTGCCGTCCTGATCCTCGTCACGCTGGGCGCCGCCGTCGTGCTCTGGCTGGTCGTGGTCATCGAGGACTGGGCACCGCCGCTGCACTGGGAGGACGTCCGCTTCCCCTCGTCCAGCCTCCACGTGGGCTCGGACAGCCGGACCCGACGCCTCGCGTCGCTGATCTCGTCGTCCGACGAGGTGCACCGGATGAGCCAGCGATCGCTGAGGGACCTGCTCAGCGAGCTGACTGCCTCGCGCCTCGTGCGGCTGCACGAGGCCGACCCGGCCGACCCCTTTGCGTCCCCGGTCCTCAGCCGCCCGCTGCGGTCCTACCTGACACGTCCCGCCGGAGCGGTCCCGCCGCTCACGCGCCGGGTTCTGGATTCATACCTCGAGGAGATCAGCCGACTATGACCCCACCTTCCCTCACGCTCGCCGAGGCGTCCGCCCTCGCCTCCGACGTCCTCGACCAGGTCGAGCGCGCGGTCGTCGGCAAGCGCAACGCCCTCCGGCTGGTGCTCGCGGGTGTCCTCGCGGGAGGACACGTCCTCATCGAGGACCTGCCCGGCCTGGGGAAGACGGTCGCGGCACACAGCCTCGCGACGGCGCTGGGCCTGACGTACACGCGGGCCCAGTTCACGCCCGACCTGCTGCCGAGCGACCTCACGGGCGGCTACATCTACGACCAGCGGGCCAGCGAGTTCGTGTTCCGGCCCGGGCCGGTCTTCACGGGGCTGCTGCTCGCTGACGAGATCAACCGCACGCCTCCGAAGACGCAGTCGGCACTGCTCGAGGCGATGCAGGAGCACCGGGTGTCCGTCGAAGGCCACACGTTCGACCTGCCGCGACCGTTCCACGTGCTGGCGACGGCGAACCCGATCGAGCATGAGGGCACGTACCCGCTGCCCGAGGCGCAGCTCGACCGGTTCCTGCTGCGGCTCTCCTTCGGCTACCCGTCGGCGACCGACGAGGTCGACGTGCTGGCCCGGCGCATCGCGCGACGTACGGAGGAGGCGACCATCGACGCGGTCCTGGACCCCGAGCGGCTGCTGGCCGTACAGAGCGCAGTCGAGGACATCTACGTCGCGCCGTCGGTGCTGCGCTACGTCGTGGCGCTCGTGACCGCCACGCGCGTCGACAAGTCCGTCCTCGTCGGCGCCTCCCCTCGAGGCTCGTTAGCGCTGGTCGCCTGCTCCCGCGCCGTGGCCCTTCTGGACGGCCGCAGCTTCGTGGCCCCCGAGGACGTCAAGGCCGTCGCGCACGGTGCACTGGACCACCGGATCACGCTGCGGCCGGAGCTGTGGCTCAGCGATGCGACCGCGGCGGCCGCCGTCGACGCCGCCCTCGACGGGACGCCCGTCCCCGATGCGAGTGACGTGCAGCCGCGGTGACCGAGCTCCCGATCCGGCCGACGCCCGCGCTCGTACGGTCCCTGATCCTCGGGCTGCTGCTCGCCCTGGGCGGGATCTTGCTGGGCCAGCGCGGCGCGGCGGTCATGGCGGCACCGTTCATCGTCCACGTGGCGTGGGGGCTCTTCACGCGGGCGCGCACCGACGTCGTGCGCGTACGGACCCAGCCGCGGCTGGTCGCGGTCCACGAGGACGACTCCGTCCCCGTACGGATGGTGACCGACCGGCCGGGATGGTGGATCGCCGTGTCGTGGCCACTGCGGTTCGGGCTGCGACTGGCCCCGAGATCGGGTGCCGTCATCGACACGACCGACGCGAAGGTCGTCGTCGAGCCGCACACCTGGGGCCGGTACCTCGTCGGCCCGCCCGAGGTCGCGGTCATGGACGCGTCAGGATCGTGGCGCGCCGCCGGCGAAGGCACCTCCGCGTACGTGGTCGTCAGGCCGGCGGCAGCCAGCCTCGTCGGCTCCAGCGGGATCACCCGCCCGATCGGGATGGCCGGGAGCCACCCGTCGGCGACGCCGGGGGAGGGCAGCCAGCTGGCCGAGCTGCGTGAGTTCCGGCTCGGCGACCGGCTGAAGCGGATCAACTGGCGTGTGACATCGCGCACCGGACGGCTGCACGTGGCGACGATGCTCACCGAGAGGGACACCGACGTCCTGCTCGTCATGGACACGCTGCACGACGTTCCGGGCTTCACGGCGATGGATGCCACGTCCCTCGACCTGGCTGTACGGGCGGTGGCGGCGCTCTCGCGCCACTATCTGGGGTACGGCGACAGAGTCGCTGTGCACGACATCGGACGACGGATGCGACATGTACGGGCGGGGACCGGCCCCCGGCAGCTGCTCGTCACCATCGACGCCCTGTCGCGGATCGACCGTGGGACGAACCCCGTGTTCCGCGGCAGGCCGATCCGGGGCATCACTCCTGGCACGCTCGTGTTCTTCTGCTCCCCGCTCATCGACGAGTCGTCGACGACCGAGGTCGGGAGGCTCCGCCAGCTCGGCTGCGAGGTCGTCGTGGTCGACACGCTGCCCGGTGACCTCGGGACCCCGCGGTGGCTGCGTCGTCGTCGTCGTCGGGACAGGAGCTGGCTCGACGAGGCCTGGGTCGTGCGCCGGCTCGAGCGTGACGAGGTGTTCGCGAGGCTTCGGCAGGCGGGTGTGCCCGTGGTCGCATGGCGCGGCACCGGGTCGCTGGCGGGCGTCCTGGCGACGATGGAGCGGTCGCGACGGGCACCGCGACTGGCGAGGAGGGTCTGATGGACGAGCTCGTCGCCGGCCTGATCGACCGCATCCGTACCGTCAGCCTCCACCAATGGCTCACCAAGCTCGTGCTCGCGCTCACAGGCACCGCCCTCATCACGGTCTGCGCAGCGGCCACGGGCGCGGTTCTCGCCGGTGCGACGCCGACCATCGCCGCGATCCTCCTCGCCCTCGTCGTTCTCTGGCCGGAGTCCATGGCCACGATCGCGTTCCTGGGCTTCTCCGCGGTGTGGTGGCTGTTCGCGTGGCACGGCTCGATCTGGGCCACGGTCCCCGTGGCCGCCCTCGTGGGGCTGGTGCACCTTCTGGCCGCGCTCGCGACGGGTCCGGCGCACGCCGTCGTACGTCTCGCCGCCTTGCGCTTCTTCGGGTCGCGCATCGGCGCGTACGTGTTGGCGACCGCGGGGGTCGGCAGCGTGCTCGCTGCCCTGACCATGCTGCCCACGTCCCGGTACGTGGCGTGGCTGGCCGTGGTCGCGATCTGCGTCGCCACCCTCGTCGCGACCCTCGTGGCGGGCAGCATCGACGACGCGGCTGTCGTGCCCGAGATGCCCGACGACGACGAGCCGTACCTTCCGGAGGACCTCGCCTGAGGTCGTCTCAGGCGCGGAGCTCGCGTCGGCGCGAGCGAAGCAGCGCGACGGCTTGCGGGCCCGTGGCCGCGGCCACCGTCCATGCCATCGCGATCGCCGCCTGCGTCATGACGTCGTACGCCTCGTCGGCGCCCGCTGCCGCGGCGAAGTCGACCGAGTGGAGCGACCCCGTGACCTCCGGAAGCCTGACCCACGGATGAAGAGACGGGACCAGCTGCGACACGTTGCCCATGTCGGTGGAGCCGCCTGCCAGCGGTACTCCGACGGCCGGATCCAGTCCCAGCTCCACGAGCGCTTCGCACCACAGACCTCCGAGAAGGTCGTTCTGCCGTAGCGGCTGGTACGGACGTCCGACCGGCTCGATGACCAGCTCGCAGTCCGTGGCGAGCGCTCCGGCCTCGAGGCACCGGAAGACGCGGGACCGGAGGGCTTCGTACTCCTCTGTGGTCCAGGCGCGACACTCGAACTCGATCGTGGCGTGGTCGGGGATGACGTTCGGCACGGCACCGGACCGTACGACGTTGGCGCTGAGCCGGTGGTCGCTGGGGACCTGCTGCCTCAACAGCGCAAGGGCCACCTCGGCGATGACGACGGCGTCGGTCGTGTTCCGCCCGAGGTGCGGGGCTGCGGCCGCGTGTGCGGCGCGTCCCGTATACGTGGCGACGAACTGGCCGATCGCCTGGCTGGACGTACCGCGCGGGTCGAGGCGGATCCCGTCCGGCACCGTGTGGATCATGATCGCGAGGTCCACGTCGGCGAAGACTCCCTCGGCGAGCAGCGGGATCTTGCCGCCTCCCCGCTCCTCGGCCGGGCAGCCGACCGCCAGCACGGTGATGCCGAGGTCCCGCGCATGGTCGGCGAGCGCCAACGCAGCCAGCGCGCCGGCACCCGAGATGAGGTTGTGCCCGCAGGCGTGGCCGATCTCGGGAAGCGCGTCGTACTCGAGGCAGACCGCGACCTTCGTACCGCCCGACCCGGCGCTGGCGACGAAAGCCGTGGGATCGCCCGGAGCAGGATCGACCACGAATCCGTGCGTGGCGAACAGCTCGCTCAGCCGGGCGACCGCATGCTGCTCCTCGTCGGCAGTCTCCGGATCGGCGTGGATGGCGCGCGCGACGGCTTCCACGGTCGGCCGCAACGCCTCCACTCGAGCTCGGAGATCGTCTCGGACGGTCATGTAGGTCTCCTCATGGGTTGTGGGCCCACGCTAACAACTCGGCGCCACCGGCGTCGGAGCGACCGCGTGCCAGGGACAAGTCTCGGAAACACTCCGCCCCCGGACGGTGACGGCAGGATGCTGAGGTGTCACCACGCGTGTGCCCGACGCACGCCGAGGAGAGGGAACAGCAGATGCAGCTACGCGAGGACGCCACCTGGTCACTCGTCGTCCCGACGTCCATGGGCGTACGGATCACGCCGGAGAACAGCCAGGCCGTACACGTCTCGAGCCGGTACGTGATGCAGGCCACCTCGGCGGAGACCAACGTCGCGAGCGTGGCCAGCTACCTCGGACTGCCCACGCTGGCGCTCACGAACTTCGTCGCCGGCAGCCCGATCTCCGCATTCATCAAGGCCGACCTCCGGGCGCGCAACATGTCGTACCGCGGTCCCGACCTCCCGCAGGGAGGCCCCTGGGGCTACCGGCACCAGTTCAACATCGCCGACTCCGGCTTCGGCAGCCGCGGGCCCCGCGTCTGGAACGACCGGGCGGGGGAGGTCGGCCTCGACCTCGACGTCGACCACTTCGACCTCGAGCAGCTGTTCGTCACCGAAGGCGTGAAGATCCTGCACATGTCCGGGCTGGTCGCTGCGCTGTCGCCCAGGACCAAGGAGTTCTGCCTCGCGCTCGCACGTGCCGCGAAGGCTCACGGCACGGCGATCTCCATGGACATGAACTACCGGGCGACGTTCTGGAAGGGACGTGAGGCCGAGCTGCGCGAGGCGTTCACCGAGATCGCGGAGGAGTGCGACATCCTCATCGGCAACGAGGAGGACTTCCAGCTCTGCCTCGGCATCGAGGGGCCGGAGGCCGGCGGCACGGACCTCACCGACCAGGTCGCGTCGTTCAAGGAGATGATCGGCCGGATCCGTACGCGCTTCCCGCATGCCCAGTTCATCGCGACGACGCTGCGCGAGGTCGTCAGCGTCAACGAGCACATCTGGGGGATGGTCGTGTACGGGGACGGCGACTTCCACGTCGCACCTCCACGCTCCATCGGGGTCCTCGACCGCATCGGCGGGGGCGACGGCTCCGTCGGCGGCATGCTGTACGGGATCCTCAAGGGCTGGTCGGCCGAGCATTGCATGCAGTTCGGCTGGGCCACCGGGGCGCTCGCTGCCGCGTCCACCACCGACTACGGCGCACCCGCCGACGAGGACCAGGTCTGGTCGATCTGGAAGGGCAACGCCCGCGTCCAGCGCTGACTCCACCGGACTCGGGACCTGGCCGGACTCGGGAGTGACGTGGCCGGGCTCGGGAGTGAATCTTGCCCGGACTCAAGAGCGACGGGGCTGGTTCGGGAGCGGCATGGCATTGAGGGGTCACGACACGCCGGCTGTTGTGGGGGTGTCGTAGCGATCGGTGGCTCCTCGACTGAGCACCCGGGCATGTGCGGCGGTCGAGGGTCACGACCCGCCGGATGCTGCGAGGGGTGGGCGCAGTCCGTGGCTCCTCGACCGGCGCCTATACCCCTGACCTGCATATACAGTCAGGGTCGATTAGGGTGTCAGTATTCAGTCTCAAGGAGGTGCTCGGACGGTGACGTCTGTGTTGGCGATCGATCAAGGGACCCAGTCCACGAAGGCACTCG
>Ga0182021_10010909_pt1 | contig 10776 bp, 7 predicted proteins | sample 612E3MmetaG_FD_120493 | JGI IMG/M metagenome (GOLD analysis project Ga0182021, IMG submission 120493) | Permafrost microbial communities from Stordalen Mire, Sweden - 612E3M metaG (Illumina Assembly) | ecosystem: Environmental > Terrestrial > Soil > Wetlands > Permafrost | place: Sweden...
CAAGCTCGATACTGAAATGACCGCCGAGGATTGGAAGGCACTTGTCGGCAGCTTCAAGAAAGTATACAAACAGCATGTCGGTTCGGATTTTCCCCAGGATGTCTACAAGCAGCTCGAACTGGCCACCAAGGCCGTGTTTGAATCCTGGATGGGCAAGAAGGCCATCGACTACCGTAAAGCCACCAACATCTCCGATGACCTGGGGACCGCGGTCAACATTGTCACGATGGTCTTTGGCAACATGGGGGATGATTCCGGCACCGGTGTTGCCTTTACCCGCAACCCGTCCACCGGCGACAAGAAGATGATGGGCGAGTACCTGCTCAATGCCCAGGGTGAGGATGTGGTGGCCGGCATCCGCAATGCCGACCCGATCGAGCACCTTGATACCCAAATGCCGGAAGTGTACAAACAGTTCATGGACATTACCGCCAAATTGGAGAAGCATTACAGGGATGTTCAGGATGTTGAATTCACCATCGAGCGCGGAAAGCTGTGGATGCTCCAGACCCGCAATGCCAAGCGAACGGCCAAGTCGGCCATCAAGATCGCCGTCGACATGGTCAATGAAGGGTTGATCTCCAAGGAAGATGCCGTTCAGCGGGTGTCCACCGAGAACGTGGATACGCTCCTGCATCCCCAGTTCGACGACAAGGCGCTCAAGGATGCCGAAAAGAACGGCACCTATCTGGCCAAGGGTGTGAACGCTTCCCCCGGCGCGGCTGTGGGCCAGGTCTATTTTGATGCGGATAAAGCTGAGAAGATGTCCAAGCAGGAAAAACAGGATACCATCATGGTGCGGCCGTTCACCAAGCCGGACGATGTGCATGGAATGATCGCCTCCAAGGGCGTGGTGACAAGTGAAGGCGGTGCGACCTCGCATGCCGCGGTAGTGGCCCGCCAGTTCGGTATCCCCTGCGTGGTCGGTGCGACCGCGGTCCAGATCGATCTTGACAAGCGGGTCATGCTCATCGGTGATAAGACCATCCAGGAGGGGGAATGGATCTCGGTGGATGGAACCACCGGCAAGGTCTATGCAGGAAAGATCCCAACCTCTGCTGCCTCCATTGAAGAGCAGACCGAATTACTGACCCTGCTCAATTGGGCGGATGAGATCGCTGCCCGCCCCGATATCCGCATCATGCCCACCGGTGAAAAGAACCGCGGCCTGATGGTCTGGGCCAACGCCGATTATCCCAAGGATGCCCGCCGGGCACGCTCTTACGGGGCTGTTGGCATTGGCCTCTGCCGGACGGAGCACATGTTCTTCGAAACCGAACGGCTGCCCATTGTCCAGCGCATGATCCTGGCCGAGACTCCCGAGATCCGCAAGACCGCCCTGGACGAACTGTTACCCAGCCAACGTACGGATTTTGACGGATTGTTCGAGGCGATGAATGGCTACCCGGTGATCATCCGCCTGATCGACCCACCGCTGCATGAATTCATGCCCGACGAGGAGAAGCTCTTTGAAGAGGTCGTGACCATGCGCGCCCTCAAACAGACCGAAGGATTGAAAGAGAAGGAACACCTGCTGGCTGCCATCAAAGGCATGCACGAATCCAATCCGATGATGGGATTGCGCGGCGTCCGTCTGAGCATATACATGCCGCAGATCGTGGAAATGCAGGTACGCGCCATCTTCGAAGCTGCAGCCGATTGCACCCTGCGCGGTATCGTGGTCAAACCCGAGATCATGATCCCGCTGACCGGCACGGTCAACGAGCTTGAATGGATCCAGCCTCGCCTGGAGCGCATCGCTAAGACCGTGATGGAAGAGAAGAAAGTCAACTTCCATTACAAATTCGGCACGATGATCGAGATCCCGCGGGCCGCGGTCACCGCATCCGAGCTTGCCACGCGGGCCGAGTTCTTCTCCTTCGGTACCAATGACCTGACCCAGATGACCTTCGGGTACTCGCGTGACGATGCGGAGCGGAACTTCCTCATCACCTATGTCGCTGAAGGCATCCTGCCCAAGAACCCATTCCAGACTCTGGACCGCGGTGGTGTGGGCAAGTTGATGCAGATGGCGATCAATGATGGCCGCAAGACCCGCCCTGAACTGGAAGTGGGTATCTGCGGTGAGCACGGCGGAGATCCCGAGTCCATCGAGTGGTGCCACATGATCGGCAACAACTATGTTTCCTGCTCGCCTTTCCGTGTGCCCATCGCCCGCCTGGCGGCAGCGCATTCGGCGCTGAAGTACAGTGGTCAGAAGATAGCTGAAGATAAGTAAGCGGATCCAAAATTGATAAAAATGCTCGACGGTTTATCGTCGAGCATTTTTTATTCAGTAAGGTTTGTTGGCCGAGATTAAAGCGTATAGGCGTCTTCCCCAAATTCCCCTTCGTCCAGACCTGTGACTTGGACCTCATCCGGGACACGGACAGGCATGAAATGATTCTGGATTTTCAGGATCAACCAGGTCACACCGAATGAGTAGACGATCGCAATCACAGCAGCCAGCAATTGCACGGCAAACTGGTGCACGTTGCCTTCGATCAATCCGCTCACACCATTGACGGCGCTGACCGCAAAAACACCCACCAGGATGGTTCCAAGTGTTCCGCCAACACCATGGCAAGCCCATACGTCCAGGGCATCGTCCCAACCCCACTTGGCGCGCAGCTGGATGGCTCCGTAGCAGACGAAGGCGGTAATGATACCGATCACGGCCGCGGCCCAGGGTTGTACATATCCGGCAGCCGGGGTAATGGCCACCAGTCCGGCCACCGCCCCAGTCATGGCCCCGGTGATGCTCGGTTTGCCTTCATGGATCCAGGATATGAACAACCAGACGATCATTGCCACCGAGGCCGAGATATCGGTGGTCACGAATGCATTGGCTGCCAGACCATTCGCTGCCAATGCGCTGCCGCCGTTGAACCCAAACCACCCGAACCATAGCAGGCCGGCACCCAGAGCAACGTAGGTGATATTATGCGGCTGCGTTTTTTCACCAGGTAAGATCTTACGTTTGCCAACGATGAAGACCGAAGCTAGGGCTGCATATCCGGCGCTCATGTGCACGACAATACCACCGGCGAAATCCACAACGCCAAGTTTTGCAAGGAAACCACCTCCCCAGGTCCAATGGGCGAGTGGCAGGTAGACCAGGATGCTCCAGAAAACCAGGAAGATCAGGTAACTTTTAAAAGTAACCCGGTCCGCAAACGCTCCGGTGATCAAGGCTGGTGTAATGACGGCAAACATCTCCTGGAAGACGAAGTATGCCAAAAATGGAATCTTTTGCTGGACCCCCGCTACCACCCCCGGTGCGAACCCGACGCCGTTCAATCCAAAGTAGCGTAGATCGCCAATAATACCTCCCAGGGATTTCCCGAAGGCCAAGCTAAAACCGCCGAAAACCCAGATGGCGGTCACAATGCCCATGGATACGAAACTCTGCATCATGATGGATAGCACATTCTTACGACGGACCAGGCCGCCGTAGAAAAATGCAAGACCGGGGGTCATGATGAATACCAGAGCCGCACTGATCAGCACCAGAACGGTAGACGCAGGATCTATGTTTTGCATGGTTTTCTCCTTATTCCAGATTTAGAATAGTAGCTTCATTCTACGTTCGTGAATTACTTCGCGCATCCACAAAGATGCGTATTCTGCCTACCTGATTTAAGGTATTCTCCACTTTATGTTTTCTTACCCTTGTGCTAAGATTGGCTTCAATGCGCATCAAGATTCTCCTGGCTGAAGACCATAAGATCGTCCGAGAAGGGACGCGGCAGTTATTGGAACAATCCCCTGATATGGAAGTTGTGGGCGAAGCCTCCGACGGTGCGGAAGCCGTCCAATATGCTCAGGACCTTCACCCGGATGTCATCGTCATGGATGTGCGCTTGCCCCGCTTGAATGGTATCGAGGCAACCCGCATGATTACCGCTCGTTTTCCGGAGATTCGCGTATTGATTCTTTCGGCCTATGATGACGACAACTATGTCTTCCCGCTCCTGGAGGCCGGAGCCAGTGGATACCTGTTAAAAACAGCCAGCGGCGCAGAACTTGCCGAAGCCATCCGCCTGGTCCATGCCGGGCAAAAGGCGCTGGCTCCCCGGATCACGGCCAAAATTATGAACCGGCTTGGAGGTCGCGGTTCATACCGGTCCGTAGAAATGCCGGAAGGGTTGACCGAACGGGAGATGGAGATCTTGCGCGCCGCGGCACAAGGTCTGCCGAACAAAGCGATGGCTGGTATGTTCGCTATCAGTCCTCAAACGGTTCAGGTTCACCTGCGGAATATATTCGCCAAGCTCAATGTGGGGAACCGTTCGGAAGCAGTGGCATATGCCATCCGACACGGGTGGATCACTCTCGAGAACAGCGATGAGTGAAACTGTGGACGAGCGGAATGTTGCCCCGGAGGTGCAGGGAAAATTATCCGGGCGGGGCACCACAATCCGGCGCCAATTAATTCTGGCTTCCCTCTTTCCCCTGGCTTTTTTCGGTTTGCTTTCTGTCCTTGTTACATCTGTTGCCTTATACCAGGTAACCCTCAGCTTGACCCTGCAGGGAAACCTGGCCGAGGTCCGGTCAGCGGCGGATGACCTGGCGATCATCACCGCTGGCCGATCCTTTCCTTCCAGCAATGATTTAACGGGAATATTGCAATCGCTGAATGCTGAAAATGGAAGCCGTCTCTTTTTTGTGGATGGGAAGGGGGTTTTACTTTCTGGATCGGACCCCGGGTTGATGAACCTTCCCCTGAGCAATGACGAATTGCAGGGATTCATCCGAGATGGAAAACCTGCCAGCCGGCTGATGGTCCCCTCCGACTCCGGGGATGAAGCGATCATTTCCTATGCCCCTTTGCAGTCCGGAGTTGGAGGAATAATCCTGGAGAAGAATTGGGAAGCCATCCTGGCTCCGGCCTCTTACTACCAAATGGTTCTGGCAGGCTTGCTGGTGCTGGGTACGGTTTTTTCGCTGTATATGCTGTCCCTCAGTATCGGGCGGGTGATCCATCCGATAGCAGAATTGGCCGACAGTGCAATCCGGGCCGTTCCGGGCAGTGTCTTTCACCCCATGACGGAACAGGGACCGGTAGAGCTCCGGGATCTGATCAAAGCCTTCAACCAGATGGTCATTCGGCTGGCAGAACAACAGGGCGCTTTGCGGCAGTATGCCCATAAGGCGCTGCTCAGTCAGGAGGAGGAACGTCAGCGTCTTTCGCATGAACTGCACGACGGAACGGTACAGGATCTCGTTGGGCTGGGGCAGCGTGTTGAACTATGCCGAAGCGAAATGGAACGGGACCCCGAACTGGCCCGGCGTCGATTGGATGAGTTGCAAGGCCTGGTTGAACAGACATTGGGGGAAGTGCGGCGCATGAGCAATGCGCTGCGTCCGACCATTCTTGAAGACCTGGGCTTGCCGGTGGCCCTGCAGGCCCTATGCAGCGATCTGGAAAAGCAAATGCCATCCGTCCGCTGTAGTTGTGCGGTTTCTGGTGAACAGCGGCGTCTGCCTCCGGACGTGGAACTGGCGGTATTCCGGGTCGTTCAGGAAGCCCTGGTCAATATCCGCAAACATGCATCCAATGCTATGGATGTACAAGTGGAGCTGGCTTTCCGTGAAGAAGTTGTCCAGGCTGTCATCCGTAATGATGGTGAAGCTCTACCCGACGTGGATGTGCGTTCACTGGTCCGGACCGGGCACCTTGGTCTGGCAGGCATGTATGAAAGAGCGCGCCTGTTTCATGGAGAACTAAACATCGTTGCGAATCCAAAGGGTGGGACATCGGTCACCCTGCTGCTGCCAACGGCGGTTGAATAGTGATGTCTGTTACCCATTGAGGAGTGGTCTGTTGCAGGTCAGGCGGTTAATGGCTAGATAAAGACAAGTAAGAGTAATCTTATGGAATGATGAAAATCCGGCAGGCATCCACCGGACTTTTTCTTGAGCGTCATAGCCCTGCTCAGGAGGCAGGAAGCGAACACCTGGGTGTGGAGGGAAGCAGCAAAGTGAAATTGTGGCTATCTTGCTCACCCGAACTAGCTACTTCAAGCCTGGACTCCTGATACAATCATGGTAAATTGACCGATGGAACCGGAAAACAACCATGAACCATCTTCCCATTGATAAAAGCAAGGATCCCGAATCCATCCGGCTGTTCCAGTCGGATTTCTTGGAATTTTTCACCCACATCAGCCCGGTGGCCGTCCTGGTCCTCTGGATTCCGGTGGCACTGCTCTTGCTAGTCTATGCCGTACGGTCGGCTCCGGGGGGCACCTTCCCGTGGTTCATCCCGGCCGCCTTTGTCGCTGGCTTGTTTCTATGGACGCTGGGGGAATATACCCTGCATCGCTTCCTGTTCCATCACCATCCGACCACCCCGCAGCAGGAGCGCATCTTCTTCCTGTTCCACGGTGTCCACCACGCCCAACCGCAGGATAAGACCCGACTGGTCATGCCATTCCCGGTCAGCATCCCCATGGCGATCCTGTTTGTCGGGTTGTTCTACCTGATCCTGGGCGTCTTGCTGAAGGTCCCACAGGGAGTGGCGCCCCTTACGGCTGGTTTCCTGGTTGGATACCTGGCTTATGACCTGATCCATTATGCCACGCACCATTTTCCCATGCGCCGCGGGTATGCCAAATACCTCAAGCGTTATCATATGGCGCACCACTATAAAACACCGGATGCCCGCTTTGGCGTAAGTTCCCCAGCCTGGGACTGGGTGTTCGGAACCATGGGACAGAACGGCTAGGATTCTGACTGTACCAAAAGCCACCCTGGCATATAAATATCGGCTTGAAACCCCGCGATGGAATCGGCGGGGTTTCTTTACTTTTAGAGAGATATTCACCAGAATATTGACCCTGGGGATCCTACTTGGGATCCAGCTGGCTAATACGGTGGCCAGGGGATAGTGACTGGACTGGTGTAGCCGTGTTTTTCAACGGTATACAGCTGACCGCCGGAAGATGAGGTGCAGCCAGGCTGGTCAGTGAAGGTGAAGGAGGTATGGTTTTGATCAGGCAGGGCAAGACGACCTTCCGGCATCCAGACATAATTTCCATTCTGACAAACAAAGACATCGAGGAAATAACCGCGATCATCATCCTGGGTCATCTGGACTGGATTCCAGCTGACGGTCACCTGGTCCCCGTCCCGGGTGGCCCTGACTCCGGTGGGAGCCGCGTAAAGGGTATTCGTCATGGGCAGGGCAAAATTCTTATCCCTGTAGCCGACCCGTGCTGGGTCACCGCTGACATCCACCACCAATGGACCAATCCAGCAGTACTTGTCCACCCTTTCCATTTTTACATACAGCCATTTGTTATATGGAGATCGACCGTAGACGATACCAGTATCACCAGCGTTCAGGTCCCAGCCCCAGAGATACTCTTGAGAGGGGCCCCACATGCAGGCGGCATGTGCGAAATTCTGATCCACGGTGACCTTGGGGAAATCGAAGGTGGGCGAGGGGGTGAAGGTGGATGTGGAGGTCCGGGTGGGTGTGGAAGTTGCGGTAGGTGTCCGGGTTATGGTGGGCGTGGTGCTGGGTGTATAGGTTAAAGAAGGCGTAAAGGTCAGGGTGGCTGTGGAAGAGGAACTGGGCGTAAAGGTCCAGCTGGACGTTGGGGTTTCGGTCCACGCAGCAGCCGTGGCGGTCTGTGCGGAAGCCACGATCGTACCCAGCTGTTCAGTGGATGATTCGCAGGCGCTGGTCAGAAGGATAATGATCAATGGCAACCACCAGGGAATTCTTTTCATGGTCCTTTTCCACTCAGGGAGGATGGTAGTTAACTATACAACATGTTTTCTGTTCATCCAATTACAGATTTGTGAAGTTTGTCGCATTCCGGGATGCAAAAAGCCAGATCGGTCCAGCGATACGGAGGTCATACCCTGGGCTTAATGGACCGATTTGTCGGAATATATCCCCGACTTCATCACATGGCTGATTGGATGAATTCCGCCAGGTTTTTACTGAGCTGTTTTATGGATGGTTGGTGGAGGTACATCATATGCCCGGCCTCGTAATAACTCATGCTGATGTTCTTTTGCAGGCTTTTATCGAGACCCATGTGCCCGAAGGTGTACGCGGTGGCGGTATAGGGAGTGGCGAGATCGAAGTATCCGTTGGCCACATGAACCTTGAGCACCTGGTGGTTGGAGATGGACTTGCGCAGGGTCTCGGCCACGTTGACGAACCGGTTTTCGAACTCGGCATAGGACCAGGGTGAGACCTTGGGTGTCAGGATCTCGTAGGGCAGATCGCTTTCATATTTTAATTCACCCCGTACATAGTCATAAAAGGTGGCCGTATACGGGCCGGTGATGGCGCTCATGCTGGGGTCTTCCTCAAAGAACTCACCGGCGGAGTCGCGGTCGATGCCGGTAAAGCGGCTGTCGAGACGGCCAATGTTGCGTCGGTCTTTGCGCAAAAGTTCTTTGCAGAAGCGGAAGATGTTGATGCGCAGGTCGGTGCGATCAATATAGTCTTCCGAGAGACCGGTGTACCCGGCAAGCCGGGTGATGATCTGGGTTCGCTCGCGGCTGGTCAGCGCTGCGCCTTTCATCAATGCCAGTGTATATTCGCCCAAGGCAAAGCCCTCCACTTCCTTCAGGAAAACCTTCAGCGGTTTGCGTGTGCGGATCTTCTTGTGGTACCAGGCCGTGGCAGCATAACTGGGCAGGAACAGAATGTAAGGCAGATCACTGCCCGGGGTGAAATCGGCGGTACCGAAGTCAAGGATAGCGGAGATGAGCATGATTCCGTTCAGGTATAGCCCGTGCCGTTCTTGCAGGTATCCGGAGAGACCGGCTGCGCGGGTCGTCCCGTAACTTTCACCCGCCAGGAACTTCGGTGAGGTCCAGCGTCCGTACCGGGTGGTATACAGACGGATGAAATCGCCGACCGTCTCGATGTCCCTCTTGAAGTTGTGAAACTCCCTGGCTTTCTGGCCCTCCACTGGACGCGAATAGCCGGTGCTGACTGGATCAATGAAGACCAGATCGGTTAATTCGAGCAGCGAGAATTCGTTATCCACCAGTTGGTAGGGCGGGGATAGCAGGCTGCCGGCGTCGCCCATCTCGACCCGTCGGGGTCCGAGCAGGCCCAGGTGCAGCCATACCGATGAGGAGCCCGGACCGCCATTGAAGGAGAAAGTCAGCGGACGTTGGGTCTTATCCTGCACGCCGTCCTTGGTGTAGGCAATAAAAAATAACTGTGCCTTGGGCTTTTCGCCTTCGGATTCTTTTTCACGATCGCTGGTCTCCTCTTTCAGGACGATCGTCCCGGTAGTTACGGTGTACTGGATCTCCTGACCATCAAGGGTCAGGCTATGCCTGGTCTCGACCAGGTTGTCCTTCGGCTCTATCCTGGTTTCAGGTTTCTTCTCGTCCACTTTTTTGCTATCTTCGCCCATGGTGGTTTCCTTTCAAATACAGCAATTCAGAGGGATAATTATACAGGCAATCCTTTGACATGATACCCCGTCAAAGTAATTTTGGATAAAAATTATCCAATTATGACTTCAGCCCGTACTTTCTGCTGTACCATTCTTCACCCGGCCATGTTTTTATCCATTTGCTGGATTGGGTGAAAGCCAATACGGCCTAGCATACATTCCAGCTCCAGGAATATCAGGCTTCCAGTCAGGAATTTGAACTAGCGATAGCCGGCAACTATTTTAGTAGCGGAGGTTTTTCAATGGATCTGAATTCCTCTGCTGGTCGCCTCTCCGGACGAGTCCGGTCGACAGGCCGCATCCATGACCGGTGAATGTGAGTTCACCTGGTATCTTAGGCAGGTATTTCAGGTTCCGGCCGGCATGCAGGTTGGAACTATTTCAACCGGAACATCTGTGGAAAATGGTTAAAGCCCGGGCTCTTCCCTAAGCAAACTCCCCAATCTCCACATTCCCCAAGGCCCTCTGCAGGTCGGATGGCTTCAATATGATTGCCACTCCCCGCACCCCGGATCCGAGCGAGATCTGCTCCGGGTGGAATATACTCGCATCAGCCAGGATACGCAGGGGCTGCGGCAGCCCCAGCGGTGAGACTGCCCCGACCGCGTATCCGGTGACCGCCAGGACTTCCTTTTCGCTGGCCAGGGAGATGCGTGAAACACCGAGGTGCTGGCGCAGTTTGCGCCAGGAAATCTGTCCCGGGCCGGCCATAAGGGTCAGGAAAAAATCCTGTCCGTGGCATTTGAACAGGATGCTGCGGATGACCTGCTCAGGTTGCTGCCCGCGCTGGCGGGAGGCTTCTTCCAGCGAGGCCGGGGGTTGAGCATGCTCGAACAGTCGGTAGGGGATTCCGAGCAGATCGAGACTGCGGGTGGCAGGGGTCGCAAGGCTCATGGGAAAAATATATCACGAATTCCGATATAATATATAAAAGAATTGGATATAATCACTCTGGATTAATCTGGTCGGAGCGCAAGGTCAGGCTGTGATATGGAAAAACAAAAATTACTGGAGCTTTATTATCAAATGGTGCTCATCCGCCGGCTGGAAGAGCGCGGCGCTGAACTGTACCAGGCGGGAAAGATTGGTGGTTTCATGCACCTGTACATCGGGCAGGAAGCTGTCAGCACCGGCCTGATCGCTGCCCGCCGACCGCAGGATCGCGTGATCACCGCCTATCGCGACCACGGGGTGGCCATCAACTGCGGCATCCCGGCAAACCAGGTGATGGCAGAATTGATGGGCAAGGTCACCGGAATTTCGAAGGGGCGCGGCGGATCGATGCATATGGCGGATGTGACCAAGAACTTCTGGGGTGGCCATGCCATCGTGGGCG
>Ga0182021_10010910_pt1 | contig 10776 bp, 12 predicted proteins | sample 612E3MmetaG_FD_120493 | JGI IMG/M metagenome (GOLD analysis project Ga0182021, IMG submission 120493) | Permafrost microbial communities from Stordalen Mire, Sweden - 612E3M metaG (Illumina Assembly) | ecosystem: Environmental > Terrestrial > Soil > Wetlands > Permafrost | place: Sweden...
GAATTTTCAGCGAAAAACAAAATAATATCATATTGGAATTCATCGAAACCCAGATAGCCTCTCCCCCTCGGTCCCCCTCTCCCGAGAGAGAGGGGGAGGCTGTATGAGATTGGTTATGAAATAGATTGAGTTCTTATAAGTCCCTCCCTCCTGGGGGAGGGATTTAGGGAGAGGTTCATATCCCTCCCAATTCTTTCATAGGATCCCAGAATTTTTCGGAAAAATTAGTTATTCTATTATCTTCCACGATGATACCTTCATTTTCAAGCAGTTGCTGCATGGTGGAGGAATTGCCAAAATGATGCTTGCCGGTAAGCAAGCCATTCCTGTTGACTACTCTGTGGGCGGGAATAAAGTCGGGTCGGGTGTGACAGGAATTAAGAGCCCAGCCCACCATTCGTGCAGATTGTCCTGATCCCAGATACCGTGCTATAGCTCCATAAGAAGTGACCCGACCATACGGAACAAGCCGTGTTATCTCATAGACCTTTTCAAAAAAGCTATCATTTTCATTTTGACTTCCAGATTTCATCTGATAACATTTTGTTTTTTTCAAGCCTGAAAGCCATGTAACAAATTTTTATTCCCTCTTTAAGAAAGGTTTTTTCATAATGCGTTCTTATTGAAAGAATATCATCATTCATGTCTCCGGAATATACATCATCTGTTGAAACAACAATTTCAAGATCATTATGTCTGATAACCTCAGTTGTATAATTATACAGATCCTTATTATCGGTTTTAAGATGAATAGTCCCTTTATCTTTAAGGAACTGCTGATATGAATTAAGAAAAACCGGGCTTGTGAGCCTCTTTCCCGAATTACGTCTTTTGGGATGAGGATCGGGGAATGTAATCCAGATTTCATCCACTTCATCATTTGAAAAAAATGAATTAATAAATTCTATTCTTGTCCTGAGGAATGCTGTGTTAAGTAATCTGTTCTCATGAGCAGTTTTAGAGCCGCGCCAGAGCCTGGCCCCTTTTATGTCGACACCGATATAATTATTCCAGAGATTTCTTATTGCCAGGCCGACTGTATATTCACCCTTTCCGCAACCAAGTTCAAGAATAACAGGGTTTTCGTTTTTAAAAATTACTTTGTTCCAGTTTCCCTTTAAAATATGATCTTTGGAAAGAACATCTTCCGTTGGAGGCTCTATTACGTTATTGAAAGATTTCATTTCAGCCCACCTGGCTAATTTATTCTTTCCCACTGCTATGGCTTATTTTTAATCTTCTCAATCCTTAATCCGATATCATATACCCCTTTAAGATTTTCTGTACGCATCCCGTGACAGATTTTAAAAGTATAGATCCCTTTAGTTGGAAAATATATATTCGTTTTAAAAGGCAGCTTCAGTTCATGAACATCTCCTAATCCTTTACCGTACCATTTACCTTTCTTATCTGCAAGCAAATACTGAAGTGTATCAGTTATTGTCTTACCGGCAGGAGAAGTTGTGGATACAAAAAAATAAATATTTCTGAACGGATATGAAGAACCGGTCCTGATTGTAAAGAAAATATTATTGTAGGAGACCGTATCAGTAATTTCAGGAGAGAAGGAGGGAACATTTTCTAACCTCCATTCTTCGGAGGGCATTGAAACAGAATCTGTAAAGAGCAAATTGCTGTTGCAGGAATAGAACAACAAGATAAAGATGAGGCAGAAAAGGAATAGATATTTATTTGTTCCTTTTGTCATTAAATCTCCTGTTTTTTCTTTGATTATGCTGATGATGTTGCTGCCCCTTTGAAGGTTGTGCATCAAACCGTGTAAGGCTGTTGTTTTTAAGCAGATCAACAGAGGCGGTTGACAAATCGGCTGATTCTTCAAAAACGAGCAGACGTTCAGGCTTTTTCCCCTTTCTGTTCATATCCTGAATTTCACGTACTCTTTGAATAGGAACGGCCGTAAGATTCACAGAGGAATGCGGATCTGTTGAGTACCAGTAAATACCTTTGTGAACTTCAACTTTCTGGAACCAGACAGAGCTATCGGCCAATTCCAGCGGTATCTCCCTTGGAGGAAATTGCTTTTGAGCATCAACATAACAATCAAGTTCAAAGTTAAGGCAGCATTTCAGTTTACTGCACTGACCTGCAAGCTTCTGCGGGTTAAGTGACAGTTCCTGGTATTTTGCATGAGTAGTAGTCACAGAAACAAAATTCGTAATATAGATTGAGCAACATAATTCTCTTCCGCACGAACCTATCCCTCCAATACGGCCAGCTTCCTGGCGGGCACCGATCTGACGCATTTCTATTCTGACCCTGAATTCGTCCGCAAGAACTTTTATCAATTGTCTGAAATCTACCCTTTCATCAGCTATGTAATAAAAGATAGCTTTGGTTTTATCGCCCTGGTACTCAACATCACCTATCTTCATGTTGAGCTTCAGCTCTTCCGATATCTTTCTCGATCTCAGCATTGTAGGAGTTTCGAGCTTTTTAGCCTCTTCCCATTTTTGAATGTCAACGGGTTTAGCCTTACGGTAAACTTTTTTCATATCTTCGGAAGAGGGTGCTGTTTTGAGCTCTTTCAACTGCTCAGTAACCAGCTGTCCGACCATAGAAACGCGGCCAATATCATGACCCGGAGATGCCTCGACTGCAACCACATCACCAATTTCGAGCCTTAAACCATTTATATTCTTAAAGAATCCTTTACGGGTATTCTTAAACCTGATTTCGACAATATCGTTCTTATTATACACCTCCGGAAGGTCTTTCAACCAATCAAAAGAATCGAGTTTATTATAGCCGCATCTATATGTTATATCAGGCATCCGGATATCTTCACCCTGCTGATTCTGTAATTCTTCATTCTCTGTCATACCGACTTATTTCATAGATGTAAACGGCAAAAATAGTGAATAAAAGCATGAAATTCAATTGTTGGTAATTTCGGAAAGCGGATTTCGGATTTCGGAATCCGAAATAGTCATCACCTGATGAGTCTGGTAACTTTAAGGCCAAGATCCATAAAAATGATTTTGGCATTTCCATTTGCCTCTATATGTGAATATGCCAGATTGAACTCATTAACAAGCGGATAAATATTTTCCTTGGTAATGAACGGATGGAATTTTTCCGAAAAATCTGCTTCTTCACCAGCCAGAAAAATAATATTATTCTGAAGCTGCCTTAAGGAAAGCATGAGATTTTCTCTTAAAAGCCTGAGGGAAAATGATATATAGTTTTTTTGAGCTTCTCTCCCGGTTGCAGCCATCTCCTCCGACCATTCGATAATTGAAATTACATCTCGTTTCCATGCAAATCGCATCAACCTCCTGAAACTATCGAGATGAAAAGCAGATAATTCATCATTTATACATAATTCTATGGCTCTCAGAATATTACCATTTGCCACACGTGCAATGTCAGTAGATTTTATTTCAGTGGTTCCGTAAGTACTTCTCAAATAACTTTTAATTTCATCATTACGGAAAGCAGGAATCTTTATAAGCTGACATCTTGAAAGAATTGTGGGTATCACTTTATCATATTCCTCGCTGACCAGAAGGAAGAGTGTTTTCTCAGGAGGCTCCTCAATCATCTTGAGCAATTTATTTGCAGTTGCATGGTGCATCTTTTCAGGCAGCCAGATTATCATGATTTTAAAATCCGACTCGAAAGTTTTAAGGCTGAGCTTCTTTATTATTTCAGAAGCTTCTGATGCAAAAATCATCCCCTGAGCATTACCGACCTCTATTGAATCCAGCCAGTTGTTTATTGAAAAAAAAGGTGATTTTCTTACAAATTCTCTCCACTCCGCTATATAATTATCGCTGACCGGTTCTGCTGCTTTTTTCCCTTTAATGACCGGAAAAACAAAATGCAGGTCGGGATGGATCATTTTTTCGTATTTCACACACGATTTACAAATCCCGCATGAATCAACCGGTGTTTTATTCTCGCAACTTACATACTGTGCATAAGCCAGTGCAAGGGCAAGACTTCCACAACCCTCCGGTCCGATAAATAGCTGTGCATGACTTACCCGTTCCTCTTTTACGGATCTTAAAAGTCTATTTATAACCTCGGTTTGTCCCGGTATCTGCGAAAAATTCATAATTCCTTCTTAATTTCAGGAAAGCCCAAAATGATAAACGCCAGGTAAATATTAAATTGCCGCAAGAACAGAATCGTAGTCCGGTTCCTGTGTTATTTCAGGAACTAGTTGTGTATAAACTACTTTGCCATTTCCATCAACTACCACTACGCTGCGTGCATATAGACCGGCCATAGGACCATCGATAATATCAACACCATACGCATTACCAAAAGACGAATCGCGAAATCCAGACAGAGTTTCAACATTTGTTATCCCTTCAGTAGTGCAAAATCGTTTATGAGCGAAAGGCAGATCTTTTGAAATTGCAAGAACGAGAGTATTCGTTTTTCCGGCAGCTAACTGGTTAAATTTTCGCACTGACATTGCACATACTGATGTATCGAGACTTGGAAAAATATTCAAAATCAGTTTTTTCCCTTTTAGTTCTGACAGAGATTGAGTCCCCAGGTCTGATTTAACAAGTATAAAGTCAGGTGCCTTGGATCCTTTTAACGGTAGGTTTCCGGATGTATTTACCGGATTTCCTTTTAATGTAATTTTTGCCATAATTTTTTATTCAAAAATACGCATTCTTTTTTTAGGAGGAAAAGTTTGAAAGAAGCATATCTTAAATTTACAAAAAAGCTTATGTTTGTAGATGAAACAGGTTCTTAAAAAAAATGATTTTTATTATTAGCTACAAAAACACCAAGGCACAAAGGTTCTCCAAGAGATTAGTGTTTTATAACTTGGTGTAAATTAGTGTCTTAGTTCCTTGGCGGCAAAGAAGAATCACTAATGTTGAATAAATATTTAAAATACTAACTTAAAAACTTAAATATGAAAATGATTCAGGACTTTAATTTCAAGGGAAAGAAAGCGATTGTAAGAGTCGATTTTAATGTCCCGCTTGACAAAAAAACATTTGTTGTAACTGACGATACAAGGATCAGGGGCGCTTTGAAAACAATCAATAAAATTATAAACGATGGTGGTTGTTGTATCCTGATGTCGCATCTTGGCAGACCTGAAGGACGCCAGGAGAAATATTCCCTTAAGCCTGTGCTTCCGGTACTTGAAAAGCTCCTTGGGAAGAAGGTTCTATTTGCTGATGATTGCCTGGGTGAAGCTACTGAAAAAATGGCCGCTGCTCTTAAACCGGGTGAGATTCTTCTTTTAGAGAATGTCCGGTTTTATCCGGAAGAGGAAGGAAAACCTATTCTCCCTGAGACCGCAACAGATGAAGAAAAGAAAGCAGCTAAAAGTGCACTTAAGGTGAAGCAGAAAGAATTTGCAAAAAAGCTTTCCACTTATGCTGAAATCTATGTGAATGATGCATTTGGTACTGCTCACAGAGCTCATGGAACGACTGCCGTTATTGCTGATTATTATCCTGAAGATAAGAGGATGTTCGGTTTTCTCATTAATAGTGAGCTGGCTGCAATGGATAAGGTCCTTCATAATCCGCAGAGACCTTTCACCGCCATTATGGGAGGTGCAAAAGTTTCTGATAAGATTCTACTAATTGAGAATCTGCTTAACAGAGTTGATAATCTGATCATTGGTGGTGGAATGACCTATACTTTTGTCAAGGCAATGGGAGGTAAGATAGGTAATTCGTTATGTGAAGCCGATAAGCTTGACCTGGCACTGAGCCTGATCAATAAGGCAAAAGAGAAGGGTGTTAAACTCTATCTTCCTTTCGATAGCCTGAATGCAGATAAATTTGATAATGAAGCTAATACAAACATAACTGCAATCGATGCAGTACCTGATGGCTGGATGGGTCTGGATATTGCTGAAAAGACAATTCAGAAATTCAGTGAAGTAATAGGAAATTCAAAAACTATTCTCTGGAATGGCCCGATGGGTGTATTTGAGATGGAGAAGTTCTCAAAAGGGACAACAGCCATCGCAAAAGCTATTGCTGCAGCAACTGCAAAAGGAGCTTACAGCCTTATCGGAGGTGGCGATTCAGTGGCCGCTGTAAATAAATATGGGCTGGCAGATAAAGTCAGCTATGTATCTACCGGAGGAGGTGCTATGCTCGAGTATATGGAAGGGAAGAAGCTACCGGGGATCACAGCGATAAGAGGAGAATAGGAAAGAAGGAGATCCCTCGCTATCGCTCGGGATGACAGGGGATTGCTTCGTCTTACCTTCGCTCTCAGAAGCTTTAGCGAAGGTGAGTTGAGGGATTCGCAATGACAATCCATACTAAATTTATATAATATCAAAGACTTCAGACATTTGCAGGCAGTGTCATTGAGAGTAATTCCGCATTACGGAATGGCGAAGCAATCTCCATAAACCAGCTGAAAAGTTGAATGTTTGAGTTAACCCTCCTTTTTTATCTAAAAATCAGAATATTGGCATCGTTTTTGAACCTCTTTATATAGGAGGCGCCTCTTGTTTGACATGGTAATTATTCGGAGATCTGTAAAGTATTAACGATCTAAACTGTTTCAAATGAAGAGGAAAAACAGAGAAGTTCCCGGATTTGATGAGATCATATTCGAGAACCGGAATAAGGAATACGGAGCTTATGATCTCCGGAAACGCTACAATTCGACGGAATGCATATCCATTCTTAGTGGAATAATTTTTTTTGCTGCTCTAGTTTTCAGTCTGACATTTACTATTGAAAATAAAGGGACAGCAGAAAGCAATCATGTATTTCTTGTGGTGAAGATGGATCCAATCAATCCAGAAATAAATAAAATAAGAGTGGAAGAGCCGCCCCGAATTCCGCCAGTGATTAATCAGATCAGGTACCAGGTTCCAGATGTAGTTGAAGACTCCAATGCAGTGTCTGCATCATTTGCAGCTATGGATGCTATAATAGATTCGGCCAGAAACGGAAATGTAAACGACACTTTTGCAGTTGTATACCATCAGGATACCATAATACCTACAGAATCTGAGCCTGCTATCCGTGTTGAGGAAATGCCGGTTTTTCCGGGTGGTGATGAGGCACTTCTTAAATACATTGCCAGCAAATTGCAGTATCCGGAAGAAGCAGTTCAAAATGGAGTCCAGGGAAGAGTAACAGTAAGATTTGTCGTAGAAAAAGATGGTTCTGTTAAAAGGGCAGAAGTAGTTCGTGGGATTCATCCCGTTCTTGATCAGGAAGCCCTAAGAGTTGTTTCGGAAATGCCGAAATGGAAACCCGGAAAACAGAACGGTATTGCTGTCCCGGTGTGGTTCTTTGTACCTGTCACCTTTCAGTTGAAATACAACTAAATGAATATGTATGATTCTCTTCAAAAAGCTATTTTATTTCCGCCTTGAGTTTACTGAGGTCGCTTCTCCCGACTAAGCTGGGAGAAGCACTGACCATAAATAAAATATACAATTTAATAGTTTTTTGCAATGAGTTTTAAAAGCCATGGTCATTGTGGGGAATATAATGACGAAACAATCTCATATTATAAGCAGGGTTTATTAAGAAAAGACACCTGGACTGGCAATAAATTCTGAATGCTGCCCGTTTCCATTTTCAGTTACATCCAAATTTCTGATATCTTTGTCCCACGTTATGAAAGGTATAGCATTAACCATATTATTTATTCTAGTCGCCTTTACAGGTTGCAAAAAACATGACGGTCCGGTATATTCCGGTACTGTAACAATTAATAATGAGGCAGCAGATCAATATTTTAGTGTTTATGGATTCTCTGTTCCTACCGGTCAGAAAGTTCTTAATTTATCCAATCAACAGGATGTTATAACAATACAACCTGATTTCGATGTTAATTACAATGTGAGAAGATTATATTTTGCCTCAAATAATCTGGAGAATTCTTATTCCCTGTTTGGTCAATATATTGATGGAGCAACAGCTTCACAAGCCTTTAAAAACCTATCATCATTTACTGTTTCTGAATGGGCTCAGCTGGCTGATACTGTAAAAGCAAACCAGATCTGGCTTTTCAAAACCAGCGAAGAGAAATATGCTAAGCTTCTGATAATAAACACATTTTCAGAGAAGCGTGCGAATATGCCTTTTCCCTTTGCAGAATGCACTTTCGAATGGGTCTATCAACCTGATGGATCTTTAACCTTTCCCTGAAAATGAACAGGAAACTACGGAGGCGGATTTTCAAGATTGAAAATGCGAAAGAGTTTAATGCAATAGCTCTGGATGTGTTTAAATATCAATCTGTTAATAATAATATATATAAGGAGTATATTACTGCACTCGATATTATCCCGGATTCCATAAAATCGCCGGAAGAAATACCCTTTCTTCCGATCTCTTTTTTTAAAGATCATAAGGTCGTTACTGGAACAAATATCTCTCAGATCGTTTTCGAAAGCAGCGGCACATCCGGAATAAATACAAGCAGACATTATGTTTCCGATCAGAGTATTTATGAAGAGAGTTTTCTTAACGGATTCAGATGTTTCTACGGCGAACCGGCTGATTATTTAATAACTGCTCTGCTGCCATCATATACTGAAAGAGAAAATTCATCTCTGATATTTATGATGAACAATCTTATAAAAAGAAGTAAATATGCTGAAAGCGGATTTTTTAATGATGACCCAGTAAAACTTATCGTAATTCTGGGAAAGGCAAAAAAAGATGGCATAAAAGGAATCTTATTAGGTGTAAGTTTCGCTCTGCTCGATCTTGCTGAAAAATACAAACCTGATCTTTCTGACATAATTATTATTGAGACAGGGGGAATGAAGGGACGGAGAAAGGAAATTACCCGGCAGGAACTACATAATGTCCTTATATCCGGGCTTAATACAGATACAATTCACTCTGAATATGGTATGACAGAACTCTTAAGCCAGGCCTGGTCAAAAGGGAACGGGCTCTTCTATTGTCCGCCATGGATGAAAGTTTTTATCAGGGATCCTCAGGATCCTCTTACTATATTTAATAAATATGGTATGACTGGAGGGATAAATATCATTGATCTGGCAAATATAAATTCATGTTCTTTCCTCTCAGTTAATGACCTTGGAAAACTTCATGAAGATGGTGGGTTTGAAGTCCTTGGAAGATTTGACAGCAGTGATATCCGCGGATGTAATTTACTGGTGGAATAGGTTTTTTATTATGCTCTTTGTAACTTTTCTTTTAACACTATAAAAAAAAGGCTATTTGCCAGCTGGCAGAAAGCCTTTCTTAAAAAAATTCAATATTTTCTAAATACCGAGCTTTGTCTTAATCTCAGCCGGAATACCATTTTTATTTATCAATATTGATATAGTTTTGGCGCGAACATAATTTTCAGATAAGTTCAGATAACCTCCGAAACTGTTTCGTTCGGTGCCCCATGAATTCTTTGTGATATAATATTTTGCGCCATTCTGATCTTTTGCAATACCGGTAACATGCATCAGGTGATCATCGGTGGTAGTATGATTATCATATCCGGCTTCGCGCGATTCCTGAGTAACTTTAACTTCCGGAAAAGGTCTGTTGAATTTATAAGCTTCTGCGGTACGCTCTTCCAGTGTCATTTTTCCAAGCCTGGCTTTGTCAGCTGGTGAATATTGGTCAACTTTTTCGAGTTCAGGTATAATAGCAACACCTTTATCATGTGAAAACCCTCTTTCACTTACATCACCATCCCAGGCAACCGTATATCCGTTGTTGAGAGAATAATCCATAATAGCTACAATTTCATCAATAGGAACATTATAGTAATTTATCTTTCTCCAGTTATCAGGTATAGGAAGAAGTCCCTGGGTATAGAAAGGGAAAATAGTAAATGAAGTGATCTCCACATAATCATCCGGATTAATTCCAAGGCTTGCTGAAAATGATTTCGGAGTATAACCTACCCCTTTATATGTAAAGGTCTCAGGTACTTTACCAAGATATGTGTCAAGGATAGCATTTACAATTTCAAAATACTGATCACTTTCTCTTCTTCTCTGGACAGGAACAGTGGCAATTGCATTGACAAAAGCATTAAGCTCACTGTGATTATGATTAGGCATGCCATAATTTAGTCCGCTATAAACTTCATTCGGGACTATCCCGTTTTGCTTAAACTCAACCAGCCAGTCATGACCAACGCTTCCCTGGCCAAGATTTCCTTTTCCCTGTTTGATAAAGTTGTCTTTCAGCCTGTCGACATAGTTATATCTTACGATCCACATTTCTGAGAGATCATATTCTCCCTTCCCCATTCTCAGCAATTCGGATTCAAAAAATGAGGTGGTCGCAAAATCCCAGCATGTACCTGTATTTGCCTGGTTTTTAACAGAGGTTGCTTTTAATTCAACAACTGGAGTGAACTTGTATCCCTCATCTTTAGAGGTAGATGTAGTTTTCCCTTTCTGTGCATAAGATGTTATCATCACCGATGCCAGAAGGATAGTCAGCAGAAATCTGATTTTAATCATAATTGTATTATAGTATTTGTTAACAATAAGACTTCTTTTTTAAAGAATAGCCAAAGGTAAAAAAACATTTAAGTTTTAATAATGAATTTTAATTTTCAACCGATTTTTTAAGATTTTATAACATCTTACTTAACAAGATCATATGAATGATCAATCCATTTTAACAGCTCCGTGTCAGGGATGCTTCCGTCGAGTAAAACAGTGTTCCAGTGCTTTTTATTCATGTGATAACCTGGGGAGACAGAGCTATACTTCTCCCTGAGTTCAATAGCTAGCGCAGGATCGCATTTCAGATTTGCACTTGGTTCGCCGTCGAGATTGGCTAGTGCAAAAATCCTGCCTCC
>Ga0182021_10010911_pt1 | contig 10776 bp, 7 predicted proteins | sample 612E3MmetaG_FD_120493 | JGI IMG/M metagenome (GOLD analysis project Ga0182021, IMG submission 120493) | Permafrost microbial communities from Stordalen Mire, Sweden - 612E3M metaG (Illumina Assembly) | ecosystem: Environmental > Terrestrial > Soil > Wetlands > Permafrost | place: Sweden...
ATCATCCAAATACTGATTGAGATACCCGCCTTCAGCTCGGAAATTTTTATTGAAAGTCCAGCCGAGGCCCGCAAATGCACGGTTTTGATCGAAGCCGGATTGACCTCCTGTGGGTGTCGAATTAGCTCGTATAAAGAACTCGTCCCAAGCAATTAGGCTTAAACGCGGTTCAAAATCCAGGGGGTGCATCAATCGAATCATCTGCCGTGGACGTACCCGAACCTGATCCCCATTACCCGGTAAGAAATTACTTTCGATCATGGTTCTGAAACTGAGAGTTCCGATACTGGTCGGCATGACATAACGGAATGCCGGCCACACATCTTGCTGCGCCACAAAGTGTTTACCGACATTTTGTGTAGGCAGATAGGTGTAGCCTGCCCAAATCGTGGCGCGGTCGCTTAGCGAATACCCTACCGCTGCCCGCGCCATACCTTGATACCAATGATTCCAGTTATCGTCCCACCGGGATTGCCCTTCCAGCCAAATACGCCCCTTTTCCAGGCTTGGATCCACAACTTTCAAACTCCCTTCTGCAACGATTTGCGCCCAGCTACCCGCATCCTGAAGTAAATCATCCTGCGCTACGGCAGTCGCTGCCATGGCGGTTGGTATCATACTGGAAGTGCTCAGAATCGCTGCCGTCATACCCACTACCTTTATTTTTTTCTTCATCATGTCACTTACTCCGTTTATTTTCTTATCGTTAATCTATTCACATAACGTTTTATTGTTCATGGCTTTTTTACTTAGAGCCAAAATCAACTTGTAGTGGTGTCCGAGTTTTATAGGCCAAACATGTTGTTCAAGCCATCGTAAGCAAAACTGGAAACTGGCTGAGCCATTATTAATAATTTGCTTAAAATGAGTGACTTTTTGATTTTTTCATGGAGTTTCCCTCAAGAGTGGATTATTAAAAACAAGCTTTATTTAAGCCCTATGCGGATTGGCCGTTTCGACAGTAGGCCGGGGATCGGCGCTTAACTCATAGACAACGTCATTAAGCTCAGTGGGCCTGCCCATACATAAGCGCTGGAACACGCGGGCGGCGGCGATGCCGTTAATCACGAAAGCGATGGTGATGGGGAGTGCAAACCAGGGGCCGTGAGTGCTGGCGTGGGACAATAACAAATCTTCGCCCAGGAAAGCCGGTGAAATCGGGAATCCGACCAAACCTAAAAAGCTCAAAAACAACAGCAGGGACAATTTCGGCTGCGTTTCCGCCAATGCCCGATAGGCGAAAGGTGTTTTTGAAAAATTGTCATTTTTAAGCAGTTTAGACAGGACGACCAACCCTAAAATCCAGGCAGGGATTATGCCGCTGGCAAATATCACCACATCGAACCAGGCGACCGGATTTAAAAACCACACCGCCACGCCCGCCAAAATCGAACTCAGAGCAATTGCGTTCCAGACCTTGGCCGGACTGTGCTTTTGGCTGAATGCGCTGACTGATGCCAGCACCATAAAGACGGAGATAGGGAACGCAAAATATTGATGTGTGATGCCGGTCGCGACTATGATCAGCCCAACCGCTACGAAACCACCCAAGCCATAAAGCAGTTTCAGCCCCGGATTCATCTGATTAATAATCGAGCCTACACGCTTTAATGGTGTCCATAGCGCTGCTCGCACCAATAGCTCCAAATTGCCTTCCTGTAGCGAGAACACATACAGCGTGTTTTGTAAGACATCAGGCAAGGTATCACGCAGCGAGGCCGGTAAAAACTGGAATCGTGAACTTTTTCTGATATAAAAATCGGTATCGGTAGAACCTTCCACGCGTAACAGATGGACGACGATAGACGGCGATACCAGTAGTTGATAACAGCGCAAAAAGGCGTTGCCGACGAAATGCAGCAGCACCAGGGATTCCAGCCCCAAAGCCAGCTCCATAAACATGAAGCCGACCTGGGTAATTGAGGCGTAAGCGATTTGCCCTTTTATATTCGACTGAGTTTTTTCGGAAATACTGGCGATAATCACCGTCAGCAAACCAATGTTGAACACGCTGGCGCAGGTTAAATAATGGTAAGACCAAATCGGCTGGGTTCTCAACAACAAAAACACGCCCAGATGCACCGATAAAGCCCCGTAAAAAATAGCGCTGGAAGGCGTAGGCCCTTCCATGGCTCTGGGCAGCCAGAAACAAAAAGGAAACTGCGCCGATTTGCCTGAAGCCGCGATCAGGATTAAGGTCGATACCAGCCACAAAGAGCCGTAGCCCGCAGGCGGCATGGCCGGGTTGTTGAATAAATCGGCCAATTGACTGAAACGCTGGCTTTCATGAAACAACAGATGGCTCATCCACGCGCCCAGCAACAAACCTATGTCGCAAAACCGATAGATAGTATAAGCGCGTAAGGCATTACGCACCGGTTGTACCCGATGCCGGTAAAAGGCAATCAACAAGAACGAGGCGATACCAACCACCTCCCAACCGGCAAACAGGATGTCAATAGAGCCGGACAAAATGACCAGATTCAGTCCGAACACGAAAGCGAATATGGTCATAAAGAAGCGCTGGTAGCCTTCTTCACGGTGTAAATAAACGCGGCAATATTTGACGATGATCGAAAAAATCGCCCATACACAAAACAAATAAACAGCACCTACCCGATCCAGATAAAACAGGATGGGAAAGCGGTAGTCACTGGTTTCATAGAGCGTAAACCACTCGTATTCATGCTTAGGGAAACCGGCTATCGCCCATAGAATCAGCAAGGCGATGATGCTAAGCCCCATGGCATGGCTACACCAGAAACTGATAGTGGCAATTTTTTTCTCATTTCTATCTGACAGAAAAACCAATAAAAAGCCCAGTAACGGCAGTCCAAAACTGGTTAAGATTAATCCGTTCATGCGTGGCTCCTAATAAATTGATGTACAGGTATGGTTTGGGTTTGGCCCACAAGGATGCTTCCCGACTGAGCTGCAAGAGAGACTTTACCGTCGTCAGGAAGCTCTACCGTTTCCCAGCCGCTAACCGAATACAGAAAAAGCTCATGGCTGTCAGGGTGGCAGGAGACCAATCTGACCCACTCGTTATCCAGCCATTCTTTAAGCGCGCCCAGTTTGCCGATGGTTTTGTCCATAATTTCGCGGGTTTGTTCGACGACAATCAGCAGCCGTGCAGGTTGATGCACTTCAATCATTTGTTGTGGCAAACCGGTGCGCAAATCGCCTTCGACGCCGTTGGCGACGCCGAGCAGGCCGATCACGTTATGAGGCAGCTTGGTGCCCGCGCCGTAAACCGAATTGTCGATGCGGGAAAACAGATATTCCAGGTTAATGCCGCCGCAAACAGGGATAACGGCGGACAGAATCCTGGCCATAATGTCGCCTTGCGCATCCGTTTTCGGGTCGTAGGAATGCAAAAAAGCGCGCCTGTCCATGAACAAATCCCGCGTCAATGCCCGCCTGCCGACAATCGCGTAAAGATTATTGGAGTGATTGTATTCCGGGCGCGGTTCGAATATCGAGGTTGCGCGCTCCTTGACATGCGTATGAGCTGTTTCATTGGATCGCACTTGCGGCCCCAGTTCGAACCAGCGACAGCGCTCTCCGGCATTACGTTGCAAAGCTTTGCCCATGGCTTCCTGAAAAGCAGCTAAACCGGGCGCAGGATGCTGTTCCAACAAATGCGGGTCGAAATAGGTAATTTCATCACGGCTGGTATTATGCAGCGCAGCTATAAACCGGGTGCCGTCTGGAATATTGATGCCGCGCTCGCGCAGGATGGCGCGTACCGATTCATGATTAGCCATCCAAGCGAAGGCGCGGGCATTGGGGGCGCCGGGCTTGCCGGAGCATGCGCCGCAATCGTAAGCGGCAAAGTGAGGATTGTTAACGCTGCTGGAGCCGTGCGCGACCACCACCACTACCGGCGCAAAGCGCTCAGTCAAACCGATATTGCGCAGCAAGCCGCCCAAGCGATCCGCCATTTCCGTAAAGGAAAACCCCAGCAAATAACCGTCTTCGGTGGGTTCTTCGGATTCCCTAAGCAAATGCAGTTGGGAATGTGAGTCAACTTCGCTCAAGGCTCTGATTTTTGGTAATTTTGAACCCGGACGGAAAACATCCCAGGCCATCCGTGCCGCGTAGCCGACACCGACTGTTTGGGTATAAAGCCAACCCCGGAACATGGAATGCGCGGTGAAGTGGATATGAGTCAGCTTGCCGGTTTTTGGTTTATCAACCGATTTTGGCTTGCCGCCAAATTCTTTGATTAAATGTTTGGGAATGATGATATTAGGGCATTGGGCGACCGGATAAGCATCATCCAGGCCTTGATAGAAAAAATCGATGCCGAAAAATCCGGCGGCGCCGAAGGTTTCCAAGGCTGGATTTATTTCTTCCAAATGCCGCCTTAACGAACATTCGCGGTCGTCGATACAAAACAGCGCCTGGGCTTCAGGTAGGGGTTGATCCGCCGTAGCGACACCGGTCAGCGCATTCGGTCTCAGCGCCAACAACAATTCGCTGTGTAACGACCATTCCATCGCTTCGTGCCAGACTCTCAGGCGCAACGGAATTTTAGGACTCAACGCACCCTCCTTGAGCAGCGGCGTACCTTCTGGATGAGGCACAGCAGCAATGCAGGGAAATTCATAACCTTTTCTGTTATGCAAAAACGCCAGTTCCAGCGCCAGTTCCACCGCTATCAATTCCTTGAGCGAAATTTCGCGACGAGCAAGCAGCGCTTTCGGATTTTGTTCAATGACATGCACCATACCGGACCAGCCGGGATGAGCCAATAGCATTTCCAGCAAATATTGTTCGTAAAGCTGTTCATCGCCGACTATTTTTTTCAAGCAGACTTGAATAACATGATCCGGGTTTTTAGCCAACAATTCATGAACTAGCGGTTCATTTAACGGGTACAGCGGCAACAAACTGTTGTTCGCCAAACGCACAATGCAAGCCCAGAAATGTTCGCCGTCTTTAGGCAGGCTCCAACGGCTAATGCCCTGGTCGAGAAAATTGCTCAGCAGCCGGAATAATACCGGATGCACTTGCGTATTCAAATCGACTTCCAGCTGGGTCAGCCAGGCATTGCGTATGCCGTGATTGGCCAGAGAAACCGGTGGATAATGTCCTCCGGGATCTTGTTCGAACAAGTTTTTGAGCAGCTTTTCGTGCTGTTGCTTTGGGCATCCCGAATGTTCGATGGCCCAATTAATGGCGGCGCTCTTGATCCTGCCTTCCCGGTGCATGCCCTGATAATCAGCCAAAGGCAAATAGCTACGCGCCCCGAACATTTTTGCAGCGGTAGCTACACCTTCATGAAAAGGGTGGTGCTGGACGGCGTGCAAGGTATTGTGGTGTATAAAATCCTTGATCGGCCCTTGGGCTGGCAACCAATGCGCGATATGTTCTATAACCGCATCCAGGTCAAACTCAAAATTTTGGACTGTTTCATTGGAGTCTTCCAAAATCAGTTGGGTAATGTCACGATAAGCCATGTTGTTATCTTTTAACCTCGGCGTTGTTATTATTTAAAGGTACGTTTTTAACGAACCCATATATGAATTGATAAGTTTAGCTAATGCACGAAACGCGCCAGATAGTGCATAAGTGCCAAATAAATGCCTAGTGATTCACTCGGAATATTTACAACATACTGATAAAATAAAATAATCTAATATTTATCAGCGAAGATATTGCATAGAACGTACACTATAATAACCGTCTGTCTAGCGGCTAAGAGGATGAAGACTGAGAAATTCGATAATGGCATTGTTTAAATCAACCAACATATTTGGTTGAAAACCCCCGTTACCCGACCAGATGCCCCGTTATCAAAGCGATAGCCAAATTGTTCATAAGGCCAAAAATCAATACCATTGTCCGCCACCGTTACATGTACCGAATGCAGGCTAACTGTATATAAGAGACACCATGAGTCCAATTTTTTACCATCCCGCCAAACTCCGAGCCCTGGCATTTTTAGGGTTGTTGCTGCTGGCCCTTACCATACTGGGCGGTATGATTTGGCGCAATCTGCACCATTTTGAAACGGTTTTATCTTATGTGAGCTATTCCCATCGCATACAAAATGTATCTGTGGGCTTACAGCAATCGTTGATGGGTTATGTCACCGAAACCGTTCCCGTTTCCAAGCCTGCGGTGTTAACTAAAACCCTGGCTGAAATGAAGGCTTTAATGGCCGATACCCAATATTTATCGGACTCTACAAGAAAAAGCCTGGAAACGGTCGCTAATCTGCTGGCGGATATAAGCAAGCTGAACAAGGCTGAGAAAAACGCCCGGCTGGTACAGGCTCTTGAAGTCATGGCTCATACCCTTGATGAAGAAGGCTTGCGGCGGGAAAAATTATTGGAGGACATCAATCTTGATACTCAAACCGAACTGTATATCGCGTCCATCACTTTTGCCTTGATATTATTGGGGGCGCTGCTGTTTTTGTACCATCGGATATTGCATCCGCTTAATGACCTGAGGCAATTGCTGGAACGCTTGACGGAAGAAAACTATACGCCTATCACCACAGACCATCTGGATCCGTTACTGTTTCCGGTTTTTAACAGCTATAACGAAATGGTCATCCATTTGGCCGAACTGGAAGAAGCCAAGCGCTTGTATGCGCAATCATTGCAACGGGAAGTCCGCTTAGCTACGCAAGCCTTGCTGGAACAACAATACAGCTTGGCTCGGGCCGAACGTTTGGCGGCCATAGGCGAAGTTGCCGCTGAACTCGCTCACGAAATCCGTAACCCGCTGGCCGGAATTCAAATGGCGTTCAACAATTTACGTCGTGAAATTAACGATCAGAACCAGTGCGAACGTATGGATCTGATCAGTAACGAGCTGAAACGCCTGGCGCGATTGCTCAACGATATGCTCAACCAAAGCCGCCATACGCCGGAAGTGTCTACCGATTTTGATATGGCTCTGCTCATTCGGGACTTGCTGGCTTTGACCCGTTACCAGATCGCCGAGAGCATAACGCTGACGAGTGACACACCGGACGCATTACCGGTACACTTGCCCGAAAGTGGTATACGCCAAGCGTTGTTGAATTTGATATTGAATGCCGCCGATGCCCTGGATCACGGGTCAGGGTCAGGTTTAATCTGTATCAAAGTGCGCATAGTAGTCCAAGGTTTACGCATTGATGTAGCCGACAACGGCCCCGGTTTTTCTCATGACATGCTGAGTTATGGCATACGCCCGTTCCGCACCAGTCGTGTACGCGGCACCGGCTTGGGATTGGCTATGGTACAGCGTTTTGTCAAAGATAGCGGCGGCACGATTAAGCTTAGCAACCAACAGCCTCATGGCGCTTGTGTAACGGTATTATTGCCCAAAGAATGTTTGACCAGAGGTAAATCATGATAGAAACACTACTCATCATCGAAGATGAAAAACTGCTGGGATCCGAGTTATCGCGCCATTACCGGGCGCTCGGTTGGGAGGTGGTGTTGGCCGATACCTTAGCGGCGGCCAAGACCTTGCTGCTTAAAAAACGCATAGAGCCGCTGCTGATTCTTTCCGACATGAATTTACCGGACGGTAACGCCCTGGATTTTATGGAAGCGATGAAAAAACAGGTCAATTATGCCGAATGGCTGTTTTTAACCGGTTACGGCAGCGTCCCCGATTCGGTCAGGGCTTTGAGGCTGGGCGCTTATGATTTTCTGGAAAAACCCTGCGATTTGGAGCGTCTCGACTTGGTCGTCACCAGCGCTGCGCGTAGTGCATCTATACAACGCCGAGTTATCGACCAAACCAAGCAAAGTCATCGGCGTTACTCGCCGGAAGCTTATGTTGGATCCAGTCAGCAAGCACAAGGCATACGGCAGTTATTGGCGAGACTGACGCAAGTGCCGTTTAGCGCCTTGATTATCGGCGGCGAAAGCGGCACGGGCAAAGGTTTAGCGGCGCATATTTTGCACTACGGTGGCCCCCGCGCCCAACAGCCGATGATTGAAGTCAACTGCGCCGCATTGCCGAGGGAATTGCTGGAATCGGAACTATTCGGCCATGAACCCGGTGCCTTTACCGGCGCCGCCGGACGCCATCGCGGTTTGCTTGAACAGGCCGACGGCGGCACGCTGTTTATGGATGAAATCGGTGAAATGCCGCTGGATTTGCAGGCCAAACTGCTTAAAGCCATCGAAGACCACAAAGTACGCCGCTTGGGCGGGGAAAAGGAAATCAGCGTCGATGTGCAGATAGTCGCCGCCAGCAACCGTGACCTCGAAAAAATGGCTCAGGATGGGAGTTTTCGCACTGATTTATATCATCGCTTAAGCGTATTCAAGGTGATTCTGCCGCCGTTGCGCGAAGCCGTTGAAGACTTGGATGAACTGGTGCCGTTATTTGTGGCCGAATACAACGCCAAAGCCGGACGGCGGGTTAAAGACGTACCCGATGACGTGTGGAATAAACTTAAAGCGCATTACTGGCCGGGCAATGTCAGGGAGTTACGCAATGTCATTGAACGCTGCGTATTATTTTCTGACGGCGCAACTTTTCCAGGCCAATGGCTGCAATTGCCCGGACAACATTCCCAAACAGACGCATCGGAACAGGGCCGCATAAATACCCAAGCGGAAGCCGATGACCGGGGTATTTATTTGCCTTTAGACGGCAGTATGGCGCTGGATGATATGGATAGGTTTATCATTAAAACCGCATTGGAGCGCGCCGATAATAATCTGACCGCCGCCGCCAGGGCGCTGGGCGCAACCCGAGAAACACTGCGCTACCGGGTGCGAAAATATAATCTCAAAACAGTGGATTGAAACTGGGACAGGCATTAAAGGGGGAGAGAGGAACTGGATGAGCCTTGTTTCCAACCCAATTCTCAGTCGTAAAATAGTACCGATTCAGTCCCTTAATCTAAAACAATCGCCTTGTTTCGAATAACCGGCCTTGCCAGTTTTTTATTCAATGCTCTATACTAGCGCCTCGTAAAACTCGCATCAGGTATTCGAAGGCGCTCTGTCCTTAGAATTGAAACGGGAAGCGGGTAAGTTGGCTGTAAGCCTACAAAGCCTGCGCTGCCCCCGCAACGGTAAACAAGTAAACGGTTTGCATAAGCCACTGTGTTAAGCATGGGAAGGCGCAAATTTTGGGACACTATCCTGCTTGTAAGCCCGGAGACCGGCCTGATCTGATAATCACACTGTGCGCGGCGGGCGTTCAGATGGATAGCCCGTTCCTGCGTCCGTCTTTCTGCCTCTCCCGCCGCAATTATTTACGAATAAGAGCGAAGCTCTGCGCTTGCAGACTTTCAATCTGTCGTGTTATTTATTGTTATCTCACTCAGGAGTTAAGAACCATGTCTTCAGCCCCCTTATTAATCAATAACGTCGCTGTGCTATCCCGTTCCGATGCGTTAAAGAATAGAATTTTACCCAGCCTGCTGGCGGCTGCATTGGGCTTGGCGCTAATTTATGGCGCGGGCTTTGCCGAAACGTCTCAGTTGCATAATGCTGCGCATGACGGTCGTCATTCCGCCAGCTTTCCTTGTCATTGAATTTAAGCGATTTCCAATAATGAATAGACCCAAAGAATTATGTTTTTTTATGGCTCAAATTCTTGATAGGTATGTTCTTACTTGGGAATCAGCTGATGTCTAATCTCAAAATGATTATAGTCTCGGCCCTTTGGGCGGGACTCTGGGCGGGCTTGTTGTTGACCGCTGTCCAGCAACTTCAGGTGATCCCTACCTTGCTACAGGCGGAAGTGTATGAACAACATGCAGCTATTAATCATAGCCATGCCGACGGTCAAACACACGCAAATGAAGCCGAATCCTGGCAACCCCAAAATGGCTGGGAGCGCACGTTTTTTACGGCACTAGCCAATATCAGTCTGGCCGTCGGTTTTGCGCTGCTGCTGGGCGCCGCAAGTACGCTGCGTGGCGGCATCGGCGGTTGGCGTAACGGCTTGTTGTGGGGGTTGGCAGGCTATGGCATCTTCTTTGTCGCGCCTTCGTTAGGCTTGCCGCCGGAAATTCCCGGCACCGAGGCCGCCAATTTAAACGCCAGACAGCTGTGGTGGCTGATGACAGTTTTTGATACCGCCGTCGGATTGTGGCTGCTGTTTTTTGCTAAAACCAAGCTCAATAAATTGTTCGGCATCGTATTGCTGATTTCGCCCCACACCATCGGCGCCCCGCAACCCGACCTGCATAGCAGCGTAGCGCCTGTTGAATTGACCAATACGTTTATCGCGGCGACAGCATTTGCCAACGCGGTATTTTGGCTGGCGCTGGGCGGATTAATGGGATTGTTCTCCAGTAAAAACCCGGCTGTTAAGACATAATGCGCACCCATACTAAACATGTGTTGATGTGCAACGGCCCGCGTTGCACGGAAGGCGGCAAGCAATCTGAACTGATGTTTCAAAAGCTCGGTCAAAAAATCGATAGCCACCCTGGCTTGAAGGTAAAACGCACCCGTTCCAACTGCTTCGCCGTCTGCAAAAACGGCCCGATCATGGTCGTTTATCCCGAAGGTGTCTGGTATCGTTGCGCCGATGAATCGGTGCTGGAGCGTATCGTGGCGGAACATCTGCAAGACGGCAACGAGGTCAGCGAGCACGTCATCCATCGCCTGGGTACGGGTGATGTTTTGAACTTAACCCCATGAGCGCAGCTATAGCCTTACTGACCCACGCGCCCAACGATTTAACCGTGTTGCACAGCGCCCTGGCGCAATTGCCGGACGATTTTGCAGAAGTCACAGGCATTAACCTACAGGCGCTGGAAAACGAAACGCAAATGTCCGAGTTACTGTCAAC
>Ga0182021_10010913_pt1 | contig 10776 bp, 10 predicted proteins | sample 612E3MmetaG_FD_120493 | JGI IMG/M metagenome (GOLD analysis project Ga0182021, IMG submission 120493) | Permafrost microbial communities from Stordalen Mire, Sweden - 612E3M metaG (Illumina Assembly) | ecosystem: Environmental > Terrestrial > Soil > Wetlands > Permafrost | place: Sweden...
AGGCATGCCGTCCACGTAGCGACGGTAGTCCTGGTTCTCGAACGGTCGATGATCCTCACCGGCTGCCGGCAGGCGGGTGGCCAGGAACGCGTCGAACATCGCCTTCCAGGCCATCTCGTGCAGTGATGCGGTGTCCGTGATGACCCCGTCCAGGTCCATGACGACAGCGTCGAACGCCGCACGGGAGAGTTCAACTACCGCGTTCACCGCCACCTCCGCGCTAGGCCGGACCCCGGTGGGGACGAGTACAACTCTGACTCTGCCCGCCTCGTGGCCTGCTCACAAGATCAACACGCCTGCACATTCGATGAGCCGCCCTCCCCCGCCGTCATCAGCGTGCCAGCCCCAGTTGTTCGCCCCATGCCTGGGCACGGACCAGCTCGCCCTCCAGCAGCGGTCCACTGACACCCTGGACGTAGAAGCTCATGGGTTTGGCGGTCGTCTTGTAGCCGAGCCTGTGTGCCGCGTTCGCCGCTGCCCGGGCAGCCGACCCCGGCAGATGACGGACCTTGCCCACCTTGGTGTCGAAGGTGGCCACTCGCTCGGTGTGCCGGCCCCGATGCAGATGCTCGAGCCACTCGCGCACGCCCACTGCGTCGGACCCCTTGCTGGCGCCCTGTTTGAAGGCATCCTCGCGGGTGGACTGCCGGGTCATCGAGAAGGCGTGGGTAGGTCCGCCGATGACGATCAGGTCAACCGGTTCGCTGATCGCCCGCGGAGCCTTTGCCACCTCGACCAGTTCAACCTCGCCATGGACCGACAGGCCCTTGGTAATGGCCATGGCTACCTGCTCGGTGTTTCCCCAGAACGACTCATACACGACGAGTGCCTTCATTTACTGTTCTTCCTCCTGCCGGTGCGATCGCCTGGGTGGCATCAATGTGCTGGCGGTTGCCACCGGCACGGTACAGGGCATGAGAGGACCTGCGCCGAACAGTCTCAGCAGCGTGAGGCAGATCATGGTAACGACGAGGTTCACACAGGGCAGCCCGGTGCCCAGGAGAGGGTCCCCGGCCAAAGCCCCGAAGACAACCAGAGCCGCCACCACCCAGAGCGTTCTGGACAGCCGAGGCCCACCCACCGAATCTGACCTGGTCATGGCCCGGCACCTCCAACGAGCTGGCTCCCACTCATCCCAGCCCTCAGGTTTTCACCGCAGTGATCGTCGGCAGTAGGGACATTGGTCACCCGTTGCGCTTGACTTGACGACATGAAGGTTGAGCACGTCCTGCGCGGTGCGGCGCTGGCCGCCATCCTGGCGCTGAGCGCATCCGGATGCGCCAGCGCCACCACGGCGCCACCAGTCGCCACCGGCGCCAGCACCCCACCGGGCCCAGCACCAGCGACGACACCCGCCCCGACGGCAGCCGTGGCGACTGCCCCGTCCAACCGCCCCGGGGCGGTCACCAAGGTGCTGGTGTTCGTCCAGGAGAACCACTCGCTGGCCGAGATGAGGGCTCAGATGCCGTACGCCTTCGCCCTGGGCCAGCGGTTCGGCTACGCCGCGGCGTACACGGCGATCACCCACCCGTCCCTGCCGAACTACATCGCGATCGCCGGCGGCCAGACCCACGGGATCACCAACGACGACTCGCCGGCAGCCAACCCCGTGCCCGGCACGTCCGTGTTCGGCCAGGCAGTGGCCTCGGGCAAGAGCGCCACCGTCTATGTCGACGGGATGGCGAGCAACTGCGCGACCAGCGACGGCGGCAACAACTACGCGGTCAAGCACAACCCCTGGGCGTACTTCACCGGTGAGCGCGTCGCGTGTGGCAAGCACGACGTCCCCGTTGACCGGCTTGGCGCGGCCATCGCAGGAGGCCAGCTGCCGAACGTGGGGATGGTGATCCCCAACCTGTGCCACGACGCACACGACTGCTCGCTGGGCGTGGCGGACACCTGGTTCAAAACCTGGATGACCCGCATCTTCCAGGGCCCGGACTGGAAGTCAGGACACCTTGCGGTGGTGCTCACCGCGGATGAGGACGACCGGTCGCAGGCAAACACGGTGCTGACAGTGGTCATCCATCCCAGCCAGCACGCACACGTGGTCACCACGGCACTGACCCACTACTCGCTGACCCGCCTCTACGAGGAGGTGGCCGGGATGGCCTACCTGTTCCGCGCTTCGTCGGCGCCGTCGATGGCCACCGCCTTCGGGCTCCCGCTCGGGTAGCACCCGATCATGGGGCCCGCTGCCTGACCGGGCAGGCCGGCCAGCCCGGGGGGCCACGCACAACCGGCCCGGGCCTGATGCTTGCCCGCCTGCCCGCCAGCAGCCGCACCACCACCAGGGCCGGCCGTCCAGGACCGACGCGGTCTGGGTGGCTCTGTCGGCGGCGGTCCGGCTGACCCCGCGGGCGCCATGCCGATACGCACGACGCCACCGCCGGGTCCTCTGACATCGACCGCGACGTCAACGAGCAGACGCAGGCGTTGCCACCGGCGGCCTCCAGCCCAGGGCCGATCTGCGCGCCCGGAGGTGCGACGGCCAGACCTGCACCCTGGGCGCGCGACCCGCCGCCCCGCTATCCCAGCAGCTTCGCCAGACGTCGCAGGGACTCCAGACGCTCGTGGTCGTGGTCGACGATCGGGGCCGGGTAGCCGCGCGGTGGCCCGCCGGGCAGGGTCCACGGCTGGTGGATCCACCTCTCACCCACCTGAGCCAGCTGCGGAACGTACCTGCGGACGTAGTCGCCGTGGGGGTCGAACCGCTTGCCCTGCAGGGTGGGGTTGAAGACCCGGAAGTAGGGTGCGGCGTCGGTACCGCAGCCGGCCACCCACTGCCAGCCGTGCTGGTTGGAGGCCAGGTCAGCGTCGAGAAGACAGTTCATAAAATGCCGTGCGCCATGTCGCCACTGGATGTGTAGGTCCTTGACCAGAAAGCTGGCCACCACCATCCGGACCCGGTTGTGCATCCAGCCCTCGGCCTGCAGCTGACGCATGCCGGCGTCGACAATCGGGTAACCGGTCAGCCCGTCGCACCACGCCTTCAGGGCCAGGCCCGGCGTGTCGTACTGCATCGCGGCGAACTCGGCTCGCAGGTACTGGCGGGCAGAGTCCGGCCTGGCCCACAGCACGTCGGCGTAGAACTCCCGCCAGGCCAGCTCGCCCGCATACGCGACCGCGCCAGCGCCGGGACGCCGGGCGAGATCGGCCAGCATGGTGCGGGGATGGATCTCACCCCACTTCAGGTGCACGGACATCCGGGAGGTTCCGTCCAGATCGGGGCGATTACGGGCGCTGGCGTAGTGGTCCAGTCCCCGATCAAGGAAGTCATGCCAGCGCCGGCGTGCAGCCCGCTCGCCGGCGGCCGGCAGGGTGAGGCGGCCGGGGACCTGCTCGGTCTCCAGCGGGTGGCTCTGCAGGGGCCGAATCCACCTGACCGCCCGCGGCGCCAAGGCTGGGCGCTCCCAGCCGTGGTCGCGCCACGCCCTGGAGTACGGCGTGAAGACCTGGTAGGGGTCACCGGTCCTGGTGCGTACCTGACCCGGCGGCACCGCGTAGGGCGACCCGGCCCGGACCAGCTCGATGCCGTGGGCGGCCAGCGCCGACTCGACCTGTTGGTCGCGCGCCCGCCCGCGCGGGCCGAAGTCCGCGGTGATGTGCACGCTGGTCGCCGACGCGCCGCGAGCGACCGCGACGACCTCAGCGGCGGGGTCGCCGAGGCGCAGCTGAAGGCCCCCGACCCGGGCTCCCAGATCCTTCAGGCTCGCCGCCAGGTAGGCGCGACGCGGCAGGCCTGCGGGCCTGCTCAGGCCAGGGTCGATCACGAACAGCGGAACGACCCCCTGCTCAGCTCCGGCGGCAGCCACTGCCGAGCGCAGCGCTGGGTTGTCGGCCAGCCGCAGGTCGCGGCGAAACCACATGACGGCGCTCACGAGCGGGCGAGATCTTCGGCCGCGCTGACCGGGTCCCCGGTGAGCAGACGCGCCCCGATGCGTGCGACCAGCTCACGGGTCGCGCCGGCGCCGGCCAGGACCAGAGGTGCCGCGCAGGCCAGCTCGGTGAGCTCACCCATGACCGCCTCGAACCGCTCCGGTGTGGTTGCCGCCAGGACAACCACGCTCGCCCCGACCGAGGGCGCCGCCGCGATCAGCTCGGGGATCGGGGTGTTCACCCCGAGGTAGCCGACCCTCCAGCCGCTGCGGTTGAGAACGATCCCGAACGCGAGCAGGGGCAGGTCGTGCTCCTCGCCCGGCGGGCACGCAAGCATTGCGTAGGGCCCCTGGCCCGTCCCCCATCCGCGGGCAAGGCCGGCCAGGCGGCCCCTCAGCACGTTGCTGGCGAAGTGCTCCTGGGCGACGCTGACCGTTCCTTGCGCCCACCTGCGGCCCAGCTGGCTCAGGTAGGGCATCAGCACGTCGCGGATCACGGTCTGCACGGTGAAGTCGGTGAACAGCCGATCCAGCACCGACTGAGCCATGGGCTCGTCCAAAGTGTCCAAGGCCGCCCGCAGCTCATCTGCGAACCGGGCCAGGTCGGCCCGGGGTGCCGTGTCCGCAGTGGTGCTGGCGACGGCGCCGGGTTGATCATCGGCGATAGCCGCCAGGGCGGCCTGGGCGGCCGCCAGCCCGTCGCCAAGATAGGCCTGCATCCGCCTCACCCGGGCCTGGTCACCTGCGGAGTACAACCGGTAACCACCCGCCGAACGAACGGGCCTCAGCAGACCGTACCTGGTCTCCCAGGCGCGCAGAACGTACTCGCTGACGCCGACGCGACGACTCAGCTCACCGATCCGCAGCACTGAGGTCTCGCTCTCGTGGTCCATGCCTACACTGTACCAACATTAGACAAACTATAGACAATCTTTCCTATCTCCCGTAACGTACCCCGTGTGAAAGCCAGCTCGACACATCGACAAACCTTAGACAAAGAAGGGCACATGGCCGCCGCCAACCAGCCGCCCGGCTCCCAGGCACGTGCCCGAGGGTCCGTAGCCGTCATCGGCGCGGGAATCTCGGGCCTGACCGCCGCCTACCTGCTGACACGCACCCATGACGTCACCGTGTTCGAGGCCGACGACCGCCTCGGCGGTCATGCCCACACCCACGACCTGACCGACTCCGCCGGCAAGGCGCAGGCGGTGGACAGCGGGTTCATCGTCCACAACGACCGGACCTACCCGTGGCTGCGCAAGCTCTTCGCCGAGCTTGGGGTGGCGGTGCAACCGACCGAGATGAGCATGAGCGTGCGGTGTGCGGGGTGCGGACTGGAGTACGCCGGTGGACGAGGTCCGGCTGGCCTGCTCGCCCAGCCGCGTCGGCTCCTGGACCCCAGGTTCTTCGCCATGCTGGTGCAGGTACGGCGCTTCCATCGCCGCGCCAGCGCGTTCCTGGCGTCCGCAGACGAAGCCGACCTCACGACCTACGGCGAGTTCCTGGCGCGGGAGGGGTTCAGCGAGCACTTCGTGGCGCACTACGCCGTGCCGGTGGTGTCCTGCGTGTGGTCCTCGGGCCGGGAGGTCGCGCTGCTCTACCCGGCGAGGTACCTTTTCCGGTTCCTGGACCACCACGGGATGCTGGCGGTCAGCGGCTCGCCTCAGTGGTACACCGTGACCGGCGGCTCACGAACCTACGTCGAGCGACTCGCCGCCACCTTGGGCGACGTACGCAGATCGGCCGCTGTCACCGACGTCACGCGCTTACCCGACGGCGTACAGATCCAGGACAGCACCGGGGCAGTCACCCGTTTTGACCGGGTCGTGATCGCGACCCACGCGGACCAGGCGCTGAGTCTGCTGACCGACCCCAGCGACCTGGAGGTGACGACCCTTAAGGCATTCGGCTACTCGGGCAACAAGACGGTCCTACACACCGACACATCGCTGTTACCGACGACCGCGGCGGCAAGAGCATCCTGGAACTACCAGATGTCCTCGTGCACCGCCGCCGACGAGCCCACCGTTGTCACCTACTGGATGAATCGCCTGCAGGGGCTCTCCTCCGGCCAGGACTACCTCGTCACGCTCAACGCTGCGCAGCGCATCGATCCCGACGCCGTGGTGGCAGTCATGGACTACGACCACCCGATCTACACCCCGGAGTCGGTCGCCGCCCAGTCGCACCTGGGCGACCTTGCCACCGACCGGACCGTCTACGCCGGTGCTTACCACGGCTGGGGCTTCCACGAGGACGGTTGCCGCTCGGGCGTGCAGGCGGCCCGCCATTTCGGGGTGACCTGGTGACGATGGCCGAGGTGAGCACATCCCCGCACACCGGTGCTACCGCCGCGACCTGCCGGCCGGCGCTTCCCACGCTGCCGGCACTGGTGGCGGGCACCGTCACCCACCACCGCCAGGGGCCGGTCCGACACAGCTTCCGCGTGGGGGTGTACCAGTGGCTGGTGGACCTGGACGCCCTGCCTGAGCAACCCTGGTACTTCAGGGGCTTCGCCAGCTTCAGCGCTGCCGATCATCTCGGCGACCCGGCGCGCTCGATCAAGGCGAATGTGCAGTCCTTCCTGGCCCGCAGCGGAGTCAGCCTGACGGAGGCCGGCAGGATCGTCATGCTGGCGAACGCCAGGGTCCTGGGCCACGTGTTCGACCCGCTGTCGGTCTTCTGGTGCTTGGACGGGGCCGGCGCGCTGGTGGCCATCGTCGCTGAGGTGCACAACACCTATGGCGAGCGGCACGCCTACCTTCTGCGCCCCGGCCCGTCGGGTGTGGCCACCACCGACAAGGCGTTGTTCGTCTCTCCCTTCTACGACGTCTCTGGCCGCTACGAGCTTCGGTTTGAGCTGTCACCCCAGGTCGTGTCCGCCGCCGTGATCTTGCGCCAGGAGGAGAGCGTGGCCTTCAGCGCGACCTTCCGGGGCCACCCCACACCTGCCACCAGGGCTGCGGTGGCCGCCCAGCTCATCGCCAAGCCCTTGATGCCCCAGCGCGTCTCCACCATGATCCGTGTACACGGAGTCTTTCTCTGGCTGAGGCGTCTGCCCGTCATGCGCCGCCCGCACCATCACCTCCAGGAAGGGGTCTAAGGTGACCGTCTCTACCGCCGTCAGATGGCCCACGCTCACCCATGCTCCAAGGGCCCCGCTGGCCGCCACCGTCGCCCGGATCCTCTTCGAGCGCGCAGCGGGCCGGGTCCCGGTCCGGGTGACCTATCCCAGCGGAGAAGCCCTCGGTGCAGGGTCGGCCGACTCCCCCCAGTTCGAGCTCGTCCGCCCGGGCGCCTTCTTCGCCCGGCTCGGCCGCGACACCAAGATCGGCTTCGGTGAGGCATACATGGCCGGCGACTGGCGGGCAGGGCCGGGCACCGACCTAGCCGACCTGCTCACCCCGTTCGCGGCCCGGCTCACCGCGCTGGTCCCCCAGCCGTTGCAGCGGTTGAGGACGATCGTCGACAAGGCAATCCCGCCCAGCCAGGAGAACACCCTGGACGGGTCGCGTGAGAACGTCCGCGCACACTACGACCTGTCCAACGACCTGTTCGAGGCCTTCCTGGATCCCACGATGAGCTACTCTGCGGCCTGGTTCGACCCCAGCGAGCCGGTGGCCACCGCCACCAGGCTGCAGGAGGCACAGCTGCGCAAGATCGACGGGGTACTGGACTACGCGGGAGTCGGGGCGGGGACACGGCTGCTCGAGATCGGCACCGGATGGGGAGCACTGGCCGTTCGGGCTGCCCAGCGCGGCGCCCTGGTCAGGTCGGTGACCCTCTCGGGTGAACAGCTCGCCTTCGCAGCCCGGGCAGCGGCCCAGGCCGGGGTCGCCGACCGGGTGGACCTGCGCCTGCAGGACTACCGGCAGGTCCAGGGTCAGTTCGACGCGATCGTCAGCGTGGAGATGATCGAGGCAGTCGGAGAAGCGTACTGGCCGGTGTACTTCGCCACCATCGACGAACTTCTGGCCCCGGGCGGAAAGGTCAGCATCCAGGCCATCACGATGGCGCACGAGCGGGTACTGGCCACCAGGAGGTCGTTCAGCTGGATCCAGAAGTACATCTTCCCCGGTGGCATCATCCCGTCACTGCAGTCCATCGACGAGACGCTAGCCGCGCACACGAGCCTGCGGGTCACGGCGCGCCGGGACCTCGGGGCGCACTACGCGCGCACCCTGCACCTGTGGCGCGAGCGCTTCCACGAGCAGTGGCCACGGGTCCACGAGCTGGGGTTCGACCAGACCTTCGCCCGGATGTGGGAGTTCTATCTCGCGTACTGCGAGGCAGGGTTCCGTTCGGGCTACCTTGGCGTCAGCCAGCTCCAGATGACCAGGGCGCCGGCATGGAGCTAAGTGGCAAGGTCGCCTGGGTCATCGGCGGCTCCAGCGGGATCGGCGCTGCGCTCGCCCGCGAGCTCGTTGCCAGGGGAGCCCGTGTCGCCATCTCGGCCCGCCGCATAGATCAGCTTGGCGAGGTCTCGGCCGGGACCATGCTCACGGTCCCGGCCGACGTCACCGACGCCGCGTCGCTGAGCGCCGCAGCCTGCCGCATCCGCGACGAGCTGGGACCGATCGACCTCGCGGTCCTGTCCGCGGGCTACTGGAAACAGATGAACGTCGCCAGCTGGGACACGGCGACCTTCGACCGGCACGTGCAGGTCAACCTCATCGGCATGAGCAACTCCATCGCCGCCGTGCTGCCGGAGATGCTCGCTGCTCGCAGCGGGGTCATCGCCGGCATCTCGTCGGTAGCCGGCTACCGGGGCCTGAGCGGGTCGGAGGCCTACGGCGCAACCAAGGCGGGGCAGATCAACCTGCTCGAGTCGCTGCGCATCCACGTTGCCCGCTCCGGCGTGCGCGTCATCACCATCTGCCCGGGCTTCGTAGACACCGAGCTGACCGCCGGCAACGACTTCCCGATGCCGTTCATCATCGATGCCGCCACCGCCGGCCGCGCTATCTGCGACGGGCTGGAACGCCAGCGCACCGAGATCGTGTTTCCGCTCCGGATGGCATGGCTGATGAAGGCCGCCCGCCTGGTGCCAGTGAGCCTGTGGTCCGGGTTGTGGAGTCGCTTGCCGGCCGGGCCGGCACCCGCGAGCATGAGCACGGACGAACAGAAGAAAGGACAACCATGAGGCTGACCAGGACGGTCACCGTTGACAAACCCCTGCACAAGGTCTTCACCTACCTGTCGGACTTCACGACGACCACCGAATGGGACCCGGGCACGGTCAGGACCGTCCGGACGGCCGGCAACGGGTCGGTCGGAACGCAGTACCAGAACACCTCGAAGTTCGCCGGCCGCCGCACCGAGCTCACCTACGTCGTGGCCGAGCTGGTGCCGAACTTCCGGATAGCCCTGCGGGGTGAGAACAGCACGGTCATCGCCCACGACACCATCACGCTGCGGGCCTCGGGCAGCCAGACCGAGGTGACCTACACGGCGGACTTCACCTTCAAGGGGGCCGCCAAGTTCATCGCACCACTGATGAGGCCGGCCTTCACCCGGCTCGGCAACGAGGCCGAGGCCGGCATGGCGTCTGCCCTGGCCCGGTTGTGACGGGGATCTGTTGACCACAGGGCCGTCCGAGCCTGACCCGGCGCCGATGCCGGCCGGCCACCTCGCCCTGGTGACCGGCGCCACCGGATACATCGGCGGCCGGCTGGTCCCGGAGCTACTGACAGCCGGCTTCCGCGTTCGGGTGATGGCCCGCCAGCCACGGAACCTGGCGGACCGGCCGTGGCACGACCAGGTGGAGGTCGTCGCGGGCGACGCCGCTGACCCCGACAGCCTGAACGCCGCGATGGGCGGGGTGGACGTTGCCTACTACCTCATTCACTCCCTGGGAACCGGGGCTGGCTTCCAGGAGCTCGACCGGGCGCACGCCCGCGCTTTCGCCTCCGCGGCCCTCAGCGCTCAGGTGGCCCGGATCATCTACCTCGGCGGTCTGTACCCGGACGCCGAGAGGCTCAGCCCGCACCTGGAGTCGCGCAAGGAGGTCGGCCACATCCTGGCGTCCAGCGGCGTTCCCACCACGGTGCTGCGCGCGGCGGTGATCATCGGGTCCGGATCGGCATCATTCGAGATGCTCCGCTACCTCACCGAACGTCTTCCGGTCATGGTCACTCCCCGCTGGGTCGACACCCGGATCCAGCCCATCTCGGTTCGAGACGTCCTGAGCTATCTCGTGGGGTCGGCCGCGATGCCCGCCGGCGTCAGCCGCGGCTTCGACATCGGTGGCCCGCAGGTCCTGACCTACCGGCAGATGATGGCGGCCTACGCGAAGATCGCCGGCCTGAAACCGCGACGCATCGCGGCGCTGCCCTTGCTGACCCCTTCCCTGTCGAGCCACTGGGTGGGCCTGGTGACACCGGTTCCGAACAGCATCGCCCGGCCGCTGGTGGAAAGCCTCATCAACGAGGTCATCTGCAAGGAACATGACATCGCGGCCTACGTCCCGGACCCGGCCGGCGGGCTCACGGCCTTCCGTCCGGCCGTCGAGCTGGCCCTGCAGAGGGTCCATGACCGGGAGGTGACCACGTCCTGGTCGTCGGCCGCAACCGCCGGCGCGCCCAGCGACCCGTTGCCCAGCGACCCCGACTGGGCTGGTGGCTCGCTCTACGTCGACCAGCGCGAGTCTCTGGTCGACGCGACGGCCCAGGAGCTGTGGTCGGTCATCGAAGGCATCGGCGGCGACCGTGGCTGGTACTCGTGGCGTCTGGGATGGTGGGCCCGCGGCCTGGTCGACCGCCTCTTCGGCGGGCCCGGGCTGCGCCGTGGCCGCCGGGACCCCGACAAGCTTTGCGTCGGGGACGCCCTGGACTGGTGGCGGGTCGAGGACATCGCCGGCAACCATCTGCTTCGGCTTCGCGCCGAGATGCGCCTACCC
>Ga0182021_10010914_pt1 | contig 10774 bp, 11 predicted proteins | sample 612E3MmetaG_FD_120493 | JGI IMG/M metagenome (GOLD analysis project Ga0182021, IMG submission 120493) | Permafrost microbial communities from Stordalen Mire, Sweden - 612E3M metaG (Illumina Assembly) | ecosystem: Environmental > Terrestrial > Soil > Wetlands > Permafrost | place: Sweden...
CGGGAGACGGGGTGGTAGGGAGAAATGGCCCGGGTTCGGGAGGCAGGAACCGGGGTTGTGACTAATGGCGGGGATCCCCAGTAAGGATCCGGACACGACGGGGTATACCCTCATTTCCCGCGGTTTTACCCTTGAATTAATTATTACGCCGGTACATTATGCATCCCGTGGCAGGATCACTACAAAGGATACCAGTCAGGAAAGAAACAAAACGGATGATGCTCACGAGGGCCTGATTTTATATACGATCTTCCCGTCCCGGAAAATGGAGATCCGTCCTCCGCTCTGCGATACTACGACCCCGACAGATTTTGTGACCCGGGTGATGCCGGCTATGGACGAATGCCGTGAACCCATTCCCCCGGGAAGGTTCACCTGGCTCGTGTCCACCGTGATACACCTCCCTGCCGACTCGATCACCCCGGTGCCCGTGATGAGAAACGCCCCGTCCAGCTGGGCAAACTCCTTGATAGTTCCCTGGATCCCGGCATCGGCTATCTGCCGTTCGGCTTCGAGGTGACCGCGGAACGGGTTTAAGACAAACTGTTTCGAATACTGCATGACGTTCTGTGAGTCCCCGACAACAAATGCTGTCCCGATTGCCTGTCCTTCGTGACCATCCCGGGCAATTTCCACGGCGACATGGATAACCGAGCAAAGAACACCTGGATCGACATCAGTCCCGGAACAAATCGTTTCCAGTTCTCCTGGTAACGGAATGCTTTCCGGGCGGGGACCTGCCCTTCCTGAAGATGGCTTCGGGAGACCCGGAGACGACAGCGGTTTCCCCGCCTGCCGGGTCACTATAGCCACCGCCACGATAACGACACCGATGATCGCGAGAGGGATCACAAAGAAGTACGCCGGCAGGTCATCCGGAGGCGGATTTGGTGGGGCAGGTCCGAGAAGGGTGGGGACCTCTTTTTTTATCTCCAGCGTAATTTTCCTGGTGGTCGACTGGCCGTCGGACTGGTTTGCCGTAACGGTCACGGTGAAAATCCCGGGCCCTGAATACTGGTGGGTTACCGGGAGATCAGCCGATAGTGTATTGTTGCCGTCATTCCAGTCGATACTCACCGAATCGATAGTGACACCCGGTGATCCGGCCCTGATATCCCCGTTCAGCGTACCATTCATCCGGTCAATCACGGGTTCAAAGAGGGTGAGGACCGGTGGAGATATCACCATAACTGGTATTCCGGTACTCACCGGGGTTGTGGAATCCGAAGGTACACCCGTTGTATCAGGGATGAACGGTTGATTTACTGAAATCTTCGTGATTTCGGTCACTTCCTGGCCGTCGGACTGCACGGCAACGATCGAAAGTGAATACGTGCCGGGACTGCTGTAGACATGCCGGAACGGGAACCCCTGGTATTCCGGGGCCTGACCGTCCCCCCAGTCAATGTGGAGGCTTGTTATGTTGACGTTTGCCGATCCGGGATCGACAATCCCAAACACGGTGCAGCTCAGATTTTCGATGACCGGTGTATCGAAGATAAGGAACGGGGGAGGGTAGACGGCATTGGTCGAGTTTGCCAGGAACCTGAACACCGGGTGAACCGGGGTTGTTGGTACGGTGGTGACATTCGGTATCACGCTGGCTGAGACGCTCTCGCCAGGACTGGCATTATCCAAAGTCACGGCGAAGACGATGGCTGGCATTGCGAGAAGGAGGATGTATACAACAAAGATGATAAGCCGTAATCCCGAAGTTGTATCTCGTATCCTGCGCATGGAATTTCCGTTCTTTTGCTCAATAAATATCGTTATGATTGCTCTTAAATACGAATGTTCCCCTGCTTTAGTGCGGGTGAACGAGAAAATTCAAAACCCGGGAAAAACCCGGTAAATTTCTTCCTGGTTCATTGCCGTACCAGCTTTGGCGGATGTACAGGGACCGGGAATACTAGTGCCGGGATAATTGCAAAGTTTCTGGCGTATGGTCTGCCATGCGGTCGTTCCGCCACCGTGAGATCAGCTGCACCTCGGGGATTTCCCTTATGGCAAGATCTGGATCGACAAGGGTCCTGACGTTATTCCGCCGTTTTCGGTATTCTTCCAATCAATATCTTACCGTGGCTCACCACAGGGCCCTTCCCTGGCATATCCGTACACAGAGTTGACCGACACAAGTCCTGATTTGGGAGGATTCTTCCGGTGATACTATGATGGGAGAACGTTTACGATAGAAAGAATTTTATCAGGGTATAGTCCCATTCCAGCGACTAAAAATATCGTTTTTGTTAAATGATCTTAATGACTCGTACGCTCCCGGGGACTTCGCCTTCGTCTTGTCCCAGCCGCTGTGGCGTCCCCAGATTGCGATAGAACAGCCACAATAGAAAATTCTCTATTCACTTTAATCTGCAGCAGTGATTCACTTTTTTAAAGATTTATTCTGGTCATTCAATTATCCACTATTTCCGTCGGGATTTTTGAAAAAGTTGGTGGTTGAAATGACACTATACCCTTTTATTATTTCGTAAAACTGGTATTGCCCTGCAGAACGATCTGCGGTACCGGTAAAAAGATCACACACTCTTTCAACCGAATCCTCGCCACGTGCACAACTCTTCAAAGAACTATTCCCAATGTTTATCATGGCTGCTGATAATCCTCTCCCGGATGTGATACCCATGGTTACGATGCCCGAAGACCTGATACACCTGCTTACCGAATTGCATACGGTTCCTGTAGCAACCACCGGGCCTGAGGGAAAGCCCAACATTGCAGCCAAATCCGTCATGGTCCTGGACCCGGAAACAATTGTCTGGGGCGAACTCTATTTTATGCAAACCTATGAAAATCTCTTGCAAAATCCCCGGGCATCAATCTGTGTATGGAAAAGAAGCCCCCCGTTCACTGCATATAAGGTGAACGGGAGGGTAACAATTCATGAAAATGATGAGATTGCAGCCCAGCTGGACGAACGTGTGCGTACCAGCCATAAAATGGAGTTTAAGGCCCGCCGCGAAAAACTGGCTGCGGTCTATTTTACCGTGGAGGAAGTCTATGACCAGACTCCATCTCTCGAGTCAGCCGGAAAACGGGTTGCCTGAGACCGGCTGTACCCTTTTTCCTCCAGCAATTCTTTTACTCCATGACTGGTGATGGAAATTCCCGCAAGCTCTATTTTCCTGCATTTCCAAAACAATAAGGATGTCACCAGTACGGATAATCTGTATTCTGGGGCTCGTCGCAGCAGCACTGGTGCTCTGCACGGGATGTACCCAGCCGGCCTCTTCAGGAACAACTCCTGTTCCTGCGACTACCGATCTCTATGGAACCGGGGCTGCAACCCTGACAGCGACCCCGTCTCCGGCCAACACCGCACCCGTATCCAGCCCGGTTACCGGTACTGCAACCACAACGGCAGCCATTCCGGCACTCTCCGGTAAAAAAGTGCTGCTCGAGACCACTATGGGCAATATCACCATCATACTCGATCCCAAAATGCCGGTTACGGCCGGGAACTTCGAGGCCCTTGTGCAGAAAGGTTTCTATGACGGTACTATCTTCCACCGGGTTATCAGCGGTTTTATGATCCAGGGCGGGGACCCCCAGGGTACTGGCAGGGGAGGGCCGGGCTACACGATAAAGGATGAACCGACCAATGAAACGAACAGCCCCGGTGCCATTGCCATGGCCAACACCGGGCTCCCCGACAGCGGGGGCTCCCAGTTCTTTATCAATCTCGTGGATAACGGGGCTAAACAGCCCGGCTTTGACAGCCATTACCCGGTCTTTGGTAACGTTGTCGCGGGCATGGATGTGGTCCAGGCTATCGGGAACATAAAGACCGGTACAGGTGACCGTCCTCTCCAGAACGTCACGATCATCCACGCCGTGATGATCTGAACATTTTTTTTTGGAAGTCCGGCGTGCGGGTATTCTCAACCGGCATATCGGGTGATGGTTCAGGACTCCTGTAGTTGATGCCCCCTCACGTCAATACCCTGGTCTCATCGACACCAATGCACCAGAGCTTTTACTGTAATGGTTATGATAAACAAAGGAACAAGGAATAATTCCTCCAAACCCCCAAGTCATTTCAGGACAAAATAACCGGGTGATGGTATATATGAAGTTCCAAAATATCGTCAGGCTCGCCGGAATCACGTTGAGCGTATGCCTTTTTCTGGCAGCAGGAGCCGCTGCCCAGGCAGGTACCCAGGCATACCTGGGGGATATCATCCCGCTCCAGGGCTATTCGTACGACAGCCCGACGGTCTATCTCTTTTTAACCGGGCCCAACCTTCCGGTAAATGGCGTTGCCTTAAACGATATCAGCGCCCGTGCGGACCAGGGGCATTTCACGCAGGTGGATGTCGACAGCGACGGTCACTGGGAGTACGACTGGGGCACGGGTTCAACGGGCGGTAAGCTCGATGCAGGGACCTATACGATCTGGGTCGTTGACCGGCCAAATGACCGTTCCCGGCTGGGCGAGGCCGGTTACAGCACGATCACGGTAGGTCTCGGCTCACCCGGAATTACCCTCACTACCCCCGGTACACCCCCGGTGCCGGGAACCATGGACCTTTCTTCAACCCCGAATGGAACCTCGGTGGTTGTCAATAATGCATACAAGGGGAGAACGCCGCTGCGGCTCGAAGGTCTTGAACCCGGGACGTATAACGTGACGTTCTCGCGGTTCGGGTATTTTCCGTTTTCCACTCCGGTGAAGGTAGAATCCGGGTCGGTTTCAGAAGTCATTGCGGGCCTTGTGCAGCAGACCGGCGAGCTTGCGATCAACACCAGTCCGGACGGTGCCTGGATCATGATTGACGGTGCGGATGCCGGTATCTCGCCGGTTACCCTTTCCAACCTTACCGCAGGAAACCACACGATGAATGTCTCCACCCCGGGCTACACTTCACTGGAGCAACCGGTGATCGTAATCGCAAACGAGACCCGCGAGGTCAGTCTCGTGCTCGTTCCGGTGCCTCCTTTTTCCGGAATGTGGGCAGGGGGACTGGTACCGGCTATCCTGATCGCCGGGGTGATTGTAGTCATAGCAGCCGTTCTGTACCGGCGTCGCAATTAACCGGGAGGGAGGTTTGTGGGGTTCATCCGGGAGGATATATCCGGATTACCTCTGTTCTCCTGCCATTCGCGTGTATGGTTTCGGATCCCCAAGAGCAATTTCTCATTTCAGGTGTTCCAGGTGTTTTGTCACAATCGGGAACTATTTTTTCTCCCGGGAATGCAATACTGCATGATAGAGTACAGGCACCGCCGACCGTTCTGCCGGGGAGGGAGCCGGAACAGACCGCCGGACTTTTGCCTTCAGCACTGAAAAAGGGAGGCGTGCCGGTGAGTTGGTGTGCATGGTTGTGGTGAGGCCTCCCCTTGAGAGCTATGTGCTGCCGCCCGGGCTCGTAGAAGAATCGTTTGATGTTGATACCGGTCTTGGCAGGCTGAACCTCCTATCCCTCCTCTTCAACGTGGTCAGTGCCATCAACCGCGGGAATGAGCAGACCGCTGACCTGGTCCTGATCCTGTCCGGGCCGGTCACGTACTTCTACCGGCCGGGCGGTGGCATTCCCTGGGAGGAGATCAAAGAAGTCCTCATCCATCCCCTCAACCTGAAGAATGTCGGTCCCCGGTTCGACTGGGGCAGCCTGCGGTTGACCGGCCCCCTTATGCAGGCTCTCGTCAGGGAACTCGAAGAGTCCGGCTTTACCCTCGGGAGCGGTACATCGTCTGTTATGGTCCGGGAACTCGGCGGGACCCGGATAACCCTCTATAACCCGGTCGAGGTCGGGTTCTCGGCATCTCTCTGGGATATTCTGGACCCCGGGACCAGCATTTATATCGGGTCTCCGGAAAACCTGAAACTGCTCCAGGGATTGATCGCGTTCCTGCCGGACAAGAGGACGACGCTGACCGCACAGTTCATCAATGAGGCAAAGAGAAGGGCAGCAGCCGGTGATTTCCGGGGTGCCTGCCGGCCCCTTGCCGGTGCTGCGCAGGTTATGGGCAAGATCCGGCTGCGGGCAGAGATCCTTCATGCCTGCAGAAGTACGAGGTTTGGCGTCCGGACCTTCCGACGGTTCATGAAGGAGGTCGAGACGGAACAAAAAACGATCGATGCCCTCTGGCGGTACCAGTCCGGAGAAGCAGGAAGAATCCCCGGGACAGACCCGCTCGAGCCGGTTTCGATCACTACCGGGGAACGGAAGGCAGGAGAATTCACCTCTCTTTGCCGGGACCTCGGGATTGTCTGTATCGCCTCAAAAACCGGTGACAACGTGACGATTTCATTCGACAAGCACGACCTGGAACAAAACGCCGGCAGGCTGGGAATGGGGCAGCTCCCGCAGTTTTCGGTATTTTTTGAAGAAGTTGCCGTGCCGGACCCTGCAGACCCTGGCCGGGACCGGCTTGTAAGGATACGGGACAGGAGCGGTACGGTGCGCTACTATGACCTGAAGAAAGACTAAAAACCGGCCAGTCCGGTTACCGGGGGCTTTATCGTAGCGGGAAATCCCGGATTACCCCATCGTTCGGGAGACAAAACCCGGCAAGGGCGTTTCTGAACGGTGAATGGTCAGATAAGGAAGGGAATAAGCATTTTTGTTTCCCTCCTGTACGCGATGTATTTTTCTCCCATGTGGGCGACAAGGGCTTTTTCTTCGATGTGAATCCGGTACCCGTACACGATGCCAAAAATCAATACCAGTACAAGTACAGCCCCCCATGACTGCACGGCAAGTCCAATCCCGACCAAAGTCAGGAGTGCCCCGGTGTACGATGGATGCCGGATGAACCGGTAGGGACCTTTCCTGACTATCGGTTGTTCTTCCTGGACACTTACCAGCATCGAAAAGTACCTGCCGAGCAGCGCGACGGACCATTGCCGGAATACGATACCGCCGATAATGAGTGCAATACCGGGATAAAATGTCCACCCGGGCAATACGGCTACCTTCACCTCAGAAAAGGCAAAAGCAACGAAAACCGATGCCATTACGCCGAGTATTACGACCATTCCGGAGCCCCGGTCTTTTCTTTTCAGCTTTGCACCACTCCGGTACTGGCGGAGCCGCGGAAGGACCATGGCCAGGATAATTTCGGAGCAGACCCATCCATAAAACACGATACTGAAGAGGAGTGCTTCATCTGCTGACGCAAACGAAACGGGCAACCCCGGGCTCATTACCATTACCAGTGCATCTGAATTTTTTTGTGTATATTCGTATCTGTCCGGTAGAGAATTACCGGGTCTGACAGGGAGTTGTCGGATCCGGTCCAGTTTCGTTAGTGACCGGTTGACTGCTGCTTTTTTTCTTCGATTTTTGCAACCATCCGGTGAATGGTTGTGCCCAGTTCTCTTCCGATAACAAGGAGGATTTCCCTTTCCTGGTCGGTAACCCTGTCTCGTTTTTTGCTATCGATGTTTAATGCTCCGATTATGCTCGTACCGGCAATCAGGGGGATGCTTGCCAGGGAACATAACCCGGATGAAGCAGCGACGGGTGAGAGCGAGGGAAAATTATCGGTAAAGATCGGTTCGCCGCGTACAAAAAGGGCATCATAGGGTTTTTCCCCCCGGGTAACGGTGCGGATTTTTGCAAGGAACTCTTCTGGCAGGTTCTTTTCATGGACAACCGATGCAGTATCCGTATCCTCGTCAACCAGGTAGATCCCCCCGGCATCATAGTCAAGTAAACGAAGCGTGGTCGTGAGGAAAAAATTCAGCAGGTCGGCCAGGCTGGAAGCCTGGTTTGCAGTTATGATGATCTCATTGAGAATAGCGAGGGTGCGTGCCTGGTGCGCAATCTGGTCTTCCGCTCGTTTGCGCCCGGTAATATCCCGCAGCGCAACCTGGATCGCAGGTTTTCCATTGATAGTGGTTTTTACTCCCCGGCCCTCAACAATCACCGAGGTCCCGTCAACGCGGAGCATATGCAGCTCAATCGGGGGAGTTGATTTCCCGTCAAGATCGTTTTCTATATTTTTCCGGACCGTGTCGCGGTAGTCCGGGTGGATCATATCAAGAATATTTTTACCGAGTATTTCCTGTGCATTCTTTGAACCAAACAGGGTAAGAGCAGCAGGGTTCAGGTACGTGATCTTATGATCCTGGTGAATGAAGACTGCGTCGGGAGATATTTCCACGAGCTTGCGGTATCGTTCTTCACTTTCCCGTAACGCATCTTCCGATTTCTTCCGGTCGGTAATGTCACGGGCAATCATGGCGATACGGGTTACTTCTCCATCGACAATGATGGGATAGGCAACCGTGTCATACCACCTGCCATCGCGCTCATCTTCATACCGTATCATCTGTTTTGTTTCGATGACCCGGGTTGTCAGCAGCCTGCGGGATTGTGCTACTTTTGCCGGGAGGAGAGTATCTGCAAGGGTGCCAACAAGGTTGTCTCCATGGTCTTTAAACTTAAGAGCCGCGGTCTCGTTCAGGTCCAGGATTATACCGAGGGTATCCATTAAAATGATGGTATCTGTCGGCGAATTCATGAGTGCACGGGCCGTGGCTTCGCTTTCCAGCAATGCCCACTCCCCCTGTTTTCGCCGGGTTATATCTTCGAGCACGATGGATACTCCCTTACGGCCGTCTTCAAAAACGGTAGGGGCGATCCGGCAGAATACAATAATGCCTTTTGACCTGAACCCAATCTCCCCGGACCATTCCTGGCCGGCAATGGCCTCCCGGATCCGTTCGATGAACCCGACGAATAATTCATCAAAAATGAGGGGCACGCGGGTAAATTCAATATTTTTTCCCAGAAGATTTTTACTGTCGGTCCCGACAAGTGCACAAAACGGTTCATTCACAAAGACGAATCGCAGAAAACCGTCGAGCTGGATAACAAATTCTGAAGATATGGAAAGGACTGCAGAAAACGGGACTCTTTGGGATATTTTGTAGATTTTTGCCATTCCGAAGCGGCGCATCTCGACCTGTCCCGATATCAGCAGGTTCTCGAGATATCGCCCGGCGGTATTCCGGTTGATGTGGATATCCTTGACAATATCGGTTATTTTCAGTCCCCGTGGATTTTTACGCAGGAGATCTTTTATCTGGTCTGCAACGTCTGTTTTCAGAACCATTCTGTCAGAATCCTATGGGATTGAAAGATATATTAATCCAAATAGTCCGCGTGTTCAAAATCACCTTGTGAACGCTGAAGGGAGAATTATTTTCTGATGTGCATGTAAAATGAGGAATTTTCCAGCGCCGCGTCCCCCCAGGGAGGATGTGTCCCCACACAGTGGTTTTTGCCCGGACCGGGAATGCCGAATGATATGCGTATAATCACCAGCTTTACCCCTTCAATCGAGGCATACATCATTCCACACAATCGTCAGACATAATATTCATCGAACCGAATGAGTCACCTCAATTTAACTCCTGACAGGTGGTTGACTGATGGGTACGATGATCCGGGAATTTTTCATACGCCTGGTAAACCGGGCAAAGAAAGCCGCACACGCCATCAAAGCAAAAATCAGTGCTTTGACCCACCGGTTGTTGCCTTCCGCTCCCCGGAAGAAATTCCTCCTGCCGGTTATCTCGCCAGAGACCGGCAAAGCCATGACTATGGACCGGCGCTACCGGCGCACGAACGATCATTCCCCCGTCTTTTCACTTTTTACTTTTTTTCCCTGATCGTCATTGATCGGCATGGAAATACTCCCCGGCTGGATATCTTCCAGGTCACCCTCCGCGGAGCAATGATGGCCTGACCAGAAAAAAGGTCCGGCAACGGTTCATTCTCACTGTCAGTGCACTGGCGTACTACCGGCAACGAAGAAGAGCGTAAGCTCCTGTTGTCAGGAAGTTGCTTCGAACAATTACCCCCAATTACCAATCTCACTCGTGATTTACCATGGCAGAAAACTACCAGAAACCAAAAAATCCCGTGATCAGGACTGTACCCCCGGTATCCCCCGGGGTCCCGGCGCAGACGGGAAGGACCGGGAGGACCCGGTTTTTCCCGGCGAGCACCTGGAATGATGCAGGAATTTCAGACAAAGATGTGATAACTGTGCAGGAAAACCCCCTCCCGTCCGGTCTACCGGGGTGGTCCTGATGCCCCGGAGGCCGTTGAAGACCGAGCGGGACATCCCGCTCTATCTCATCCCAAGGATAGTCAAGCGTGAAGTCAGCACCCATGGCGAGGAGCTGGAACGGGTGATCGTGCGAAAGACCGGGTGTCATTTCTATAATATCAGCATCCGGACAAGACCGGCCCGACGGGAACTGAGGAGTTCGTGGCATGGGCTGCAGAACAAATGAACAAGGGCGGACCATTGATGCGAAAAATTCCCGTCTCTTCCCCGTCGATGATGAAGGCCGGGGCAGGACCGGCGGAAACAAAGGTGAGCAGGGATGACGAGAGGACCCCAACCCCTGCTGGCTCTCCGCGGGGCCCGGGAGATTGCATGCCGGCGGGGGCTCGTGCTCGACAGGGCAGGCATTCTGTCGTCTCATTATGATTTTATCATCTTCCGGGAAACCAGCACGGTATTTGTCCGGATAAAACGTGTACGCTCGCATATCAGCGATCCGAAGGATATTGAACGAATGTTCAGGGAGGAGATCCTTTTGCTCCGGAGAATTCCGAAAACCGCTGTTGTATCCCGGGAGATCTGGGTGCTCTCACCCTGGAAAACGTGGCAGTATTTCCACGTCCTCGACGACCGGGTTGTTGAGATCTGCTGTGACGGGCAGCCGGTCTTGCAGGGTGAAGACATGCCGGGTAAGGTTTGAATTGTTACCGGCGGTTCTTGTGCACTACCG
>Ga0182021_10010915_pt1 | contig 10773 bp, 9 predicted proteins | sample 612E3MmetaG_FD_120493 | JGI IMG/M metagenome (GOLD analysis project Ga0182021, IMG submission 120493) | Permafrost microbial communities from Stordalen Mire, Sweden - 612E3M metaG (Illumina Assembly) | ecosystem: Environmental > Terrestrial > Soil > Wetlands > Permafrost | place: Sweden...
ATGTTATAATGCCACAACAAAGTTCAATCCGTACACATACGCACCTGACAGCGCCCACATATTATGGAATGTCAACCTTGGACCATGTATGGGCGGCAACGTTGGAGGCGCATATGGCCCCGAAGACTTCCCGTACTGGCAATGTTGGTCCAGCTCCCTGGGATCACTTGCCGCTTCGCCAATTACGCAGTATCCAGAATCGTACGTCGAAGTCATGAATGGATACATGTACTGCAATGGTCCATCAAGCTATCCAATGACAAATACGAGCGTAATCCAATGCAGATCAGTTTTCACAGGTCAACTACTGTGGACTGTTCCAGGTGCTGAAAACGCCGCGCAACTATGCAACTTCGTAAACGTGAACATCAAAAGCGCAATTCCCATGCTGTGGTATATAATGGGCACCAGCTGGTTCTGCTACGACGCAAACACAGGCAAAGAGATGCTCCAAGTCACAGGCTGCACTTCACCAACAGTAATTAACCAGATTTATCAAGGACCAGTTAACCCTCAATCTGCAACAACCACTGGGTTTGACGGCGGCGGAGACTTACTGGTATTCACTGCTGGCACAAACTCATCCAGTACCGGCACATGGGTATGCGAATGGTCTGCAAATACATTCTTCGCCGTAACCAATGCAAACGGTAACCAATGGAGCTGGCCAGGTCAAGCCTTTGGCGTTAACTTCTTTGGCAAATCGTATCCATGGAAGAACGGAGTAGTATGGAACGTAACGTCAATAGCCTATCCTGGAGCAGCAATAAGAGAATACGGCGACGCATCCAACGGAGACCCAACAATACTTATGGAAGTCACATGCACTGGTCTTGCAACGCCTATAAATAGCCACTACACCGTAGCATATCCATGGACAAGCTTTTTCTACGCCCTCAACATGACTAATGGTAAAATGATCTGGAACTCCAGCCTCAACGCTCCTCCATTCACCGACCAAGGAACTGAACAAGGAAACATCCAGCAAGTCCAAGCCGGCTACTTCACATTGTGGGCAGCAGACACTGGATCTCTCATTGGCTTCAACGAATACACGGGGGTGCAGGCATGGACCTGTCAGATCACTAAGAACACTTACGGCAACATCGGAATCAACACAAACTACGGATATGAGGGTCAGATTGCAACTGTAGGCTACGGCAACTTGTACATAGCACCTGAAGATGGCTACATGCACTGCGTCAACATGACCACAGGCACCGAAACTTGGGCAACCCCAACTGCGCCTGGTGGATTCCAAATGCCACAACCCAACTTCCCAATAGCTGCCAACAACGGATACATGCACATGCCTTGTCTTGCGGACGGAAAAATATTCTTCACCACAGGAAAAGAACATGAGGTAAACCCATACTACCAGCAACACGTGCTATACTGCTTGAACGCTTACACTGGAGTGCAAGAGTGGAACGAAACAGGCAACTGGGGTGTTGAGGCTATAGCTGACGGAGTTCTGTTAGGAGTTAACCCCTACACGGGCTTCTTGAGCGGTATTGCTCGAGGGCAGTCTCTCACAACAGTAACTGCGCCGCAAGATCAGATAACCGCTGGCAACCAAGTAGTGATACAAGGGACCATAACTGATCAATCTCCAGCTCTGCTAGGTACCCCATGCATGGCGGACTCATGTATGACTCAATGGATGGATTACAAGCTGTTTGACCAGCCATTCCCATCAAACGCCCGGGGCGTACCAATGGTGATCACTACTATGGACCCCAACGGCAACTTTGTCTCAATCGGCAACGCAACAAGCGACAGCTCAGGCAACTATCACTTCACTTGGACCCCTCCGAACGTTCCAGGAACATACACTGTCACCGCAACCTTAAACCCAACAAACTCTTACTACGGCTCATCCGCAGAAACCACAATGGTCATCGTGGGACCCTCTACACACGAAGCTACGCCAACAGCTACTCCTACATCCGTTGCTGACATGTACTTTGTCCCCGCAATCGCCGGAATAATCGTCGTCATCATCATAGGCTTCATCGTTTTGGCTCTGTTGATGCTAAGAAAACGACCATAAAAAACAAACAAAAATCATTTCCCTTTTTTATTTTTTTTAATTTTCTTATTTTCTTTAGCGCAGCGCCTAGAATTTTTCCAGATACTCTTCAAACTGTTTTCTGTCCGTCAGGCATTTGGGGCAAACGCAGCTAAACGGCAGGTCTTTTGTAGTGCATAACTCGTTGTATTTGCAGTCTGTGCATGGGAAGTCTTTGCCGCAGCGTATGCAGGTTTGAGAGAAAACAACTTCGGTGTTTAAAATTCCGCTGACGGTGTCTATGAGCTTTTCAATGTTGTTGTAGTTTTTTATTGAAAACAATCCCAACTCACGATTGTAATCTAATCCAAGCCTTATTAGAAGAACGAACTTTTCTTTTTCAACTCTTGGAAGCTTAAACTCTTTCGGATTTAACACAATTACCATTGCGTTTTCTCTCCTAGTACCTGTTCATTTTTAAGAGAAAGTCAACTTCTTCTGGCGTGAACTTAAACCACGGAATTAAACTGCTTGATTTTGTATTTTGCAGAATGATTTTGATAAATGGGACAAAATCGTGCTTAGCTATCGAATGGGATACATGGCATTGAGCTCCGATTTTTCCGCATATGCCATCCAACATTGTTCTTTTGCCTTTAGTCCAAAACAAAGTGATAATTCTAATCGGAGGCGAAATAAGCTCAAAGGGCTTATACGATTCAGGAGCAACTGCGGAAGCTCTGGACAACGCGTTGAAGAAATACTTTAAGAGGTGCCAGTTTTCAGTTCCGATTCTTCCTCGGAAAACGTCGGCTTGAGAAACAAAATCGTAGGCGGCTGCAAGTTCTTCTGGGTCGCTGTATCGTCTGGGCAGATTGTCGCCCACAGACATTATAAATTCGTCATAGTCAACGTTTGAGCGGCTAAGCAGCGATGATGCTTCAGTAACCGATTTAGTCGAGAAGAAGCCCCTGAGAGTGTCATCCATGCTTATGTCTTTATTTCTTGAAGTCAACGCCATGGTATCCTGCAGGATAAGGGCGTGATTTTCTTCGGCTAAGCTTTGCAAATCGTTAATGGCTGACCGAACATCGCCTTTGCTGTTTTGTGCAATCCTCTCAAGCGCCTCAAACTCGGCTTTCACATGTTCCAGCAAACAAATTTTCTGTAAAAGCGCAATGATGAGGGGAATGCGGATTTGATGGAAACGGATGAGCAAACAGACTTTCTTTAGCGGTCTTAGCTTGTCGATGTCAGGGTCGTTTGCCGCCATTATGACTGGCACACGGGCTTCTTCGACGATTTTTATTATGGCGCCTACTCCGCCTCGATCCTCGTTGCCTGCTATGCCGTCGACCTCGTCAAGGAACAGAAGGTTGCCTTTGCCTTTGTTTGCAGATGAAAAGTTATCTAAAGCAACATAGGAAGTGGCAGGTTTGGCAACTTCGTTGATCGCTTTTTCGGAGCGCGAGTCGCTTGCGTTCATTTCAATTATTGAAAAACCAAAACCTTTCGAGGCGGCGTTAACCAGCGCTGTTTTTCCCACGCCGGGTGGTCCATAGAGCAAAACCGCTTTTTTGCTTCGTCGCTTGTTTTTCAGCCATTCAATGAGAGCGGCTTTTGCTTCTTCATTGCCGACTATGTCCTCTATCTTTTTCGGGCGGTACTTTTCAACCCATAAAAGATCATTGCTCAATAGGTTTCCCCGATGGCTTTACCAAATTTTGCGAATTGCGCAAGCAACGCGCTTAGCTGGATATCGCTGTTGGCTCCCTGTGTTAAACGGTAATCGTATTCGCCGATTACGTTTGATAAATCGGCTTTTTGCTCGGGCGTAAGATCGGACATTTTGAAGATTTCCCGTTGGACCTGACGTATTATCTCTGAGCCGGAAAAACCATATGAACCCATTATTTCATACATGGTTTTTCTTGCCTCGATGAAGTCGCCGAATAATGCTTTTCTAATCATTTTTTGAACTTGCATTGGACTGGCTTCCCCGACGACCACCGAAACCGTTTTTTCATCCACGACCCCTCCGTAGGCTGCAGCTGTCTGCAACGCGTTTATGGCGTGTCTGAGGTCACCTTCCGAATAATCCACTATTCTTTCAGCTGCTTCAGGCAGCAGGTTAACTTTTTCTTTTTTAGCTATGCATTGAAGCTGCTCTTTCATCGCTTGCTTATCTAGCTTTGAGAAACGAAATATTGCACAACGGCTCTGTATCGGCTCAATTATCTTGCTTGATTGGTTACATATCAGAATGAATCTGGATGTGCGAGAGCTAGTCTCCATTATTCTTCTCAGAGCTGTCTGCGCGGGACCCGTCATTTGGTCACACTCATCCAGAATAATAAGGGCAAACGGCACGTTTCCGAAGCCTGAACGGCTGTAACGCGAAAAATCCTTAACTCTTTCACGTACGGTGTCGATGCCTCTCTCGTCGGATGCGTTGAGTTCCAGTGTAAAGTTTTTCCAGGTTGGACCAAAAAGTTCATGCGCAATACATAGTGCAAGGGTTGTTTTGCCGGTGCCCGGTATCCCCGCGAACATGAGGTGAGGCATCGTTTTGGGGTTTTTCATGAAAGCTTTCAGGCTTTCAACGATGTCGTGTAAGTCTACGACTTCGTTTAGGTTTTTTGGGCGATACTTTTCAACCCACATAAGCGCTTCTTCGTTAACTGCCATTAAAGTGACCTTCCCAACAAATTATACAATAACGTGCTTTAATTTAACTAATTTAACTTTTTCCCCAGCGCTTAAAAGGAATCTGGCGGAACATGCAAATCCTTGCCGGCTAACCGATTTTGCTGCCATCGGCAATATCCTTCTCAGGGACCAGCACAGAGATGTTTCCCTCACTGTCTTCAGCGGCTAAAATCATGCATTGAGACTCCACTCCAGCCAAAATGCGCCTCTGCAGATTCAACAGGAAAACACATTTTTTACCAACCAACTGCTCAGGCAAATAAAACTTAAGCAAGCCTGCAACCGCCTGACGTTTCTCCGAACCAAAATCAACAGTTATTTTTATTAGTTTTTTAGAGTTGGGAATAGGGGTTGCCTCAGTAATTTTTCCTATCCGTAAATCAAGCTTTTCGAATTCAGCGAAAGATATCTCTTCAGCCAAACAATTCACGCTCACCGTTAGTTTATTTTCCGGTGATATTTACTTTGCTTTCGCTTGTAAGCCTGATTCTTTCTTTAGTTGCTAACTTGTGCGCTTGCAGCAGCGGTTCGGGAATGCGGTCTTTGGTGCAGTGCTTAACGATTTTGACGGCTGTTTCCAGAGAAACCATGTGACCAATGCTCACGTAAATTGGTTTGGCAACCTGCTTTGAGGCTACAACGGCGCCGATGACTTCGCCTTTATCAACCAAAAATGTTTCCCCACATGTCTCTACTTGCGTACAAATCAACCTGCTTTTTGCAGCTCCAACAGTCGGTTTCCCGATTGCGAGTCCAAGGTGGCTGGCAAACCCACACCTATACGGATGAGCAAATCCCTGAGCGTCGACAAGAAACACATCGGGATGAAGCCTTAACTTATTTATTGCCGCCATCGCAGGCGGAAGTTCCCTGAAAGACAACAAAGTCGGAATATATGGTATCCTGACTCTGCAAGTTACAACTTGGGTTTCCAAAACCTCAAGTGATTCATAATCTAAAACCGTCACGGCAGCAACGCCTATCTCGCCGATGTATGAAACATCAACGCCTGCCACAGTTCTAATTTTCGACGGCAACCTGTCCGCTAAAATAATCTTGCGTGACAAACAAAGTTGAGTCATGTGAGCTTTTTTTACAGAAAAAGCTTTCATTAATTCATGGGGCTGATTCAAACGTTAACCTTGGCTTTGCGTTTGGCTTTTTGGTTAGTCCGGTCGAACTTTTTTAGGTAATCTTCAAGGGATTTTCTGCGGACTTCCAACGTTACATCGCCTCGTGTGGACTCGATTATTCTTCGTGCAATGTCGGATTTATGTCTGAGTCCTGGAACAAGCATGTAGGCCTCGTCAAGAGCCAAAAGTTGAATGAACACTTGGTCCATGTCTTCTAAGCATTTTTCTGCTTTCTCAACTTCGCCTTCCCGTAAATTATCCAGGGCTAAACGCCTGTATTCGCCGATAACATCTGCTAAACCAAGAACATAATCAACCGACGGCACACTAATCTCGACCGGCGCTACAAAACGTGATTCCTTAACTAGAACCAAAAATATCCGCGCTTCGGCATACTCCTGAAGTGCTGCACTGAACATGCCCCCGTAAATAATGTCCGGATAATCCTTAGATAAAACTTGAAGGCTTGAAATTTTCTCTTTAGCATTATCAATAAAATTTTCGGCTTCAACATATTTTTTTTGGTGAATCAGAAGTATCGCTTGTTTGGATAGGCTTGTTGCTTTCCGCATGCTTTCATGTGTTTCTTCGCGAATCTTGTTTTTCTGCATGAGTTCATTTTTTACTTCTTGAAGAATAGTCTCTAAAGAGGACAAACTTATCATCGATTAGATTGAATTGCTGGGTTATTTATTTCAATTTCCCAAAAATTTCAAATTAAGAAGTTATTGCGCACAAGTACATTTCTCAACCGGGACTAAACGTTGACTGTCCGAAGATTACCTTTGATTGCACAAAATTAACGAAGCGTCTGAACTCAAAACCAAATCAAACCTATGCCTAAAGGGGTCTACTGTTACGGCTGAAATCATCGTCCTAAAGCTTACCCACGCACCTTTTTCTACAATCGGCTAGTTGGTTGTAACCTGAATAGCCTTCTTTAGTCGGCTTAAAAGTACAACTCTGCTTTCCGGTGCCTCGTCAATAACATTGTACCCCGTCTTCTCAGCCAACTGCACCGCAAAATCCTTCACTTCGTTATGCATGGGCATTTTTTCAAAGCCTAAACGAAGAGTTGAGAAACCAATATGCATGTACGCTTTTGCTTCAATATATGTCGGATTGGCTTTTTCAACAATTTTAGCGTACTCATCCACTTGGTTCATGTTGTGATCTTTAACAAGCGTCATACGAACAACTGTCGGGCAATGAAAACTCTGAAGCAAACCAAGCGTCTCGTTCAAATTTGTCCAGGCGCCGGGAAATTGGGGGCGGCAAACCTGCTTGTACATCTGCCCATTTGATGCGCATAGTGAAATGTAGAGTTGAGTGGGTTCTTGGCTTAGTTTAGAGAGTTTAGCTGGCAAAGTGCCGTTGGAAACAAGAAAAGTTGTGAAACCCTTTCTATGAAACTCTCCAATCAATTCTCCAAGTGGCACGTAGAGTGTAGGTTCACCCGTTAAACTTATCGCCACATGCTTAGGCCTTAGAGCTTCCTGGAATTTGCGCCAGTCGGTTTTTGGGTTTCCATTGTATCCTGTTAAAATTTTTTCCTGTGCCTTAAGGCTTCCTTGAATAATTTCTTCAGGCGAATCTACTCTTGGAATTTTCATCTCGTCCCAAGTAACCTGCAGGTCTCCGCTTTGAGCTCTCCAACAGAACAAGCATTGTTGAGTGCAGTAGTGAATGGACGGCGACATTTGAATGCATCTGTGCGATTTTATTCCGTAAAACTTCTGTTTATAACACTGCCGACCATTAACAATGGATTCGTAGAGCCACTTGCACCTTTTAACCGCTGAGTGACTGCCTACCAAATGGTATTTCTGTTTCTTTAAAGCGCCTAAAAGCGTAGCGACAGTGTTTTTCTCCAAGGTTTCACCGAAATTTATTCATACTTGACTGTTCAGTCCCTTAAAAATCCCGTTGTTAAACCAGATTTTTAGCTTGAAAATCAATTTTTCTCAGATGGTATTACTGGTTCCCGTTTTTTAGTCGTCGATTTATGGGCAAAGTTTAAAATCAACTCTTAGTTAAATCATCAGTCATTAACGGTTTAACCGGTTATCTATCGGGAGAGCGAGCGGTTTGAATAAAAAAATCTGTGCAGTTACCCTCTTGGTCTTAATGTCCTTAGCTGTTGCATTTACACCTGTCTTCGTGGTCGTTGGGCAAAGTCTAGGTGTAAGAATTTTACAGGTACTTCCGTTAGGCACAACAGTAATTACAGGGCAAAGCCAATATAACGGTACTGCAGGGCAAGTTTTTAGTCTTCAAGGAAGTATCTACACCAGTAACGGCACCTACCATGTGACTCTGGGCCAAAATCTTGTTGCAACTGGGACCGCCATTGGATATTACGTTAATGCGACCTTCACTGTACCTTCCATCTTGAGCGGTAGTTATCCTTTGACGCTTACGGATGTTGCACTCAATGTAACTTCCACCAGTGCTACGCCTATAAACTTCCAGGTTTTACGTTCCTACTACATCCACGCAAATCCCTCTCAAACCCAGGAGGGCAGCAGTGTAGTATTGACTGTCGGGGTAACTGGAGGGACTCCAAACTCGCCTTACTCCGCTGATGTTACCGTTGAAATTCCAGGCCCGCTTAATACAACATACTCACAAATAGTTTCTATTGGAACCAGTGACCAAGCAGGAACAGCATCCGGGCAAGTCACTTATCCAAACAGCAGCTTCGGAAACACAACCGATTATGTAGGAACATACAACATTTACTTTAACCAATCTGCCTCAATAGCACAAAGCCAATTTTACGTTGGTTTTCTTGATTCAAGAAACTATCACAGAGGCGATACAGTAACAATAAGCACAATAGGCTACCAGCCAAGTCAGGCTGCGACATTAAGCATCACAAATTCAAACGGCACACTTCTTAACTCTGCATTGCAGTTAACAGCTTCAGCTGACGGCACAATCAAAACAACCTGGCCCGTCCCTCCAAACATCCCAATTGGAAATTACACTGCGACAATTACTCCTACAGGCACTCAAAAGGCAATATCAGATGTAGAAACTTTCTTAGTTCCGGGATATCCTGTTCAAATTACCACAGTAAACTTGGCCGGTCACTTTGTTCCTAATATAGTTGTCCACGTCTTGGATCTATCAACGGGGGTAGTTTACTCCAGTACAAGCAGCACTGCATTCGGCTTGATTACTCTGTATCTTGAAAAAAGCCCTTGTTCTTTGACCGCATTTTGGAACGGCGTTAACGTTGGGCAAACCAACATAACTATAACGGGCGATCCTATTACCTTGCAATGCAAATTAACTGACCTTAAAATTACTGTTCAAAACGAAAATAAAATCGCGCTGCAAGCTGTGAATTTAACCATAACATATCAATATCAACCGACTAACGGCGGAGCTTCAAAAACAGGAGATGTTTCAGGAGTATTCACGGATTCTTCAGGAAGCTACATGTTGAATTCAACTCTGCCTGGAATAAATTACAATATAGATGCTTCGTTGTATAACCGAGTTTTCAATTCTGGGAACAATACCTTCAGCAATCTCCCTGTACAGGCGGAAGATGACATAATAATAACGTGTCCAAACGAAACTTTAACGATTAATGTAGCTGGTAATAATGAGGCCCCAATCTCTGGCGCCAACATTAAACTCGTTGAATTAACAAATGGGCTCTTCTATACCGCAACAACCGACACCTCCGGCTCAGCCACCAGCCAAGTTACTTTCGGAGTATACAAACTGCAAATTTACAAAGACGATATTCTAATCAACCAAACAAACATCAACGCCTTCAGCAACAATCAGGAACAAGTACTGTGCATGCTTTACGGCATACAAGTTTCAGTGTCAGTTGTTGATTTCTTCGGTACCCCGATTTCAAATGCTAATGTCACATTAAATGGTCCCGGGAAAGAGCAACTCTCCGTCGTGACCAAAAGCAACGGAACTGCCAACTTCAATAATGTCATCGGTGGCAACTTGCAGGTAATCGCGGTTCCTCATGGCGCACAGAATATTTATCAAGCCGTAACTGTAACCGTCGATAAGTCAACTTCTGTTCAGATAAAACTTGCGGGTTACATTGCTGTTGGAGGATTCCTGATGCCTCTTAGTTCACTGCTAACTATAATCATAATACTTATCGCAATCGTTCTGTTCGCTATGGTGGAAATTTACAGGCGAAGAAAAAATAAGCAACCGCGTGAAAACTAACCAACAATTCCGCCCGAATAGGAAAAAAGTTTATATGGCTTCCAAATTACATAAGGGAACTATAAGGTAAAACATCACTCTATTTTGATTTGACAATTGAGGTGTATCTATTGGCTCAATCAAAAGCTTGTTCTCCACGATGTTCTTCTTTTAAGTGCAGCCAAAACTCTATTCTCTATAAACGTGACTCTGTCTGGTGTAGACAAACCGAAGAAATGTGTAACGTCGCAAACTGTACATACTCAATGTGCGTGAAAATGCGACTGCTTCCCCGAGGAGTATGCGGCGAAACAGTCAAACGCCAAACCGTTGAAAAAGACATTGACGATGGCTTCTTGGCTGATTCAATAAGACTTAGAGGAAAAGCACTGCGCAAACTCGGAGACAAAGAAATCTATTAACGTAAACTAAAACTGAAAAACTGAGTTACTCGAGCAAAAATACGAGTATCCCTTTCTATTTTGATTGAACACGTTTAACTACAGGGGGTTTAACTTTTTTCAGAATCCTGTAGCCGCAGATAATGCATTTAGTTTCTCCGCCACGCAGTTCTAGTTCTTCAGACGGCACTCTTGCCCCACATCTCATGCATTCGTAAACAATTCCTGATTTTTCCATTAGAAACGCCTCTTCCTACAAAGAAAAGTATTTTGCTTTTAAACATTTCCAATAACCCTACGTTATTGAGGATGCAGCTTTGAGGAAACG
>Ga0182021_10010916_pt1 | contig 10773 bp, 8 predicted proteins | sample 612E3MmetaG_FD_120493 | JGI IMG/M metagenome (GOLD analysis project Ga0182021, IMG submission 120493) | Permafrost microbial communities from Stordalen Mire, Sweden - 612E3M metaG (Illumina Assembly) | ecosystem: Environmental > Terrestrial > Soil > Wetlands > Permafrost | place: Sweden...
AGGGCAGCGATGGCGTTGCCCGCCTCGCGTTCCTCCCAGAACCCGACCACGCCGTTGGCGAGAAGCAACAATAGGATGATGAAAAAATCAGGCCAGTGCTGGACGACACCCGACAGAATGACCGCAATCTCGATCATCCACGGGATGGGACCCCAGAAATAGGAGAGGAATTTCAGGAGCGGATTGGTCTTCTTTTCTTCGATCTCGTTCGGCCCATATTGGGCCAGACGTTTCTGCGCCTCGGCCTGGCTGAGGCCGTCCGGCGACGAACCCAGCTTCTTCTCCACCTCCGCCAGGGGCAAAACCTTTAGGGCGTCCTTCGCATCGGGATTCAAGCCCGGCTTGGATTCGGGGGCCTTCGGTTTGTAGGCATTGGGCTCCATAATCTGCGTTCTTTCTGCATATGTTGCCCCCGGCTTCGCAAGTTGCGGAATATTTATGGTGGATTACATACTCTCTCTTTCTTGGCAGCGTACACGATCGCGAGACAAACGAATACCGGACGGCCGCTCATTGCCCGCGGCCGAAGACATAGGGAGAAGACCGCCATATGGCTCTCCGGCCTTGCCCTCATGCTTCGACGGGCTCAGCATGACGGCTCGACAATTCCCTCTCCCTTGAGGCCGCCGGAGGGCTAGGGGACAAGTTTGGTTGGATGGCATGAGCGACAGCGAATTCGTCTTTCTCTATTCCACCTTTCCCGATGAGGCATCGGCCAGGGCCGTCGCCGAGGCGCTGGTGACCGCCAAGCTGGCGGCCTGCGTCAACCTCTCCGCGCCGATGACCAGCGTCTACGAATGGCAAGGCAAGCTGGAAGCCGAGCCCGAAGTGGCCGCCTTCATCAAGACCCGCCGGGCCCTGGAGGAACGGGCCATCGCCGCCGCCCGCAAGCTGCATCCCTATACGCTGCCCTGTTTTCTGATCCTGCCGATCGAGGGCGGCAATGAGGACTATCTCGCCTGGGCGCGGGCACAGACTTTGCCTAAATAGGGTGCAGCTTGCGTTTGGCAGTAGGCCGGATTTCTATGCGATCGCAAAAAGGAGTGAAGCGCTTTGTTGGATGAGGCACCGGCCCGCGCAATGCCGCTCGACGCCAAGGCGTTGCGCCGCGAACTGAAAGCCCTCGCCGGCCGCAAACCCGAGCGCACCGCGCTGCGCAAAGAAGCGCTCACGCACATCAAGACCGGCTTCCTGGAGGCGCGCGAGCATGTCAGGCAGCAGGTGCTGGCCGAGAAACTGCCGGGCCAGGCGGCGGCGCGCGCGCTGTCGGCGATCCAGGACGCCACCATCCAGGTGATCTACGATTTCGCCGTCAAGCACTACCATCCCGCCAAGAACCCGACTGCGGCCGAACATATCACCATCGTAGCGACCGGCGGATACGGCCGCGGCGAGATGGCGCCGGGCTCCGATGTCGATCTGCTATTCGTGCGCCCCACCAAACAGACGGAGTGGGGCGAACGCGTCATCGAATTCATCCTCTACATGCTGTGGGACCTGGGGCTGAAGGTCGGCCACGCCACGCGCTCGCTGCCCGAATGCGTGCGGCTGGCCAAGCAGGACAACACGATCCGCACCGCTCTTCTGGAGGCGCGTTATCTGGCGGGCGACCAAAAACTCTACGAGGAGCTGCGCAAGAAGTTCTGGTCGGACATCGCCACCGGCTCGGGCCAGGATTTCGTCGAGGCCAAGCTGGCCGAGCGCGACGAGCGCCATCACCAGCACGGCGAAAGCCGCTACCTGGTCGAGCCCAACATCAAGGAAGGCAAAGGCGGGCTGCGCGACTTGCAGACGCTCTACTGGATCGGCAAGTATCTTTATCGCGTCTACGACGCGGCGGACCTCGTCCAGCACAACGTCTTCACCCACGACGAATACAAGATATTCCAGAAGGCCGAAGCCTTCCTGTGGGACGTGCGGGTGCGGCTGCATTACCACGCCGGGCGCGCCGAAGAGCACTTGTCCTTCGACGCGCAGCCCGAACTCGCCGCCCAGCTCGGCTTCGCCAGCGACACGCCGCTTCACGCGGTGGAGGAATTCATGCGCGCCTACTTCCTGGTCGCCAAGGACGTGGGCGATCTGACGCGCATCTTCTGTGCCGCGCTGGAAGTGCAGAACAAGAAGCGCCGCACCACGCTGGCGAGCATCCTGCCCGGCTTCCTCAAGCCGCGCGGCAAGGACGACGATTTCTTCGTGGAGACGGCCCGGCTGAACGCGCGCGCCGACGCCTTCAAGCGCGATCCGGTCAATTTCATCCGCATCTTCCACGTTGCCGACGCCAAGAGCGTCGACATCCATCCCGACGCGCTGCGCACCATCACCCGCTCGCTCGATCTTATCGACGACGCGCTGCGCGCCGATCCCGCGGCCAACAAGCTGTTTCTGGAGGTGCTCTCCTCGCGCAGCGACCCGGAGCGGGCGCTCAGGCTGATGAACGAGGCGGGCGTCCTCGGCAAGTTCATGCCGGAGTTCGGCCGCGTCGTCGCCTTGATGCAGTTCAACATGTACCACCACTACACGGTGGACGAGCATCTGATCCGCGCGGTCGGCAACGTAGCGTCGATCGAACGCGGCGAGTTCGAGGAGGAGCATCCGCAGGCCACCGACCTGGTCAAACGAGTGAGGCCGCGCGAAGTGCTCTACTGCGCGATGCTGCTGCATGACATCGCCAAGGGCCTACCGGGCAGCCATTCCGACGTCGGCGCGGCCATCGCCGAAAGCCTGTGCCCGCGCCTCGGACTCTCGCCGGAGGATACCGCCTCGGTCGCCTGGCTGGTGAAGAACCATTTGATCATGAGCGACATGGCCCAACGCCGCGACGTGGCCGATCCCAAGACGGTGCACGATTTTGTCGCCGTCGTGCAGTCCCCCGAGATGCTGCGGCTGCTCTTGGTGCTGACGGTGGCCGACATCCGCGCCGTGGGGCCCGGCGTGTGGAACGGCTGGAAGGGCCAGCTCCTGCGCGAGCTTTATTTCGAGGCCGAGACCGTGATGTCGGGCGGCGATACGATGCGGGCGCGCAGCGCGCGCGTCGAGGAAGCCAAGGAGCTGTTGGCCAAACGCATCGCCAATCTGCCGGAAGCGGCGCGCGAGCGGGTCTTGTCGCGCCATTACGACGTCTATTGGCTGGCGCTGGACGCCGAAACGCAGGAACGTCACGCCAGGCTGCTGGCCGAAGCCGACGCCTCGGGCGAGCTCTTGGTACTCGCCGCCGTGAGCAACGATTTCCGCTCGGTCAGCGAGATCACCGTCTATACGCCGGACCATCCAGGCCTGTTCGCGCAGATCGCCGGCGCCATCGCGGTCTCCGGCGGCTCGATCGTGGACGCCAAGATTTTCACCACCTCGGACGGCTTCGCGCTCGACGTGTTCTCGGTGCAGGACGCGGAAGGCGGGCCGTTCGGCGACGCGGCCCGCGTCGCGCGCCTGCGCCAGACCATCGAGAAAACGCTGACCGGCGAGATCGTGCCGCGCCATTTGATCGCCAAACGTCCGCCCAAGAGCCGCGCCAACGCTTTCAAGGTGAGCCAGCGGGTGAATTTCGACAACGACGCCTCCACCACCGCCACGGTGATCGAAGTGCGCGGTCCGGACCGGGTCGGATTCCTCTACGACGTGACCACGGCGCTGTTCGAATCCGGCCTGTCGATTTCCTCGGCCATGATCGCCACCTATGGCGAGCGCGTGGTCGACGTGTTCTATGTGCGCGACGGCTACGGCCACAAAGTCATCCACCCCGACCGGCTGAAGTCGATCGAGGCGCGGCTGCTCAAGGCGCTGGAAGGAGAGAACGCGGAAGCGGAGCCCGCGAAGGCGTGATTCACTTCGTGTCTTGCGTCACTCCGGGAGCAATTACCGAGCCGGGCACTGTGGAACCGCCAGCACGAAGGCGGGCGATGTAGTCCAATTCCCCCTTGGCGATCTTGTTGTCCGGCTCGAGCTTCAGCGACTCGCGATAAGCCGCTTCGGCTTCGTCGAGGCGCCCCATTTCGGTCAGCACGTAACCGCGCCCGCGATGCATGCGGGCACGCCCGCCGTCATCGATACCGGCGAGTTTCAAGCCATCCTCGTAAGCCGTCAGAGCCTCCGGCAGGCGGTTCAACCGCGCCAAAGCAATGGCACGCTCACTGACCAGGCCAGGCTGATGCATGCCGAATTCGACACCGTGCGTCGAATAGAGCGCCAAACCTCTGTCGAGCGCGCGCAAAGCGTCTTCGAACCTGCCGATCTCGTTGTAGTAGGAGCCGATATACAGACTGATCGGCGGATAGGGATTGTTCACGGCGACGGCCTTCTTACCGCTCGCGCCGGGGTTCTTGTCGGAAGCTGCTGCGGTCGCAACTAAGGAGAATAAAGTGTCGGTCGGGCCATCGGTGAGAACGTAGGTCACGTCCGTTCCGGCACCGGCTTCGGCGAACGCCGCATCGGCGCCGGCCAAAGCCTGCTCGAGGTCAGTCAGATGCCCCCGGATGGCAGCGACCAAGCCGCCGGCGGTGACATCGGCGTTCGTTGCGTCCAGCACGGCTTGGGCTTTCACCCAAGGATGCTCGGCAGCAGCGGCCACCGGAGCGGTTGCGGCCACCTCTCCCGCCGATGCGGGCAGAAACGCCGCACCCATCGCGAAAGCGAAGGCGGCACTCAGAGCAAAATATGTCTTCATCGGTTCCCCCATCGAGCACACGGCACCGCTGCCGATCGTTGGGGGCGAAGTATACTGCGCAAAGCCGCGCCGGTCAGTGCCAATTGGGCGGTCTCCGCCGCCATCCGGGACAACTTGCGAAACCCGACCCTTCGCGGCATAACGCCCACCCTTTCTCCCCCCGTTCACGGGGGAGGAAAACACGTTAGGAATTTCCATGACCGACGCGCCCAAGCACAAGCAACTCGTCTTCTCCGGCATGCAGCCGACCAACACGCTGCATCTGGGCAATTATCTGGGCGCGCTCAAGAACTGGGTGAAGCTCCAGGACAGGATGCCGTGCATCTATTGCGTGGTGGACATGCACGCCATCACCGCCGATGCGGGCTACGGCCACCCGGCGGATATGGTCCAGGCGACGCGCGAAGTCACGGCGGCCTATATCGCGGCGGGCGTGGACCCGGCGCGTTCCATCCTCTTCAACCAGTCGCGCGTGCCGGCGCACGCCGAACTCGCCTGGATCTTCAATTGCGTGGCGCGGCTGGGCTGGCTCGACCGCATGACCCAGTTCAAGGAAAAATCCGGCAAGCACAAGGAACGCGCCTCGGCCGGGCTCTACACCTATCCGACGCTGATGGCCGCCGACATCCTGGTCTACAAGGCGACGCATGTGCCGGTGGGCGAGGACCAGAAGCAGCATCTGGAGCTGACGCGCGACGTGGCGCAGAAGTTCAACAACGATTTTAACGCGCCCGATTTCTTCCCGCTGCCCGAGCCGGTGATCACGGGCGCTGGCACGCGGGTGATGAACCTGCGCGACGGCAGCAAGAAGATGTCGAAGTCGGACGAGAGCGATTATTCGCGCATCAACCTGACCGACGACGCCGACGCCATTGCCCAGAAAATCCGCAAGGCCAGGACCGATCCGGAGCCCCTGCCCGATTCCGAGAAGGGGCTGGCCGGCCGCGCCGAGGCCGAGAACCTGATCAACATCTATGCCGCGTTGGCCGAAGAGCCGCGCGCGCAGGTGATCGGGCGTTTCGCGGGCCAGCAATTCTCCGGTTTCAAGAACGCGCTGGCGGAGCTGGCGGTGGCCAAGCTGACGCCCATCGCGGCGGAAATGCGCCGCCTGCTCGCCGATCCGGCGGAAATAGACCGCGTGCTGGCCGACGGCGCGGCGCGCGCCAGCGCCATCGCCGAACCGATCCTGGCGGACGTGAAACGGCTGGTGGGATTCTTGGACTGATCTGCGATAAGCTGCGCAGATGACCGCCGCCGTCAAAACCGTCCTTGTCACCGGCGCCGCCAAGCGGCTGGGCCGCGCCATCGCGCTCGATCTGGCGCGGCACGGCTGGGCCGTCGCGATCCATTACCATTCGTCCGAGAAGGAGGCGCGCGCCACGGCGGCCGACGCGGCAACGGCGGGCGTGAAAGTGGCGCTGCTTAAAGCCGATCTCAGCCGCGAAAGCGAAACCGCGACACTGATCGAACGCGCAGTTGCGGAACTCGGCCCGCTTAGCGGCCTGGTCAACAGCGCTTCGCTGTTTGAGAACGACGATTGGTACAGCGTCAGCCGCGAAAGCTGGGACAAGCACATGGAAACCAATCTGCGCGCGCCCTTCGTGCTGGCGCAGGCCTTCGCCCGCCAGGTGCCCCGCGAGGAGCGCGGCTCCCGCGACGCAAATGGCGCCATCGTCAACCTGATCGATCAGCGCGTCTTGAAGCCGACGCCGCAGTTCTTTTCCTACAGCCTGTCGAAGGCCAGCCTGAAATGGCTGACGACGACCCTGGCCCAGGCGCTGGCGCCGCGCGTCAGGGTAAACGCCGTCGGACCGGGACCCACGATCATCAATGCGCGGCAAAGCGCGGCCGATTTCTCCCGCCAGCGCGAATCCACCTTGCTCGGGCGCGGCGCCGAGCCTCAGGACATCTGCGACGCGGTGCGCTATCTGTTGGAAGCCTCCGCCGTTACCGGCCAGATGCTGGCGGTGGACGGCGGCCAGCATCTGATCTGGCAGACGCCGGACGTCGGCGTGAAGGAGTAGAATGAGCACGCCGAACGTCCATCCTCTTCGCATCGCCGACGCGGCGCAGTCGATCCGCCATGTCTTCATCCGCGACCTGGAACTGCTGGCGCAGATCGGCATCCACGGCCACGAGAAAGGCAAGATGCAGCCGGTGCGCATCAATGTGGACCTGGCGGTGGAAGACACGGTGCTGATCGAGGACAGGCTCGACAGAGTGGTCGATTACGAGGCGATCACCAAGAAGATCCGCGGCCTGGTCGGCAAAGGCCATATCAATCTGGCCGAGACGATGGCCGAGCGCATCGCCGCCGTCTGTTTCGAGGACCAGCGCGTGAAGAGCGCGCGCGTGCGGGTGGAAAAGCTGCACGCCCTGCCCGGCGCGGGCTCCGCCGGCGTCGAGATCGAGCGGGTTAGGCCGGCGCGATAATTCCAGTTTTGAAAAGGTTGGTGCGTTTGCGATCATTCCTTGTGTTTCTCCTTGCGATAGCGGCGGGTACTTCCGCCGCGCAGGCAGCGGCCGGTCCGGCCGCGCTCCCGGAAATGTGCTTCGTGGCGGCCGACGCGAACGATGCCGAATACCGACGCGCGATCACAAACACCGTACCGGATGCCTGCGGCTTCGTGGCCGGCACGCATCTGGTGAAATGGCAGGTCCCCTACAACCGAAGCTTCCCGGCGACCTGCCGGCTTGCCAGCGCCCTTCAGCTCTATACGTTGCACCTCAACGCGATGGCCGCGCTCCTGCTGGGCACGAGCATCGCCCGCATAGATCAGATTGGAACCTATGAATGCCGCCGGGCGATCGGATTGAATCAAGATTGGCCCAGCGAACATGCCCGCGCCAACGCCATCGACATCGCGGGTTTCGAAATGGCAGACGGCACGAAAGTATCGGTGAAGCGTGATTGGCAGACCGATACGCCGCAGGGCCGCTTTCTCGCGGCGGCGCGCGCAGATGCCTGCCGGATTTTTCAGGCCGTGCTGACGCCGAACTACAACGCCGCACACGCCGACCACATGCATCTGGACCTCGGCCCCGACCACATGTGCCGCTAAATCGCAGCGCGATCGTTCCGCGCTCGCAGGCGGGCGCTTTGATTGTCCTTCTTGAACAGACGCTTGCCGTCCTGGCGCCACAAACCGCGTCGTTTACAGTGCATTAAACGTGGAATGCGTACTCTAGGTAGCAAGCCTCCGTGCAAGTTGTGCCACGGCCGCTTCACGCTGGAGCGACGGATGACGAAGTCATTCCCGAGCACCGAAGAACGCTCAGACCGGATTTTGGTCGAGAAGCTGCGGCTTCTCTATCGCGGGCATTTCGCGGTTCCGGCCAATCTCGCGATCGCGTGCGTCGTTGCGTTTCTGTTGTGGGACTCGTTTCCGCAGACACTTCTTATTGCCTGGCTCGCGGCGACCGCGCTCGTCGCGGGCCTGCGCCTCCTGCTTCACAGACAGTTCTTGCGGGCCGTCGAGAACCGCCGCTGCACCGTGTGTTGGGCGTACCGCTTTTGCATCGGGTCCTTCGCCTCGGGTCTGCTGTGGGGCGCCGTCTGTCTCGGCCTTCCCGTCTGGGGCACCACAAACCAGTTCGTCCTCTTGACGCTGATAGGCGCAGGCATGAGCGCCGGGGCCTTGACCACGATTGCGGCCTATCTGCCGGCCTATCTCGCCTATGCCGGTTCGTTCATCTTGCCGCTTGCCGTCGCCTTGCTGATGCACCCGGACCATGTCATCGCGGCGACCGGCGGGCTGCTGGTTCTGTACCTCCTGGTCATCGGTTTCGCGGCAAGGAATCTGTCCCAGGCGGTGACCCGGACCATCGAGATTCGGGTCGACAATGAAGTCCTGCGCGATTCGCTGAAGCAGGCCCATATCGAGCGCGACGACGCGCGAACCGAAAAATGGTCCACGCTGGCGCAACTGAGCCACGAATTGCGGACCCCGCTGAACGCCATCCTGGGTTTTTCGGAAGCCATGCGCGAGCAGTTCTTCGGCCCCCTCGGCAACGACCGCTACAGGGAATATGCCGCGCATGTGCACTCGAGTGGCCGGCATCTGCTGACGCTCGCCGCCGAAATCCTTCAACTGTCCCAGGGGGAAGCCGGCAAGCTGCAGCTGAATGAAAGCGCCGTGGATCTTGCGGCGGCTGTCGCCAAGTGCGTCGACGACATGACTCCGGCCGCACACCAGGAAGAGCTGACGCTGAAGAGCGTCGTATCACCCCAGCTGCCGCTCATTCGCGCCGACGACGCCAAGGTTCGCCAGATGCTGTTCTATCTCGTCGACAATGCGATCAAGTTCACGCCGCCGCACGGAACGGTTTCGCTAGAGGCATCGCCTGCGGCGGACGGTGGAATCGAGCTTGTCGTCCGGGACACGGGAATCGGCATGAAGGCGGACGACATTCCGCTCGCCCTGCAACCCTTCGGCCGGATCGCAAGCCCTCTAAAACACGGAACCGAAGGAATGGGTCTCGGCCTTCCCATCTGCAAGCGAATGGCCGAGCTGCATGGCGCCGAGTTGGTCATCAGCAGCGAGCCGGGCAAGGGAACGGTTTGCAGGATTTCGTTTCCCGCCTCGCGCCGCATCGGCCCGCCTGCCGCCTGCGGCGCAGAAACCGACGATTCCGCCGCCGTCGCGGCGTGAGCCCCCTCCCGCAAGGGGAGAGGGAAATGTATCCTCCGAAGCATGAAGGATGATGTTCAGAGCGCACTCACCGGCGTGGCGCGCATCGCCGCCTATGTGAAGACGCTGCCCGACGGGCCGGGCGTCTATCGCATGCTGGGCGCAAAGGGCGACGTTCTTTATGTCGGCAAGGCCAAAAGCCTGAAGAAGCGCGTGACGTCCTACGCCAAGTCGGGCGGGCACACCGAGCGCATCGCGCGCATGATCTCAGAAACGGCCGAGATGCTGTTCGTCACCACGGCGTCGGAAACCGAAGCGCTGCTGCTCGAATCGAACCTGATCAAGCGGCTGAAGCCGCGCTACAATGTTTCGTTCCGCGACGACAAATCCTTTCCCAACATCCTGGTGCGCCAGGACCATGCCTTTCCGCAGCTCTTGAAGCATCGAGGCGCCAAGACCGTGCGGGGCGTCTATTTCGGGCCGTTCGCCAACACCGGCGCGGTCAACCGCACGCTCAACACGCTGCAACGCGCTTTTCTGCTGCGCTCCTGTTCCGATTCGGTGTTCGAGGCGCGGACACGCCCTTGTTTATTGTTCCAGATCAAGCGCTGTTCGGCGCCGTGCGTCGGGCGTATCGGCGAAGCGGCCTACGGCAAACTGGCGGGCGAAGCGGAGCGCTTCCTCGCCGGCAAGAGCCGCGTTGTGCAAGCCGTTCTGGTCAAGAACATGGAGGCGGCGTCGCAAGCGCTCGACTTCGAAACCGCGGCCAGGCTGCGCGATCGCGTGCGCGCGCTCAACCAGATGCAATCGGTGCAAGGCATCAATCCGGCCGGCTTCGCCGAAGCCGATCTGTTCGCGGCGTTCACTCAAGGCGGCGAGACCTGCGTGCAGGTGTTCTTCTTCCGCGCTGGACAGAATTGGGGCAACCGCCCCTATTTCCCGCGTCATGGCGGAGAGCTTTCCACCGGCGAGGTGCTGGAAGCCTTCATCGGCCAGTTCTACGACGAGCGCCCCGCGCCTTCGCTGATCCTGCTCTCCGAGGAGATTCCCACCCGCAAACTGCTCGGCGAGGCGCTGTCGCTGCGCGCCGAGCGCAAGGTGCAGCTCACGGTGCCCGAACGCGGCGAGAAACGCGACTTGGTCCAGATGGCGCTCAACAATGCGCGCGAACAGCTCGGCCGGCGCACCGCCGAGAACGCCGCCCAGCGCGAACTGCTCGACGGTGTGGCGGAGACCTTCGGCCTGGACGCGCCGCCCAAGCGCATCGAGGTCTACGACAATTCGCACATCTCGGGCGGACACGCGGTCGGCGCGATGATCGTGGCCGGGCCGGACGGCTTCGAGAAAGGCGAGTACCGCAAGTTCAACATCAAGACGGCCGAGCTGACGCCCGGCGACGACTACGCCATGATGCGCGAAGTGCTGACGCGGCGCTTCTCGCGCATGATGAGGGAAGACGAAGACGCCAAAGCCAAACGCCCC
>Ga0182021_10010917_pt1 | contig 10773 bp, 7 predicted proteins | sample 612E3MmetaG_FD_120493 | JGI IMG/M metagenome (GOLD analysis project Ga0182021, IMG submission 120493) | Permafrost microbial communities from Stordalen Mire, Sweden - 612E3M metaG (Illumina Assembly) | ecosystem: Environmental > Terrestrial > Soil > Wetlands > Permafrost | place: Sweden...
GCCGGCTCCGTGGTCATGCCGGGCGAGGCCATCGCCAAGATCGCGGCCAACGCCTATGTGCTGCGCCTTGAGCTGCCGGAGCGCCACGCGCGCTTCATCAAGACGGGCGATCCGGTCGTTGTCGCCGGCCGGGAGATGTCCGCCAGCGGCGATGCCCCCGTCGGCAAGGGCATCATCAGCCTTGTCTATCCCGAGCTGCAGGACGGCCGCGTTATCGCGGATGCGCAAGCCGATGGCCTTGGCAAATATTTCGTGGGCGAGCGGGTTCTCGTCTGGATTTCGGGCGGCAAGCGGCAGACCATCGCCGTGCCGCGCGCCTATCTGTTCAAGCATTTCGGCCTCGACTATGCGCGGCTCCAAGGCAAGGACGGCAAGACCGTCGACACCGTGGTTCAACTCGGCCAGCCCGCACAGCTTGAGGAGGGAGGCTCGGACTTTGTCGAGGTGCTCGGCGGCTTGAGGGCCGGCGACAGGCTGGTGAAGCCATGAAGCCGCGCTCAAGTAACCCGAACGGCGATAGCGCCCCGAAACTCGGCATCTCCGGAAACCTTACCAAGGCGTTCATCTCCTCCAAGCTGACGCCCCTTCTCCTGCTTTCTGCCCTGGCGCTCGGCAGCATCGCGCTTGTCATGCTGCCGCGCGAGGAGGAGCCGCAGATTTCGGTGCCGATGGTGGACATCCAGGTCCGCGCCGATGGGCTCAAGGCCCAGGATGCGGCCCGGCTTGTGACCGAGCCGCTTGAGACCATTGTCAAGGCGATCAACGGCGTCGAGCATGTATACAGCACCACCTATGACGACCGGGTGCTGGTGACGGCGCGCTTCCTTGTGGGCACCAAGGCGGACGAAGCGATCCTGCGCGTGCACGACAAGGTCCGCGCCAATCTCGACCGCATTCCCATTGGAATCCCCGAGCCGCTCATCGTGGGCCGCGGCATCGACGACGTGGCGATCCTATCGGTAACGCTGTCGCCGAAGCCGGAAGCGGCGGACCGATGGACGCCGAACGCGCTTTATCATCTGGCGGAGAACCTGCGCATCGAGCTGGCCAAGGCCGATAACGCGGGCCTTACCTATCTTGTTGGCGGCACGCCCGATCAGATCCGCGTCGAGCCCGATCCCGAAAAGCTTTCGCTGTATGGCGTCACGCTGGCCCAGCTCGTGGACAAGGTGAAATCGGCGAACCGCTCCTTCGTGGCGGGCGAAATCCGCGACCGGGATCACGCCCTGCCCGTGGTGGCCGGGCAGACGCTGCACGGCATCCCCGATATCGGCCTGCTGCTGCTTACGACCCGCGACGGCCGCCCCGTCTACGTGCGCGACGTGGCGAACATCGTGGTGGGTGGCAAGCCGCTGGAGTTGCAGTCCTGGAACTTCTCCAAAGGCCCGGATGGGGAGTTGAACCGCGTTCCGGCCGTCACCGTCGCCATCGCCAAGCGGGCCGGCGCCAATGCGGTCGATATCGCGGCCAAGCTCGTCGAGAAGCTTGACCTTCTGCGGGGGAACTCGATTCCCAGCGACATTAACGTGGAGGTCACGCGCAACTATGGCGCGACCGCGAGCGACAAGGCCGACGAGCTGTTGTTCCACCTAGGCCTCGCGACCGTCTCCATCGTGGCGCTGATCGTGTTCGCCATCGGCTGGCGCGAGGGCGCCGTCGTCTTGATCGTGATCCCCACCACGATCCTGCTCACACTCTTCGCCTCGTGGATCATGGGCTACACCATCAACCGGGTGAGCCTGTTCGCGCTGATTTTCTCCATCGGCATCCTGGTCGACGATGCCATCGTCGTGATCGAGAACATCTCGCGGCACTGGGCGATGCACGACGGACGCAGCCGGGTGCAGGCCGCGATCGAGGCCGTGGCCGAGGTGGGCAATCCAACGATCATCGCCACGCTCACCGTGGTGGTGGCGCTCTTGCCCATGCTGTTCGTCTCGGGGCTTATGGGGCCGTATATGAGCCCGATCCCGGCCAACGCGTCGGCCGCCATGATCTTCTCGTTCTTCGTGGCGGTGATGGTGACGCCCTGGCTGATGGTGCGCTTCGTGAAGCCGGACGCCGGCGGCCACAACCATGACGAGGGCGGCGGTTTTCTCGCGCGCGCCTACCTGTCCGCCGCGCGGCCTATCCTGCGGACGCGGAAAGTGGCGCTGCGGTTCCTCATCGGCGTTGGCGTCGCCACGCTTCTGTCGTTGACGCTCTTCTATTTCAAGGCGGTGACGGTGAAGCTCTTGCCCTTCGACAACAAGTCGGAGATGCAGATTGTGATCGACTTACCCAAGGGCTCCTCCCTTGAGGAAACCGATCGCATCCTGCAGGCGGTAGCCGGGCGCGTCAAAACCTTGCCGGAGCTGACCACGATCCAGTCTTACGCCGGCACGGCCGCGCCGTTCAATTTCAACGGCTTGGTGCGCCACTATTACTTCCGCAGCAACCCGGAGCAGGGCGATTTGCAGCTCAATCTCACGCCCAAGGCGGAGCGCAGCCGCACGAGCCATCAGATCGCGCTCGATGTCCGCGAGCGGCTGAAGGGCCTTGAACTGCCGCCGCGCACGGCGTTGAAGGTGGTCGAGGTTCCGCCTGGACCGCCAGTGCTGTCGACGCTCCTGGCGGAGGTTTATGGCCCCACGCCAGAGGCACGCCGTGCAACAGCGGCGAAGCTCCGTAAAATCTTCGAAAGCATCCCGTTCATTGTGGATGTGGATGACAGCTTTGGCGTGCCGGCCGAACGGCTCCGCGTCGCCATCGACCAGGACAAGCTCGAATTTTTCAAGGTCGAGCAGCGCGATGTCTACGACACGATCCAGGCTTATCTCTCCGGCGTGCCGGTGGGCTACTCCTACCGTGGCGAGGGCCGCCATCCGGTCGAGATCGCCATCGCCCTGCCCAAGAAGGAGCTTTCGGTCTCGCAGCACACGCTCTCCACGCCGGTGCCGGCCAACGCCATCCCCGGCAACCGCTCCATCGTCGAAATGGGCGATGTGGTGAGCCTGTCGAAGGAGCGGGCCTCCTTCCCGATCTTCCGGCACAATAGCCGCCCCGCCGAAATGGTGACGGCGGAGCTTGCCGGCGCTTATGAAGCGCCAGTCTATGGAATGCTCGCGGTGCGCGACGCCATAAACAAAGCGAACTGGGGGCCTGGCGAGAAGCCGCAGATCACGCTGCACGGACAGCCGGACGACGAATCCAAGCCCACGATGCTTTGGGACGGCGAATGGGAAGTGACCTACGTCACCTTCCGCGACATGGGCGCGGCCTTCGCCATCGCCATCCTGGGCATCTACTTCATCGTGGTCGGGCAGTTCGGCTCGTTCAAGCTGCCGCTGGTGATCCTGACGCCGGTACCGCTCACGCTGATCGGCATCATGCTGGGGCACTGGATGTTCGGCGCGCCGTTCACCGCGACCTCGATGATCGGCTTCATCGCGCTGGCGGGCATCATCGTGCGCAACTCGATCCTGCTGGTGGACTTCATCCGCGAGCGGCGGGACGCGGATACGCCCTTGCGTCAGGTGCTGCTTGAGGCGGGCGCGATCCGGTTCAAGCCGATCCTGCTGACGGCGATTGCCGCCATGATCGGCGCGGCGGTGATCCTGGCCGACCCGATCTTCCAGGGACTGGCGATCTCGCTTCTGTTCGGGCTCGCCTCCTCGACACTGCTGACGGTGCTCGTCATCCCCGCGATCTACATCGTGCTGCGGGACGATGGCAAGCTGTTGCCGGAGAAGTAAATTCTACGGTCACGCCCCTCACCTCGTCCCTCTCCCACGCAAGCTTGCCTTGGCGAGCTTGCCACTCAAAAGTGTCCATATCCGCTAGCGGATATGGACGGGAGAGGGGACGCCTTCTCAACGCGCACAGCGAGACTCCCTCTCCCATGGGGAGAGCTGGGGTGGGGTTGCTAGCTCCAGATAGCAGGAACCCGGCGATCCCGAGTACAAGCTTATGTTTTCCTATTATTTAAAAGGTGCTAAAGAGAATCCCGGACATGAGGGAGCCTGGGAGGTGAAAATGTCTGGAAGACTACTGAAGATCGTGGCGGCCGCAACCGCTGCGGTAAGCGTGACATTCGCGTCCGGCGCCATCGCGGGAGAAAGAGTCGAGATAGGGCTGCTCACCTGCGGCGTGAAAGGTGGAGCGAGCTTCATCTTCGGTTCCACGCGGGAGCTACGCTGCCTGTTCCGCGCGAGCCCAGGCGACGAAGGCGAGCGCTACGAAGGCTCGATCCACAAATACGGCCTCGATCTCGGCATTACCAACAACGCGTATCTGACCTGGACCGTGTTCGCGCCATCTCGCGTTGGGGCCGGCGCACTCGCGGGCAAGTATTACGGCGTGGCGGCGGATGCCTCGGCGGTTGTCGGCGGCGGCGCGAATGTATTGGCCGGCGGATCAGGCAACACCATCTCGTTACAGCCGCTCAGCCTCCAGGGTCAGACCGGCCTTAATGCCGCGGTGGCTGTGGCCGAGGTGGAGCTGCATCCCTATTACGAGGGAAAATAGCGGTACATCCAGCCAAGTGGAGGGGACACCCCGCGGTGCTCCCGTTTGCCGCACCGGCATACGTGCGCTGCTACAGCGGCTTCATCGCCCGTGAAGTAGAACCGGATCAGGCTGGCATATCCCGGCAAGGATCGGGGACAAATTCAATGGCAGCGCACGATCGATGGTCCGGGAACGAAGCAGCCGCCAGATCTTGAGAGGCAGGGCGCACCAGGACGCTCAGCCCCGGGTGGCGCCGCGGAGGCTGGCGTTTTTCTTTGTGTCTACAACGACCGGCCGCCAGGAACCGAATTGACCGGCCTTCCCGCCGCTTGGGGCATTTTGCGCGGAAGGCAGCATGCGCCGGAGCTGTTCGGCCTTCACCGCCGCTTCTTTCACCCCCGCCTTGGCTGCCTCGATATACCACTGATAGGCGCGGAACAAATCCTGCTCGATGCCAAGCCCGTGTTCATAGAGCAGCGCAAGATTATACTGGCTGTCGGGAAAGCCCTTCGCCGCCGCCTGCCCGAACCACGAGGCCGCCTCGCGATAGGCCAGCGCCGTGGCGTTCTTCAAGAGCATGGCGCCAAGATTGTGCATCGCCCGCACATGCCCGGCACTTGCAGCCTGCCGGTAGAGCACGACGGCTTTCGCTTCGTCCTTTTCAACGCCCGCGCCGCGCTCAAGCATCGACGCCAGCATGAACTGAGCCTCGTTATGCCCTTGCATCGCGGCCTTGGAGAACCAGCGCGCGGCCGCCGACGGTCCGCCGTCCACGCCGCCATCGTTCAGGAAGCGCACGCCAATGCGGAATTGCGCGTCGCGGTCGCCGTGGCGCGCGGCGGCTTCGAGCGCCTCCAGTTCCTCGGCGGGGGAAGCGGCTTGCACGCCGTTGCTGCCATCGGCGGCGGCCAATAACGCGGGACCCTTCTGCCTCACGCCGGCGGATGCCACCGCCGCCGGAGCCGGCTGCGCGGGCGCATGAGCCAGTTGCTGGATTGCCGCGGGCACTTCCGAAATACGTACGTCGATGCGGCCCTGAGTGTGAAGGTAGAACAGTGCGGCACTTACCAGAAGCAAGATGAACGCAACCGCCGCTATGCCGCCAAGCGGCACGGTCTTCTCGTCGTCGAGGAGAGCGTATGCACCCGCGAAAGCCTGCCGCCCGCCGGCTGTTTGCGGCCTATTTTGCTGTGTTTTCCGGCCGTACTTCAGATCCGCCTCGCGCAGTGCCTGGAAAAGGGCGGGATCGGAAGGCGGTGGATCGCGCCTCAAAAGCGTGTCGAGCCGCGCCTCGCTTGCGGGGGCGGCGCCGAAGCCCGTATCGCCGCGCTTGTAGACAGCGGAATTACCGGAAATTGGCACGTGCAGGCCTGCTCTTTTTCTGGGAGGTTGTGTGTTGACATCGGCGCGGGGACCGGGGTCCCGGCCGAGAAAATCCTTGAGCGTGTGATGGACGCGATCGAGTGCCGCCTCTGTGCGCTCGCCGGTCTCGCGCGACTGCAGGTTCAGTGCACGCAGCTCGGCCTCCAGTCGCTCCGCCGTGTCTGCTTCGACGGCCGGCTTCTGCTGCGCGCCGACATGATGCGCGGTCATCATCGCCGCCCGCGACGCTGTAGCGGCCACGGTTTGCCCCAGGCCTTCCACCGTGCGGCGCGCGGCCGCCTCGAACCTTGCGGGCACTTCTTGAAACCTGACGCTGGCGGCGAGAAGTTCCTCGGCGGCCCGCGAAATCCGGCTGGCATCGGTGGTGGATTGCTCCCGCGCCGCCTCGACGGAGCCGGACAACGTATCGAGCTTGCTTTCCACGGATTCCAGAGCCTTGCCGCTTGGCACTTCCGCCGCGAGCTTTTCGAGGCGAACGAGAATTTCGCCTAGGCTTGCCTTGATCTGCTCAAGCTCGCGCTGGCCCTCTTCCCTCCGCGAAAGAAGGAGCTTGAGTTCCGTAAAACGATGGTCGATCCACAACAGGCCGCCGTGGGGCTCGCCGGCCAGTTCCCCGTCCAGATCCAAAACATCGTCATCGCCCGGGAGAGAAAAGGCCAAATCCTCCGCGGAACGGGGAAAAAGCAGACTGTCCCGGTACGCCTCTTCGTTCAGCCTGGCATTCAATGCGTCAAGCGGCGGGAAACCGCTCGGACGCTGATAATTGCTCACCAAATCGAGGCGCGCATAAAGTTGAGCCTCTGCTTCGCTCTGGCCGTCGCCGAATATTGGGGATTGGCTATCCTCAGCCGAAGGGTCCGTCCCGGCAATACTTTCGCGCACGGTCCCGGCAGCCAGGTCTTCCCTGGCCGTTCCGCCGCCATTACCGCTGCTGGCGCTGCCGCCATGCCCGGCTTTCGCTGTGCCTTGCTGAGACATAGATCCTAGAACGCGTGCTCTTCCGCGGCCCCCCTTGAAGGTGCTTTTCCGCCACTAAGCCGTTACTATGCTTAGGAAATGCAAACACGGCGTAAACGCCGGCTAAAATCGGACTATTTTTTTGGAGGAATCTTAAGCATGAGCCCTGGCACCTTTCACATATGCGGCACAGTGAGCATCGAGACGCGCGGGGCGGGCTTCTACGCGCTGGGGCCCGAGTTGCAGCGCTTCCTTACGCGCCGAAACGCCGGTTCCGGGCTTCTTTCGGTGTTTTGCACCCACACTTCGGCTTCGCTTTGCGTGCAGGAGAATGCCGACCCCGATGTGCTGACCGATCTTTCGGCCGCGTTGCGAGGGCTTGCGCCAGAAGGCGGGCCCTACCGGCACCGCAGCGAAGGCCCCGACGATATGCCGGCGCATATAAAGACCATGCTAACCGCGGTGCAAATTTCACTGCCTGTGCGCGGCGGCCGGCTGGCGCTGGGAACTTGGCAGGAGGTCTATCTGATCGAGCATCGCGCGGCACCTTACCGGCGCCGGCTTGAACTCGATTTCATTGGCACTGCTTAAGGTTATGGCGTGAAACATTGAGTGCCATGCTGCTAAACAAGCAGAGCCAAGGGATCTCCCCTTGATGTTAGGAACGCACGGTCTTGCCGCGGTCTGCATTAGCGCCAAGCCGGAAGCCAACCTGCTCGCGCGAAGCTTGAGGAAGCGTTTCGGCGCGCTTGCTGCTTTCCAGTGCGCTCGTCCGGACCATTTCCATCGTTTCAATGACCTGTCTCGCTTCTTTTTGCAGCGTGGCCAAAACAAAGCTGGTGAGCGACTGGCCTTGCAAGTCAGCGGCGTGCTGAATGAGGGCGTGCTCAGCGTCCGTGACGTGCGCGGCGATGCGGCGGTGCTTAAGCGGCTGGGTGCGTTTGCGCAGTTCGGAAAGCTTTAGCATCGGTTCCCCTCTGCGCTCCGTTTAGGCCAAAGCAACAACAAGCGCAACAACCCATCTTCTCATGCCGTGCGGTTTACACCTATCTCTATGCTGCCAGAATCAAATTAATACCTGAATGACGCGTTTCGCCACAACAGTTTTGTAGCCCCCAAACTCTCGTATCGATCTTCGCTCAGGTCCTCAAATATGCGCCGCAACGACCTGAATATATTATATTGTCGCGTCTATATACTGCGCGCAGTATCGCGATAGCGACGCTCCCTGCCGGAGCCCTTCAGCAGGCGGTACAATTTCTTCTGTTTTATCAGAGCGTTGGTGGAACTTAACTTCCCAATTGAAATGCGTTTGCGCTCCGTGGGAGCGAGTAGCAAAGCTCCTGCGGGATTTCAGGAATCGCGAAAAAAGCAGCCGCTTGGCTGCTTTTTCCGGGCTATGAAGCGCAGCGCTCGATCGGTTTCGAACGGTGCGCCCAGGGTTCGCTATTGCGGCACTGCGCTACTTAAGGGGCTCAAGCTCCCGGCGGCCATTCCAATGGTAGACGATGCCTGCCAATGCCTCGACCTCGTACATGCGGACGTCGATATGCTGCCCGCCAAAAGCGGCAGGCGCGTCTCCAGAAAACGATTTCTCTGGAGCGTACATCGCGGAGAACTCGACATCCATGTTGTCCGACCAGCGGTACTTAACACCGCCAGTAATGTGGTGCTGAACGGTGGCGGGGGTGAGGATGTGCATCATGATATCCCGCTTGTCCAGCGGGCTGTCGTTGTAGGAATAGCCAGCCCGCAAGGTCCACAGCGGGTTGTAGCGCCAATCCACGCCGAACTTGTAGACGTTGATGTCGTGCCAGCCAAAGCCTGGACCATTGCTTGAGCCGAATGGCGCCTGATTCGTGGACGGATTTGCGATGGAAGCAACATCGCTGTAGAAGATGTGCTTATAGTCGGCCATTACAGTGATGTTCGGCCGCACATTGTAGGAGATACCAGCCGTCACCGTTGCGGGAATGTCGAAGTTACCGCCGCCGGCAAAGAGCCCCTTATATCTTTCGAAGTTTGTCATGTACATGCGGCTGGTACCAGCCACAGCCACGCGCAGGGCCGGTGTCACATCGTATTCGACGCCGGCGCGGACACCCCCACCATAGGAGAAGGAGAAATCGGTGGCGCCGCCAGTCACGTTATCGCCGCTGACGGACATCCCCTTAAAGCCCTCAAGCCCCCGCGCGTTGAATATTTGCATCGCAAGAACGGGCGCGACGCCAACGGAGAACTGGCCGAAACGCTGAGACAGCGATACCGACATGAAAGCTTGGTTCAGGTCCACGCCCGTAACCCCGCCGCCGAATACGGGGTTCGTATAGCGGGTATCCATGCCGCCGTTGCCGTAAACGCCGACGCCCAGCACGGTGTCCGGCCCCAAATGCTTGGTCCAGGCAAAATCGGGGACAGGGAACCAGTTGTTGCCGGAACTGTGGGAGCCCGGATCAACCATGCCACCGGCACTGGCCTCATAAGAGCGGAACGGCATGAACACCGCCACCCCCGCCACAGTCTGATCGTCCACGTGCACAAGGCCCGCCGGATTCAGCGTGATGGCCATGGCATCCTGGCTGTAGGCAACGCCCGCGCCCGCAAGTGCGGTTTGGCTTGCGCCGTACCCATTCATGAAATAGCCGTCGGTGGCGTACGCCGCAGTGCTGCCTACGCCCGCAGCCAGCGCAATAGCCGCGGCTGAAAGCCTGAAATCCAACTTCACTTTACCCCCTACTCCCAGACTCTACTTTGTCCGCTATGCCATTGCTGCGGATATTTTTTTATTCGTATGTGTATGCTAGTGCGGAAGGCACGGCCTTGGCTGTAGCGGGAGTGACACAGGTGCGTTCAAAATTATGGGCGCGGCGTTTTGACTCGGTTACCGCCCGGTGGAAGACTCAAGAACTCATGCGTCGAAAGTGCCTCTTACGAAGAGGGCGCCCTGCGGCGCCCACCCGTTTCAGCTCTGGGACAGTTCGCCTGGAGGGGAATTCCGGCGCCCTGCTATAAACTGGTCGAACTCCGCCTGGTCCTTGGCCCGGCGCAGGCGGTCGAGAAAACCCGTGAATTCCTTCTGTTCGTCTTCCAAGCGTTTCAGCGTTTCGTTGCGATAGTCATCGAATGCGGCGTTCCCCGTGCTTGGCGCTGCCCCGTAGCCGCCCCATCTCGTCGCCCGCCACTCATCGCGCATCGCCCGCCAGCGCTCGCGGCGCTCACGCCAGCTCACATTTCCGTGACATCCGCATCCCATGCGTCCGCTCCCTATCGTAAAAGCCAAGGCGGCCAAGCCTACCGGCCACCAGATCATGAACGAGACGGCCGTAAGCGCGATCCATGCGGGCTTGCCGATATCGTCCAGTTTCGCAACCAAGTGCATCACGTAACCTCTATGTAAATGTAAGTTACATTCACATAATTGGGCCATCCACCGCGCCCTGTCAAGCCTGCTTGGAGCGCATTTATTGCGCGATCATCCTGAACGCGGATGGATCGTCGCCAGCCTCAAGCACGGCCTCCGCCGGACAGTCGAGATGCCAGCGCAGTCCTTCCGGTGCGTAGTGCAACTCGGCGCCGGCGTCCAATTCCATGCGCGGCATGGTTTCGACGACGATCGAACCGAACCCCCGGCGCGTTGGCACCGATACGGCCGGCCCCCCGCTCTCCGTCCAGCGCAGGTCGAAGCGGAGCTTACCTGATGGGCCGTTGTTAAGGCTCCAGCCGATTGCGATCCGCCCCGCGCCGGTTGAGAGCGCGCCATATTTCCCGGCGTTCGTCGCAAGCTCGTGCAGCGCCATGCCGATCGACTGCGCTGCCGGAGCCGCAATGCGCAGCGGCGGCCCCTTAAGTTCGATCCTGCTGCCCAATAGATCGCCGAAGTATGCAAGCTGCGATTTCACCAGCTCCTCGATGCTGATGCCTTGCCACTGGCTCTTGACCAGCAGA
>Ga0182021_10010918_pt1 | contig 10773 bp, 10 predicted proteins | sample 612E3MmetaG_FD_120493 | JGI IMG/M metagenome (GOLD analysis project Ga0182021, IMG submission 120493) | Permafrost microbial communities from Stordalen Mire, Sweden - 612E3M metaG (Illumina Assembly) | ecosystem: Environmental > Terrestrial > Soil > Wetlands > Permafrost | place: Sweden...
ACGGAACTTGCGCGGTGGAACACTTACAGTCCGGGAATGCGCTGCTGAAGCGGGCCGACGTACACGCGATGGTGCTCCAGGATGATCTCGACGGTAGTCTTCATATCCGCGTGGTCGTGATAGCGGACGCTGTCCTCTTCAAGCAGCCGAACAAGCTTGCCTTCGATCGCTTCCTGGAATTCCAAATCTGTAGATCGGACGCCGTCGGGATTGAGGTACTTGCGCGTGAAGGGAACTTTGAAAAGCAGATCATAGGTGCGGACCCAGTAGGATGCAAGGCCATGAAGCTCGGGGATGTGTCCGAACTTGTGCTGCAAGTACACATAGTTATCCAGCACGGAACGATCGCAAATGATATTAGGATAGATTTTAGTCAGCTCCAACTCGCGCGCGATGGTCGTGGCCAGAATCCATGTCTGGGCCTCCAGACTGGTGGCTTCGTTGATCGGGAAGGGACATCTCCGTGCAATTTCGTCGATGAATCCGACGTCGAGACTCTGTTTCTTCAGCTCGTTGCAGAGTTCGTACGCCAACGTCGTTTTCCCTACTCCATGAGTTCCGATGAACGCGATCTTCATAGGCCCGTCCCGTGAATGAGTCTTTCCAGTTGTTCGGCCTGTTCTGTAGTTGCAAGTACGACGAGAATGTCGCCGCTCATGATCTTCGAGGAAGGATTCGGCTGCATATCGAAGGAGCCGTCGAGCCTGCGAATGGCGAGAACCGTCACGCCTGCGATCCCCCGAATCTGCGCTTCACCGAGATTCTTGGAATCCAGGGGTGAATGCGGCGGGATCGCGATTTCGTGGAGGCTGAATTCAACCTGGGCGCCGTGAGTCACAAGGTCAAGGAAATCACTGGTCACCGGATGGGACGCCATGGCAGCCATGCGTCTGCCTGCGATGAAGTATGGCGAGATCACACGGTTGGCGCCTGCCATGGTCAGCTTCTTCTCAATGTCCCGCAAGCCGGCGCGCGCCACGATAAAAAGTTTGGCGTTCAAGGCGCGCGCTGAGAGAGTTACATAAACGTTCGCGACATCGGAATCCGAACATGCCACAAGGCCCTTCGCTCTCAGGATGCCGGCATGCAGAAGAACTTCGTCGGATGTGGCGTCTCCGACTATTGTCGGTATCTGCATCGGCTTCAACTCTTCCACGGTGCCAGGCTTGGGATCTATGACGACGACGGGCAGTTTCGAAGCCTGTAAAGCCTGCGCCACTTCGTGCCCGACTCTCCCGAAGCCGCAAATGATGTAATGGTCCTTCATTCCTGCAATTTCTCTGTCCATCCTTTTCTTCCTCTGATACCCGAATATTTCGCCTTCCACAATAATCTCCACCGCTCGCCCGGCCAGGTAAACGGCGGTACCGACACCGGAGACAATCAGAAAGATCGTAAATACTCTTCCCTGCGGCGAAAGGGGGTGGACTTCCTCAAAACCGATCGTGAACAATGTGATCACAACCATGTAGGCTGATTCGAGAAATGTCCAACGTTCAATGAATTCGTATCCCGCGATGCCAATTATCGCGATGCAGAGCAGCAGGATGGCCGCGGGCATCAATCTTCTGAATGGGTGCATAACCGACTTCATAAAATCGGAAGGTTCCCTTTGGACCTGGACCTCGACGTGGACCTCGTCGTGGATGTGGACAATCCCATCTCACGTGAACTTTCGAGTGCGACAACATCTAAGTCCAAGTTCGGGTCCAGGTCTAAGTCCAGGTCTAAGTCCAGGTCTAGGTCCAGGTCCACGACAGAGAGTGGCTTAAGTTTGAGCTCATAAGGCCTCGCCTCACTCCACAAATAACGGAACGATCTCGAACTTGCTGACGTCCACCAGACCTTTGTCGGTGATTTTGAGTGTCGGGATGACCGGCAGCGCCAAAAACGACATCGCCATAAATGGATCGTGAAGCTGCGTGCCGAGGCAGCGAGAAGCGCGTATCAGCTCTTCCATCTGGTCGCGCACGACTTCGATCGGTTGATCACTCATCAGCCCGGCAATCGGCAGCGGCAGGCGCGCCAGCACTCGATCCTTTTCCGCGGCAGCCATGCCGCCGCGCATTTCCACGACCGCTTCAATCGCCTTCATCATGGAGACGTCGTCCATTCCGGCAACAATCAGATTGTGGCTGTCGTGTGCAACCGTAGAGGCAATCGCCCCGGATTTCAGCCCCAGGCCCTTAACCAGACCGAGGCCGGTGTTGCCGGTAGCCAGATGACGTTCGTTTACGGCAATCTTTGCAATATCTCGCCCAGGATCCGCGACTACTTCGCCGTCCCGGATGGGCAGCTCTTCGATCAGCTGCGCTGTGATGAGCTGGTCGGGAATCACGCCGATGATGCGCCCTCTGGTGCCGGCGGCAGGGATCCTCAGGTGTACGCCGTCGCTCCTGAGGTTCATCGAAGATCGAAGGAAAATAGGTTTGGCGGGCCGCTCCCATGGAATGGGTTTGCCGCCGCGGGCCACCAATTTGCCGCCGCGGAAGACCATCTCGGCATGAAGGTCGTTCAGATCCTCAAAAACCACAAGGTCGGCCCGCTTGCCGGGAGCGATTCCCCCACGGTCATGAAGACGGAAGTACTCGGCGGGATTCAGTGTGGCCATGCGAATCGCGGTAATCGGATCGGTTCCGGCGGCAATCGCTTTGCGAATCATGAAATCGATGTGCCCTTCGGAAAGCAGGTCCGAAGGCTGGCGATCGTCCGTACAAAAGCAGATCCTGCGGCTGTTGGCGGCAGTAACCCCTTTGACCAATGCGGCAAGATTTCGGGCGTTGGAAGCTTCGCGAATAAAAACATACATTCCCAGCCGCAGCCGCTCCTGCATCTCGGCAACCGTCGTGGTCTCATGGTCAGATCCGATGCCGGCCGCCGCGTAGGCAGCAAGGTCGCGTCCGGTCAATCCCGGCGCATGGCCGTCGCTGATAGCGCTGGAAAAGCCGCGCAGCTTGTTCAGCACCTCTTCTTCCAGATCCACCACCCCTCGGTAGTTCATCATCTCGCCGAGCCCCAGCACCCAATCGTCATGCAGTTGGGGCGCGATGTCATACCAGCGCAGATACGCCCCGGCAGTTTCCATATCCGTCGCGGGCACGCATGAAGGCATCATTACGAATATCGACAGAGGATTGTATTTCGCGGAATCGAACATGAAACGGATCCCATCGAGCCCGAGGACGTTGGCGATTTCGTGCGGGTCGATGATGGCGGTAGTGGTCCCGCGGGGCACGACGGCCCGCGCGAACTCATACGGAGGCACCATGGCGCTTTCGATGTGCACATGAGCATCCGTGAAGCCCGGACACACATAATGGCCCTGCAGATCGATCACTTCTCCCGCAGAGAGTCCTTCGCCGATGCCGACGATGCGGCTGTGAGCCATGGCAATGTCGGCGGGATAAATCTCGCCCGTGTACACGTTGATCAGGCGTCCGTTCACCAGCAGAATGTCTGCCGGCTCCAGACCCCGCGCCATTTTGATCATTAAGGAAAGATCCATGGGCCCCTTTCTCCAAACGAAAGACTCTGCCAGGGCGCGCCCTTTCAGTAGCAAATTCCAGGATTGCGAACGATATTAGACTACATCTTCCAGGTAAAATATTCTTAAATCAATCGACTTGCGAAATTCGCGATTGTCTGCTTTTTTCGTCGGGAGAGACTAGACAGATCCGCGAAGGGATCGCGAAAAAAGCAGACAATCACGAATTTCGGGGCGATTGACTTCCCGGAGAGTCGTGTCTATAGTGAGCGCCGTTCGGGGAGGTGGGTCTTGGCAGGCAAATCCTCTGAGAGGCGAGTTGTATGAATGCCGGCGGACCCGAGGTCTCTGCGAGGAAAAAGCCGGAACCGACGCGCAGCTACCGCTGGGCCGTGCTCCTCTCCATGAGCATGGCCGTGTACGGCAGCTACTACGCGTTCGACTGCATAGGACCGCTGGCGCCCCTGTTCCACCGCCAGCTTCACTTTTCGGATTCCGATATCGGCCTGCTGCAGGCGATCTACAGTTTCCCGAATATCTTCATGATGCTGGTATCGGGCTTAATCATCGACCGCATCGGCGCAAAGAAATCAGTTTTTTTGTTTGGGGTCACCACCTTTGTGGGCCTGGTCGTGACGGCTCTCACTCCGCGGCTCGGCATGATGGCAGCCGGCCGCCTGATTGTCGGCGTCGGCGCCGAGTCGCTTGCCATTGCCACGATCGCAGGCAATGCGCGCTGGTTCCGCGGCAAAGAACTCAGTCTAAGCTACGGGGTCAAGGCGACCATCGAGCGATTCGGCTCGCTGAGCGCTCAGGTCTCTCCAGCGTGGGCCTCCGCAGCCTATGTGTACTGGCAGTGGCCGCTGTTCGTTTCGATCGGCTTCGGCGGATTCTGCGTCATCGGCGCAGTTCTTTATTGGATCCTTGAATCTCGCGGGGAGCGGCGCTACGACTTGGGCGACGAGGAGCATCCTCGCAAGATCTCCTTCCGCGAGGCGTTCAAGTTCAATGCATCGTTCTGGCTGATCGTCGCGATGTGTGTCACATGGTATTCGGGCATCTTCCCTTTCCTTACCTTCGCGCAGAAGTTTCTGATCGAAGCGCGGCATGAAACGCCGCGCGCCGCTTCGCTGTATGTCGGGATGCTGCCTTTCTTCTCGATGATCGGCACGCCGCTGTTCGGGCATCTGGTCGATCGCATCGCAAGACGGTCGCTCTTCATGATGTTCGGAGGAGTTCTGCTCCTCCCCGTCTACCTGATGCTCGCCTATACCAATATCCCACTCGCAATCCCGATGGCAATCATGGGAGTTGCATTCGCGCTCGTCCCGGCCGTAATGTGGCCGTGCATCGCCTATGTCGTCGAACCTGCACGCCTGGGATTCGCATATGGTTTGATGGATGCGGTTCAGCAGTTTGGGCTTGTTGGTTTTAATTTGCTCATCGGCTGGTCAAACGATCATTGGGCAGCGAGCACGGCCAATCCAGCAGGTTATCGACCCGGCATGTGGATGTTCTCGTCCGTCGGAGTGCTCGCTCTGATCTTTGCAGTATGGCTGCGCCGCGTGGAGACCGGTCCGCACGGCCATGGCCTGGAAACGATCAGGTCATAGGACCCTGACTTTACGTGCCTGTTTACCTTGAAAAGGAGGAGTCTCATGTCAAAAGAGAAGCTGTCCATCGGTTCGCTGTCTGCATCGCCTGGAGAAAAGAAGTTCGGCGTCAACAAAATTGTCTTGCAGGACCAATCCTATTCGCTCCCGATGTGGGTCATCAACGGCACTCGACCCGGTCCAACGCTCGTGGTGACGGGCGGAGTCCATGCGGCGGAGTACGCCAGCATAGCCGCCGCGCTCGATTTGGGCCGCAACCTCGCTCCTGATGGTCTGCAAGGCCGGGTTATCGTGGTCCCCGTGCTGAACGTGCCGGGCTTCAGCGCACGTTCCATCTACATTTGCCCACTGGACGGCAAGAACCTGAATCGGGTTTTCCCGGGAAACATGAGCGGAACCGCCTCCGAACAAATTGCTCACTGGGTGTTTCAGAACGTGATGAAGCAGGCTGACTACTACGTCGATTTGCACGGCGGCGACCTGATCGAGGCCCTGATCCCATTCACGATTTTTTTCCGCTCGGGAAATGCAAAGGTCGATCAGGACTCCCTGGAGATGGCAAAGGTGTTCGGGATTCATTACCTCGTGCGGGGCGAGACTCCAGGATCCGCGTACGCTTCCGCTGCACAAGCAGGCATTCCATCCATCCTTGCCGAAGCCGGCGGACAGGGCATATGGCCCAAGGAGGAAGTTGCACGGCTCACTGACGGACTAAACCGGCTCATGCGGCATTTGAAAATGATCGAAGGTCCTGAGCCCAAACCTCTGCCGTATACTCTGCTCGACCAGTTCCTCTGGCTTCGCAGTGACCAGGATGGTTTCTGGTACCCTGCGGTTGAAGTGGGCGAGGCCGTAAAAAAAGGACAGGGGCTGGGTTCCGTGAAAGACTATGAAGGAAAGGCCCTTCAATCCACCGTCAGCCCGGCCGACGGAAACGTACTGTTTCTTGTCTCTTCGCTTGCCATCAACCAGGGCGATCCCCTCATGGCTGTTGGGGCATGATCGAAGGAAAGCAAAGAGGAACCTGGAACCGCGCCTGGGAGCGCGCGCGGGACGCGCGCGGTCCCAGGAAGGTCGCAATTCGCGGCACGCCTCAGGTCCCCAATCGTGCAGCGATCTTTCGGAACAGCCTGAGAAACGGTTTGTACGATTTGTAGAATGGGTACAGGAGGCGGAATTTGCGATAGCCGTATCTCGATTCGATGTCTTCGGCCGCCACGCCTCTGGGAACATTGTTGGCGGCGTAGTGTTTCCATAACCGGTAGATATTGTCGTACACGATGTAGCGCCGGCTGAACTCGCTGATTGTCACGTAGTCCTTGCCCAAATACTCGCCGTTCAGCCAGAAGATTTCATCGATCGCAGATCTCCGATTGGAGTTTCTAGCCGACTGCTGGCCGGAGTGCAGGCGGAAGGCGCACAGCGGCTCTTTTGAGTGGGCAAAATTGCCCTGTTCCAGCAGTCGGAACCACATTTCCTGATCCACGATCTGGCTGTACTTCGGGTTGAAGCCGCTCGAGGCGTCCTTCTTGCGGAACATGACTGCTGTCGGCTCGCCGATCAGATTCTTCTGTGCGGACAGGCACCGGTTAATGGCCCACTTCCCGGCAAAGACCCCGTCGCGCTTGAAAGGGCACACGGTTTGAATGAACCTCCCTTCTGGATCCACAAAGTTGCGGGAGGAGCCGGCGAGGACGACGGAAGGGTCGCTCTCGAAGAAGGCCAGCAGCTTCTGGAGCGCCTCCGGCGAAGTCAGAAAATCGTCCGCAAAAACGTATTTGATGTACTCTCCCCTGGACTCCTCAAGACACAGGTTCCAGTTTCTGACCATTCCGAGATTTTCAGGATTGGCGATAAACCTTATTCTCTGATCTCTGGCGGCGTAGTTGAGTATCACTTCCGCGGATTGGTCCGTGGAGCAATCGTCGATGATGAGAAGCTCAAAATCGCGGAATGTCTGTTGCAGGACCGAGTCGATGGCCCGTGGTAAAAACTCGGCGAAATTGTACGTCGGGACACAGACGCTTATTTTAGGAGCGCCCATCCTCTTCTCCATGCTGCGCATTTTCCATGTAAACCTTGTGAAAGGCAAAGCCCAATTCGAAATTCGAGATTCGAAATTAAGAATCTCGAATTTCGAATCTCGAATCTCGAATCAGTGTATGCTGAAGGCCAAATTCGCAAACTGACGCAGGTTCACTGCTGTCATGGAGGAAGACATGGCGCACAAGATTCAGAGATATGGCTGGATTCACGATTTGCCGGATCATCGCGATCAGATGTATTCGGCGCCGGTCACCGCATTAAAAGCGATGCCCCCCAAAGCGGATCTCACTTCACAATGCCCGCCCGTGTACGATCAAGGCCAGTTGGGCAGTTGCACTGCCAACGCCATCGGAGCCGCTATCGAGTTCGACCGGCTCAAGCAGAAAATACCGGATTTCATTCCGTCACGACTTTTCATCTACTACAACGAACGCGTGATTGAAGGCACCGTCGCATCGGATAGCGGCGCACAGATCCGCGACGGGATCAAGTCGGTGGCTAATCAGGGCGCATGCCCCGAAACCATGTGGCCCTATGACATCACAAAGTTCAAGACCAAGCCGCTGCAAAAGTGCTACAGCGCGGCAGCCAAAGATAAAATAGTCCTGTATCAGCGCCTGGTTCCCACGCTCAATCAGCTCCGTGGCTGCCTGGCTTCAGGCTATCCGTTCGTCTTTGGGTTTACGGTATACGACAGTTTTGAATCCGCAGAGGTTGCGAAGACGGGACACGCCTCGATGCCGGCGCCGGGAGAAAAGGTCATCGGTGGACACGCCGTGATGGGTGTCGGCTTTGACGACGGCAAACAATGGTTTATCGTGCGCAATTCATGGGGTGCAAAGTGGGGAATAAAGGGCTACTTCACGTTACCCTATTCCTATTTGACGGACCAGCAATTGGCCGACGATTTCTGGACGATTCGCACAGTTCAGTAATCGGGCGCCGAAGGTTTGGGCCTTGCGGCATTGGAAGCGCTTATGTCTCGCTGCTTAATTCCAGCGTGAACGTGCGCGCGGCCTCGCCGGTTTCCCAGGCACGGCGGTAGATCATCCGAATCGACGCCGTGCCTGAGGCGACCGCCCGTAATTTCCAGCTATGAACTCCGGGTTTGCCTGGCGCTTCCAGACCCGCAGTAAACGAATCGCAGAGGAGTTTGCAGACAGGTTCTCCAATCTGCACGACGTGCCAGCGATAACCGCTGGTGGGATTCTCCTGGAGGCGAATCTCGAAGGACTGGCCCAAGGCTATCTTGGCGGTGTCGCCGTCGTCGTGCTCGTCAAACCGAAGGTTCTGCGTATTGCACTCCCTTTATAGTGCCAATCAGAAAACCTGTGCTCTGTTATCAACCGCGAGCCCTGCCACGTGCATCGCTGTGATTCAGATCAGAAAGAAAACCGCAGGCCCACTTGGAGCGTGCGCGGAGTTCCGACAGTCGAGCTGATCTGGCCGAAGGTGTTTCGGTCGGAGAGATTTGCCACAGGCAAGGCAAAGTTCGCACGGTTCAAAGCATTGAAGGCTTCCAGGCGCAATGAGATCTTCTCGGTGCCTTTGAGCAGGATGTTCTTCGCAAGAGAGACATCAACATCAAAGTAATCCGGGCCCCGAAAAGAGTTGCGTCCCGTATTGCCGATCTCCCCCGCTCCTGGAAACGAAAACGATTTGATCTCCTCCGTGTAAAAATAGTAAACCCCGTTGGTCGAGCGTATCGGTGCGCCAAAGTTGTGGGTGCCAAGCAAATCGGCCCAAGTGTCAACTCCGGTCGCAGAGGTTGCGCGGCCCGAGCTTACCGTGAAAGGCGCCCCGCTCTCCCAAACGCCGAGCACTCCTAAATCCCAACCGCCGGGGATCTCTGCGGCCCAGCGTGGAGCATCGCGAAGCCACGTCCTGCTCGCGGGAGGCAACGTAAAGGTCATAGCGAGAGTGGCGACATGCTCCCTGTCGCCATCGCTATATGCCTTGTTGAGGGAGACATTGTAGTTGTCAATGGCACTCGTGAATCCTCCTCCATCCACGGAGATATTGTCGCGCGCTCTGCCGAAGGTGTAGGACGCGTTCAGCTGAAGCGCACCCATGCGGTGGCTTGCCCGCAGTTGGGCTGAATCGTACCAGGAGCGTCCCTGGCTGGTTCCGACGATCAACTGATTAAACTGGGGAAAGTTTCTTAAATAGTAATCGGAAAGTCCGGCCGCCGCATAATGTGTGAAATAGGTGCTGTCAACAGTGTCCGCCGCCACACCGACGAGTCCCTGGTCGAAGTTCGCCCCCCCAATGGCGTTGATCGCGGCGCCCGCGGAGCCGTACAGGCGCACCAAAGTATTGGAGGAAGGAATCGGAGTCAGCGACGTTCGAAATGCCTGGATCTGTTTGAAAGAATTAAGAAAATCGCCGGCAATCCGGGGTTGGTCAAGGTTGAGGTTCATGAAGAGATGGACGCCTCGCGTCCCGACATAGCTAGCCTCTAAAATTGTATTCTGAGAAACCCGTTTTTGCAGAGTCAGGCTGAACTGATGCACCATCCCGGTACGCAATCCGGGATCAAAAACCGCCGCCATGGTCGACCGGGTGTCCGCCGGAGTTAAAGTCGGCATCACGGGGTGGACCGGGAGGAGATATGAATCGCTCAGGCGAATGTCCGTGGATGACTGGTTTGGATAAGCTGTAACGGTTTGAGAAAGGCCTGTAGTGTTGGCGTCTACGAAGTTCGTCGCGGCATCGACCAGCCGGTCATAAAAAATTCCATAGCTGCCCCGGAGCGTGAGCGTACTATGTCCCGGCGGGTTCCAGGCGAAGCCGATTCGAGGAGCGAAGTTGTGAAAATCGGTTCCATACAAGCTGCCCCCGGGTTGCAAGGCAAAGTTTGCGATATGAGCAGACGGGTCGGTTAACGATGATGCCTGGTTCAGAGATCCCTGCAGCCCGTTTTTCTCCGATGGCGCGGTGCTGACTTCATATCGCAGGCCGACATTCAAGGTGAGGCTCTTGCGCATCTTCCATTCATCTTGAAAAAACGCGGCAAATTCGGAGTGGGAATAACTTCGCACTCGAGGAGTTCCCGCGGACTGGAAGTTCGTGAGATTGCTGTAGAAAGTCTGCGTGACGGTCTCCGGGCGCCCCAACAGGGCATTGTAGAGCGATTCGAATGTGCTTCGCTGGTCGGGGCTTATCGACGTAATGCCCGGTCCGATCGACGGCGACGGCGCGTTGCCGTACGCCGAGCCAAAGGTAATGTCCGGATAGACTCCGGATGAGCTGGAAAGACCCTGATTTGTGAAAGAGACGCTGGCACCGAACCTAAACGCATGTTTGTTACGGTAAAGGGTCACATTGTCCGAAATCTGGGTTATTGCCGTGTTGCGGGCCGAGGGAAAGTCGGGATTCAGGGGGTCGGTCCACAATCCCGAGATCATCATGGGAGTCGTCAGACGCGCAGGACGCGTAAAAGAGCTCGATGAGGTTTGGCGGCCCGCGCGTAACTCGTTCACAAAATCTGGTGAAACCGCCCAGTCGGATCCCAACGCGAATCCCCATCGGTGTTCGATGTCTCTCCCGCTCGCCAACCCAGGATAGGTGGCATCCGCGTTGTTGCGCCAATCCGTTCCGTTGCTGTCCGACCAGCTGTGCCGATAAAAG
>Ga0182021_10010920_pt1 | contig 10772 bp, 6 predicted proteins | sample 612E3MmetaG_FD_120493 | JGI IMG/M metagenome (GOLD analysis project Ga0182021, IMG submission 120493) | Permafrost microbial communities from Stordalen Mire, Sweden - 612E3M metaG (Illumina Assembly) | ecosystem: Environmental > Terrestrial > Soil > Wetlands > Permafrost | place: Sweden...
AACTTTGTTAGCAGGAAAACAATTTGCACCAGGGCGAGTACTCATAAAATTTAAAGCACAACCAAATGGATCCGTCCGGAATTCCATTCATCAATCCCAGACAGTGCAAAGTACTCTGCGGAAAATTGGAGCTATAGCTCAGAAGGCAGTATTTAAGGATACCTATTCGACTTCAGAGCGGCAGCATATTGCAGAAGAGATTGGCTTAAATCGCTGGGTTCAGGTGACAGTTTCGGTTGTAACAGATATTGAAAAGCTCCTAATCCAATTAAAGCATGATCCCAACGTCGAAATTGCTGAACCGGATTATTTGGAAAAAGCTCTTGCAACACCAAACGATCCTTTATACTCAACACAGCAGCATTTACCTCAAATTAAAGCTCCAGAAGCATGGGGTATTGCACATGGAGATACGACTGTTATTATCGCTATTATAGATACCGGTGTGGACTGGGACCATCCTGATTTAATTTCAGTTATTTGGAATAACCCATCTCCTGGACCTAGTAATGACGTGCGCGGGTGGGATTTTGTAGATCTCACTGGACTTCCATTGACCGGAGTTGATTAAACCGATGATATATATACTCAAGACAATGACCCTATGGACTACCAAGGACATGGAACACACGTTGCCGGTATTGCGGCGGCTGCGACAAATAATTCCACAGGTATTGCATCGATTTCATGGGGATGCAAAGTGATGCCCCTGCGGATTGGTTTTAGAATGAAGGACGGAACCGGTTCAGGATACTCTTCATCGATTGCGCTAGCATTTGAATACGCGGCGGATCATGGAGCATCGGTAGCGAGTTTGAGCTTTGGCACTTCTGGTGCTATGGTTGTTGATGGAGCACGGTATGCTTATCTGAATGGAGTTGTGATTTGTAATGCTGCAGGGAATAGTAACGATGAAAGTCCAGGAATACTTGGGACACAGCCATGGGTTCTAAGTGTTGCATCCGTAAGTGATCAAGATAAGAAGGCGTCCTATTCGACCTATGGTACGTGGGTGAACATTTCATCCCCAGGAGGTGATCAAAGTGCTTCAAGGCCGGGAATATTGAGTACCATTGTAAATCCATCTGCATTTTATGGTGGTGAGCTGTATGTATCCTTTCAGGGTACATCAATGGCTTGCCCGCTTGTTGCTGGTTTAGCTGGATTGGTAAAATCAAAATATCCTGCAATGAATGCTGGTGACATTGTTCTTCAAATTTGTGCTACTGCAGATAATATTGATGGTGTCAATCCGGTGTATGCTGGAAAACTGGGATATGGACGTATTAATGCACAAAGTGCAGTAACAAGAATTGCCCCTGCGATGTTGCCGAATCTTTTGTTCTCTTCTGTTTCATTTAGCGATGCGACGGGTAACAATAACGGTAAAGTCGATCCCGGAGAAACTATTGAGATGGCAGTGTTTTTTATGAATGTTTGGGATAATGCATCAAACACTACTGCAACACTTAGTACAACGGCATGGGGAATTAATATCACAAAAGCATCCGCTAATTATGGGACAATCCCCGGAATACGCGATATTAATAATTCCACGAAAGGAAATACTTCGGATAGATTTATCTTCACTGTCAGTCCGGATTCGATTCCACGCAGCGTGACTTTTACAATTTCCATTGCAGCAGACCAAGGGTACACGAAGAATTTTGATGTTAAAATTTCCATACTACCGAATCTCCTCTTTGTCGATGATGACGACGGCGCGGTGAACACTGAGCAGTATTACACAAATGCCTTCAACAATCTGGGACTTGTTTGTGACACTTGGAACCATGCTGTGCAAGGATCTTTGACGTCAGGGCAGCTTTCAGCTTACAAGACGGTCGTCTGGGGATGTGAATGGGCGTTTCCTTCTCTGGATTCTGCGGACCGTTCAGCTATTGGCGGGTTTTTGGATAATGGCGGCCAGTTGTTTATTTCAGGACAAGACATCGGCTGGGATATGTGTGCTTCCGATGGAACGGAATTCATTTCTTCCGGAGGTACTTCAAAGACGTGGTATGAGACATATTTCAAGAGTCAATACCAACAAGACAATGCAGGTACGACTACGCTCAACGGAGTGGCGAGCGATCCGATTGGAAACAGCTTGACTGTCGAGTTTACTGAACCTCTCCGCACATCTGCTGAACAGTATCCGGATGTTATTGCACCGCTATCAGGTGCTCAATCAATCTTCCAATATTCCACGAGCGGTTCTGGAGCAGTTCGTTATGCGTCGACACATAAAGTTGTATATTTTAGTTTCGGGGGCTTTGAGGCAATCTCCAGTCAAACGATACGCGATACGGTCATGGATCGAATTTTTAATTGGTTTAACGGATTCCAACTCCAGCATACTCCATTAAAGGACACTGAATCACCTGACTCACGACTGGTGCGAGTGAATATCGCTTCATCAAGCAGCATTATTTCGGTCAATCTCTATTGGGATACCGATGGAACTTTCCCCTTCAACAAAGTACCTATGCAGGCAATCGGAGGCGGCGTCTATGAAGGATACATCCCTGGACAGACTTCTGCAACAGTTCAATATACAGTTATTGTAGCTACAGTAAACGGCTGTATGCCATATAGAATCAACAGTTATAAAGTAGGTGTGGATGTTATAGCTCCGGTATTTCTTTCTGCCGATTCTCTTTTTGGAACGCTGACCACTGCTGGTTTATTCTCTGTTGAAGCATCTGCTAGTGACAATATTGCTGTCGATACCAATCGAACCTATATTGTCTTCAAAGTGAATGGATCTTCTCTGGACTCTACTCGTTTGCAGTTCGTTACACCCAATAGTTACATTGGTACTCTTGATGTGCATTCACTTGTTACAAAGCTTCAACACGGAGATATTGTTAGCTATTATTATTCTATTCAGGATGTTTCAAGTATGCATAATTATTCGCGCTATCCGTCCGTAGGATTCTATTCTTTCACCGTTGGACGGCAATTGATCGACAATTTTGAAAAGATGCGTTCAATTTGGAATTTTGGATTAAGTTGGGGTTATGAAAGTGCATCTGGGAGAACTTATATATCAGATAGCCCACCCGTTGGCACTCAATACCTGCCCAACACAGAGAACACTCTAACTTTGATCCAGCCGTTTGATCTTACAGGATATACATCTGCGAAAATGTACTTTTTTCATAAAATAGCAGTTGATATAAGTGATACACTCTACATAGAATATCAAAAAGGGATAGAAGGATGGGTTACAGAACGAAAAATGAATGGAACGGCAATTTCTTGGAAAAAAGATTCGATTAGTCTGCCAGGATCTTCGAGCGCAACTGCTGTTCGCTTCCGTCTTAAAACGGATGGCGCGATCCAATTGAACGGTATGATTCTCGATGATATAGAAGTGGTTGGAGGAACACCGATTGTAGGTGTCCAAGAGAACGGGCTGACATCAATTCCAATGAACTACGCGCTTTTGCAGAATTATCCTAATCCGTTCAATCCTTCGACAATGATTCAATATGATTTGCCGACGGCAAAAATTGTATCATTGAAGATTTTCGATCTGCTTGGGCGCGAAGTGATATCGCTCATTGATAAACACCAGGAAGCCGGCGGGTATCGGGTTGTGTTCAACGGAGCAAATTTACCCAGCGGTATCTATTTCTACCGACTTGTAGCTGGAGATTTTGTTTCAAGTCAGAAAATGCTTTTATTGAAGTAAGGGATTATTAAATATTAAGATTTCGAGAAAAAGGCGGCTCTTGAAGAAATGGCCGCCTTTTTTCTATTACTCTGCTCATAGGTTTTACTACACATCTCTTCAACCACTCATAAGCATCCGTTTTCCTTGCCTTGCTTTCCCCTTCACTTTTCCGTAGTTTTCTCAAAGAGATGAATTCAACCGGAACAATAATACAGGTGTAATGTTTTGATTGTCATCATAAGTATTTTTGCTGGGTATCTTATCGGCTCTATTCCTACAGCATATCTGGTTGTTCACCTGATGGCCGGACTGGATGTGCGAACCGAAGGCAGCGGAAATGTTGGCGCTCTCAACACGTTCTATGTTACTGAATCAAAAGCAACGGGAATCATTGTCGGAGTTTTAGATGGACTGAAAGGTTTGGTTATTACCTTGGCGGCCGGACAACTTCTCGGGGGATCTTTCTGGATTCAATCATTGGCATTGCTTGGAGGTATCATCGGACATAATTATCCGATATGGCTGCAATTTCATGGTGGAAGAGGATTATCAACTGCGGCTGGCGGTATGTTCGCCATTGGAATCAGCTATACAATTGTTTGGTGCCTGACATGGTTTATTTCGTCCAAGATCATCAAGGATATCTTAAATGCGAACGTTATTGCCATCTTTCTTGCGCCCGTTATTATACTTATACTTCCTTCAACTTGGATTTGTATGTTCATGATATGTGATGCTTCTACAAATGATTATCGAGTATTCTCATTTCTCTTGAGCGGAATCCTTCTGTTGAGTCATATAGATGTAGTAAAGAATATATTTAAAAAAATCAGCCGTGAATTTTTTAATATTACAAAGGTTATGTCATGAATAATCCCTATGTTCGCTTTTTCATCATATTGACCATCCCATTGCTCGTTGGATTTAGTATCGGGTATATCGTGAAGCCAACCGGAGTGCAATCGGCACAAGCAGCGAATACGACCTTCGATCAAACATTTTCATCAACGGGACAAGCGCAAGAAAAGAATGCACAAGAAAGTGATCAACTCGTTGTCTCCCGGCAGAACGCCATCACACGCGCAGTGGCAAAATTAAGTCCGGCAGTCGTTGGTATCAATGTTATTGCGGTGCAGCAGATTCGGTATCGCGATCCGTTCTCACAATTCTTTGATGATCCGTTCTTCAAGCCATTTTTTGGAGATCGTGTCTATAATCAAGAAGTAAAAGAGCTTGGTTCCGGTTTCATCATCTCGCCGGATGGATATATTGTAACAAATGACCATGTTGCAGGAAATGGAACAGATATTACAATTACGATTACGGGCGGAAAACAGATGAAAGCAAAACTCGTCGGCACCGATCCGGCATCGGATATTTGTCTGCTGAAAGTAGAAGGGAAAGACCTGCCGTATGTTACATTGGGCAATTCTGATGATGTAGTTATTGGTGAATGGGCTATTGCCCTGGGAAATCCGTTCGGCTTGTTTGAAATCAACGATAAGCCGACAGTGACGGTCGGTGTAATCAGTTCTACTGGAATGAAATTGGGACAATTGCAAAACCGCTATTATCGAGATATGATTGAAACCGACGCGGCAATTAACGGAGGCAACAGCGGCGGGCCGCTCGTCAATAGCAGCGGAGAAGTAATCGGGATGAACACGCTTATTTTTACTGGTGGACAAAGCAATACATACATCGGCTATGGATTTGCAATTCCTGTCAATAAAATCAAAAAAGTCGTAATTGATTTAAAGAAAAAGGGAAAGGTTGCGCACGATATTACTGCAGGATTTGATGTGCAACCGGTGGATGCCCGCATCGCCCGGTATTTTGGAATGAAACAACCGGAAGGCGTTATCGTCAGCGATATTCACTCCGGTGGACCAGCGGAAGCAGCAGGCCTGAAAGTTGGCGACATCGTTATTGAAGTGAATGGCGAGAAAGTGAATTCGGATAGTGATATTCTCTCTGTGATGGTCGAATTGAGTCCTGGCGATATATTAAAATTCAAGATTTACCGTGAACACAAAACCATCGATATAAATCTGAAACTTGCAGCAACACCGAAGGGAATAAAATGATAGAACGATATACACGCCCGGCTATGGGGAAGATTTGGGAAGACGAAAACAAATTTCGAATATGGTTAGAGATTGAAATGCTGGCTTGTGAGTCGCAAGCGGAGCTCGGCGTTATTCCTAAAGAAGCAGTGAAAGTTATTCGGAAGAAGGGCAATTTTAAAGTTACGCGTATTCTCGAAATCGAACAGGAAGTAAAACATGATGTTATAGCATTCTTGACGAATGTCGGTGAATATGTCGGGCCGGAATCGCGTTTCATTCATCTTGGTATGACTTCGTCGGATGTTCTCGATACAGCGCTCGCTGTTCAGATGAAACAGTCTGCGGAGTTATTATTGAAAGGGATGGAAGGATTAAGGGACGTTCTTGCACGACGAGCGAAAGAATTTAAACACACAATCATGGTCGGCAGAACCCATGGCATTCATGCTGAACCGGTGACATTTGGACTGAAACTTGCCTTATGGTATGCAGAAATTGCTCGCGATATTGAGCGGCTCAAAGCGGCGCTTAGAACTATTTCTGTTGGAAAAATTTCCGGCGCGGTGGGCACATATCAGCATCTTGATCCTGCTGTTGAACGCTATGTTTGCAAGAAACTTGGATTGCAGCCAGCACCGATTTCAACCCAAATCCTTCAACGCGACCGCCATGCAGAATTTATGAATTCACTCGCAATCTGCGGATGTTCAGTAGAAAAGTTTGCTACAGAAATTCGGCATCTTCAAAAAACAGAAGTGCTAGAAGCGGAAGAATATTTCTCGAAAGGTCAAAAAGGATCTTCCGCAATGCCGCATAAACGAAATCCCATTGTTTGCGAACGGATTGCAGGATTGGCGCGTGTTCTTCGATCAAACGCTCTGGCTGCAATGGAGAACGTCGCATTATGGCATGAACGGGATATTTCGCATTCATCGGTTGAACGCGTGATTATACCAGATAGTTGTATTCTCCTCGATTTCATTCTTGCGGATATGACAAAGATTATCGAAAATCTGCTTGTCTATCCCGACCATATGACTCGCAACCTCAATGCTACGCATGGACTTATCTTCTCGCAGGAAGTATTGCTGGCGTTGACGAAGAAAGGCATGAAGCGCGAGGATGCTTATAAAATGGTGCAGGAACAAGCAATGAAAGTATTGAAAGAAGAAAAAGAATTCAAGACGCTGCTTCTTGAAAGCGAGGAATTTATGAAGATTCTTTCGAAAAAAGAACTTGATGACCTTTTTGATCCTAGAAGAAGTTTAAAACATGTCGATTATATCTTTGAGCAAGTAGGAATACAAGTTTAGGCTAAGGAAACTATGAGTTGGGTATTTGGAATCATTAAGTCGGATGGTAGTGTTCCATTCCCAAACGGATTTGAGGGACTCCATTCAAACCCTTTAGCTAAGTTCTCTTCACCCAACATCTATATCGCTCTTGGTGGAATTCCTCATACATGCTTTTATGAAGTTCAAGAAAAATCTCCTGAAACAGGCTGGGCAATGGTTGGTGTTGGTATTCGCATCATTGGTCCTGAAGCACGAATTCTCACAAAAGAGGATTGGAAGAAACTGTTTTCAATCAGTCCGTTCCCTGTTCATACACTTGATGGTCATTTTATCGCCTTTCGCTGGAATAAAAATGAAATAGAATTCTATTCAGATCAACTAGGCATTCGCACTCTCTATTTTGGCAAATGCAGCGAGGGAATATGTTTTTCTACTCGATGTGATTGGGTTGCGCAAGTAACACAGCACCAAGAACTGAATTTGGGGGCGATTGGAGGTAGGTGGCTGCTTTTTAACCAACTCACATATGATTCGTGCATAAAGGGAATCGAACGATTGGGTCCATCGGGAAATGTGATTCTCAGAAATGGTGCGGTCATAAAGAATGAATGTCACCCATTCCTTCCGGAATTTAAGAAAACCTCTGATAGTCAATCAGAGTTGATTCTTGAATCACTTATCCGTTCTGCAGCCAGAAGTAACACCACCGTAGCCCTTGCGTTATCTGGTGGGTTTGATTCGCGTACCATCCTCGCAATACTTATGGCAGAGCAAAACACGAAGTTTGATGTCTTCACTTTTGGAGAGTCAGAAGATCCGGATGTGAAAATATCAACTGCGATAGCCAAACAACTTGGTATTCAACATCATTGTTTTCAAGAACCGATCCCGGATATTCAATCGCTCATTCCTATTGTTCACGAATTCGCTGCTCAGAATATGTTGGTAGAGCCGGTGTCTGCCATTCTGAGATTAAGACATTATTCTGAATTACATTCTCAAGGATACATAATCATTGACGGAGGATTTGGAGAAATTGCACGCCGTCAATATCTCAATCGAATGATAAAATTAGGCCGCTCTGCGTTATTTCAGAGGGACACCGGTCAGTTATTTCAATTGCTGAGCACACATCGGTCAGATATTTTCACTCAAGAGTTTACAAAAGAAATGAAGGATGCGGTATATCAGGATTTGGACAGAACTCTGGAGACTATGCCTCCAGCGAGAGAAATTGGAATTGCGAATTTTGTCGACCTTCTTTCTGTACGAGCCAGAGTGCCTAATTTTGGAGGCCCAGAACAGATTCGGTCAGATGCCATGATAATGAGTTTTATGCCAATGGTTCAGCCGACTTTCCTGAGGTCGATCTTTAAAACGGATATTGCATTGAGAAATAATGGTCGGCTTTATAAAAGAATTATCAGGATGAAAGCTTCGTACCTTCAAAAATTCCCATTGGTGAAAGCAGGAATGACCTATCCGTATGGGTTAACATCTTCGGCAGCATGGCTAGTGACAAAAGTGAAATCGAAAATTTCTACGTCATATAATGATTCTACTCCAGATCGATTTCTTCACCAACTTCGTGAATTTATTTCTGATAGTATTCATACATCTGAAGTTATCAGTTGGTATGGATATGATCGAAATAAAGTTCAGAAAACAGTTGAAGCATATTACAAGGGAGAAAAAAATCACCAAAAGGCTGTGAATTGGTGGTTAACTTTTGAGATATGGAAAAGATCATTGAAATCCAGTATACTCTGATGAAAAAGAATATAGAATAAAATCAGATGGACTGAAAAATATGTAGTTTATTGAGGAGGTTCGCATGGCCAAAAAATTTCAAAACTTCATCAACGGTCAGTGGGTTGACGCGAAATCGGGAAAGACGTCTGCTAACCGCAATCCAGCCAATTGGGATGATATCGTTGGATTGTTTCCGAAATCAGGAAAGGAAGATGTTGACGAAGCAGTGAAAGCTGCTCGTGCGGCATACGAGAAATGGCGATTAATGCCGGCGCCGGCACGCGGCGACATCTTGAGAAAAATAGGAGACCTTCTTGTGAAGAATAAAGAAGAGATCGCCCATGAGATGACGCGCGAAATGGGAAAAGTGCTCGATGAATCACGGGGTGATGTTCAAGAAGGGATTGATACCGCGTACTATGCAGCGACGGAAGGACGCCGGTTATTTGGGCATACAGTTCCATCAGAACTTCCCAATAAGTTTGCGATGGCAATCCGAGTGCCTATAGGAGTTGCCGGTATTATCACTCCATGGAATTTTCCGATGGCAATTCCAACCTGGGGAATTTTCCCCGCCATTCTTTCCGGTAATACGGTTGTTTTCAAACCGGCAAGCGACACGCCGAAAACGGCGACGACACTTGTTCAAATAATGATGGAAGCGGGAATACCCGAAGGTGTCGTGAACCTTGTTCATGGCAGCGGCGGCGAAGTGGGCAATGCCGTCGTTACACATCCCGATGTTGATATGATTTTGTTTACTGGTTCATCCGAAATTGGCAAGCAAATTTCACGGGATGCAAGTGCAACACTGAAACGTGTTTCGTTAGAACTTGGCGGCAAGAACGCGCAAATCGTAATGGACGATGCCGATCTCGTGCTTGCGCTCGATGGCGTGTTGTGGGGCGCGTTCGGTACTACAGGTCAGCGTTGTACCGCTACGAGCCGTCTGATTCTTCATGAAAATATCTACGAGAAGTTTATGGAGATGTTGGTTGAACGGACGAAGAGACTGAAACTGGGCAACGGACTTCTTCCGACGATCGATGTCGGCCCTTGTATTAATGAAGCTCAGAGGAGATTTGTACAATCATATGTAGAAATCGGAAAGTATGAAGGCGCTCAACTGGTTTGCGGCGGTACTATTGCTACTCAAGGTGATTTGGCAAAGGGTTGGTTTTATGAACCAACGATCTTTGACAACGTGAAGCCAACCATGCGTATTGCTCAGGAAGAAATCTTTGGTCCTGTGCTTTCTGTTATTCGCACAAACTCACTTGAAGAAGCCGTTGGAATTTTGAATGGGACAATTTACGGATTATCTTCTTCTGTGTACACCCGGGATGTGAATAAAGCATTTGCTGCAATTCGTGATATTCAGACGGGGATCACATACATCAATGTACCGACGATAGGTGCAGAAGCGCATTTACCATTCGGCGGAGTAAAACAAACTGGTAACGGTCATCGTGAAGGCGGCTGGGCAGTATATGATTTCTTCACCGAGTGGAAATCCGTGTATATCGATTACAGCGGCAGGCTTCAGCGGGCACAAATTGATAATTATTGATAGGGATGAAAAATCTTAAAATAACTCTTTCAATTCATTATTATTGTTATAGTCCCCAAAAGCTAAGCAGAAAAAAACTCTGGCGTAAAGGAAGGTTAGCTAATGAAGTTGAGAGGAAAGTTGTAGCTTCGATTTTATATTAAAAAGGGGGCCCAGATGGGACCAATATCCTCTTCAGTCTAATACACTAAACTGAGCATCCGATTATTACTGACGGCTCCGAGGGATGGTCGGTCATTTCTTTATATACGCATTCAGACCGATCACGACATTCTTTCCGTTGATCACACACTGCGTTGCCATATTGCCATGCGTGGACGCGACTACAAGCGTTTTCCCCGATGCACTCGGCGTCGGATCCTGCAGTTCGATGCTGATGATGAGTTTTCCGTTTTCGATCTTGA
>Ga0182021_10010922_pt1 | contig 10772 bp, 7 predicted proteins | sample 612E3MmetaG_FD_120493 | JGI IMG/M metagenome (GOLD analysis project Ga0182021, IMG submission 120493) | Permafrost microbial communities from Stordalen Mire, Sweden - 612E3M metaG (Illumina Assembly) | ecosystem: Environmental > Terrestrial > Soil > Wetlands > Permafrost | place: Sweden...
ATTGCCTTTGTGGCTGAAGGCAGAGACCTGGAAGAGATCTTCATGGCCGCAGCCGAAGCCACGCTGAATGTGATGATCGAAAACCCGGAGGCTGTTGAGGCACGAGAGGAGCGCTCCTTCAGGCTGGAAAACGAGCACCTCGACATGCTTCTTTTCAACATGCTCCAGGAGCTAATCTATTACAAGGACGCTGAAAAGCTCATGTTGCGCCTTGGAAGGGCTGCCATCAGCAGGGAGGGCGGCCACTACGTCCTTGAAGGGACGGCCCGCGGGGAAAGACTCGATCCCGAACGCCACCAACAGCGAGCCGACGTGAAGGCTGTAACGCTTCACCAGTTTCGGCTGGATGAGGGGCCTGAAGGGTGGAAGGCCACGGTCATCCTCGATATCTGATAGCCCATTTTGCAGGGGCAATTGCCGTTGTGGCACCTCTGCCCCAACATCACTATTTCCTTCGCTGCCCTTATTTTGCGCAGCGCTGAGGAAACTTTCTACTATTTGCCGTGCAGCTACTGCTGGATTCGAGAATTGCCGCTCGAAAGAGTAACATGAGGCTAAGCCGGCGTGGCCCGGCAGGGGCATGATCGGCCTGAGCGCCCGCATAGACAGCCTTTTTCAATAGTAGTTCCCCGGTTACCTTCGTAACACGCACAAGGCCAGTGCGACTGATAAGAAGAGGGGCCAGTTTGACAAGACCAAATAATAGGCGTATTTTTGAAAAAAGGGATCTCTTATTAGGTCAAGCCAGTCCATCTCATCCAAGTCGATGGCGGAATAAATGGTAAGACTATTTCTGAGGCGAGTGCAGCGGGAGCGAGCAATATTGCGATTGGCTTGTGTATCACAAGCGATGAGAATCCTGCAAAGGTAGCGCGGAGGATAATTAGTCAATACAAAGATGGAGTGATAAATAATATAAACAATCCCTTCTAGGCAATATGGAATATAAAACTGAAACAATCACAGAACGGCTGAACACCATCATCGAGAAATACTTAAGCAGAGATAGCACCGGAAAGCCCATCGAGGAAATTGGCTATCTCCGCAGAGGGATTTGGGGGAAAGAATCGTCATCTAGCATAGAATGGATGCTGGCAGCCGAGGTCCCGCCGGCGTATGAGAGCACCACTTGGCTTGATTTCTATTACGTCCCGAATGACATTGATATCCGCAAGCTGTGGGGGCAGCCAGGCAGCTTCATAAGGACATCAGGTTTTTATATCGGGGACAGAAAGGTTTCGGCAGATCTCGAAGAAGCCCTTGCCAAATTTGAAGAAGATCTCATAGGGCTAAAGAGAAAAATTCGCAGATGAGTTCCCAAATGAGCGAAGGATGCTAAAGTGGCTCGCCCCCACTCATTGCACTACCTTCAAAGTTAGTCTTCCTACCTCTTGACCGTACCCCGTAAACCTTACAAGGCATCTGGTTAGTCTCCGGCTTGAAATGTGGGCTATTCCAAATATTTTACATACCAAATATTTTACTTGCGTGAGATGTTGAAAGGGCTTAATATACATGGCAAGCTGGTATTGTGCGGAGTAAAGCATAAGGGCCAAGGCGGGCATCGGCCGCGCTACCAAATGAGAAAGGAGTAATCGCTATGGAAAAGACCGTATTACTCATTGATGACGAGGCATCCATCCGAAGAACGGTGGCTACGGGTTTGATGCAGAGGGGTTACCATACCGAGCCCTGCGAGAACGGGATGAAGGCCCTACAGAAACTCGATACCATCATGAAAAAAGGGCTGCCCCTCGACTATGTCATCTCGGATATAAGGCTCCCCGATATTGACGGCCTCAAGCTTCTGAAGATAATAAAGTTCCACTATCCCAAGCTCCCGGTCATTGTGATTACCGGCTATGGGAGTGAGGCTGTGGCCTGGGAAGCGAAGGATCTGAAGGCCGACGCCTATTTGGAAAAACCCTTCTCCATGGATGATCTGGCAAGAATCCTTGATGAGCTTGCCCCTGCAGGCGGCCAAATAGCTGAGGCCACCGACAAGACCCCTGAGAAAGGCGCTGCACCGGCTGCCGGCTATGTCCTCGTAAAACTTGACACGTTAGCTGACACTGTGCACGTGTACCGACAATTTCTGCTCTCCTTCCAAAACAATCTGCTGTACTGTGACCCAATTAGGGGAGAGCATGACTTCGTCCTTCTTCTCCAGGGGAAATCCAATGAAGAAATTAATGCAATAGTTGATAAAGAGATAAAGGATTTCCCGGGCGTGGCCAACGTGTCCCTCCTCATGGTAGAGACGCCCATTTTTGCAGACAATCTAGTCGCCATCATGGGTTCGGTCGACAAAGCTCTCGGGCGTGTCAGAGAGGATGACGAGGCGTATGGCGACCAAACTGCGAGAGTTCGGTCCTCATCCTACGTAATGTTCCAAATCGAGAAAGAACGGCTCGAAGAAATCTATCCGGTACTCTACTTTAATGATCAGGTTGTATACTGCGATTATACAAGAGGCGATTATGACATCGTCGCATTGATGAAGGGAACCAGTTTCAGCGACATCGAGAATACCATCCGCAACAAGTTCAAGCCCATTGAGGGTATATTGAAAGTCAAAGAATGGCCCATCATTACACTTTTTGAGCAGTGAGGCATAGAAGAGGTTGCCATTCCCCCACTTCATGACTTGGCCCCAGAAATGGGGACGCCTCCGAAAAAAGGTGTCAGGCAAGGACTATACACGCCCCGAACTGGGCTTCGCACACACTGATATCACAACCTTCGGTTCGGCGGTACTGTCCTTACCGAGGGCACACATATTACTGCCACCGGCAACATCATTGGAGTAGGAGCGGTTCCTGCCCCGTCAGTTATTCTCCTTTTTGGCCCCGGCTTCGTTGGAGTGGCGGCGTTTAGAAAGCAGTCTAAGAAATAGATTTTGGGATGATCATTTGGAGGCAGGGTCAAAAGGCCCTGCCTTTCGTTCCCCAGCAGTTCGCGATTACCGCTTCAAGTGGGCAACGGTCCCGGCTATGCCCCAGGCAACGAGTACGAGTACTACTTGCGAGCAAGGGGAACCTTCCCGGAACGTAGCATAAAGAGAAATCCGACCGACCCATGCTTGGGCACGGGTGCCCCGCCGCCCGGGCGAAGAAGGTGAGGTGAGCGTGTCCTGCGGATACGCAGGAACCCCGACATTGCTCGTACCACGACTATCTTGTCGCTATATCATTATCGACACGGTGTCGGGGAGAGACGAGATAGGCCGGAATCCCCCACTCCGAACCCGTTTTCGCAAGGCCCTGCCTTTTTTTGCGGCCTCTACTCCTCGCCCCGCACCCCGCCTTTATGCTATAAATAATAGACTCCGGCTTCGGCCGGGCCCATGAGGACCATGAAGGAATTTGATATCAACGCCATCTCCGGCCTCTCAAGCAGTGAGGCCGGGGCAAAACTGACCAAAGAGGGCTACAACGAGCTTCCCTCGACAAAACGGCGAAGTATGGCGGCCATTACGTTCGAGGTACTCTCCGAGCCCATGTTCCTCCTCCTCGTTGCGGGAGGCGTTATCTACTTCGTCCTCGGGGACATATCGGATGCCCTCATGCTTCTCGGGTTTGTCTTCGTGGTCATGTCGATTACCATCTACCAGGAGCGCAAAACTGAAAGGGCCCTGGAAGCACTCAGGGATCTCTCGAGCCCTCGAGCCCTTGTAATACGGGATGGCGAGCAGAAGCGCGTGGCAGGACGCGAAGTGGTCTCGGGCGACGTGCTCCTTCTTTACGAGGGCGACCGCGTTCCCGCCGATGCAGAGGTCCTCTGGTGCACAAACCTGACCGTGGATGAGTCCCTGCTCACCGGAGAATCTGTGCCCGTGAGGAAGGCAATCTGCGAAGGAGATAATGCGAGTATCGCCCGGCCCGGCGGTGACGATATGCCCTTCGTCTATTCAGGGACCCTCGCGGTGCAGGGACAGGCTGTGGCCCGGGTCGTCGCGACAGGGCTCAAGACCGAGATCGGAAGGATAGGCAAGGCTCTGCAGACCCTCGAGCCGGAAGCCACATTCCTCCAGAAGGAGACGGGGCGCCTCGTTAGAATGCTTGCCGTCGTGGGTCTGACACTCTGTACAGTGGTGGTTGCCGTCTATGGTTTCACCCGAGGGGACTGGCTTCACGGACTGCTGGCCGGTCTTACCATGGCCATGGCCACACTCCCCGAAGAGTTTCCCGTAGTCCTCACCATCTTTCTCGCCCTCGGGGCGTGGCGCATCTCGCAAAAGCGGGTTCTCACCCGTCGCATACCTGCCGTGGAAAGCCTCGGTTCAGCCACCGTGCTCTGCGTGGACAAAACAGGCACCCTTACCCTCAACCGCATGTCTGTAAGGGCTGTCTGTGTCGATGGAGAGTGTATCCACACGGAGGGCTCGGCACAACTGCCTGAGCGGTTTCACGAGCTGGTCGAGTTTGGGATCCTGGCCAGCCAGAAAGATCCGTTTGACCCCATGGACAAGGCATTGAAGGAAATCGGAAAGAGGGCCCTCTCCCGGACCGAACACCTCCACGATGACTGGCTTCTTGTTCAGGAATACCCCCTCTCCCGAAACCTGCTTGCCCTGTCCCGGGTATGGAAATCACCGATGCGAAATGACTACGTGATCGCGGCAAAAGGAGCACCCGAGGCGATCCTCAACCTGTGCCACCTTGACCGTCTTCGCATCGACGATGTCATGGCACAGGTGAATCTGATGGCCGGTCAGGGCTTGAGGGTCCTTGGTGTTGCGAAGGCGGACTTCAGTTTGGATGCGCTCCCCACCGAGCAGCACGATTTCACCTTTGTGTTCCTCGGCCTCGTGGGGCTCGCTGACCCTGTTCGCCCTGAGGTTTCAGCCTCTATCAGGGAATGTTACGACGCAGGGGTGAGGGTAGTGATGCTCACGGGTGACTATGCTGAGACTGCCCGCCACATTGCAGGGGAGATTGGTCTTGTCCCGGCTGACCAGGTCATAACGGGGAGCGAACTTGAGGGGATGAGCGACGAGGTCTTGCAGGAACGGATCAGGAGCGTCACCATCTTTGCCCGTATGGTGCCGGAGCAGAAGTTGAGGCTCGTGGAGGCCTTGAAGGCGAACGGCGAGATCGTCGCAATGACGGGGGATGGCGTCAATGATGCGCCTGCCCTGAAATCAGCCCATATCGGCATTGCCATGGGGGGAAGAGGCACGGATGTGGCCCGTGAGGCCTCCTCCATCGTGCTTCTCGATGATGATTTTTCCTCCATTGTGGAAGCGGTCAAAATGGGGCGCAGGATCTTCGATAACCTGAAGAAGGCCATGGCCTATATCCTTGCCGTCCACGTCCCCATTGCCGGGATGTCCATGATCCCCGTCCTTATGGGGTGGCCCCTTGTCTTTCTACCCATCCATATCGTTTTTCTGGAGCTGATCATCGATCCTGCCTGCTCCTTTGTCTTCGAGGCAGAACCGGCTGAAGAGAATGTAATGAAACGGCCGCCCCGTCCCAGGGGTGAGCCCCTCTTCAATGGGTGGACTGTAGGCCTGAGCCTTCTTCAGGGCCTCTCCGTGCTGGTTATCCTTCTGGCCGTCTTTACCATCTCCCTTGTCCGCGGCAACGGCGAAGACGATGCCCGTACCCTCACCTTTACTACCCTCATCGTCGCAAACCTGGGTCTCATACTCGCGAACCGTTCATGGAGCCGCACCATCTGGGCTACCCTTGCCATGCCCAACAAAGCCCTTTGGCTTGTCCTCACAGGCGCCATGATCTTCCTGGCCCTGATTCTCTACCTCCCCTTTCTCAAAGGGCTCTTTCATTTCTCAACCCTTCACCCGGCAGACTTGATCATCAGCTTTTCTGCCGGCGTCGCCAGTATCCTCTGGTTTGAGGGATTGAAGATAGTGAGGAAACGAAGTGCGCGGAGGCTTCAGAAATCCTTGTAGCTCCGGCCTGCTTCGTTTAGATGGCACGTCTCGTTCATAAAATCGAGCCTGAAAAGGCGGTCCTCTTTTGTGAGGAGGCTGATGGCCGCAGGGCTGATTTTGATCTTCCAGAAGTGTTCATTTGCTATGCCCAGAAGGTGGAGCATCATGACTTTGCAGATGACGCGATGAGTGACGATGACCACATTGCTGTGCCCGGACTCAAGGGCGTCCCTCAGGCCCACGATGACCCGTTTTCTCACCCTCGTGAGGTTTTCCGCCCCGGTTACGCGGAACTTCTGGGGCCATTCCCTCCAGATCGTCAGCTCCCGCGGGTAGCCTTTCTCCACGTCTGCAATTGAAAGACCTTCCCATTTCCCGAAGCTCATGTCGTTGAATTCTTCTTTTGTTATGAGGGGAACTTTTAGCTTGTCCGCTATGGTCCCGGCCATGTCGAGGGACCTTGAGAGGGGGCTCGAAAAGATGGACTGGATCTCTTTGTCTGCAAAGTAGACAGCCGTCTTCTGAGCCTGCATCCTCCCTCTCTTATTAAGAGGGATATCCTTTTTACCGCGGAAGATCTCCTCCCGGTTCCATTCCGTTTCCCCATGCCTCACGATGTAGATTTTCATACTCTCTCCTTTCTAGTGTAATACCAAACAGATGGCCGTACAAGCCGTTCCGCTGCAAGAGTTGTTCATGACTCCCCTCTTCTACCAGTTGCCCCTCATGAATGACTATAATTCTATTCAAGTTTTGAATGGAATGCAAGGTATGGGCGATGATTATCCATGTGCAGGAGTAAAACTGTCCTTCAAGGATGTTGCTGATACCTCTTTCGAGACAGGTATCGATCTTGCTTGTGGCTTCATCGAGGATGATATAAGAGGGGTGGCAGGTCATAAGTCTTCCCAGAGAGATCACCTGCTTCTCACCCTCGGAAAAGTTGATCCCGTCCTCAGAGACGACCCTTTCAAGGCCGCAACCGAAGAGACCTCCGGCTATAGGGACCAGCTCTTCGGGGAGCCTGAGGTTATCGCCGAGGAGCAGGTTCTCTTCAAGAGTCCTGGGGAATACATAGACATCCTGGGAGACGATGCCGAAGGCCTTCCGAAGGACATCGGGGGAATACTCTTCGATCCGCCTCCCGCCGATCCGGATCTCTCCGCGGGAAGGCCGGTAGAAACCGAGGAGAAGGTTGATGAGGGACGTTTTGCCCGAGCCGGTCAGCCCCACGATGCCAACCTTCTCGCCTGCCCCGATGGTCAGGTTGATACCCTTCAGGGCAAACGACTCATCATCGTAGGAGAGCCATACATCCTTGAATTCTATGTCGCCGGAGATCTCCGGCGAATCCTCAACCTGCCTTTCCGGCTCCATGGACAGAAGGGCGTCGATCTTCTCAAGGCTCGAAAGGGCATTCTGATAGAGGTTGTATTTCTCGCTCAGGTCCCGTATAGGGTTGTAAATCTTGTGGGAGTACTCGATGAAGGCAACGATGGTGCCGAAGGTGATGGCGCCGTAGACAAGAACGGCGTCGCTGGCCACCAGTATGGCGAGGATGGTGAGGGTACCCACCGACTCGACAAAAGGGAAGTAGAGGGAGAGGTAGTGAATGACCTTTTTGTAAGCCGCAACATACCTTTCGTTCTTCTCCCGGAATTTGCTGATCTCTGCATCTTTCCGGCAGAAAAGCTTTGATACGTAGATCCCGGCAAGGCTCTCATTGAGGAAGGCATTCATCTCGGAGGCCGATTCCCGCGTGGCCCTGTAGGCCTCATGGAAGCGCTTTCTCAAAAAATGTGTAGCCAGAAACAGGAAGAAAAAGAAGAGGGCAGCCACAGCCGTGAGTGGAAGACTGAGGTACATCATGACAGCGGCTATACCCAGGATCGTGAGTACGTCCCCTGCCGTTGTTACGATACCCGACGTGACAAATTCGTTGATATTCTCCATGTCGCTTGTCATATAGTTGAGGGTTTTCCCGTGAGGGGTCTTGTCGAAATAGGGGACGGGGAGCCTCAATACGTGGCTGAAGATGGCGAGACGCATGTCCTTCACAACATTTTGGCCAAAGAGTTGGGTCGCATAGATCTGGACATAGATGGCCCCATACTCGAGGAGAACGAAGAGAAGGTAGAAGAGGGCCATCAGTGAGAGTCCGGAGAAATCCCGGTGACTGATGTAGCGGTCGATGGCAATCTTCAGGATGTAGGGAGGAGCCATCCGGGAGAAAGCCACGAGGAGCATAAAACAGAGGGAGAGGAGCACAAGTTTTCTATAATGTTTCAGGTGCCCCCATAAAAAGTGTGACAGTCTTTTATCAAGCACCGGAGGCCCTCACACGGTAAAGGAGTTTCATATAGGGGTCTCGTGCGAGCACATCCTCAGGTCTGCCCTCGTCCATGATCGTGCCCTCCCCCATGACCACAACGCGGTCAAAACGACCCAGGGGAACAGGCCTTGTGGACGTCATGAACACGGTCACGTCTTTGATGAGGGGCCACATATCGTCCCATATGGCCTCTTCCGTCAATTGGTCCACGTGGGTGAAGGGGTCGTCAAGAAGGAGGATATCGGGCCGGACGGCAAGGGCCCTCGCCAGGGTAATCCTCTGCTTCTGGCCGCCCGAGAGCGTAATACCCCGTTCCCCCACGACCACGTCGAGTCTGTCTTTGAAGCGCTCGATCTCGTCCTGCATGTGGACAACCTTGATGAGTCTATCGGGATCTTCAGGGGAGAGCATGTTCTCCCGGATCGACTGTGAGTAAAGGAAGGGGTCCTGGGGGACCACGGCAATGGCCTTCCTGAGAGAAGGCCTCGAAAATCCTCTCAAATCGCGGGTGTCTATAGAGATAGTGCCCGTGTAGTCCTCTTCCATGGCCGTAAACAGGTTCAGGAGAGTCGATTTTCCGCTCCCCGTAGGTCCCACAATGAGGACCTTCTCCCGAGGCCGGACCAGTAGCGTGAGGTCGTGCAGCACCGTACGCCCCTCCTTCACGAGCCCCACCCCATCAAAGGTAAGTCCGTCTTTGAGCCCCTCGAAGGGAATTCCCTTTTCATCTTCCACGGGGGACTGGTAGATGGTATCTATCCTTTTCAGAGAAGCCACGCCCCTCTGGTACACGTTCAGGATCCAGCCGAGGGCGGCGATGGGCCACATGAGCATCACGTAGTAGGTATTGAGGGCAATGAAATCGCCGAGGGTAATCCGCTTTTCCATAAGCGCATACCCGCCCGCCCACATGACGATGAGGGTACCGACGCCTCCCAGAAAACCGATGGAAGGAAAAACCATACCCCAAATCCTGGTGGCAGCCATGTTCTTTTCCATGTAGACCTGATTGAGGCCCTCAAAGCGTATCTGCTCCTTTTCATGGAGCAGATAATTCTTGATGACCCTTATGCCCCCCAGGGCCTCGTTTACGCCCTTGGCCAAATGCCCGTAGGCCTCCTGGGATTCGACAAAGATCGTGTGGAGCCGGGTCATGGAATATTTGATGAAGAAGAAGAGGAGGGAGAGGGGAATAATGGCCATGAGGGTGATGGTGGGGCTGAGCCTTAGCATCATGGCGAGGCTGAGGGTGGTGGTAGCGATGGTAGCGGAGAAGTGGAGAATGCCCATACCCACCATCATTCGCACATTTCCGACGTCGTTCATCATCCGGGCGATCAGGTCGCCCCGATGCTGGCTACGGAAAAAGCTGTAGGGAAGTGAAGCGAGATGGGAGAAGAAATCCCTTCTCATCTCAAACTCCACCTCCCGGGAACAGTTAAGGATCTTCGTGCGGGAAAGGTACTTCAGGCCTGCCTGGAGAATGGCCAACAGGGCGGTGAGGAGGACAATCTGCATCATGCTGCGACGGGCCCCGGCCTGGAGATTGTCGACGCCGTATTTGATAAGATAGGGGACGGTCGCAGAGCAGCAGGAGGCTAGAAGGAGGGCAAGAATGCCCGAGAGGAGTGCACGTTTATGCCTCCTGATGTAGGGAATAATCGATGCGAGGTCCTTGGACAACTATCGTGGGGGCTTTCTCTCTAAGTTTTCTTGACAGCCTTTTTCAGGACGAGGTAGCTGTTCCTGGGACCGGGGACAGCACCGCGCACCATAATGATATTAGTGTCACCCCTCACCTCCACAACCCTGAGGCTCTGTACGGTGACCCTTTTTGAGCCCATCTGACCGGGCATCTTCTTGCCCCTGAGGGTCCTTCCCGGAGTCGTGTTCTGGCCTATAGAACCGCCATGGCGGAAGAACTCGTGGGTGCCGTGTCCACCAGGAGCGCCTGCAAAATTGTGCCTCTTCATGACGCCCTGAAAGCCTTTTCCTATGGAGATGCCGGTTACATCCATATAATCTCCAGCCGCGAAGATGTCGATAGGTACCTCGGAACCCGCGTCGTAGGCCTCAAGCTCCTCGGCATCCATCCTGAACTCTCTCAGACGCGACATGGGGGCCACGTTCGCCCTCTTGAAGTGGCCTGTCTGTGGCTTATTGACACGGGATGCCTTCTTGATCTCGTCAAAACCGACCTGGAGCGCGCCATACCCGTCCGTCTCCTGCGTTTTCTTCTGCACCACAAAACAAGGTCCTGCCTGTATGACAGTCACGGGGATCATGATGCCATTCTCCCCGAATATCTGCGCCATTCCTAGTTTTTTCCCGATGAGCCCGATTGACATCTCAACACCTCCAAAAAGACCTTAAGAGTATAGTCAAAAAAAGTCTAAAGTCAAGAGTTCTCTGGCATTTTGTGTTCTCGGCAATTTGTGCCTTGATTTTTATGGGGGCGTCATATCATACTACCCCTATCACAGAGGAGGATCCAGTGCGAACCATCCTGCCCGTTTGTACAGCCCTTCTTATCGCTCTTTC
>Ga0182021_10010923_pt1 | contig 10772 bp, 10 predicted proteins | sample 612E3MmetaG_FD_120493 | JGI IMG/M metagenome (GOLD analysis project Ga0182021, IMG submission 120493) | Permafrost microbial communities from Stordalen Mire, Sweden - 612E3M metaG (Illumina Assembly) | ecosystem: Environmental > Terrestrial > Soil > Wetlands > Permafrost | place: Sweden...
TGCAGCCTCAATTCCACCTCGGCCAATTCCGCCTGCATTTTGGCGAGCTTATCCTCATACTCGAACTTCTTGGTCTCTTGTGCCTCATAGGTTTTCCGGTTGGATTCGTTCTTGGCCTGTTCATGCTGCACTTCAAGTAAAGTTTTCAGCACACCTTTATACTCATTGTCTAATCTAATAAGTGCTCCGCTGGGGGAAATTGCCTGATATTCCATCGCCGTACTTCGGTGCGACCGGTTGGTTTCCGGATTACGCAGTTCTATCCGATACCCGCCTTGCGGTCCTTCATCACGGGCAATAATATCGAATCCATGATACGTGCCAATTTTCTCATTGTCCTTGGCCTTTTTGATAGCCGATACCAGCGCCTCACCAGCTTTTTGTTTCAGGTCGCTGATCTTCTCGGTAACATCGTTAATCTTTTCTTTATCAGCGGCAGCAAAATGCTCGCCTTTGATTTCAATGTCAAACCTGGCATCCTCTTTATAAAGTTTGACATCCTTTTCCAACCTGGTGATATCCTCTTTGAAGATCTTGACTGCTTGGTCAATTTCATCTAACTTACTGCGGGCCCGGATCACGCTGTCAGTATGGCTTGCCTTTAACATGCCGAAACGAATGACAGCGTTCTTTAATGTGACAGCCTTAAACACATCCGGATTACCCGACGCGACGGCTTTGGCTTCACTGGCGCTCATGGTAAAGCTGTCCACATCTTCAATGGTGCGTGGCGGGACACTGCGGCGCATGATCGACTTGATAGCCTTGGATTTCGCTTCAATCGCTTGCCACATGTAGGCATCGAAAGAGCGTTCACAGACGTAGGTGAAGACCTTGACACCGGGCCCCGGGTTGAGAATGTTGCCATTCTCATCTTTTTGCGGCCCGTATACAACATTGCCCTGCCGGATCGCCCGCCCTTCCCGCTGCTCAATGTCACGTGGTCTCCAAGGGGCATCGAAGCGATGTATCTGTCTGTTGCGCATTAGGCGGTACTATGCCATTGATTTTCACAATATGCTCCGCAGTAAGAGTAGCACTTACATTGAGCATCGCCAGCGCCCGACGCTTTTGTTCTAAATCCTCAGCATGTTCAATCGTATTGGCCAGGTCGTCAAGTGAGTTTTCAAGATGGTCATAATGCATAGTCTGCTGTTGAAGTGCCTCGGTACGGTGTTTTAAGTCATCAATGTCGTATTGCAGATTTCCAATCCGGTTATCACACCGATGTGCCTCTTTTAGCCATGTGGCTTCGTCTATTAGGCCTTTACCTAACTGTCTGAGATAAACCACCTTTTCTTGTTTAACTCCGCCAATCTGCTTTTCTTTAAGCACTATCTCTGAGTTAAGTTTGCCCAGGTTATTCGTCTCCCTAAAAGACTTTATCCCATCCCGGATTACTTCGCGCTTTTTAATCGATTCCGCTAAGGCTTCCCAGACTGCGTTTTCTACGTCGTCAGCTTTGATGCTGTGCATACCGCAAGGCTCGTAAATATTGCAGTGGCAACTACTGGAACATCGATAAATGCGATACTCATGTCCATTAGGCAATTTTCGGTATCCAGAAGTCATTGCCCGTCCGCAAATGCCGCATCTGAGAATTCCGCCACTAAACAGGTACTGGTGGACACGGTTACGCGGTGATTTCTGACGGTTTATCGTTAGTTGACGGTGTGCTCTGTCGAATAATTCTTTGCTGATAATCGGGGGCGCTCCGTTCGGTATTGGTATCCATTTGTCCTTATCAAGTAAGACACGGCGATTTTTCTTCCTTCTCCTCAACCCGGGTTTAGGTATTATGGGTTCAACATACTTATATTTGAAGACATATAATTCGCCATAATAAGCTGTGTTCAATAGCAGTTGACGAACGGTTTCCTCAGTCCATTTTTGGCTACGCGGCGCTGGTATTTGCTGTTGATTTAATTCTCGCGAAACCAAGTAGATGGTGTAGGCATTATTCGCGATCAGTTCAAATATATGCTTGATCATATTGGCCTCAGTGGGGTTGATAGTCCAAGTTACTTTCTTTCTTCGTCCGTCCTCAGCTACGGTAGAAACGGAATTATAACCGTATGGCGGAGGCCCACCAGTTACTATTTGTCCTTGACTTGATAGGTAGCGTTTACCTCTTAGCGTACGCTCACTGATTTTCAATCGTTCAAGTTGTCCGGCCCAGCCGCGGACGTATCGGATAAGCTGCCCCTCCGGGCTATTGTTATCAGGTTCTGTCACTAAAACTAACTGGCAGCCTGCCTTATCACATTCCTCAGCAATCAAACCAACATGTAGAGGATTGCGAGAGAGTCTGTCAGTTGAATATGCTATTAATGCGTCAGCCCGTTTCTCCCTTATCAGTTGACGAGCTTCAGCCAGCATGGGACGCTCGAAATCTGCGCCACTCCATGTCTCGCAGAATACCCATCCTGACGGCACTTCATAACCCAATTCTGTTGCTTTCTGTTGGCATCCCTCCAATTGGCTTCTTTCTGTACCTTTATCAGCCTGTCCGGTGGTACTTACTCTGGTGTACACAATTGCGGTTTTCATGATTTTCCTTCCTCCTTATGATGGTGATTCCCGCCCCGTGGCAATATACCACGTTCTATATACCAATAGGGACTCTTACACTTAGGGCACACTTTAGGCGCAGTAGGGTTTCTGCTTGCCCAATCCCATTTGCATCTGGTGCATTGATAAATCTTTAACATGCCTTCAATATATACCTTAATAGTGTGGTTAGTCAAATATCACTCTTTAATTCTGTTTTATAAATCGATGGGTGCTCTGTTCGTTCAAGCGGTAACGCGGTTTTCTGGGCTGATTATCGCCTATATTATGAAGTTGAAGTCACTACTAAACTACAATACGGTCATTACGAAATAATTAAATGTGTTTATGACAATAGTCCACGGAGGAGCGGCTAAGTCTTCCGAACAACTAACTGACTGACTCGGCAGTTATAATTTAAGCTATCTTGTTAATTAGGAAATGGTACATGGTTATTTATAGAGAAATTCAATCTAGCAGTCCTAAAAGTCAAGGTGATTTTACAGCCAAACTGAAACAGATAACTAACAGTGAAATAATTGAGTGCCCAACTTGCAAGACTGAAATCCGTCTTGATGACAAAAGTGGAATGGGTAAAAAGAAGTCGAAGCGGCAATCTTGACCGCCGGTTTAGGAATTTAGCGGATTCGGCTGGATTACTCTCAATTTATCACTTTTTGTTACTATCGTAAAAAACTAATTACGCACATTGGTGACTGATGGTTACTACTACAGAATAGCAAGGGAATAGCAAATAACGCTATCTTTTCTAGTTCTGTTTCCATTGAATTTTACTACTCTCAATTTCGGCCATTGGACAACATCATTCCGACGAAAAGTGGAAAATGCCCAAATATTTGGAAAGCGCGTCGTATATTTGTTCCTTTTTGTATTCGTAGAACCGGACAGGCGCATTCCCAACATAGTGAAGCAGTTTGTCGTCAAAAAAAGCAATTAAATTGATATCAAAAGCAGAGAAATCCAACAAATTTCGCAATTCCCAGCGATGGACCAATCCGCCGATTTCTTCACTCTTAAGAAAGAAAATAAAAGGGATGCTAAGATATATGCTGCCGTCCCGCTGCAAGAATATAAAACGAATTTCCAAAACATCTTCCATTATCAATCTGGCTTCAACATCTGTCTCGCATTCAGGTAAGATCATTATGGCGTCTGCCTTGCTTAATGAGAAGAAATAGGGCGCATCATTGTTGGCTGGCAAATGAAATGATTCGCCTCCTCTGCTTATGTTGGAGTATAATGGCTCAAACCCTTTTTCTGGTAATAGTATTTTGCTAAAAGGCATTTCGGATACCTCTTCCACTTGGAGATTGTAGGTACGGACTTTTGCTGGTGAAAGCCGTTCCTTGATGACTTCCTTTTGCTTGCTCGAATATTTCGACCTTTTACCTTTCATTCTTTCTTCCATTGAATTATCCTTTCTTAGCTTTTGCTTGCATATTCCGTTTCTCAAACACAATCTTATTACTGAGCTATAAACAGCACTATCATGAAGGTCCCTTCATCATATCGAGCATTCCTTTTCGGAATTATATACTTGACAAACATTCGTTACTCAGTGGGATGCTTTTGTGTCTAATTGGTTTTGTTCTTCAAGGTATTTGAGTTCCTCATTGATAGCTTGTTGTGCCGCTTCCTTTGTTGATTGGTCTGGACGTGCCCGATTCCGCTTATAACCCACCCACAAGCGATTTCCCGAATCCCTAATGAGGCGGTCCTGCCGTGAGTCGGCCAAGTCTTTCCATTTCTCACCTAACGTAACTTTCAAGAGAACTTTTGCAACGTCATGAGCATAGCTCCGGTCACGACCGTTGATTCGGATGCTCGCCAAATGGTGTATTAGGTCCGTATACTTGTCGGAAGACAAGGATGACACGGACACATTCATCGCCTTACTAAGTGCCTCTTCTAACGTCAAAGGGAATAATGAAATTGGTTTCTCATTCCGAGGATTGTGCTCTCTTTCCATTACGCTCGTTTCCTCCTCATTATGCAATGCACTGCGCCATAGAAATCTCCGGCCAGGCTATCTGGTGTTAAGTGTTCTATATCTTCATTCACACCCAACTTGCTGATAGATCAAGTAGTCTTGGCCTTTTTCCTGTATTATCCTCTTTTCCTGAATGATACGTCCACGTTCGTTTTAGTCCCATGTCCCAACGGCAACGACCCGATCATGTGCCCTTGGTCAAAGACGTGCTGGGTCGCGGCACTGTAGGGCGGCATTCTGGCAGCATCGTTAATTGTTACCCACAACGGCTTCATGCACTGCAGACCGTTAATATATTTGGATTTCGAGAGATTTCTATGCCTACTCAATCATGCTCTCCCGGACTTTGGTTTCAATTCAATTAATTTTCTTGATTTAATTACTTCTGATCCTAGTCCTGAATTGATAGGTCAAACTAACAGGCTCGACAAGCAACTATCAATGCATTTAAAGCGATTTGATAATTTATATCTGCAGTGCTGTATATGGATATCGTCCACTCACCAACTCCACCTTCCAATGCACTTTTGTAATTGGCATTTGGTTTGAATTGCATCGATGCAACAATCGAGCCTGATTTCGGGAGTAAGTCTCCGCGTATGTTTAATTTCACTCTATTTTGGGTTTTTCTCAAACTTATCCATGCAGGAACTGTTTTATACTTTCCTTGTGGAACTCGAAAATGGTGATGCCCTAATAGAATATTCTTTTGCTTATTTTGGTATTCTTTTCCAGAAGGTTCAAATAGTACTTGCTTCGAAATTGTATTAGATATTTGCTGTGCGAGGCTGTTCCCAATTATTTGGAAATCAGATAAGTTCACTTGATTCTCCTTCGCGAGTCATTATTCATTGCCACCATTACCTATCTGTTTTTCGAAAGCCTGGCGAACCAAGCCCATAATGTATGGTAAATCATCCAGTGTAGCCAACCCAACCTCAACATCGCCGTTCCCCCATCGTACCAACCCCGTAACATCACGGCAAATCCCTTTGGGGTCGTTGATTTCTGGGAAAGGTATGTTGAGCGACAGTCTAAGTCGCTTTGCTTGGGGTACCACCACAACAAAGTTAGTTTCTGCCTTGTAGGCGATGTAAAGTTTAAGGATTTCCTCTCTTACAACCGGATCTAATTCTAAGACTTGCTTACGGAATACTTCGAAAACCTCGCGTAGCGGCCCACTCGAAAGATGGTCGTGATCTCCAGTCCTGTATGTGGTCATTACAGCCCGTGATTTATATACTTCTAATATGGATTGCTCAACTTTGGGACAAGACCATACTTCAACCGCTTTTTCAGCGAGAGCAGCACCACGGTTTTTAATGCTTTGCTCTGTCCACAGAGGCAAGTTTGAAAGCCCTTCATTCATACGTAAGGGACTCTCAGCAAAACCTCCTTTCATGTCGCGTTTTTCTATAAAAGGCCTATCGCTGTACTCTGAATTGTAACCGGTTAGTGTCAAATTACCTAATGTGTGCAAATAGGTTTTCTGAATTTGCTCCCAATCGACACCAAGTTCGGTTTTCCATTCTGCGGAAAGATTTTCATTTTGCGGTAGGATATGCTCAATAGTGTACTCATCGACGGGGACTCGTTCTTTCCTATTGTAATTTTCCATACGTCGTAACCAATAACTCCGACTCCGGAAATTATAGAGATCTTTAACTTGGATTTCTCGTTTAAACTCATCGTCAGATGGAAAACGGCGATATGATGGTAATAACAAGAAACTAGCTTGGACACTTTCTAAATATCTATCCTTTTTCAAACCGCGAGAGAAGGTTGCGAATGTTTTGTTCATCGAGTTGGTAGGAATGCCGCATACGGCTCGCCGGAATACATAGCTCTCCACTAGTCGAGCTGCCTGCAGAAATTCATCCTTTTGTAATATCCCATGGGCATAATCACGATACAATTCCAATAGGAAAGGGAATGCCACATCAACTTTTAGTTCTCGTATGTCACGGAATGTTGTCTTGAGGTCCAGATCACTTTCGGCATTTAGCGCGATGGAACAATAGTAACTAGCAAAATTATGAATGTCAGCAACCAAAGTCTCGACGTTATTGTTTTGAGGCAAACGAGAATATTCCTTAAATCCCTCGTATACCTCGCGGATATTCGGAATCTCACCAGTTTTCACAGTGAGATAGTCACGCATAAAACTATCAAAATGAGTCGAATATGCTTCTTGTCCGAAATCTATTTCCATTGGGCGCCAATGCTGTTCATATAGTTTAGTCTGAATTTGAGGTTCTAGCCCCATTAGGACAAAATTACGAATAAGGTCAGCCTGACTCAATTCACGACCGGTCGAGTTGAGACTTTCAAAAATGAGTTGAGGGTTATCCTGGTCACGGTTCAAGGAAATATCTACGATCACGAGTTTAGCTAATCCTTTACAAACGGACTCGAGATCTTCCTTGACTTCCTGCAATCGCTCGCTAAAAAAACTAAAATTATCCTCAATGCGTATAGAACATTGATTAGGTTTTGTTTGCTGATTTAATAAAGCTATTAACGAATCCTTATCGGTCTGAGAAAGCACTAATTTATATTTACGCTCACCTTCTTCCAGAGGATTGAGCAGAAAATAATTGCGTAATTTCTTGGCTGAAAAACCGTCAATCGGTTCCGAGTCTCCTAAAACGCGGGATAGCGCTTCTATCAATAATGAAATAGTTGTCAGGCGTTGTTGCCCATCTATAACCAACATAGGAGACTGACTTGTCACCTGATACAACCCCTTTTCAACATAGACAATAGATCCAACAAAATGAGCAGTAATTTTATCGTTACGACCAGTTCGTAAAATATCCTCCCAAAGCTGTTGGCATTCTTTATTGCTCCAGCTATAAGTACGTTGGTAGATAGGTATAACAAACTGTGGTGACTTTTTTAGAAAATCAAGAAATTTGGCTTCACTAGCTTTCATGATACCCTCCGTTAAACAACAACAATTTATCTGAACCTGCGTTTGTTTTTTTGCGAGTTACCGGCGACGAAGGTTAAGATATCCCACGCAGAAATCTGCAGGCTCAGATACTGTGAGAGAATCCCTAAGAGCAGGCAGAAGTACCATCTCTATATTATCGAATATTCTGGGCATTTCTTACCCTTATTTTGGTTTATACTGTTGAATAAACTACATAAATATAAACATCGGATTGCTCTAACTTAATGAGAATAGTTCTCGGGTCCAAGCCACTTTAATTATGTCAATACTATCACTATCGATAAGTTATGACAAGAGTGACGTAACCGTTTAGCAGAAATTAAGTTCAATTCATAAATCGTAGAATTGCTTCATTAAAGCAACCTGCGAAAATCGATTTTTTAGTTCACTGCTTTATAAGTGACACATATGCTCGGCTTTTAGAACAATAACCTTTTAACCATTTGACTTTAAACGGAATTGTTTTAACCATCGGTTTTTTCCTGCTTATAGCCGTAGCGTCAAACCAAGTGAAATCGTCCCCATATTTGAGCCCTAATTTATTAAGCATTTCCTCAGTTCTTTCTATACCGTCAGGAGCCATAAATATCATCACAGAGATGTCATCATTATAATTGACTCCATGTTTAGCCACAAAAGCCTTAATACCTCCTTTGAATTTTTGATTTATAGATTCATTTCTTATTATCAGGGTATAAAATACACACGATATTTCCGGCTCGGAAGTAAAGATAGATTCAATTTTGGGAGTAAATGGTTCGTACGGAACTATTTTAGGCGGTTTTTGTAGAATATATGCAATAAGACTCAATAGCGCTTCTTTTTTAGCCCACTTTCTTTCGACACTAAATGTGGCTTTAGTCAGCATCATTAAACTGGTGTCTTCAGGTAACTTCAAAGTTTTTAGCTGATGGCGAAGAATCAAACCCCTGTGTGCTCGTGCTCTGTCCATAAGTTCGCCTATCGATTTGAACTTACTTGAAAATAAGCTGGCTGCCTCATGTAAGGGAGCTGATTTATTAAACCGTATACCATTCATCAAGCTATGTCTGCCGATGGGAATAACACAGGTGCCAACCGAGTCATTAAACTTCCGAATTGCTTTCTTACAATCTCGGCAGAAAAAAGAAGACCACCTGGAACCACTTGTAATCACTTCCAAACCGCAGCAATAGCATGTTTCATAGCCCAGATTAAAATCCCTGCCATCTCCCCATTTAGAATCATCCCTTTTGTCACAAGTGCAATGCTGCTCAACCCATGCACCATACCACAATCTCATTTTACCGTGGGGTTGAAGACATTTCGGGCATAACGATAAACTGGATAAATTCTCCAGAAGATTAGGCTCGGCGCCTTCAATGGGCATGCCATATACTATATTTTGCTGTTGTTCATAACGCTGGTATATTTGCTCATCGCTAATATCGATTGCCATTTATTTCTCCTTAATTACGTTTTTTCTTATAATGATTCGTCGGACAACTTCATAAATAAAAAGGCCGCCTCCTTTTAAGCTGTAGCTATCAAGAAAGCGGCTTCATAGTGATAAATAATAAAAAACCTCCATGTTTCGGAGGTCTTAATGCCTTCCTTTTCACGCATTGTTCGTGCTTATCGTTTCCCTTTCGGGCTGGCTTTGGCACCTTTCAGAAAGCTTAAAGGTTGCCGGGCGGGTTATCGGGCCAATTCCCTAACCGCCACTCTCGATAGCTAAAACTTATTCTGTTTTTAAGCTTCACTATATTTTAATATACCTTTTTTAGTGAGGAATTGTCAAATTTCATGCGTAGATCGCGCATGTTCCGCAGTGTAGTACAATTAATTATCTCTGCCAGATAGCCCAATGATTTTAATATCGAACTAATCTCCAATTCTATCCCAATTTCATTATTCAAGAAGAATAGATGCCCTTCGCATTTGCAGTCACTGCTGCCGAAACCGCCTATACATAGATAATGGTTCGTTAATGCCTTCGCGATATTGCACTCAATTCTCTCCAAGCTTTCGGCGATAATTACACTATCAATTTTAGCCTTTTGAAGTAGGTAATCTATATGCCAATGAGGTTTCTTGTTAGTCCTAAAATGGTGAGGCAATCTGGATTTGAGGCCTCGCATCGCTGAACCGACATAGGCATACTGGCCAGCAGGGAAAAAGACTGCACCCAGACAGCCTACCCTAATGGTTTGTGGAGAGGATACGTCGATAATCAGAACGTAGCTGCCTTTCATCAAATCGTTCATTACCATAGTATATACAAACTAATAATCAAATTCCTACGATTGGTATATACGAAGAACGCATCCACATCAATGTGCATGATAGTCCTCTGCGCCATTAGTTAATTACTCCTGCCCGGCTGTGGTACCTTATTCTAACACGCGGCAAAATATTGAGAAGACAGCAATAATACCCAATGATGATGACTGGTCAAGTGCGATAGCACCACCAATATTAGCTATGGTAACAATAGTATTTCTGATACTATTCCCAGTCCATCCACTAAGCAATTTTGACTGATGTTAGTACTAACGCCAGAAAGGTAACAGTCGCGGATTGATTCGACTTATCGATTGGGGGATTGACCTCGCGGAGTTAGAAATTGTACAGTCATTTTCGATCCAAAAGTCGGTGAATGAGGAACTGACGATCGGCAAAATCGATAGTTTATCGTCTTAAATAAAATATATGATTTACTAACACGATGTTATAATAAGGCAAACCTATAGAAGTAGAGTAATTAACTGCTGCAAATATATGAGGTAAATCTATGGCGGATAAAACTAAAAAAATACCCAGTCTTTCTAAATCACGTTTTATGGCAGGGATACAATGCGAAAAACGCTTGTACCTGGAATGCTATCATAGAGGTTTGGCAGACCCAGTCGATGCCAATCAACAGGCTGTGTTTGACAGCGGCACTGATGTTGGCGTTTTGGCCAGACAATTATGTCCTGGCGGTATCCTGATCGATGTCGATTTTATGCATTTCCCAAAAGCATTATCCTTAACTAAAGAAGCTCTGGCAAGCAAAATACAAGTTCCGCTCTTCGAAGCCGCTTTCGAATTCGATGACGTACGCACCAGAGTGGATATCCTCAAACCGTTAGCCGGAGATGCCTTCAGCCTTATAGAAGTAAAATCCTCTTCGTCTTTGAAAGAAGAATACGTCTTAGATGCCGCTATCCAGTATTACATTCTTATGGGAGCCGGTATAAACGTGACACAGGTTTGCCTGGCTCACTTGAATAA
>Ga0182021_10010924_pt1 | contig 10771 bp, 6 predicted proteins | sample 612E3MmetaG_FD_120493 | JGI IMG/M metagenome (GOLD analysis project Ga0182021, IMG submission 120493) | Permafrost microbial communities from Stordalen Mire, Sweden - 612E3M metaG (Illumina Assembly) | ecosystem: Environmental > Terrestrial > Soil > Wetlands > Permafrost | place: Sweden...
AGAACCAGGTAGGCCGGCGCCGCCAGCGCCCGAAGCAACAGCACCAGGACAAGCAGGATCCCCACGATCGTTATGGCCGCCACACGCAGGAAGTCGGCCGAGATCGTCGACTGGACATCGGTGAACTCGGCCGTGGGGCCGCCCACGTATGTCGTGGCGTCAGACCCGAAGCCGGCCGCCAGGCCGGCGCTCAGCGTCCGGAGCGAGCGGACCGTGTCGAAGGCCGTGGTGTCGTAGGGGTTGGCGACGGTGGTGACGTACAGCCGGGCGACGTCGCCGGAGCTGGATTCGTACGCGGCTACCAGGTCCGGCGGAGCGTACAGGTCGCCGCCGCCGAACGCGGCGGCGAGCTGGCTCAACTCCCCGGGGAGACGGGCGCGGGCGTCGGCCGAGGCCTGCCTGGCGGCCAGCTGTTCGGCCGTCGCCGGCATGCTCGCCGGCATGAAGTAGAAGGCGGTCGGCCGGGCCTCGAACCAGGCCTGCATCTGACGGAAGGCCCCGATCAGCGTCAGGAAGGCCCCGGCATCGCGAGTGGCGGCGATCTGCGGGATGGCGGCCTGCGCGGCCTTGTAGGCGTCGGTCGAGGTGAGCGCGGGCACCGCCGCCCCCAGCTCATCCAGATAGGCTTTCAGCTGGGCCAGCTGAGCGGCCACTTCGCTGCTCGAGGCGGACGAAGCGGCCGATCCGGTGGCGGCCGCCTGTAGCTGATCGGCGATCGTCCCGAGCTGGTTGGCGGCCAGCGCCTGCTTTCGCCCGTCCACGACCGCCGCCTGCAGAGTGGCCAGGTCCGCCTTCGCGCCGGTGAGGGCCGTGCCCGCAACCCTGGAATAGGCTTTGTCCAGCCCACCCACGTACGAAACCGTGGAGTTGACCGCCGCTAGAGAGCTGTCGCTCAACTGGACGTTGATGTCCGTGCTCGGCGGCTTCGCGAACCCCTCGATCATCGAGGCCAGCTGGACCGCGGGCTTGAGTACGTCGGAGATCTTGCCCTCGCCCTTCGGGTCGACGACGCTGCTGACCGACTGCACGTCCGGCAGCGCGGCGATTTGCGTCTCCAGCTGCCCGATGCGAGCCAGCGCCGCCGGGCTGGCCAGGTTGCCGCTCGGGACCTTGATCAGGACGTTGAGCGGCATCAGCTGGCCCTCGGCCAGGTGGAGGCTCAGCGTCTCGAAGCCGAGGCGCGATTCGGCTCCACTCGGCAGCTCCTCCAGAACGTTGAAGTTCTGCTTGAGCTGGGGCAGCGCCAGCAGCGGCGCAGCGAGGAGGACGAGCACCAGCGCCGCCAGGAGCCCCGGGCGGGTCGTGATCCGCCGGGCCAGGGCCGCCCAGAACCCCTTCTCGTCCGAGCCGGCGGTGCGGGTCTGTTCGTGGAGGGGCCAGAAGAGCCGCCGGCCGAAGATCGCCAGCAGCGACGGCGTCAGGGTCAGGCCGGCGAGCAGGGTAATGAAGATCGTCAGCGCCAGGGCAGGGCCCGTGGTCTGGATCATCCCGAAGCTGGCAGCGACCATCGAGCTCAGGCCGACGATGACCGTGGCCGCCGAGGCCGTTATCACGGCGCCTATGCGGCTCACGGTCACGCGAACCGCGTCGGCGTAGCTGTTCCTGCCCAGCTCCTCTCTGAATCGGGACACCAGGAAGATCGTGTAGTCGGTGCCGACGCCGAAGACCAGGACGACGATGAACGAATCGAGGACGGAGGAAAGCTTCCAGCCCCCCTGCGCGAGGAAGCCCAGCAGACCGCGCGAGACCATAAAGGCACAGCCTATGGTCATCAGGGGAACCAATGCGGCGAGCGGAGCGCGGTAGATCAGCAGCAGGACGGTCACGACCAAGAGGATGGTGACCAGCGTCGTCCGATCCGTGCCGTCCTGAATCGCCTTGAGATAGTCGCGGCCGATCCCGGCCTGGCCGCTCACCTGGGCCAGGAGGCCGGCGGGCAGGACGCCCGGCGCGGCGAGATGGGTCCGAATGGCGTCGATCGCCGTGTTGGTACGCGGTAGGAACGACGGCGAGTCGAGATCCACGCGGGCCAGCTCGACCACGCCGTCGGAGCTGCGGAACATCGAGGCCAGCGAGGTCGTGTGCTCGGCGGTGACGTAGCGCAGGATCCCGTCCGGGTGGCCGGTCCCCTCGAACCAGCCGCGCATGGCCTCGATGGCGGCCCGATCGGCGTCGGTCAGGCCGCCCTGGCGGGAGAAGACGATGAGCGCCACCGACGGAGCCGCGTCGTTGGGAAAGGCATCCTTGATGACGTTGCGAGCGGCCAACGACTCTGCGTTCTTGGGCAGGAAGCTGGTTTCGTCTGCCGAACCGACCTTCGCCAGCGACGGGCCGAGAATCCCGAAGGCGATTGCGGCAACCACCCAAACGGCGACGAGGACGAAGCGGAGGTTGAGCACGAGCCGCCCGAGTCGATCGAACATCTGCCTCACCTGCGGATGTCTGCCGTGGGCTCGACCGGGACGGGATCGAGACAGCGGGTCTGGGTCGACCAGATTGTATCGAGGGCGGCCTGACGGGGTCGGCTGCCCGACTGCTAGGGAACGTGCTCGGAGGCCGGGAGGGTCGCCGCCGCGGCACCTCCGGCGTCGACTGTGGCGCCGTCTCTGGCGCCGTCTCTGGCGCCGACTTTGGCGCCGTCTCGGGCGCCGTCTCCGGCGGCCGGCCCGGCCCTCTTCCGCAGCCTGGGAATTGCCACCAGGATGGCCGGCGTGGTGACCCAGATGACTGGCATCGCCACGGCCGTGGCTACGGGCACGACCCAGCGGCGGTCCGTGCGAGCGCCCCAGACGACCAGGACGGCAGCCGCCGCGACCCGAAGCCACAACGGCGGGAAGAGGAACGCATACCAATCGTTCGCCCCCGCGCCAGTGGCCTGCGACGTCGTGAGAAACTTCACCCAATCGAACCACGCGCTCGGGGCTATGGCGAACGAGACGGCCGAGATGGCCGCCGTCGCGCCAAGCGCCCAGGCCAGCGATCGCCATTCACGCCGGACGACGAACCAGAGCAGCGAGACACCGGGCGTGACCTTGGTCAGCAGGCCAACGGACCACAGGGCCGGGTACTCGAATCCCAGGACGCACACCGTCGCCAGCAGGATGTGGATGTTGCCGTGGTACAGCTCCAGGCTGACCGGCAGGAAGACCAGCCACACCAGGGCCATGCGCCGGGTCAGCCAGACGAGGTTGACGACGAGAAAGCTGCCCCAGAGGAAGAAGAAGAGCCCGAATGGGAGTAAGTGGGCCGGACTGGCGACCAGGGCAAACGCCGGCGTGTACGTGAAGGAGCCGATCGTTCCCAGCGGTGCTTCGTATGGATGGAAGGCGTCGACGTTCCAGTAGGCGAACGAGTCGAAGCCCGGGATGCTCTGAAAGTGAGGCGAGGCCGGCACGACGAGCATCAGCCAGGCGAACAGCACGTAGCCGAAGATGGACAGCCCGAGGATGGTGGGCTTGCGATAGATCGGCAGGCGGGCCGCGATGGTGGCCCGCAGCCTGGGTGCGGCGGCGCCGGTCATGCCGCGGCCCGGTCGGGCGCAATGGGCGTATCCGCGCCCGGCTCGCCGTCGGCTTGCCGCCGGAATCGCCAGAGCGCGACCAGCGACGCGAGCCGGCTGACGGCCAGAATGGGGCACGTGATCGAGGCTGCCGCGTAGGCCAGCCAGGCCCGTCGCGTGTACGTGGCGAAGAGGACCACGCCTGCCGCCAGGCCGAATCGCACGACGAAGTCGAGCCCGCCCCACGATGGGACCAGGGCGATGACACCGGCGCCGGACATGACCGAGCCGTTCTCCCAACCGAACGTGGCCATGTAGTCCGACCACGCCACCGGGGCGACCAGGAACGATGCCAGACAGGCGGCCGCGAAGACGGCGGTCCCGACCACCAGCGGCCGACGCGACTCCGGCTTCTGGAACCACAGGTACGGGACGAGCAGCACCGGGCCGAATTTCAGCGCGGCCGCCCACGGTAGCAGGTAGGCCCCCCGTCGATCACGCAGGGCGAAGATCAGCACGGCCCCGACCTGGAGCGTGACGTTGCCCAGGCTCAACTCGATCAGAACGGGTACGAAGGCGCAGGCCACGACTGCCGCCCTCCACGATCCGACCAGGTAGCGCAGACAGAAGATCCCCGATATCCGCCACAGCCAGGCCACGAGCAGCTCGGGAAGCGGCGCGGCCGGCACGAAGAGCTGGGCGAAGATCGGGGGGTACTTGTACGCGCCCAGGTCCGAGACGGTGGCTGGAGCGTACAGGGGCGTCCCGTTCAGGACGTGCTGGCCGGCCTGCCAGTAGGCCCGCGTGTCGTATGCCAGGCCGCCGTCACCGCGAACCAGCACCACCGTGAAGGCGAGCGCCAGCGCCCCGCCGAGGACGGTGCCCAGCACTGTCAACGTCCGGACGACAGACCTCTGTCGATCCGTGGCGGCGCGCCCTTCAGCGTGCATGTGCGCGGGGCGGGGAGAGGCGCGTCCCGGACGATCCTCCCGGGGCTTCCTCGGGCGATGCGACGGCTTGAGCCTGGCGGGCTCGCAGCCAGGGCCAGCGTGCCGAGGCGACCAGGAAGTACGCGACGAGCAGACATGCCAGCCACCAGGCATAGCCGTGGTAATTGCCCAGGAAGAGCGCGGCCACGACTATCGAGAGATCGCGCCGGATCGTGAGCAGCCCCGGCAACAGGAAGAGGAAGCCGTAACCGTGCAGACTCGGCGACGCGACGATCATGGCGATGCCGAGCCACGCCGCGGAGTTGCGCCCACGGACGAGCAACACGACAACGCCCGCGACGCCGGCGACGAGCAAGTCTGAGATTCCCAGTAGCCTCGCCAGCGGAATCCCGCCCGGATTCCATGACGGATCGTCGGCCCGCTGGAGCTGGGCAAACCAATCGCGGTACAAGTCAATCCCGGTGAACGGCAGCATCACAAGGAAGACCAGTCCTATCAGTGCAACCGCGACGACCGCCGCGCGGAATCGCCGCCGGGCGAGGTAGACGACCGGCATCAGCTGGGTCACCTTCAGGATGCCCACCGCTGCGGCAAGTATTCCGTTGACGGCGTCGCGCGCCGGCACGAGCGCCTTTTGAGCGGGGGCGACGACGCCGGGCACGTACAGGAGGGCAACGAAGGCGGCGAAGTGCATGATCTGCACGTTGCCGGTGATGAGACCTTCGGCGAAGGGCGGCCAGGCCAGCACGAACGGAACGGCCTGCCAGGGTATTCCGAGCCGGCGGCACGTCCAGGCCGCGACCAGGATGCTCAAACCGATCCATACGGCGCTGACCACGTCGTGGGGCAGCCCCGCAAAGAGGCTCACCAGGGGCAGGACGAAGGGCGGGTACAGGAACGGCAGGTCCGGGCCTTGCGCGACCTGCATCGCGGACGGCGGATACGGCTGGCCGCCGGCCGACCAGTGGGCCGCGGCGCGGAGCGGGATCTCGATATCGTTGCCCCACACGAAAGCCGTGAGCAGCTCCGGCAGGCCGATCACCGCGAGGGCGCCCACGATCGCGGCCAGCGCGAAGACGAGGCGCCTGTTGCCCTCAGTCGTCTGGTCGAGGAACGGCGCATACCGGCTCTGGTAGCAGCGCAGCCGGTCTCCGATCGCCTCCGCCCGTTCACGGGCGACGCCCGCGTCGGTAGATGCTGCGCCACCGCCCGCCGACGGCGATTGCGTCGACCGACCCCGACCTCTCACGCGGAACGCCTGGAGCGGCCGCGCAACCGGCGAAGCAGCCACCAACCGCCGATGGCGATCGGCACGACCCAGAACCAGCCGCCCGGATCGTCGGGGCCGGCCGCGATGCCGGTGGCCTTCACGCGCACCAGCGGCATCCCCTCGCATTTGCGCGCGATCTCCTCCGGCGGGTCGCGCCAGGGATTGCCCATGCCGACCATTCCGGCGATCGCGCCCATGCTGCGCATCAGCGGCGCCAGGACCCGGCGTCGTTCCTCCTCGTCGGTCACCTCTTCGGCCAGGCCGGAGAAGGATCGCCCGGGCAGGATGACTTCGACCCTGGGGTCGGCCAGGAGGTTCTGGAGCCAGTGGGTCCTGCGCCCGAAGCCGGCGATGCAGTACACGTGCTCGCCGACGATGGTGTACCCGAGCGGGGCGTCGCGCATCTCGCCGCTCATTCGGCCGCGGGTTCGCAGGATCATCAGGTAGCCGGTGAACGGGTTGGAGATGTAACGGCCCAGGCCGGCTTTGAGGGCCGGAACGCTGACGTACTTGTTCACGCCGTTGAAGCCATCGTGGAGGGCCGGCAGGAACTGCGCCATCCAGTCCGGGTATGCCAGTCCTTCGCCCCACGCCGCCGAACCGGCGGCTGAGGGGCCGGCAGCGTTCTCGCGAGCGGGAACGGCTGCGGCGGCTCGACTGTTGCCGGGCACCTTCTTCGAGGTCGTCATCTCCAGCCCCTTCCGTGTTCGCGGTGGACGCCGCACAAGGTTAAGCCAGGCGGGCGGCGCACACTACCCCTTCCGCGGCCGTTCCTCGGCTCGGCTACGATTTCGCCATGAAGCACGTCGACCGCTCCGCCCCCGATAGCCCGATCAGCCTCGAACGCCTGGACGAACTCCTCCGGGGGCTCACCGTCGACGAGAAGGCCGGGTTGACGGCCGGGATCGACGCCTGGCATGCGTGCGGCGCACCCTCGATCGGCCTCGAGCCGATGCTCACGCTGGACGGCCCGAACGGCGTCCGCGGCATGACCTTCCCCGTCGGCTCGACCGCCACCTGCACGCCGTGCGGCACGGCCCTCGGCGCGACCTGGGACATCGATCTAGTGCGCGAGGTCGCCGCCAGGATCGGCCTGGAAGCAAAGCGAGCCGGCGTCCACTACATGCTGGGGCCGGTGCTCAACCTGGTCCGCTCGCCGCTGGGCGGCCGCGACTTCGAGGCCTACTCCGAGGACCCCGTGCTGGCCGCCCTGCTCGGCGCCGCCTACGTCGAGGGAATGCAGTCGGCGGGAGTGGCCGCCACCCCGAAGCACTACGTCGCCAACGAGTCGGAGACGCACAGAACCACGGTCGACTGCCGGGTCGACGAGCGGACCCTGCGCGAGGTCTACCTCGTCCCGTTCCAGGCGGCCGTGAACGCCGGGGCGTGGTCGATGATGGCCGCCTACAACCGGGTGAACGGCGTTCATTGCTCGCACCACGGCCCGCTCGTGGGCGGGATCCTGAAAGGCGAGTGGGCCTGGGACGGCGTCCTGATGTCCGACTGGGAAGCCACCCACGACACCGTCGCCGGGGCCGTGGCCGGGCTCGACCTGGAGATGCCCGGGCCTCCGCGCTTCTTCGGCCCGGCGCTGGCCGAGGCGGTTCGACGGGGCGATGTGAGCGAAGCCGTTCTGGACGACCACGCCCGCCGCTTGTTGCTGCTTGCGGCGCGCGTCGGAGCGCTACCCGTCGGGGGCGGCGGAGTCGCGCGTCCCGCAGCCGGGTCGCGGCTGGATCCCTCACATCCCTGGCACCTGTCCGATGCGGAGGCATCCGCGTTGGTTCGGCGCGCCGCCGCCGAATCGTTCGTGCTGCTGGCCAACGACGGGACGCTGCCGCTCGCGCCGGCCGGTCTGCGCCGCGTGGCGGTGATCGGGCCAAACGCGGACCAGCCGTGCGCGCAAGGAGGCGGGGCCGCGCACATACCTGCCCCGCCCACCGTGACCCCGCTCGACGGCATCAGGGCCGCGCTGCCCGGAGTGGAGATCGTCCACGAGCGGGGCTGTCGGATCGATCGCTTCCTGCCGCCACTGACCGCGATGGCCGTACGCGACCTCCAGGGCCAGCCGGGGCTCACCATCGAGTACTGGCGAGGCCAGGAGCCGACCGGTCGGCCCCACGCCGGCTGGCACGTCAATTCGAGCGAGATGCATTTCTTCGCCGATCTGCCCCAGGGATTGGTTCAGGACGACTTCTCCGTCCGCCTGTCCGGCTGGGTGACGCCGGCCGAGAGCGGCCCGCACGAGATCGTCCTGCGCGGCTTCGGCGGTCGGCGTCTCAAGGTTGACGGTGTCGTGGCGGCCGACCTGTGGAACGCTCCGCCCGCCGCCGACATTCCGACGGCTCTGTTCGAAGGTCGTCAGGACGGCGCGAAATTCGAGCTCCAGGCCGGCAAGCCGGTCCTGATCGAGGCCGAGCTTCATTCGTCGATGATGGCCGCGTGCCTGCTGGCCATCGGATGCCGCTCGCCGCAGGAGAGCGACCGGATCGAGCAAGCCGCCGCCGCCGCCGCCTCTGCCGACGTGGCCATCGTCGTCGTCGGCAACGACGACGCCTGGGAATCCGAGGGCCGCGATCGCAAGACCGTGGCGCTACCGGGTCGCCAGGACGAACTCGTCGAGCGTGTCGCCGCCGCCAACCCCAGGACGATCGTCGTCGTCAACGCCGGCTGCCCGATGGATCTGCCGTGGACCGATCGCGTGGCCGCCGTCCTGTACGCGTGGCTGCCCGGCCAGGAGTTCGGCAACGCCCTCGCCGACGTCCTGCTCGGCAAGTGGGAGCCGGGCGGCCGTCTCCCGGTCACGATCGCCGCCCGCGAGTCGGACTACCCCGCTCTCAGCACCGAGCCGAACGAGCAGGAGCAACTGGTCTACGCCGAGGGCGTGAACATCGGCTATCGCCACTTCGACGCAGCGGGGATCGAGCCGCGGTTCTGCTTCGGGCATGGCCTGGGCTACACCCGGATCGAGTTCGAATCGCTGGAGGTTTCCGCCGACGGGCTGGCAACGGGCGGCTCGGCGCAGCTCAAGGTTCGACTGCGCAACGCCGGCACCCGCGCCGGCAAAGAAGTCGTCCAGGTTTACGTCTCCGACCTGGAGTCGTCTGTCCCTCGCCCGCCGCGCGAGCTCAAGGGCTTCACCGCGGTCCACCTCGCGCCGGGCGAGAGCACGGACGTCGTCATCGCCCTGGAGGATCGGGACCTTGCCTACTGGGACGAGGTGGCCGGCGGCTGGCGCGTCGAGCCCGGCCGCTTCGAGATCCTGGTCGGCGCCTCGTCGCGCGACATCCGCCTGCGGGCCTCGCTCGAGATGGAGTAGCGCCCGGCTTGTCCCAGCCGGGCCCGTCCCGGCCGCCGTTTAGTCCCGGCCGCCGTTTGCCGCCATCTGGTAACCTCGATGGCCCCGTCCGCTGTGAGGCGGGGCAATCGAACGCGAGTTGAACCATGGCCGAGAAACCGCGCACCCTCTTCGAGAAGATCTGGGACGACCACGTAGTGGCGTCCGAGCCCGGCGTGCCGGCAATCCTCGCGATCGATCTACACCTCGTCCATGAGGTCACAAGCCCGCAGGCATTCGCCGGCCTGCGCTCGCGCGGCCTGAAGGTTCGAAAGCCCGGCCAGACCGTCGCGACGGCCGACCACTCGATCCCCACTCTGGACCCGTCGCTGCCGATCGCCGACGAACTGGCCGCCAAGCAGCTCCGCCAGATCGAGGAGAACTGCCGCGAGTTCGGGATCCCGTTCCACGGCCAGGGCTCGCCGACGCGCGGCATCGTCCACGTCATCGGACCGGAGCTCGGGCTGACGCAGCCGGGCATGACCATCGTCTGCGGCGACTCCCACACGGCCACGCACGGCGCCTTCGGGGCGCTGGCTTTCGGCATCGGGACCAGCGAGATCGAGATGGTCCTGGCCACGCAGACGCTCCTGCAGCGCAAGCCCAAGACCTTCCAGGTGCGAGTCGACGGCCGGCTCGGGCCGGGCGTAGGCGCCAAGGACATCATCCTCGCCCTGATCGCCCGCATCGGGATCGGCGGCGGCACCGGCCACGTCTTCGAGTACACCGGCGACGCCATCCGCGCCCTCTCGATGGAAGAGCGGATGACCGTCTGCAACATGTCGATCGAAGGCGGCGCCAGGGCCGGGCTCATCGCCCCCGACGAGACCACGTTCGCGTACCTGCGCGGCCTCAAGTTCGCTCCGGCGGGCGCGGCCTGGGACACGGCCGTCGCCCGCTGGCGAAAGCTGGCCGGCGACGAAGGCGCGACCTACGACCGAACGATCGTCATCGACGGCGACAGGCTCGAGCCGATGGTCACCTACGGCACGAACCCCGGCATGGGCGTGCCGGTCAGCGGACGCATCCCCGGACCGGCGGATGTCGAGCCGGGCGCCCGCGCCGACCTCGAGCGCGCGCTCGCCTACATGGGCCTGGAGCCGGGCCGGTCGATCGCCGGCCAGAAGCTCGACGTCGTCTTCATCGGATCGTGCACCAACGGCCGGATCGAGGACTTGCGGGTAGCGGCCTCGGTCCTGCGCGGCCGACACGTGGCGGCCGGCCTGCGCGTGCTCGTCGTCCCGGGCTCGCAGCAGGTCAAAGCACAGGCCGAGAGCGAAGGCCTGGCGAAGGTCTTCCGCTCGGCCGGCGCCGAGTGGCGCGAGTCGGGCTGCTCGATGTGCATCGCCATGAACGGCGACCAGCTCGAGCCCGGTCAGTACGGCATCAGCACCTCGAACCGCAACTTCCAGGGTCGCCAGGGCAAGGGCGGGCGTTCGTTCCTCGCCTCACCGCTCACCGCCGCCGCCAGCGCCGTGACCGGCGTCGTCACCGACCCGCGGACGCTGGCCGCCGCCGGCCCCGCCCCTCAGTCTTCGGCCGCGGAGGCCCACTGACATGCCCGAACCGTTCGTCAAAACCACCAGCCGCGTGATCTCCATCCCGCGCGCCAACATCGACACAGACCAGATCTGCCCTGCCCGGTTCCTCAAGATCACCGACAAGGAAGGCCTGGCCGACGCGCTCTTCTTCGACTGGCGCTTCACGCCGGACGG
>Ga0182021_10010925_pt1 | contig 10771 bp, 7 predicted proteins | sample 612E3MmetaG_FD_120493 | JGI IMG/M metagenome (GOLD analysis project Ga0182021, IMG submission 120493) | Permafrost microbial communities from Stordalen Mire, Sweden - 612E3M metaG (Illumina Assembly) | ecosystem: Environmental > Terrestrial > Soil > Wetlands > Permafrost | place: Sweden...
ATAGAGGAAAATGTCAAATTTGAGATATCTGGTACTAACCCTGAAAAAAGAGGAGGAAGGATATGATTATTCTGAGATATCGGAAAAAGGGAACCACAGAAGAAGAGTGCTACCCGATGGAAGTCTCGGCGGTTCCCAGTGCGAATGAATGGGAGATTATCGACTGGGTACTGTCGGAAACGTTCGAGCCGGAAAAGTTCAGAGGATTTTCTCTCCTGGAAGCCGAGGAGATCGTCGAGATCGGTCCGCGGTTAAATTTTGCCACAGCGTGGAACACAAACATGCTTTCAATCCTGCGTTCCTGCGGGATAACAAAAGTGACGCGCATCGAAAGGTCGCGACGCCGTGTTCTGCCAGGGCCGATGGAGGGAAAAGCGTTGCTGGATTACATTACGGAGAATTGCGGCTATGACAAGATGACGGAGACGGTGTATGTCTCACCGCTGGTGACCTTCGAAACCGGCAAAGTGCCGGAGCCGGCATATTATGTGCAGCTGCTCGAAGGCGGCATCGGAGTGCTGAGAAAATTGAACAAGGAGATGGGACTCGGAATGGACGACTGGGATATCGAATATTATTTCGACCTGTTCGTCAAAAAAATGCAAAGAAATCCGACGAACGTCGAATGCTTTGATCTGGGCCAGTCAAACAGTGAGCATTCACGCCACTGGTTCTTCACTGGTCGGCTGAAAATCGATGGCGAAAAACAGCCAAGAACTCTCATGCAGATCGTGAGAGAGCCGTATGAGCGGAACCCGAACAACAGCATCATTGCTTTCCGTGATAATTCCAGCGCGATCAAAGGTTATCCGCTTATCACATTGATACCGGAAAAACCCGGGTCTCCGTGCGCCCTGCGGGCACAAAAAGTTTTCAACCACATCATTTTTACCGCTGAGACGCACAATTTTCCCTCCGGCGTCGCTCCGTTTCCCGGAGCTGAAACCGGTACGGGCGGCAGAATCAGAGACACGCATGCGACCGGAAGAGGCAGCCATGTGGTTGCCGGAACAGCAGCTTATTGCGTCGGAAATCTCAGGATTCCCGGCTACGAATTACCGTGGGAGAATAAGAATTATGTATATCCTTCGAATCTCGCTTCGCCGCTTAAGATCGAAATCGATGCGTCCAATGGCGCATCCGATTACGGCAATAAGTTTGGTGAACCGTTGATCCAGGGTTTTTCACGGTCCTTCGGACTGACGCTGCCTGATGGCGACCGGCGCGAATGGATAAAACCCATTATGTTCACGGGCGGTGTGGGACGGATCGACGCGAGGCATGTGGAAAAAAGAGAAGCTGAGGTTGGCATGGTAGTCGTCAAGGCCGGCGGTCCGGCGTATCGGATCGGGATGGGCGGCGGCGCGGCCTCAAGCATGATGCAAGGTGAGAACATCGAAGAACTCGATTTCAATGCAGTCCAACGCGGCGACGCGGAAATGGAACAGAAACTGAACCGCGTTATCCGGGCTTGCGTCGAGATGGGGGATGACAACCCGATCGAAAGCATCCACGACCAAGGAGCCGGCGGCAATTGCAATGTCGTAAAAGAAATTTGCAGTCCGGCGGGCGCGGAGATAGACATCAGGAAGGTCATTATTGGCGACAATACTCTTTCGGTGCTCGAGATCTGGGGAGCGGAATACCAGGAACTGGACGCTTTCCTGATCTATAAAGACAAATGGCCGCTGTTCAAAGAGCTCTGCGAGAGAGAAAAGGTGCCAGTGGCCGACATCGGTCATATTACCGGTACCGGAAAATTGGTCCTCATCGATTCAGCTGCTAAGGGAAGTGAGATTGCGGTCCTGGAAGATCTGGAGCTGACTCAAGTGCTCGGCAATATGGGCCAAAAAGTTTATGACGTAGAACGGTTCGTGCCGACACTTGCACCGTTAGTATTGCCGGAAGGCCTGACGGTTAGGGAGGCGCTCGGGCTCGTGCTTAAGTTGCTCTCAGTCGGTTCCAAAAGATTCTTGGTCAACAAGGTGGACCGGTCAGTAACCGGTTTGGTGGCGCGCCAACAAAATTGCGGGCCGCTGCAACTGGCAGTCGCAGATTTTGCCATTACGGCTCTGAGTCTTTTGCCGGATGAAAGAGGCAAATTTCCCGGTGTGGCTATAAGCATCGGCGAACAACCAATTTTGGGACTGCTTGATCCAAAAGCGATGGCACGCAGGGCGGTTGGGGAAGCAATTACAAATATCATGTTTGCCGGCATAACCGCGCTTGAGAATATCAGTTGTTCGGCAAACTGGATGTGGGCGCCGAAGCTTCCGGGAGAAGCGGCTAAATTATATGATGCGGCCGGTGCGATGGGCGAAATTCAGATTAGATTGGGAGTGAAGACCGATGGCGGGAAAGACTCACTTTCGATGGCTGCAAGAGTGACACATCCGGACGGTGCCACGGAAACAGTGAAAGCTCCGGGCCAGTTGGCGATCTCGTTTTATTGTTCGATGGATGACGTTGAGTTGCATGTTACGCCGGACATCAAGCGTCCCGGTGAAAGCAGACTGATATATGTCGATCTGGCAAGAGGTGAACGGCGGCTCGGTGGTTCGGCTTTGGCGCAGTGTGTCGGTCAGATCGGGGACAAATGTCCTGATGTGGATTCGGCAGAAGATTTAAAATATCTCTTTCTGTCAATCCAAAAGATGATCGGCGAAGGCATCATTTTGTCCGGCCATGATGTGAGTGACGGCGGCGTCATTACGACGCTGCTTGAGATGGCTTTTTCCGGCAATTGCGGGTTGGACATAAAAGTTCTTCCCAGAGACGGGGATGTCATTGCTGATCTATTTGCTGAGGAGCTCGGGATTGTTTTCGAGATTTTGCCGGAAAACGAAGCCAGGATGCATAATATCATGGCATACAATGATCTGAATGAATACTGGCATGTGGTCGCTGATACTAAACCAGAAAAGAATATCTCAGTCGTCGACATCGAAAGCGGCCAGGTCTATCTTGACGAGGACATGCTTGTTCTCAGGGATATCTGGGAGGAAACCAGCCATCGTTTACAAATCGTGCAAGGCAATATTTGTGCCAAGGCGGAAAAGGAAAACATCTACGACCGGCCGGGGCCGCAATATCGCCTGACATACGCGCCGGAACCGACGCCGGAAAATTGGATGCAGGCCAAGAATAAGCCTGAGGTGGCGATCCTCCGCGAGGAAGGTTCCAACAGTGATCGGGAAATGGCAGCCGCATTTTATGATGCCGGTTTCGATCCGTACGACATCACTATGTCAGACTTGACCAGCGGCAGGATCACTTCGCTGGACAGATTCAAGGGGTTGGCCTTGGTCGGAGGCTTCAGCTATGCCGATGTCGCGGATAGCGCCAAGGGTTGGGCGGCAGGCATACGCTTCCATACGAAGATAAAGGAGATAGTCGACGATTTTTATTGCCGGCCGGACACTTTTTCTTTGGGCGTGTGTAATGGTTGCCAATTGATGCCTCTGCTCGGTTGGGTTCCTTTCAAGGGCCTGCCTGACGCAGAGCAGCCGCGATTCATCGCGAATAAATCAAAGAAGTTCGAATCGCGGTTCGCGACAGTAAAAATACAAAAGAGCCGTGCGATCATGCTCAAAGGCATGGAAGGGTCGGTTCTCGGCGTCTGGGTGTCTCACGGCGAGGGTCAGGCGTCTTTCCCTAGTGAATTTTATCTGGGGGAAACGCTGCAAGAGGATCTCGCGCCGGTCCGTTATGTGGATGACCACAATTTCATCACGACGCGATACCCCTTCAATCCGAACGGGTCGCGCGAGGGCATTGCCGCGTTTTGTGACACGACAGGCCGGCACTTCGTTATCATGCCGCATCCCGAAAGGACCCTCAGAAAATGGAACTGGGGATGGATGCCGGACGAGTTTAAAAAGCTCCCGGTCTCGCCCTGGCTGAAGCTGTTCCAGAACGCCCGCGAGTGGTGCGGGTAGAAAATCTAAAGCTATATAAATAGCGCAACAAATCCCCATACTGTCGGAGGCAGTATGGGGATTTTATTTTGCTACGTAGCATGCTACGTAACAAAATAAAGTTACAGTTTGCCTTTTTCCGCCTGTTTTGCTACATTAAAAAACCATCAGGGAGAGGTGGGCAGTATTTTAAAAACCTATTTGTACAAAAGATAAAGTCAGGCAAGGCCTGGGAGGAGGTGGCCGTGAAAATTCTGGTGGTTGACGATGAACGAAAAGTTCTGCGTATTTATCAGGGAATTCTTGAGGATTCCGGTTACGAGGTTGTTACAGCTAAATTCGGCAAAGAAGCTGTCGAGCTTTTTTTGAAGGAAAACTTTGACCTGGTTACGCTCGATATCATGCTGTCGGATATTAGCGGATTGGTTGTCCTGAAGGAGATGAAGGAGAAAAAACCTCACATACCCGTCATAATTCTTTCAGCCTACGATTATCGGGACGACTTTTCGGACTGGGTTTCGGACGCATACGTGATGAAGCGCGATGATGGCAAGGTTTTGCTGGATGTGATAGAAAAACTGTTAGAAAAGGGGGAGTGAAGATGGAAAAAGAAAAAGGCATGACGTACAAAAAGGCAGGCGTAAATATCAAAGAGGCTGATCGTTTTACCGCCATGATTAGAGAAAAGATCAGCAAGGCATGGCCGGACGCAGGAAAAGAAATCGGCGGCTTTGCCGGGGGAGGACCCATTCCGCCTTGGATAAATTGGGTGGATGGCTCAGTTGACGGCGTTGGTACGAAATTAAAGATTGCCGCGCTCATGCGCCAGCTCTCCACTATCGGTCAAGACGCCGTGGCTATGTCGGCCGTAGACGGGTTCATCAATAACAGTGATCCGGAATACCTGTTTGACTACCTGGCCGTTGAAAAACTTGATGCTGACTACCACATTCAGATTATCGACGGACTGATTGCGGCCTGTAAGCTGGCTGGGTGCAAGCTCGTCGGTGGGGAAACAGCGGAAATGCCGGGCTTCTTCAAATATCCATGGCTTTTTGATCTCACTACCATGGTTATTTCATTCAAGGATACTACGAATCCATATGTGGCCATAGAAGAAGGATTTGATATTTATGGATGGGAATCTCATGGCGCGGCGTCTAATGGATATTCCTTGTTCAGGAAAGTATTTAACCTAGATGATTATCCATCCAAAGCGAGAAAAAGACTGGAAAAGCGACTCCCTGAACTCGGGAATAAAACGCTCGGAGAATGTCTCCTTGAGCCAACCCCTATCTGGATCAGTGCGATCAAACATGCTAAGCAAAAAGGAGTACGCTTCGGCGGCCATGCCCACATGACTGGAGGAGGCATTGAGAATATACCTAGAGCGCTTACCGGAAATCTCAAGGCCGTAATCAACCGTTCCAATTGGGCCAGGCCGGCTATTTTTGCCCTTACGCAAAAAAGAGGAAATATCTCAACCGATGAGATGGAGCATGTTTCCAATAATGGCATCATGGTTGTCTCATTCGTCGATCCCTCGGGCCCAGCCATTGATGGGCGCGCGATACGGATCGGGACAGTTGAAAAACGTAAAGCAGGAGAAAAAGCTGTGAAAATGACAGGGAGATATAACGAAGAGTAAGTATTATCTTAACTTACGGGCTGACATTAGTTGTCAGCCCGCTCTTTTTTTATGCTATAATTACCTCATGAAGGTCAACCTCGAAATCAACAACACCACCCAAAGCATGGTCTCGGATGATTTTTTGACTTCGGTCGCCGAGGAAACTTTCCGCGTTCTGAACTACGATTTTTTCGACGGCAAGGAGCTGATCATCAGCTTGGCGCTGGTGCCGGACGAAGAGATAAAAAAATTGAACAAGGAATACCGCAAAAATGATACAGTCACGGACATCCTGTCTTTTCCGGAATACCGGAAAATTTCAGAGATCAAGATGGCGATCTCGGAGTCGCGCGGCAATGAGATGTTTCTGGGCGAGCTGATCTTGTGTTATGATGATATCAGCGAATACGCGCAAAAAGAAAAAATCGCGCTCAATAAGGAGCTGGCCAATGTCATCGCGCATGGCATCTTGCATCTCCTGGGTTTTGTCCACGGTGAGTCGATGTTCGCGATCCAGAACCAGGTCAAAGATAAATTCTAAATTTCTTTTATGCACAGGCTTAAAGAATTCAGGCAAAGCATGGGATATGCCTTGCGCGGACTGGTGTACGCGCTCAAGAACGAAAAAAATTTCCAGAACGAGGTTGCTTTTTCCCTGTTGGTCGTCGTGGCCATGATCGTTTTTCATGTGACGCGCTCCGAAATGATTGTCCTGTTTCTGGTCATCATGCTGGTGCTGATCATGGAGCTTTTGAATACGATCATGGAGCGCATCGTCGATATTCTGAAGCCGCGGGTACATCCGTACGCCAAATTGATCAAGGATCTGATGGCTGGTACGGTCCTATTGTCCTCGATTCTGGCGGTCATCATCGGGCTCATTATTTTTGTCCCCTACTTGGCGCCCCACATCGAGAAAATACTGAAATAATTTTTTAGCAGACAAACGGGGGAAGCGGCGAAAAAGGCTTGTACATTGCGCCAAGTTATGTTTCAGTGTATTATTTAATAGAGTTAATCCGCATTCTTAAGTTTTATTGCCATGTCGAAAGGCGAAATTGTTGTTGGAATTGATATCGGCTCATCACAGGTGAGAACGGTTATTGCACAGGCTTTTCCCGAAGAAGAACTGCCGCGGGTCATCGGCGTAGGCATCGCGGTCTCGTCCGGCCTCCGGAAAGGCGTGATTGTCGATCTGGAAGAAGCGGTCAGATCCGTCAATGAATCTGTGGAAAGCGCCGAGCGCAGTTCCGGTATCGCCGTCAATAGCGCTGTCATCAGTCTGGGCGGCAACCATATCAACTCGCAGAGCTCCAAAGGCGTGATTGCCGTGGGGCGGGCCGACGGAGAAGTGACGGAAGACGATATCGCGCGCGTCATCAACGCGGCGCAAGCTATTTCGGTGCCGGCCAACAAAGAGATCGTGCACATCATTCCGAAAAATTATTCTTTGGATGACCAGAAAAATATCAAAGACCCGCTGGGCATGAACGGCGTCCGCTTGGAAGTGGACGCGACTATCATCGAAGGTTCAACGCCGGTCATCAAAAATCTGACCAAATGCATCGAGCAGGCCGGCATCCGGATCGATGATTTCGTGCTGGCGCCTTTGGCAGCCGCCAAGGCCTGCCTGTCCAAACGGCAGCGCGAACTGGGCGTTGTCCTGGTGGATATCGGCGGCGGTACGACCTCGGTCGTCGTGTATGAGGAAAATGACCTGTTGCACACGGCCATCCTGCCGATCGGCGGCAGCCATATCACCAATGACATCGCCATCGGGTTACGCACCTCGATCGACGTCGCGGAACGGGTAAAGATCGAATTCGGCAATGCGATGCCGCGCGAGATCGGGAAAAAAGAAGACATCAATCTGGCTGAGATCGATTCGCAGGAAGAGGGTATCGTTTCCCGGTATCACGTGGCCGAAATCATCGAAGCGCGGCTGGAAGAAATTTTCCAAATGGTCAATAAGGAATTGAAGACGATCGGGCGCGACAAACTTTTGCCGGCCGGCATCATCTTGACCGGTGGTACGGCCAAACTACCGGGCGCCGTCGACTTGGCGAAAAATATCCTCGGTCTACCGGCGCAGACTGGGTTCCCTTCGCCGCTCGGCGGCTTGGTGGACAAAGTCGACGAACCGTCATTCGTGACCGCAGTCGGATTGGTTCTGTGGGGTCTGGAGGGCGTCTCTTCTGGGCGGAGCGGCAATGGTTTTTTCAGCAACAAGATCGTCGGCAATATCGGCAGCAGCATGGGCGGCACGGTGGATAGCATGAAAAAATGGCTTGGCAAGTTTTTGCCTTAAAACAAGGTTAAAATCCTTATTTTTTGCTGTTACTTCCGGCAGTGAATACCTTATTTGACAGTTACGGCGGCCGTGTGATAGATTTAAGTACTGGAAAAGGCTTAGAGCCTGTCTGAAAAGTCCGTTTTCTGCTGCAACTTCCAAATTTCGGCTGCAAAAAGTTCATCGCTCGTCGCCATATCTCAGGATATGCCTCCTCGCGCTTCACTTTTCTCGCTCTAAATTTGAAAGTTTCGCGACGAAAGAGACTTTTCAGACAGACTCTGAGAAAAGGGCAATCCTAGGTGCGAAGGATCTGGTTCAGCAAAAAACAAAACAAAAAACCTAAAACAAAAAATTTGAAAACTCGGCGTAATTTTGAGTTTTGAATTTTTAACTTTAGGTTTATTTTTTTATACGGATTGTGGCATCCCAGTACCGATTCCGACTGAGATTTGCCTGATACGATAATTTTTTCCGCGGGATCGCCTCCGGCTTAATCATAATTTAATTTTAAGACTTAATACAGAATCGGTACGGGACGCACATTTTTGTGGCTTCTCGCTATCGCTCAAGACAAAAATGGCGGAGATAAAACCACCAGTCGAAACTTTCGCAAGGATCAAGGTTGTCGGTGTCGGCGGATCCGGCTGTAACGCGTTGGAACGGATGATCGAGGCTAAATTGAAAGGCGTGGAGTTTGTGGCGATCAATACGGACGCGCAGGCCCTGCATCACAACAAAGCCTCCGAGAAGGTGCATATCGGCAAGAACCTGACCAAAGGTCTGGGGGCCGGCATGAATCCGGATGTCGGACGGCAGGCGGCGGAAGAGAACCGCGACGAGATCCAGGAAGTTTTGAAAGGCGCGGATATGGTTTTCGTGACTTGCGGGCTGGGCGGCGGAACGGGTTCCGGCGCGGCGCCGATCGTCGCTGAGACGGCCAAGGAGCTGGGCGCGCTGACGGTCGCAGTCGTGACCAAGCCGTTCGCTTTTGAAGGCGCGCAGCGGCGGGCGATCGCCGAGGAGGCTTTGGAAAATATGCGCGAACGCGTCGATACTCTGATCACCATCCCGAACGACAAACTGCTGCAGATCATCGACAAAAAGACGACTTTGATCAATTCTTTCAAGATCGTGGATGACGTTTTGCGCCAAGGCGTGCAGGGCATCTCTGACCTCATCACCAAGCCGGGCATCGTCAATGTCGACTTTGCCGATGTGCGGGCGATCATGTCTAACAGCGGCTCCGCTCTTATGGGTATCGGAATCGGCGGCGGCGAGAACCGGGCGGCTGACGCGGCCAAAGCGGCCATCAACAGCCCGTTGCTCGAGCTGTCCATCGACGGCGCCAAAGGTGTGCTCTTCAATGTCAGCGGTTCGTCCGACCTGACGATGCTGGAAATCAATGAGGCGGCCAATATCATCACTGAATCGATCGACCCGAACGCGAAAGTCATCTTCGGCGCGGTGGTGGATGATTCGATCAAGAAAGGCGAACTGCAAATTACGGTCGTTGCGACAGGTTTTGACGCGGACAACATCAAGGAATCTCCGTTGGAAAAGATGTCGCGCATGACGATCGCCGCCAAGCGGCGGGAAGAGGAAGAGGAAGAAAACAAGGATGTCGCCAAGATCACTTTTCCGGCCAAGAATGAACCGAAAATGATCATCGAGGAAAAAGTCGCGCCGAAACCTTTGCGCAATTTTTCCACCACGGAAAAGACTCTGGAAGAAGAGGACGACGAGCTGGAAATCCCGGCCTTCATCCGGCGGAAGATGGGGAAATAGACCAAAAGCAACTTTAAGATAAAAAAGCCCCGAGCAATCGAGGCTTTTTGTTTGGGGAAAGTTATGCACAATCTCCGGCAAAGTCATAAATATGTGGTATAATAAATATAAGCGATCGAGGGATCCGAAAATAATCAAGGGTTGTGATGAAATAAAAATGAAGAGCTCTCCAAAAAACAAAATACTGCTTATTTTATCTTTGGTTATTCTTGGATTTTCCGTAGCTGCATATAAAACTCAAGCCAGCTATCAATGCGCCGCAAACAGCCAGATTTATCCCGACCAAGCTTCCTGTAGCGCGGCCTGCCCGCCGACAACGGCTGCATGCACAGCAAATTCCATCAGTGTTACCAATGGTCCGGCCTCCTGTTCCCCGCCGTACCCTTCCTTCCTTGATTTGTACGCGGAGAGGAATAGTATTTGCATGAAAGATTATCTATGGCAAGGAGCACAGAGCAGTGTGATTATTTCGGGCTGTGCGGTAAGTGGGGGTGGATACTATGAAGATAAGGGTAGCGGATGGCACATGACATCATTCAATGGTATCGGAAACGCCATTCGATTAGCTGCATTTAGCACTGGGGCCGGAGCTGTTGATATAAATCTTGGTGGGTGTATAGCAAGCGATGGTAGTCGCGGGTTAGACTCCATCGGTCGTGTCCAGCATCCGGGCAATGTTGGGCCGACTATACATGGACTTCAGCTGACTGGATCCGGCAACACAATAACTATCAGTAATGAGCTCGGTCAAAGTAATACAATCATTCTTTCCCCGCTTTCCCCAAGTTACACCTGTCCACTTGCTGGCGGTTCGCCTTGTGATGCTAGTCATCAATGCGCCATTACGCCCTGCGTCCAGCTATATGAATGTGCCAGCGGTTGCAGCACTACCTATAAATATACGAGTTTTGGCAATTATGAATCATCCACGCCGGATTGCATGAATCCAGTCGGAACGATCAGTTACGCGCAGGACTGCTCATGCACCTATGGAGCGACTACATACGACCCGGCCTATAACGCCGCCTGCACCACTTGCACATCGTTCCCTGGGGCTTGTGGAAGCGCGAGCGGCGGATCTTTTTCAAGCGCTCCAGTCTCTGAACTGTGCTTGTCAGGCTCAGTCCAAAATTTTACCGGTTCCGG
>Ga0182021_10010927_pt1 | contig 10768 bp, 7 predicted proteins | sample 612E3MmetaG_FD_120493 | JGI IMG/M metagenome (GOLD analysis project Ga0182021, IMG submission 120493) | Permafrost microbial communities from Stordalen Mire, Sweden - 612E3M metaG (Illumina Assembly) | ecosystem: Environmental > Terrestrial > Soil > Wetlands > Permafrost | place: Sweden...
AAGGAGATCTTCTATCAGGTCTTTCCTGAGACGGTCCACTCAAAACCGAATCAGAGCCCTACCCTCAAGTGGATATACGCCCACACAAAGGACGGGCGTGACGTGGTCACGCCGCGAGATGTCATCGACCTCCTAACGAAAGCGAAGCAGAGGCAGCAAGATGACTTCCAAAACAACCCGGCCGGGACCAGCGACTGGATCATTGGGTCGGCTGCAATTCTCTATGGACACACAGAGCTGTCGAAGCGCAAGAAAGACACTTACCTAAAGGCCGAATTCCCACATTTTTGGCCATATATAGAAAAGTTCGTAAAGGGCAAAACCGAGTATAGCGAGCTGGCGATCAGTAGACTGCTCGGACGGAAGTCAGAGTCACTGATCAAGGACTTGCTTGGGATCGGCCTCCTGAGCGAGACGAAGGCCAAGGGCAAGCGTTGGTTTAAGATTCCCTTTCTGTACAGAGAGGGGCTGGAGCTGACACAGGGGAAGGCGGAGTGATGGGCTGGCAACCGACCATGGTGGCGATTACCCCCGACAGGTCCCCATCCCGTCAACTGGACGAAACGCCCAGCCGGTGGAAGTGAGTCCTCCCTCGCGACCCGGACATCCGCTTCAAACCGAGTTGCCTCAACGCCTTCCCCGATCCCGGCAGGAAAGCCCCAGGGCCGCGATGCGCCTCTCGTCCCGCTATCCCCCCTCCCGCCCCGCTACAATCGAACCATGCGCCTCCTTCTCTTCAGAGGGAAAGGGGGGGGGGGCAAAACCAGTCTCGCCGCGGCCACTGGGCTGCAGCTTTCGCGGCTGGGCTACCGCACGCTGGTGATGAGCGTCGATCCGGCGCACAGCCTTGCCGACGCGTTCGACCTCGAAGCCGGCCTGTTCCACGGCAAGGCCGGCGACCCCTACCCCATCGACGAGCGCCTCGCTATCCACGAAGTCAATATCCAGAAAGAAATCAAACGGAACTGGCGCGAGATCTCCTCCTATGTTACTTCCGTGCTGCGCACCACCGGGATCGGCGACGTCGAGGCCGAGGAGCTTGCCATCCTCCCCGGCATGGAAGAGTTGACCGCCATGATGTACGTCAACCAGTTCCGCCGCGAAGGGACTTACGACGTCATCGTGCTGGACTGCGCACCCACGGCGGAATCCCTGCGATTCGTCAGCATGCCGACCACCCTCGAATGGTACATGAAACATATCTTTCCCTTCCAGCGCGGCATTCTGAAGGCGGTGCGGCCACTAGCGAATCGTATGTCGCCGGTAGAGTTACCCCCCGATAACTACTTCGTCAACATCCAGAGCTTGTTCGGGAAACTGGAAGGCATCGCCGAGTTACTGGAAGATCCGCGGACCACCAGTGTGCGCCTCGTGACCAATCCGGAACGCATGGTTCTGCGCGAAACCCAGCGGGCCTTCGTGTACTTCTCGCTGCACGGGTTGACCGTGGATTGCGTGATCGCCAACCGTGTGTTGCCGCCCACGGTGACCGACGCGTATTTCGAGGAGTGGCGCAAATCGCAGGCCGCCATTCTGGACGAGATCGACACCTACTTCGCCCCCGTGGCGGTTAAGCGCGTGCCGCTGTTCACCCACGAGGTGCTGGGCGCCGAACGCCTCGCGGAACTGTCACGGGCGCTGTACGCGGAGGCGGAAGACCCGGCGGCGGTGGTGCGGACCGAGGCGCCCTACACTTTCGCCAAACGGGACGGCCGCTACGAAGTGCGCCTCAGCCTGCCGTTTGCCGCCAAGGGCGAAGTGAGCCTGTTCAAGAAGGGCGACGAACTGGTGGTCGAGATTGGCACGTTGCGGCGGCACATCGGCCTGCCCACCTCGATGGCGGGGCTTTCCCCCGGCCGCGCGAAGTTGGAGAATAAGGTTCTGACCGTGGAAATGAAGGAGAACTGAAATGGAAGAAAAGACCGCCTCCGCGCAAGCCTCGGCTCCGGCGCACGAACATGGATGCTTCCTGTGCAGCATGGCGCTGCCGCTGCTTGAAAGCTGCTTCCCGGAAGCCACGCGCGACCATTTCCGGGCCTCGCGGGTGGAGTTTTTGAAGGGGCTGCGAAGCCTGCTCGACGCCCGCATCGCCCATCTCAGCAAGGAAGAGGAACCCAAGGGCACGCGAGTCACGGTGGAGTAGGGGAGTAGGGGCAGCGACGGCGGCGGCGCCGGTGTCGTACAATGCGGGGTTCGGCCCACATATGCTGCTGCAATCGTCTCTCTACGCGCTCGCGGTGGATCCGCCAGGGGCGGCGTCCAATACCACGCTGATCGTGTTGGCGGTGCTTCTGGTGGCGCTCAGCGCCGTCGGGCTCTGGCTCCTGATGAGCGGCGATGACGGGCCGGATGGCTTGCTCCGCCGGGGCGCCCGCCTGGCGATCGCGGGCCGCTACGCCGAGGCGGAACAGTGCTATCGCAAGGCCCTGGCTGACGATGCGAAGCTCACGCCTCCGCAGCGAAGCCGGCTGCTGGTCTCGCTGGGCGGCGCGCTAGTGGATATGGACCGCCCGGAAGAGTCGCGCCAGTATCTGGAGGCGGCCCTGGTAATGGACGACCCGCAGGGCGAGTGCCGTGCCAGCCTGGCGGACCTGCTCCTGCTGCGGGGCGGCGATCCGCGGAGACCTCTCAACCTGGCGGAAGAAGTCATCGAGGCAAGCAAGGAGGAGCTTGGAGACCTGCCCTCCGGCGAAGGCATCGGCGATCGCCTCGCCAGCATTATCCGAGCGGGGCACTGGGCGCGGAGGGGCTGGGCGCTGGCCCTGCTGGAGCGCCGGGCGGAAAGCCAGGAGTCCATCGACTATGCCTTGAAGCTGGTGGCCCCCGTACTGGCGGGGCTGTCCCATCAAGGCAGTTTCAAAGTGCCCCTCACAACCCCCGCATCGCTTTGTCTGGCCGGCGTGCATTGGCGCGCCGGCGAGGCGCTCCTCGCCATGGGACAAACCGATACGGCGCGGGAGCACTTCGGGATCGCCAGCGACCTCGACCCCCAGGGCAAGTGCGGCGCCGGTTGCCGCCAGCACCTCGAACGCCTCGGGACGGCCGCCGGGTAGCGTTTCGGATGCCGCCCTTGGCCGTGGCGACACTCAGCGAAAACGCGGGGACTGACGGCTCCGTCCCAAGGCTCCCACCGTCCCCAGCGGAAGCACCGAGTCTCCCTGCGCAGCGTGGACGGAGCCGTCTGTCCCCAGTGTTTTCGCCCCCGGATGGGGCACGCCACATTGGCGGGAAATCCTATGGCGCCACCCACAAAGTGTAGGAAACGGTTGAAGTCGATATCCTGAGCGGGTTCGCCCCGCTGAGTCCGTTGGGCACCGCGAAGTTGATCTGGCAGAGCCCAGGGCCAACCAGCCCGGAGAAGGCCACGCTTGCGCTGGCGCCGCCCGCGGTGATTACCGGAATCGCGCAATCGCCGGTACCCCACGCAATCACCGTTTCATCACGCTGCGCCGGGGTCAGCCCGGCGCTGGCAGGTCCAACCAGGCTGTAATCGGCGTGTGTCACGATAGGTAGCCAGCCGGCTGAGCACGTGAAGCCGAATAACTCCATCACTCCGGGGCCGATGCCGACCTTGACGGTTTGAGAAGTCAGCCCACCCAGGGTGACCACGACGGGGCAGGACGTCTGCCCCGCAACTCCGTCCGGCGTCAAGGCGTTGAGTTGCCAGCCAACTACTCCGTTGGTGACCAGCGGTCCGGAGTTGTAACTGATAGCCGCTGGCGTCCCGCACACCGAAACGGCGGCGCCTCCCAGGGTGAAAGTGTTCGAGTTGGACCACTGCCCGGCGGTTCCCAGGTTCTGGCCGAAGATAGTGAGCCAGGCGCCGGGAGACAAGGTTTCGGCTTTGAAGTCCGCTCCATTCACAACCGACGCAATCGCAGGCGGAGGCCCCGCGTCGGCAATTTCGTAACGATCCACCGCGGCCGATCCGGCCTTGGCGGCGAAGTGGAAGGTCACGTTGGAAGCGGTCAACGTGGACGCGATGGCGCCCAGCGATGCGCCGGTACTGCCCACTGCAGTCACCGTGACGCCATCGCCAGCGGGCCAGCCGGACGGCAACGCGATGGTAAGATCGGTATCCGCGCCCACCGGCTGTCGAACGAATACGGTCTTGCCAACTCGCTGCACGATAACGTGGTGCTCGCCCGAGGTGATGGCCGCGCCGTTGAACGAATTGACAAACGAACCCGCCAGAAGGGCGCTGTCCGAGGTCCGCGCCAGATAACCGCCTGGAAGAACGCCGTGGCCATCGACCATGTACGGGCTGGTTGGTTGCCAGTTTGCAATAACGGTCAGCGCGCCGAAAGTAGATGCCGTCACATCCGGTGTGAGATATGCGAAATTGTCCAGCGTTTGGCCGGCGTAGTAGGGGCCGATGGCACTCTGCAAGGCGTTCCCAAGGTTGGCGCGGGCAGTGCCAATACTCTGCCAGAGGTACTTGAGAACGTCGCCAAACGCCAGATCGAACGTAATGACCTCGTCCGCATCGGTTGTCGTCGTCTCGGTCAGATCATGCTGGTAAATGAGAACTTTGTCGTGCAGCAGCCAGGTTGACAGAGGATAGGGGTCCCAGTTACCGAATCCGAAATCGTTGTTGCCACTGCTGCCGATGCCATTGCGCTCCTGGGCAATATCGAAGCGGGTGGCTTCGTTGATCGCCGTCCCACAGAACCCGATACCGGAAGCCGCCAGCCGATCCCACCCATCTTCGGTCATTTCGTTCTGCGCTTTGTAGCTCTCCCACCAGGCCAGCCAGCCGTCGGAGTAGCTCAGCGGCGTGGGCTCCGACGAATTGAAATCCAACTTCCACGCCCGTGCGCCGATCTGGTCCGAAAACACCAAATCGACAGGCACGTCGGTGCGCCATTGCGCCATCGCCTGCGCGAGCCTCTGCAGCACGAAGGGGTGCCACGGGGACACTGGAATTCCAGCCTGAGTGCCGTAGGTCTCCCAAACGGCCTGACCGGTCTGATCCTGGACTGCGAGATCGCCGGGCACGAGCGGCGGCGGAAGGTTCATCAGGGTCGGGCTTTCCGGTTTCCACCAGGTCGGGTTGGTATAGGGCATCACCAATTGCCCGCGCGCGTGGGCGCCGTCGACAAAGGCGCGAAAATCCGCGGTGGTTCCCCAGCGGGCGTCGGGTGGGAGAACATCCGGGTACGAGTGGTCGTGACCGCCAGACATGTAAGCGGCTGGATGGATGAGCACCGCCGCAGGCATGCCGGCGAGCTGCGGGATGAGAGCCTGGAAGGTCTTGCCATTTTCCTTCAGATCCAACTTGACAAGCGGCGACTGAGCGAACTGGGCGAATCTACTGCCCAGTTTCTTTGCGACCGACGGGTAGTCGCCAATGCCGTTGTCCGCACGGTAAGCCAGAACCGTGTCCTTGGGGGCCTTTCCGACCCAAACCCGCACCGTAGGACTTCCATATGTTCCACCAGCGGGAGTCCATGTCTGATAATTGTGCTTAACAACGTACTGGTTCGCCGCGTCGCCGGGGTAGTGGCCGAACCCCAGGGTGACCGGTTGGATCGCGCCGCCCGGATTTACGGAGTAGAACGCCAGATTTCCACCGGAGGTATCGAGCGCCAGATAGTCGAAAGTGAACAGTCCCGGATAAGTGGAACTATACGTCTTCCCGCTCTGAAACCACAATGGCTTAAGGCGTACGCCAGGGAACCGATAGGGGAGATATCCTGCCTGGACGGAATCGGTGGAAAATAGCAGGTCCGAAGGAAAGAACACTTGTCCCAGGGGAGCGTCCCAGTGGTTCTGGAGGTTCAAAATGAGGTCGAAGAATGCATCCGCGCCAGCCGTTAAAGTAACGGTTGCATCGATGCCCCGCGCGGCGGCAGGGTCACGCGTATACTTCAGCGTCAGGATGTTCGTCTTGGAGTCCCATGAATAACCGAACCGGTTTGAGCCAGTCGAGGAGTAGCTGCAACCTCCAACGTAGTCCGGTGCTGGGCCAGGGTACCGATACTGGGAACCCCAAAAGCAGCCTCCCCTGGATCCCAGGGTGACGGCAGTTCCGGCAGCCTTATCGAGCAGCGTCAGGATGCTCCCGTTTGTCTTACTCAGGGCCAGTTCGTAGGATGCATTTCCCAGGAGCATCCGGTCCGAAGCCGTGTCGCTGAAGTAAACCGTGGACTGCGCCGAAGCAAAGGCAATAGGAACGAGCATCAAGTCGAACGACTTGAATATCATATGGCGTGACTCGCTTCAGTATACGCCGAAGTTGTGTGGGGCAGGTTGTCAACCTGCGGCGGGTTTTTAACCCGCCTGCTGGTACCGGGAGACGGCCGCAAGAGGCGGACTGACAGTCCGCGCAGGTTGACAACCTGCCCCGGATTGCGGCAAGCCGCAAACGAATCTTCTTACCCGCGGCGATTGCAGCTAGGTCGGGAGGCCGATTGAAAATCGGCCGCAGGTTGAAAACCTGCCCCACAGGTAGTAGTACAATGCAGGGTTCGGGCTCACGTATGCTGCTTCTCTTCGCGCTCGCGGCAAATCGGCCCGAGGGCATGTTCGATACCACGCTGATCCTGACTCTGGCGGGGCTACTGGCGCTGGGCGCGTTCGGGATCTGGCTGGTGGTGAGCGGCAATCGCTGGCCGGATGGCTTGCTCGACCGGGGCCTTCGCCTGTCCATAGCGGGCCAGTACGCCGAGGCGGAGCAGTGCTACCGCGAAGCCCTGGCCAAGGATTCGAAGCTCAAGCCTCGCCTGCGAGCCAGGCTGCTGACCTGTCTGGGCGACGCGCTCATGGATCAGGACCGCTTTCCGGAATCGCGCCCGTACCTGGAGGAGGCCCTCGCCATCGGCGACCCATCGGGCAGTTGCCGCGGCAGCCTGGCGGACTGGCTTCTGTTACAGCGCTCCGATCCGCCGCGGGCCCTCGAGTTGTCGAACCAGTCCATTCAGGCGAGTACGGATGGGCTGGGCGAGATAACTTCCGCCGGGCGCATCGGTCAACATCTGGCCAGCATCGTGCGCGCGGACGCGTGGGCGCGGAGGGCCTGGGCGCTGGCAATGCTCGCGCGCCAGGCGGAAAGCCAGGAGTCCATCGGCTTCGCTTTGAAGCTGGCGGGTCCCTCCTTCGCGGCGCTGTCCCGCTACCGGGGCAGAAGCGGCGCACTGATGGCCACTACCTTGTCGGCGGACCGGACTTTCCTCTATTGGCACACCGGCATGGCGCTCCTCGCCATGGGACAGATCGGTAAGGCGCGCGAGCACCTCCAGATCGCCGGAAACGCCGCCCCCCATCTCAAGTGCGCCGCCCGCTGCCGCCAGCAGCTTGAACGTCTGGGGACATCGATCGGATGATACGGCCGCGCACGCGCGGCTACAAGCAAGCCCGCGCGGTGTACCAAGCCATCCCCAGCGCGCCCTTCCGTTGCACTACGCAGACCCGGCTGCCTACCCGGACGGCGTCGTAGGTTCCACGCGGAACTGAGACGCTGTACGGCGACATAATGCTCTTCGCCTCGGGCGCCGGGCCCCACGGCTCCAGATCCAGATACGGCGTGCCACCGCGTGCCGTGTGCTTCCCCGATACCACCGTCCGGTAAACCGTGGCGGGCGATTGGTCCAGCAGGCAGTTCGCCCCGGACACGGCGCCGTGTCCGCAGGCGAGCGAAAGTGGGAGCACCACCACCAGATTCACGAGGCCGCCTTTGGCCCGCACCATCGCGATTGCCGCCGCGGCAAACAGGACGGCGCCGGCGGCCAACCCCATCTCAAAAGCAGGCAGTCTCCGCACCAGCGACGCATAGGCCGGGCTCCCCATCAGAGTCAGGGCAGAGAAGAACCAAACCCCAAAAAGGGGTATACCGGCGCTACCCTGGTCGGCGAAAGCCACAAACCGCTTGGGTGAGTACAGTGCCGCCACAACCGCAATCCACGGCATGCCGGCTTCCATCGCCACCAGCCAAGTGGGAGGCTTTGGGAGCAGCCCCGCCATCAGTAGCGGTGCGAACATCAGGGCCACGTTTACGCCGATTGCAAACTGATACGCCTTGCTCCGCGGCTGCGGCTGAGGCTCAAGGTGGATCTGCATCAGGCGATGCGCGTCGAATTCACCCCCGGTCTCCCGGTCTTCCATGGAGAGATCCTAGCACGCGGCTTCACTCCCCCGCCGCGATCCCCAACTCACTCAGCAGCCCGGTAGCCTTGTATATCTTCCGCAGCGCCGCCACGATCCCCGGCGTGGACACGTGCACGGCACGCGCCGCGTCGTCGGCGTACATGTAAGTCAGCGCGATACTCTCCAGGTTACCGTCGAAGGTAACCCCCACTATCTCGCCCTTGGCGTTCAACACCGGGCCGCCGGAGGCTCCCGCGGTGATGTCGCAGGTGCTCACGAAATTCATGGGAGTCACCAGGTCGAGTTGCGGCTTGGCATCCATCCAGCGTTGCGGCAGCGCGTACCGCTCCTGGCTGTTGGCGGCCAGGTGGAACAACCCGCCGAACGTGGTGGCGTCCAGCACGGGGGCTTCGGTGCGGTCCTTGTAAGCCTTCACCACGCCGAACGTCAGGCGCGGCGTGCCGGTGGCGTCGGGGTAATCGGCCGCGCCGAAAAGCCGGTAGCGGTACTGCGCGATGCGTTCGGCGGCGGAGGCGTCCAGCGAGTCGAGAGCGTCCTGATGCCGCTTGCGGATGCGCCGCGCCGGTTCGTCCAGCAGGCGCGCCAGGCGAATCATGCCATCCGCCGATGCCGCGGCGGCGGCCTTGTCTCCGGCCAGCCGTTTGCGCTCGGCCATGTCACGCAGTTTGGTCGAGTGGACCGCCTCTTCGGCCACCTGCGCGGCGGTCTTGCCGCCGAAGATCGCCTTGACCGGCACTTCCTTCTCGTTCATCGGCTTGATCTCGTCGAGGTAGCGTGTGAGCAGGGCAGTCTCCACGCCGTCCTCGATGGGCGCCGGCGCGTACAGCGTTTGCTCCAGCGAATCGAGCGCGGTGTCGCGGAACTCGGGCAGGCGCTGGTCGTTCGGTTTGCCGCGCTCCTCCCCCAGCCGCACCACCTGGCGGGCCATGCGGAACAGGCCGGAACCCACGGCGCCGGGACTCTCCAGCACTTCGTACTGCCGCTCGGACGTTGCCCCCCAGGTGCGGTAGGCGGTGGCCACGTCCTCCCATACTTTGACGCCTTCCACGCCCAGCTTGGGATCGTGCTGCACGGCCGAGCGGAGCCTGCGCTCGAAGTTAGATTTGCGGGCGAACAGGAAGTCGTCCTTCAGCCCGATCAGGCGGCCGGCCGCGAACTTGTACTCCCCGGCCAGCGTGACCAGCGTCAACTGGGCGGCTTGCAGGTTGGCGGCGCTCTTGCCGCCGAACGCGATCAGGTCGGCAATGCGGTTGGCCAGGCGGCCAACGGCTAGCGGCAGTTGCGTGTCGCGGTAGAAGGTAAGCTGCGCCACCGTCGAGAGGCGCGCGGTGGTGCCGGGACTGCCAACGGCGAAAATCAGGTCGCCGTCCTTCGCCGCCTCGGAGGTCCACTTGAAGTAGTTCGGCGTTTCGGCCGGCTGGCCGTTTTCGTAGGCGCGCAGGAAGGCGAAATCCAGGCCATAGCGCTGGAACGTGCGGCTGTCGGGATTGCCGCCGAAGAAGCTGACGGCCCGCTCCGGCGCGAACACCAGCCGCAGATCGGCGTAGCGCTTGTACTGGTACAGATCGTAGCGCTCGCCGGAGTGCAGGCTGACCACGGAACAGACGTTGCCCGAGGTTTCCCCGCAGGATCTTTCCAGGCGCGCGATGGCGGCGTTGCGCTTCTCGAGCGCCTGCGCCGCGGCCTTCTCGGCGGCCGCGGTTTTCACCGGCGTCTTGGGAGCTTCGGCGGCCGGCTCCTTGATCTGGCTGGTTACATCTTCGATCTTCAGCAGCACGGCGGCTTCCAGGCCCGGGCAGCGAAGTTCTTCCTGCCGCGTGGCCGCATAGAAACCGTCGCGCAGGTAGTCGTGGCCGGCGCCGCTGAGTTTGGCGATGCAATCGGTGACCACGTGGTGGTTGGTGAAGACCAGCCCGTGAGCGGTGACGAAGGACCCCGATCCGCTTCCCAGGCGCACCGAGGCAAGCTGCGCGTGCCCGAGGAACGCATCCGTGACCTCGAAGCCGTACTTCTTGGCGACGGCGTCCTTGGGGAACTGGTTGAACAGCCACAGTCCCTCATCCGCCCATCCCGGCAGCGCCAGGACGCACACGAAAAGCAGTCCGCGTCGGATCATTGCCACTCCAAGACTACAGTCTACGGGTTTCGGCCCACGCGGTTCCAGCATGGGCCGAGGGGCGCGGAGTTCCATTTTTTGCGGCGGGCGGCGGAACTGGACGCCGCGGCGGGCGGTGGAACTGGGCGCCGCCGGGGCGGACGCCGAATCTACCGTGCGCCGCGCCTCTGCGCGGGCTCCACCTTCTTGAAGCCGGCGGGAATGGCGAACTGCGAGTCATCCACCGGGCCTGCGGAAAAGGCGCTGAGTTCGGTGGTGGACTCCATCAGCGACCCGGGGCCCGCAGTGCTGCCGCCGCCCTGCGAGCTACCGCTGCCGCCGCCCTGCGAGCTACCGCTGCCGCCGCCCTGCGAGCTACCGCTGCCGCCGCCCTGCGAGCTACCGCTGCCGGAGGCGGAACCCGCCGTGTCCTCCTGCTTCTTTCGGCCCAATCCGAACCTGCTGCCCAGAGCGCCGGAGAGCGATGGCCGCGCCGTCTGCTGCGGCTGCTGTTCCTGCTGCTGCGGCGGCTGCTGGGCCGCGTTTCCGGACCCAGCGGCGTCCGGT
>Ga0182021_10010928_pt1 | contig 10768 bp, 9 predicted proteins | sample 612E3MmetaG_FD_120493 | JGI IMG/M metagenome (GOLD analysis project Ga0182021, IMG submission 120493) | Permafrost microbial communities from Stordalen Mire, Sweden - 612E3M metaG (Illumina Assembly) | ecosystem: Environmental > Terrestrial > Soil > Wetlands > Permafrost | place: Sweden...
CGACCGCGCGTGGCGCCTCGCCCGGCGTGCCGATGTTCGCGAGCAGGGTCACCATCACGCCGTCGGTGGTCACCGCATCGTTAGCGGCCTCGCTCCGGGCCACCTCCTCGGCGCGCCTGGCCCCCGCCGCGCGCCGATCCAACTCGAGCCCGGCCTGCTCGTCGGGCTGGATGAATACCTCGCCGGTCCCGCCATCGATCGCGAGCTCACCGGGCTCGAGGGCCACCAGCAGGCCGTCCACGCCGACCACGGCCGGCAGGCCGTAGGCACGTGCCAGGATCGCCGCATGCGCGGTCGCCGAGCCGCGCTCGAGCGCGAAGCCAAGCAGGCGCTCACGTGGCAGCACGGCGGCCACGGATGGGGCGATGTCCTCCCCCACCACGATCGCAGGGACGTCCAGCGCCGCCGGTTGATCATCCGCCAGGCCGGCGGCTCGCCGCGCGATCCGGGCCCCGACGTCGAGCACGTCCGCGGACCGCGCCGCCAGCAGCTCGTCCCCGAGCGAGCGCAGCTGGTCCGCCACGGAGGCCGCCGCCGCCAGGACGGCGCCGACAGCGTCCAGGTGCCGTTCCCGGATCGCCCCTTCCGCGGTCGTCGCCAGCATGGGGTCGCGCGCCATCGCGGCCTGCGCCTCGAAGATGCCGCCCTCATCGGGGTGGCCCTGCGCGGTCACCTGCGTCGCCAGGGCTTCGAGCTCCGCCGCGGCGGTCTCGGTGGCGGCCGCGAGGCGACCGAGCTCTGTCTCCACCTCTTGCGGACCGATGGTGCCCGGATCGGGGGCGTGGGGCGCAGTGACCGCGACCCACGGCCCGCGCGCAACGCCGGCCGATGCCGGCGTTCCTTGAAGGATTCGCATGGCGTTATTGTGGCGCGCCGGGCCGGCATGTGCAGGCTCACCGACACAGACGGCCGGCCCGCCCGCCGAATCGGCCACCCGACTCTCACCGCGTTCGGGCTCTCCACGGGCAGATACCGCCGGTACGGCTGATGCCGTCGGGTCGCTGGCCCAGGGGCTCGGGATCCTCCCGCGCCGGAGGCGGCAGCCACGGAGCAGGGTGCGCCAGTTCTGCGTGAGGTTCCGTTTACGGAGCCGGTCGACGATCCGCCGGGTTGGACGATCGCGAAGACGACGCTTCTCCTGAGCACTCGGCCTGTTCGGCGGTACGGGCGGGCGGCCCGCTCCCAACGCTCGTTGACGAAGCGGCAATCGCCTCGTGGGTCGGATCGCGTCGGCCGATCTCGGCGCTTCGCGCAGCGATCGGGCCCGCGTGCCTACTTCAGCGGCTCCCCGATTCCAGACCGCACGAGTTCCGCCAGCGACGCGATCGCCGCACCCTCGTCCTCGCCCTCAGCCGTGATACGCACCTGGTGCCCCTGCTTCACGCCGGCCGCCAGCATTGTCAGGATGCTCTTCGCGTCACCCGGCGCCGTGCCCCGCGTCAGGTTCTGCATCAACACCTGGGAGCGGAAGCCCGCCGCCGTCTTCACGAAGGTCGCCGCCGGACGGGCGTGCAGGCCCGACGGGTTTCGGATCTCGAGCTCGATCTCCTGCATTGCATTCCTCCCCGCCGTTCCCGGCAGCCACCGACCTGCAGGTGACTGCATACAACTTGCCGACCGGGACGAGGTCCGTCTGGCGCGCGTCGGCCATCGGGCCTCATAGATGAAACCCAAGGGGTGCCCTTTATGGCCGAGTCAGTCTACCGCAGTGGCCACCTCGTTCGGCCGCCGCTCGGCCCTGGAGCGTTCAGCCCGTAATCGGGCTCGCTCGCCCGGATCGATCGGCGGTGGCATCATCCGATCATGGCCACTAGACGCGCTCGCCCGTCGTCGACCAACCCGGCCGCCCCAACGGCCCTCCTCCTCGACTTCGACGGGACCCTCTGTCCAGTCGATATCACCGCCGAAATGTCCCGGGCACTCGGTCGGCCCGGCTGGCAGGAGGAGCTACTGGCCATGCGCGCCAGCGGTGCCGGGTCGCGGCGGGCGCAGGAGCGACTGCTGCTGTATCTGCCCAAGGACCTCGACACGCTCCTCGAGTTTGCCCTCGCCCACGAGCTCGATGCGGCGGCACGACCCCTCACGGAGGCCGCGGGCGCCGCCGGCTGGATCGTCGAGATAACCAGCGACGGCTTCGGCTTCTACGTCCGTCGTATGCTCGCCCGGGCCGGCATCCGGGCCGCCGTTCGCTGCGCCGATCTGGCCCCCGATGGCGACGACCTGCGGCTCGTTGCTCCTTGGGCGTCGCGGGGCGGCGATCGCTGCCCCGACTGCACCACCTGCAAGCTGGACGCCGTCGCCGACCTACACGACGCCGGCCGCCGGGTGATCCTCGTCGGTGACGGTCGCAGCGACCGGATCGCGGCCGAAGACGCGGATGTCGTGTACGCGACGAACATGCTGGCCGAGCACTGCGCGACGGCCGGCATCCCGTTCCGGCCATGGCACTGCCTGGCCGACGTCCTGGCCGACTTGCGCCAGCGCAGCGAGCTGCCGCCAGAGGCGACCGACGACGAAGCGGCAGGCTCCAACATGCCAACCCGTGCTAGGCCCTCCGCGCCGCCACCCCGGCGACGGCCGCCCTATCGTTTCAGCTGGAGGGGGCGATGACCCCACCGGAGCTCCGCATCTGCCTTGTCGGCTTCGGATCGATCGCTCGCACGCACGCCAGCGCTCTAGCCGCCCTGCCGTCCGTCCGCGCGCTCCCCTTCCGACCGGTCTTAGCCGCGATCGTGAGCGACCGGCCGGCCGACGTTGCCGCCGACGCCGCGCTGCTGGGGGCTCGCGTCCTCTCCCTTGACGAAGCTCTGGCGAACCCACGCCTGGACGTCTTCGACGTCACGACCCGCAACGTCCGCCATCTCGATCAGGCTGCCGCGATCCTCCGCGCGGGGCGGCCGCTCTACCTGGAGAAGCCGATCGGACGGACCCCCGAGGAGGCCGAGGCCCTGGCCGTCATGGCCGCCGCCTCGGCGGCGGCCTCCCAGGTCGGGCTGGTGACCCGCTACGCGGCCGCGGTGGTCGAGGCGCGCAGCCTGCTGCGGATCGGGGCGATCGGCGAGCTGCGCCAGGCCCGCCTGGGACTCTTCCACGGCAGCTACCTCAACCCGGCCCGGCCGACCTCCTGGCGGCTCCAGGCGGACCAGGCGGGTGGCGGCGCGATGCTGGACCTAGGCCTCCACCTGGTCGACCTTCTCCGCTTCCTATTCGGGGAGCCCGAGCTGCTGGCCGCTCGCCACGCCACGTTCCTCGTGGACCGGCCTGACGGGACGGGCGGTCGGCGGCCGGTAGACGTCGACGACTGGGCCTGGGCGGAGGTCCGCCTGCCGGGAGGTGGCCGGGCCACGGTCGAGGCGTCACGGGTCTCGCTCGGCGCTGAGGGCGGGCCGCTGGAGCTGTACGGGTCCGAGGGCAGCCTGGTCGCCGATCTCGATGACGGTCGGCCGCCGCGCCTCCGCCGCTTCGATGGGCGAGAGACCGAGTTTGCGCAGCGGTCCGCGTCAGACCCGGAGCGACGGGCGACCATGGACCTGCTGCCGCCTGCCCGGCTGACGCTCGGTCCTTTCGTCGACGGTCACGCCGCCGGACTTCACCACTTCTTGGTGCGGCTGATCGGGGGCGATCCCGTGCCGGGACTCGCTCCAACGCTGGCCGATTCGGCTGCCGCCGAGAGACTCGTCGCCGCAATGCTGTCCATGCCCGGCTGACGCCGCAGGCCTATGATGGCTGAGGATACTTGTTTTCATTGCGTCCCACGATCGCGAGGTCAGCCGTGGAGAACGGACGTACGATTTCCCCGCCGCAGAAAGTCTCGGGTCGCCTGGTCCTGGAAGATCGGATCCTGCCCGGGCGCGTACAGATCGAGAATGGTTGGATCGTTGGGGTCGAGCCAGACGGGGCTGAGGCCGACGGTCCCTATATCTCTCCTGGCTTCGTGGACGTGCACGTCCACGGCTGGGGCGGGTACGGCGCGATGGACGGGCCCGAGGCCCTCTCCGGCATGGCCCAGGCGCTTCTCCGCCACGGGGTGACCGGCTTCTTGCCGACCGCGGTGACCGCCTCGTTCGACACCTTGAGTGCCTTCGCGGCGAACGTCCGGAACTGGATGCCGCAGGCGCCTGCCGACGGAGCCGAGCCGCTCGGCTTCAACTTCGAGGGGCCGTACATCAACCCAGAGAAGATGGGTGCCCAGAACCCCGCCTTCATCCAGGTGCCTGCCGAGGCGGACCGCCGTCGCCTGGAGGACCTGCTCGACGGGCTCCGGTTCATCACGATGGCCCCTGAGGTCCCCGGCGCATTGGATCTCATCCGCTGGTTCGCCGCGCATGGCGTGGTGATCTCGCTCGGCCACTCGAACACAAGTTACGCGATCGCGGCAGCCGCCTATGCCGCGGGTGCGCGGAGCACGACCCATATCTTCAACGCGATGAGCGGCGTCCACCAGCACGAACCGGGGCTGGCGGTGGCGGCGCTGGCGGACAATGGGGCCTACGTCGAGATGATCGCCGATGGCCATCATGTGGATCGCAGCGTGTGGCCGCTCGTCTGGCGGGCCAAGCGGCCGGATCGGTTGATCTTCGTTAGCGACGCGATCTCGATGGCCGGCGCCGGCCAGGGGCGATTCTCGCTTGGCGGCCTGGACGTCGAGATCGTCGGCGACGAGTGCCGCCTGGTGTCGGATGGCCATCTCGCCGGTAGCGTGATCGCGATCGACACCGCGGTTCGGAACATGGTCCAAGCGGGGCTCTCGCTGTCTCGGGCCGTGGCGGCCGCGACCCAGAACCCGCTGGCCCTGCTCGGCGTCACCGACCGCGGGCGCCTTGCCCCGGATCAGCGGGCGGACCTGGTCGAGTTGGATGCCGACCTCCGCGTCCACCGGGTGATGCGGGCGGGACGCTGGTACGAGGGACCGGCGGCTTGACCAGAGGCGGGCCTCGGCCGAGCGGGGCCCGCAGACGACGCCGGGCTGTCCAGCCGCCACCGGCCGACTCGGAGTCGATTCCTCCGGGGGCGAGCGCGAGCGTTGTCGAATCCCGGGTTCGGGCGGCCCTCTGGACGACCGTCCCGACGGCCCTGGCGACGGAGGCCGGGGCGCTCGCGGTCATCGCTCTCGGCGCGCTTCCGGGGGTCGTGGTGGGGATCGCCGGCGTCGTCGTCCTCCAACTCGCGCTCGGACGGCTCGCACCTGCATCGCGGACGGTCCGCCTGGCGCTCGTCGTCGGCGGGCCGCCCCTTCGCTACGGCCTACTGCTGATCGCGGTCTGGTATGAGTGGGCGGTCCATGGGTCGGGGCCGCAGCTCGCCCTGGCCGCCGGCCTCCTGCTCGGCTTCGTGGTGCCAATGATCGGCAGCGTGCTGACGGCGCCGCGACACCGGCCGGCTGGCCCCTGACCACCCGGGGCGAACCTCGACTATGCCCTCGGCGGCAGCCGTCCGCCGATTATGCCCACGGGCTCTCCTACGGCGAGTTCGACTCTGCTGCTCCGGCACGTTCGGCGACGGGCGAGGTCGCCGATCACTTCGCGGCCTCCGCGAGGGGCAGTGGACGCGTGCCCCGGTGAGCCACGACGGAGCGTGGTCGAGAAGGGTGCCCAACTCACTGACCGTCGACTGTTGGCCCGCCTGCGCGCCTTCGCGGGACCGCCAGCACAGCGGATGCTGCCGTGCTGAACCCGATACGTCGAGGCGCTTCTATTGGAGCCTCGTGGGATGATAGCCTCGGCCGTCTCACCGAGGGCCTTCCGCCGGCGGACCTTAGTGATCTGCGACGACCTGGGGTTCGGGCCCCTGAACGATGTGGGCGCGCAGCTTGGCGGCTGAACGGAATGGGCGTGGCGTTGATGGAGTTCTGCAGTGCCGTCCCGTGGCGCATCAGGCGGTGCCAAGAAGCGGGCCGGCTCGGCCCGATGCCCGGAGGGAGCGGATAGACTGAAGCTCGTGCAGCGACGCATCGGAATCGTGGGACTCGGCGAGATCGCGTCCAAGGCATACCTGCCTATCCTCACGCAACGCAGCGACGTGGAGCTTCTGGTATGCAGCCGGACCCTCTCGACAGTAGAGAAGGTCCAGGCGCGCTACGGCCTGTCGCGCGGCACCACTGAGATCGATGAGCTGCTGAGCTTCAAGCCCGACGCGGTATTCATCCTGACGCCGTCGCCCACGCACTTTGTCGTCGCGCAGAAGGTCCTGGATGCGGGCGTCGACGTGTTCGTAGAGAAACCGGCCACCATGAAGAGCGACGAAACCAAGGCACTGGCCGAGCTGGCCGAGAGTCGCGGCCGAGTGCTGATGGTCGGGTTTAACCGCCGCTTCGCGCCGCTCCATCAACGCGCCCACGCGCTGTGGTCCGGACGTACTGTGGGGCTCGCGCTCCTGGAGAAGCACCGGTCGAGCGCGGCACATCCCGACCTGTTCAGCAACTACATCGACGATACGATCCACATCATTGACCTGCTCCGTTTCTTCTGTGGCGAGGGTGAAGCTGTCGCCACCGCCGCGCGGGTGCGCGACGGTCGGCTGGTGGGAGCCGTGAGCCTCGTCGCCCTGGAGAAGGGGGGCCACGGCGTGATCACGACCAGCCTCGAAGCCGGAGGCTGGAGCGAGACCTACAGCCTCCACGGTGAAGGGGCCACCCTCGAGGTGGACGCCTTCTCCCGACTGCGATCAGGCGGGGAGGCGGAGGAACGAATCTGGCGCGAGCCGTACGCGAGCGACTGGAAATCGCCCCTGGAGGCACGAGGGTTCCTCCAGCAGGTCAACCACTTCTTCGATTGCCTCGCGTCCCGCCAGACGCCACTCACTTCGGCCCGGGAAGCCTATCGCACGCAGCGTCTCCTCGAGGATCTCGTCGCCTGCGCAGTCTCCGAGGCTAGTGCCCCGTCCCGAAGCGCTCGGGCTTGAATCGGCCGTTTCCAGCGCCTCGCGGCGGCGGCGATTCACGACCCGCGGTTATGAACCGGGGCACGAGATTACCGCGTCAAGGTCACTTTGGAGAGATAGCGCGGCGCCTCGGTGTCCAGCCCGCGAGCCACGGCCAGGTGGTAGGCGTAGAGCTGGGCCGGGAGGATGGCGACCAGCGGCGAGAGCCATTCGGGAACCGCGGGCAGCGGGACACTGTCGCCCAAGTCCAGCAGGTCCGTGGCGTCAGATAGGACCAAAAGTCGGGCGCGTGCCTCGTGCAAATGCTGCAGGAGTTGCGCCATACCGTCCAGCGCAGGGCCAGTCGTCGCCACGGCGAGGACCGGGAACCCCGCCTCGATCAGCGCGATCGGGCCGTGCTGGAAGTCGGCGGCCGAGTAGGGGTCGGCGAGGACGTAGGCGAGCTCCTTGAGCTTCAACGCCCACTCGCGCGCCGTCGCATAGTGAAAACCTCGTGCGAGCACCACGCAGCGGTCATCGCCGGCCCGGCCCTGGGCCAGTCGGGCCACGGCGTCTTCCACGAGGAGGGCCTCCCGGAGGGCAGCGGGGAGCGCACCCAGCTGCGCTGCCGAGGTGGCGTCGCCGGAGAGGGTCGAGGAGAGCATCGCGAGGATAGCGATCTCGGCCAGGTACGTCTTGGTCGCCGCGACCGCCACTTCGGGTCCCGCCTCGAGCTCGATCACGTATTCGGCGGCCGCGGCCAGCTCCGAGAACCGGTCGTTGGTGATGACGGCGGTCAAGGCGCCCTGGCGCCGCGCATCCTCGAGATCCGCCACCACGTCGGGTGAGCGGCCCGATTGAGAGATGCCCAGGACCAGCGCGTTGTGCAGCCGCAGCGGCGTGCCGTAGATGGAGACCAGCGAGGGTGCTGCCAGCGCCACGGGCAAGCCATTGCGCGAGCCGAGCACGTACTTCGCATAGATCGCCGCGTGGTCCGAGGTCCCGCGCGCGGCGATCAGCACGAAGTCGATGGTCCGTCCGCGGACGGCGCGGGCGAGCGCATTGACCTGGTCGGCGGCCCCGTTGACGACGCGCTCGACGACGTCAGGGCTCTCCCCGAGTTCGGACCGCATGCTCACGCGGACATACCTCCAACTTCGCTAGCAGCATAACGCTGGCTTCATTATCTTACGATCGCATCGCCGGACTGCACATGTTTCTCGCTCGCGCGCTCGAGATCTGCCCGTGGAGGCGGTCGGCTTCCCGCATTGCCTGGGAGGCCAGGCAGCCGTCCGGATTGACCGTCGAGCCGACCTCGATCAGGCGCCCTTATCGTCCTTCCACGCCGACCGAACGGCGGGCGGGACGCGATTGCGGAGCAGCCTGGTGAGACGGGCATAGTCGCCGATGGTGCCGCGGATATAGAGCGGCCGGCGGCGGTCAGCGGCGCGCACGTCGAGCTCGACGTGACCGCGCAGGAAAGTCGGGGGCCGCTCGACAACCAGCACGATGCGGGCATAGGGGATGCGGGCAGCCGAGCCGATGAGCGGCTGCGCGACGAGCGCGTCCGCCTCCAGGGTGATCCGGAACGGCTCGGACCAGCGCACGACGAGGGCCACCGCGAACCCGATCGCCAGCCCGCCGCTCAGGAACAGCCCGGTCTGGCGGGTCCGCTCGTCCACGCCGCCCTCCCACAGGAGCGACGGGTCCAGGAGGAGGATGACGAAGACGACGACGAGGAAGCCGATCGTCGGCAGGAACGCCCAGCGATGGCGCCGGCCGTAGCTGAAGCTTTGGAGTCGATCGGAGCGGCCCATCTACATCTCCCCGCTCGGCTGCCCGGCCGGCGCTAGCTGCGGGCCGAAGCTGGGATAGAAGCGCGCAAGGGCCTCCAGGATCCCCTCTTCGCGGTTGCTCGGCACCACTAGGTCGGCGGCTTCCCGGACGTCCGGTCCAGCATGGGCCATCGCGGCCGAGCGGCCGGCCACGCGGAGCATCTCGATGTCGTTGCGGGCGTCGCCGATGGCGCCGACCTCGGCAAGCGGGATGCCGAGGTGCTCCGCCAGGGTCCGCAGCGCCGCGCCCTTGCTGGTCCCCGCCGGCAGCAGCTCCACCGAATGCTCGTCGCCTGAGGTGATGGTGGCCCGTCCCTCGAAGGCGCGAAGAGCCGCCTCCCAGATCCGCTCGTAGCTCCCTGGTGGCGTGCACAGTATCGTTCGGATCGGCCGCTCCTCGGCCAGCGGCCGCAGGTCCGGCACGACCAGCGGCAGCGGCTCTTCATACGGCGCGAACTGGGCCTCGACCTCTGGCGTCAGGACCTCGCTGCGGGAGCCATCGATGAAGCAGAGCAGCGGCACCGCACCCACCTCGTGGGCGAAGGCGATATGGTCCCGGACTTCGGCCGGCTCGAGCCTCCAGACGGCCAGGACGGCCCCGCTCAGAGGCGAGGCAATGAGGGCGCCTTGTATGGCGATCTGGGGACCGTCCAGGCCGAGCTCCCGACAGAGCCGGCGCATCCCGGCCGGGGCCCGCCCGGAGGCCAGCAGCATGTTAACGCCGTTGGCGCGGAGGCGCTCCACGGCGGTTCGGGTCCGGGGTGGCAGGTGACCGTCCGGCCCGAGCAGGGTGCCGTCGAGGTCGAAGGCCAGCAGGCGCGGCTCGCCAGCGGCGATCACGACGCCGCCTCCCCGACCCGGCTGGCGTCGGCCGGGCGCGCTGCCTGGGTCTCGGCCCGGATCCGCCGGAGCAGGCCGACCGATGCCTCGGCCAGACGTCGCCCGGCGGCTGCGTCGAAAAGGCTGGCCGCTGCCTCGTAGTCGCCCGCCTCATGGGCTGCCTCGTCCGCAACGTAGCCGAAGTAGCCGTCCGTGTAGCCGACGACCCGGGTTCGGGCGAAGGGGCTGCCGGCCCGGATCGCCAGGCCGAGCGACGCGAACAGCTCAACCGGCAGATGGAGCCAGGCGTTGTCGCCGAGGGCGACGACCGAGACCGGCAGGTCCAGCTCGGAAGGCAGGCCAACCTCGGCAACGCTAGCCAGCAGCTGGGCTCCCTCGGACCGGGTCCGCGCGATCCTCTCTTGCGGGCCCGGTCCCTGGGCCGCGGCAATGACCCGCCAGGCCGCTTCCGCCTCGGCCGCCAGCCGGCGGGCCTCGGTGGGCGAGGGAAGCGGCCGCGTCGGGAGCCGAACCGTGTCGCGGCGGACCAACGGCCCGGGGGCGGTCGCTGCCGGGCGCGCCGCGAGGAGCGCCCCGAGCGCGTGGGCTGCCAGGAGGCCACCGAGGCGGTCGACCTCAGCGAAGGACTGGGCCCGTCGCACGAACCGCGGGCTGGCGTCACCTGAGGATCCCTGCACGACTGCGACGACGGGTTGCGCTGTAGCTCCGGCGCCGACACCGTCGCGGTCGGCGAAGGGCCGGCTGCCGGCCAGCGCGCCGGCCAGGCCACGCCGCGCAGCGCCCGGCCAGTCCGCCGACCAGCGCAGGTTGTCGTGCCCGAGGACCGTGGCATGGCAGGCGTGGTCCACGAGGAGCCCAGCGATCGCCCCGGACGCGTCCACCAGCCCGAGCAGCCCGACGCTCGCGTCGTGCGGTCCTGCCGGGTTCGTTCTGTTCGTGCCGATGCCAGGGGCGGGCCCATCCGTGATCAGCGGTCGGACCTCTCGTTCCGTGCCGGCGAGTTCGGCCGCAACCACGCGGATGCGGCGCACCAGCTCGGCTCGCATTGCCTCGTCCGCGCTATCCGGGAAGGCGGGATGGACCCGGCGGATCCATCCCGCCGGACCTGAGTGGGTATGCGTCGCGCAGGCAAGGACGGCGTCGGGCGGGCAATCGAGCGCTGTACCAACGGCGCCGGCTATGGCCCGGGTTAAGCCGCTGTCGACTGCAACCGCGTCGAGGATGACCCAGGTCAC
>Ga0182021_10010929_pt1 | contig 10768 bp, 2 predicted proteins | sample 612E3MmetaG_FD_120493 | JGI IMG/M metagenome (GOLD analysis project Ga0182021, IMG submission 120493) | Permafrost microbial communities from Stordalen Mire, Sweden - 612E3M metaG (Illumina Assembly) | ecosystem: Environmental > Terrestrial > Soil > Wetlands > Permafrost | place: Sweden...
CGCGCTTGGAATCGGGGCAAACCTACTAGTTCCCAGCCGTCAATTAACAAAAAGTTCAAAATCTCAACCTCCGTTTTTCCAATGGGCCGGAAACCCCGAAAGTCCAAAGAACCTCCAAAAATATAACCTTCCCAGACCCTTTCCCAGACAAGCAACGCGTCAAATTTTACGTCCACAATCGGCCAAGACCCGGAGTCAATCCAATGCCGGCAAGCAAGATCAATAACTTTCCTCCGGTCGAATTCTTTCCAAATCAGTTTTTTCAAATCGACTAGGGCTCTCGCTGGATCGGTCGCTTGCCGAATTGCTCTTGCAAAATTATTCCGCTTCACTTCTTCGTGAAGTTTTAACATGACAGTGCGAAGGGCATCAGAAGGATCATTACTCATAAAAAATCGCCCAGACTCGAAAACCCTTTAAGGCGCTGCCCTCACGGTGCCAGCAGTCTGGGCGCAAATTCTATGCTTAATCGGGTTTTCGGCCTGATCGTATGGAAGATATTAGAACACCGGAGCTTGACGCGCCAACACAATTTCGGGAGATTACGGCATGGCCAAGACTCAGAACGCTTTGAAGTCCAAGCGGCTTTCGCTTCGCGGGGTAAAATTCGAGGATGCGGTAAGGGCCTTCATGCGGACGCCGAAACCAGCGCCGAAAAAGAACCATTCCAGCCTCAAACGAAAATAACTGAACGTGATTTCTACTCGCGCTGCCTTTGTAAGCGGAGCGATATTCTCCGCTGCTGTAGTGGTAAGTGTTTTTAGGCGTCGTCAATACAATTCGTTCTCCGATTGGTGGGACGCGGAAGGGATTGTGATTTGGATTCTTGCCGCGATGCTGGGCGGCGGACTTCTGATTGCAAATTAGTCGCTAACCCCGGCAAAGTGATAGAATTACGAGTAATACTCCAGCCCGGTTATATTCTCTCCGGGATATTCCTGCGCGCCCCTTTTAAGTGTCCGCTGCATTTTGATTAACCACTGGCGCTTATAGTCTTTGATCTCTTCCGCCATTCGGACCTCTGCTTTCTGAATGGCTCCTTTGGATAATTCAACTGACCGATTCATGCTGTTAATTGCGCTAACCTGAATGTCTCCCCCGCATCCAGTGACGCAACTTTTTACTTCATGGATGACACAAACGGCGGTGGCAAAAGCCAGCATTCTATCCATCTCGGAAATCTTGAATTGCGAGAGGAAATACTGAGCCATTTCCTTGCCGATGCCAATAGACCAATGAGAATAGCCCTGAACCCTAGTAAGCCCCCCACCGCCATTCAAATTGCCAGAAAAAACAAAAGGTTCGCCCCCGAAAAAATGACAGATCATCAAGGAGCAATTTAAGGAGGCATCACGCAAAAACAGATCAGAAAGCTTTTTCAGCGCACATCCATGATGTTTTGCCAAAGTGCGCTTGAAAGTCAAAAGTGCTTTGCTGGTAGCCTCGGCAATCATCCTGTAATCATGTAGAGGTTGTCCCTTGATGGACTGAAGTAAAAGGTCCATCACATTACTTGATGATTCGATGTTTCCAGATTGCGCAACAAGCGCCGTTCCCTCCTTGAATTCAATTTGGAAGATTTTTTTCGCGTCATCTCGGATGCTGGGCGAATCGGTCATCCGACTATCACCGGCCACGATGATGGCGTCTTTACACACTAAGGCGCTAACGATACTCACAGAGGGCTTGGCTTTGCGCTTTTCATGGAAAACATTGGCGTGCATTGTCTTAAAACTTTCTGGGGTTGTCAAAGACATAATCCCGGCGAGACCGGGCATCTCCCTTACCACTACGGCACTACTACGGCACTGCTACGGTAGTGCTCCCATGGGCATCGCGATGCCCATGGGAGCACTACCGTAGCAGTGCCGTAGTAGTGCCGTCGCACCAAGGCAGGAGTATGGGAGGAGTGCCAGCGTACGGCCCAGCACGCGCCAACCGAGCCCGCCAGTAAGTCTGTCAGAAGCCCTTGGATTTCAACGGCTTGGCACTCTCAGAACGCCGAGGCCCCCCTGGTTTGATCCCTGTCCCCGCCCAGCAGCATCCAGCCAGCTAGTCAGTCTGGCGGAAGCCATCAACCCAATCCATTGAGATTCAACAGCTTGGCGAGAAAGGCGCTGGCGCACCTCCGGCCTAATCTTTGTCCTTGGCCGGCGGTGCCGGCACTGAGCCCATAACAGACCGTTCTCGCTCAGAAACACCAGGCACGTCGCCAGCGCCGTGCGTTTGTTCAAGAACTGGACTTTTCCGAAGCCAGAGCTATGGACAACGTCGGAGCGCCGAGTTCAGTCGGCTTTGCGCGAGCGGATTTGGGGCGTGTTCGGCAGCGAGCAAATCTTAAGCCGATTGAACTCGGCGCTCCGACTATAGCTTCGTCAATGACTCTGTCCCAAACCAAGTTTCCAGGTTCCAATTGACGGCTGGGCTGGGGCGGCTCATATTGCTTTTCAAGCAAACATGGGATATCTATGAAGCCTGTTGTTTGGTGGGGGGTGCTGGTGAGTGCTCTGGTGCTCATCGGGGTGTTCCTCGACTCCGCGACGGGGCCGCACGCTCCTGTTGCCGCCAGTCCAGCTCCGAGGTCTGCGGCGGCATTGCCTGCCGGGCAACTGCCGGCCCCCCAACCGCCGGCGCCGCAGAAACCCACGGCCTTGCTTTTGGCGCCATCGAACGCTCCACTTGGCCGCGCCAACTCGCCGCTGCCTACCCGAAAGCCGGCTTCTCCTTTCCTCGCCTTTGACGACTGGGCCCGGCAATTCCTCTCCGGCGCTCTTGGGACGAGCGAGGCGCGCGGCGCCGCCCTGGCGTGGAAGCGGCGCGAGGCGATGCTGGAATTGATCCAAACCGACCCCGGTAAGGCCCTGGCGCTGACCGTGCCATTTGCCTGGCGTCAGACCCTCCCGTCGAAGATTACGCGCTTCTTCGAAGAGCAGGTGGACGGGCGCGGCGATTTCAACGTGGCGGTGGCAACGGAATTCGAGCATGGCCAAAGCACGGTGCTCCGCAGCGTGCAGATCGGCACGAATCGTTACCAGGCATTCGTTTACGGTCGGCGGCTGACGCAAAGCTGCCAAAAAGCCATTCCGCTGCATGGCATCGCGCTGGAGGGCAAATTGGCGCTCCATGCGGACCCGCTCCGCGTTTTGGCTCCCGAGGAGGCCGCGGCGCTGGCAAAACAGCGCAGGCGACCGCTCGATCCAATGTGCAGCGTTTCCGGCCAACCGGTGGCCTCGCGCAACCAGCCGGTCTTCGCAGAAAGCGGCGGCGGGATTCTCGGCTTCTGCGGCACCGACCATTACGACCTGGTGAGCCGGCGATGGGCTTTGGCCGAAAGCGGCGCAGGTGGCTTCGGCGGCAGCGGCGACACCGGTGTCGGCGGTTCCGTAAGCCTAAATGATTCCTGGACGCATGGACCGAAGAGTCTCCTCTACATGCGCGTGAATTTCCCCGACGATTTGACCGAGCCGATTTCCGAGACGGACGCCTACTCGGCAATGAACGGCGTTGACGCTTATTATGCGCAGGATTCCTACAACCTGACCTCCCTTGATCCGACGGTGGCGCCGCTGGTGACGCTGCCCCAGACAAAGGCGTGGTATTCGACGATCGGGCCGGGACAACTCTTGGCCGATGCGCGCGAGGCGACGCGGTTGGCCGGCTACGATACGGCCAATTACGACTGGGACATCGTAGCGTTCACGTCCGTGCCCGGCTACGATTTCGGCGGGCTGGCTTACGTCGGCGGCAAGGGTGTCTGGCTGCAAAGCATGGGTGTGGGTGTGACGGCGCATGAACTGGGGCACAATTACGGCCTCTGGCACGCGAATTTTTGGGATACTACCGCCAATGCCAGCATGATGGGGCCGGGAACCAACCTCGAGTACGGCAATGTTTATGACACGATGGGAGCCGCTAACGGCGGCAGCTACCAGTTCAACGCCGCGCACAAAAGCAAGCTGGATTGGCTCAAGGCGGATGCCGTCCAGGTCATCGCCAGCAATGGGGTCTATCGCATTTATCCTTTTGACGTGCCCGATTGGACGCGCGTGGATGGCCGGTTTTACGCCGCCGCGGTGCAAAAGGATTTCATGCGCTATTATTGGCTGGAGTTCCGCCAACTCTTCACCGGCAACCCTTGGCTGCAGAGCGGCGTGCTGTTGAACTGGTCGCCCTGGCCGCAAAGCAATGGCGGCACGCAACTGATTGACACCTCACCCGGTTCGCCGACGTTCAGCGGCGATTCACGCGAGGACGCGGCGCTCGTCATCGGCCGCACCTTCAACGACAACCCCGCGGGCGTCCACATCACGACGCTGGCGCGCGGTGCGGACGGCCCCGACCCGTGGCTGGACGTGCAGGTCAATCTGGGCGTGTTCCCCAGCAACCGGCCGCCGGAACTGCGTGTGGAAGTGGACCAAACCAATGTCGTCCCGGGCGCGCTGGTGCATTTCCACGCCACCGCGTCCGATCCCGACGGCGACGCTCTGGCTTGCGCGTGGTCTTACGATGATTTGTCCTTCTCGACCAACAACCTGCCATGGGTCTCGAAGAGTTTCTCCACGGCTGGCGACCACGTGGTGCGTTGCGTCGTTAGCGACATGAAGGGCGGCGAGGGCAGTGCCAACGCCATCGTCACCGTCGGGAGTCCCAGCGGTTATCGCGTCAGCGGCCGCGTCACGGACCCGAACGGCCTGCCGATAGAAGGCGCGCTCGTAAGCAACGGCTCCAACAGCCCCCCAGCTTTCCTGGGTGGCTGGACGGACAGTGACGGGCGTTACGTCGTCGTGAATGTCACGGGCGACCTGGTTTTGAACGCCGTTCAATTCGGTTACGCGTTGGCCAACGCGACGAACTGGTCGAATCCGCTTTCCGTGACGAGTGACGTGACGGACGCAGATTTCATTGGAGTGCCGCTGCCGGCAGTCAACATCGCCGCCGACACAAACGCCGTTGCCAAGAACGACGGCACGACGCATTACTTCACCGTGACGCGCACCGGCGACACGAACAACGATCTAACGGTGCAGCTTTATCTTTCCGGCACGGCCACCGAGGGCAACGATTTCACGTTGAACCCGCCGCTTACAACCAATGTCGTGACGATTCCCGCTGGAACCAACAGCATCCTGTTCGCGTTCCAGGCCATCAACAATTCGCTGGTCACGGGACCGCAAACCGCAACGCTGACGCTGGTGGATGACCTGAACTACGTCAATCCAGCATACGCGCTGGCGCCGCTGGCCGAGGCGACCATCACGATTCTCGGGAACAATTCAGGCGTCGAACCGTCGGTGACGGTCGCGACTCTGACGCCGGAGATTTCCGAAAACGGAATGGACAGCGGCGAATTTGTGTTCACGCGCAGCGGCAGTCTCCAGGGCGATTTGCCGGTTTATTATTCGGTCGGCGGCACGGCTACGGCGGGAGCTGATTTCACCATCCTGCCCGGCGTGGCGGTGATTCCGGCAGGGCAGACAAGCGTAACGATTCCGTTCCAGCCCGTTGGCGACACGACCGTCGGAGGGGCTAAAACCGTCGTGGTCACGCTGCTGGGTAATGCCGCGTACACCACCGGCAGCCCAGCCTCGGCGACCGTTATGATTCTTGACGACGACTTCCTAAGCGTGACGATATTTCCGACCAGGGGCGCCGCGAAGCCATCAACCCCGGGCACATTCACGGTCAAGCGTGACGGTGACCTGACTGACAACCTGGTCGTTTTTTACACCGTCAGCGGCACGGCGGTCGCGGGAACAGATTACGTCCCGCTGACCAATTCAGTGACGCTTCCGGCAGGCGCCGCTTCGGCGGACATCACGCTCACGCCCCTTCACAACAACTCGCTCACAGGCGACGTGTCGGTGACCGTGTCGCTCACCAACCAATTCAACTACGACGTCGGCACACCCGGCAGCGCGGCTATTTTCATTCATGACGATCATCTGCCCACCGTGTCCATCTCCGCGCCGGTGGACACCATTTCCGAGCAAGGCGACACCACTGGGGAATTCAGTATCTCGCGCGGCAGCGCGACGGGCGGCGATTTGACGGTGTACCTGGCCATCAGTGGTACGGCGACACCTGGCGCGGATTACCTGCCGCTGGACAACCCCGTTGTAATTCCGAACGGCGCCGCTTCGGTGACCCTCGACGTGATCGCCTTCCATGACTTGATATTGGAGCTGACCGAAGACGTAGTTGTGACCTTGCAGGCAACTTCGAATTACAACGTCGGTTCGCCGGCGACCGCGCGCGTGCATATATTGGACGACGGCACCAGCCAGGTTCCGGGCGTCGGCTTTTGTTCGGCCACCTCCGCTGTCGTGGAAAGTGAATCGCCCGGCATTGCCGTGGGCTTGAGCGTCACCTCCTCGGTGCCAGTCACAGTGGATTATCGCGTGATTGGCGGCACCGCACCGGCCAATCGCTATTCCCTGCCCGACGGAACGCTGACCATTCCGGCAGGCAATTCGGTCGCGTTCATACCGCTGCGAGTTTTCGATGATAACATCGTCGAACCGCCGCAGACGGTCAAAGTCGTCCTGTTCAATCCCTCGAACGCCACCCTCGATGCCATCAAAGTTCACACCTATACGATACTGGACGACGACGCGAACTCGGCCAGCATCACCGCCACTGCGCCCACCGCCACGGAGAGCGGCACACCCGGCAACTTCCGCATCGCCCGCGCCGGCCCGACCACCTCAAATTTACTGGTCAACTTCCAGGTCACAGGCACTGCCAGCGCGCCGACCGATTACTCGCCGCTGGGGAACTCTGTGACCATCCCTGCCGGCGCGGCGTTCGTGGATTTGCCGCTGGTTCCAGTGGCCAACCGCACTGTGGATTTGACCCAGACCGTCGTGGTCACGCTTACCAGCGCAGCCGGCGGAAAAATCGTTTCCCCGAACCAGGCCACCGTGACTATCAGCGACAACAATAACAACCCGCTGCCGATTGTGTCCGTCACTTCGACGAATCATCCCTACGCGATCGAAGGCGGAGTTAATGGCGGGTTTCTCTTCACGCGCACCGGGCCGACGAACAGCCCGCTGGGCATCAATTTCACCATCGGGGGCTCGGCCGTCGCGGGGACGCGCTACGTCGCGCTCGCCAATTCCGTGACGATTCCTGCCGGGCAAACCTCCGTGTCGTTGCCCGTCGTGGCGATTGACGACAACCTCATTGAAGGCGAGCAAACCGTCACACTTTGGCTCACTGACAACGAAACCTACCGCGTTGCCTATCCCTCGTCGGCCACGGTGACAATTCAGGACAACGAGCAGGTCGTTTGGATTGATGCCAGCGATTTTGACGCCTCCAAGTATGGTCCCGACCCCGGCCAGTTCACCTTCTCGCGCTTTGGCACCACCAATACCTCCGTGACGGTTTATTTCGCGATCAGCGGCACGGCCAGCAACGGACTCGATTACACCGCCATTTCCAGTTCAATCGTCATCCCCGCTGGCAGCTTGACTGCCACCTTGCCGATCCTGCCTTTGCACAATGGAATCGTCAAAGGCCCGGTGACCGTGACACTCACCTTGCAGACCAGCGGCGCCTATCAATTCGGCGCGCCCACCAATGCCACGGTGACCATTGATGATGATATGCCGATGGTAAGGATTTTTGCTGTCGTGACCAACGTCCTCGAAGGCAGCGGCTCCAACGGCGTCTTCCGCCTGATTCGCACCGGCGACCCGAAGTTTGACTTCACCGCGTACCTCGGTGTCGGCGGGCCGGCGACTTACGGCGTTGATTATCCGCCCTTCCCCACCAACGTCTATTTCACCTGCGGCGTCACTTCGATTGATCTGTTCATCACCCCGACCAATGAGCTCGTGGCCGATGGCGATGAAACCGTTACTGCCGCCCTCCTGCCGGCTCCGGCTTATACGATCCTTTCGCCCAGCAACGCGGTGCTGACCATTAACGATGCCGGCACCAACCAAACGCCGCTGGTGACGATTACCAGCCCGGTGGGCGGAATCGCTTTCCTGGTTGGCACGAACATTGGCCTGGTGCTGCAGGCCGTCGTTAGCGACGACCAGCCCTCGAACACGCTGGCCTGGACCGAACTCAGCGGCCCCGACGGCTACAGCTTCAGCAGCACGAACACCACCAACACAACCGTCTTTTTCACGAACACCGGCGTTTATACCTTGCGACTGACGGCCGACGATGGCCAATTGCAAGGCCACGCCGATGTCATCGCCATCGTCGCGGCCGACGCGCTGACTGCCACGAACCTCTTGCATTGGCCATTTGACGAAGGCGCCGGAACGAACGTGTTTGACATTTCCGGCGCGGGCCGCGACGGCCAGTTCGTCGGCGCTCCGGTTTGGACGACCAACGGCGTTCTCGGCGGCGCTTTGAGCTTTTCCGGCACGAACGATTGCGTGCGCCAGGTTCGCAACACAAATTTCCTGAACGGCCTGAGCGAATTCACGCTGTCCCTTTGGCTCAAGCCGGCAACGACGAATTTCAACCAGGGCTTTTTCACCGCCAACGACTCCGGCACCAACGCGACGCTTGCCCTGGCCACGCGCACCTATTCGTCCTGCGGCAATTATACCAACGTCATCGAAGCCACCCTGCCCGCCACCGGCGGCGTCGTGCATCGCGTCAGCGCCAGCGGCGCGATCCAGCCGTTCCAATGGCAGCAGGTGGCGCTGGTCTGGAGCAACGGCCTTGCGCCCGCCCTCTACATCAATGGCCGGTTGGACCAGCCGTTGTCGGGATTCGTTGCCGCCTCGGGCATGCTGACCAACTGTCCGCAATTCATCGTGGGCAAGGGCGCGGCCGATGCTCCGGGCTCGTGGCAGGGGATGATTGACGACGTGCGCCTGTTCCCGCGCGCCTTGAGCGCGGAGGAAATCGTGGCCCTGGACGGCTGGCCGGTAACGAACCACGCGCCCTTTGTGGATGCCGGTTCGAACGTCACCGTCCAGATCGGCCTGCCGGTTACACTTGTCGGCACGGTCACTGATGACGGCCTGCCCAATCCGCCGGGCCGGGTAACCACGACCTGGTCTTGCCTCGGCACGAACAACGTTACCATTCCCGATCCCTCGAGCCTGACGAATACGTTCGTGTTTTTCGACACCGGCGATTACGTTTTTCAGCTTACTGCCGATGATGGCCAGGCCGCCGCTTTCGCCTTCGTCGCGGTCACGGTTATCGAGCCGACACGCATTGATATCACCGCAAGCATCAGCGAAGCCGCTGAACTCGGGCCGGTCTCGGGCCAATTCCTGCTCACGCGTGACGGCGCCACGAATGCGCTGACGGTGTATCTCGACATCTCCAACACCGCCAGCAATGGTGTGGATTACGCTCTGCTGCCAAACGTGGTGACGTTCCCGCCCGGCAGCAACACGATGACCCTGGATGTGGTGCCGTTCCTGGATTACGAAATCGAGGGCGACGAATTCGTGACGCTTACCATCCTCAGCAACATCGCCTATTCGATTGGTGATGGACAGGCGACGGTCGTCATTCACGATTCGCCTTACGGCCTGTGGAGCATTGCCAACTTCACGCTCGAGCAACTGACTCACCCGGAATTGAGCGGCCCGGGAGCGGATTTCAACCACGACCGCGTGCCAAACTTCGCCGAGTACGCTCTGAACCGCGACCCCAAGGCGGTGAACCCGCCGCCGCCCTTCGGCTGGGGCTTCGAAACCGATACCAACGACGGCCTGGAGCATCTTACGCTCACCTACACCCGCCGTCTCCCGCCGCGGGATGTCGAATACGGCGTTTATGTCTCAACCAACCTGTTGAACTGGAACACGGGAACGAACTACGTCGAGGAGTTCCTCCGCGTGGCCGACACCAACAACATTACCGAGACGGTGAAAACCCGCGCTCTCATGCCCTTCCCGGGGCCGACCAATTTGTTCATGAACCTCCGCGTCTGGCTCCAACAGGTGCCTTGAAGGATCCAAAGGGATTCGGTCCCCGGCCCGGGGTTGCAGCCTGGACCCAGTAGTGGCAGTTCACGTCCGGAAAGATATTGTCGCGCCACTCGACCTGCTGGAGCCATTCCGGGTCGAGTTCGCCCGCGCTGAGTTGCTCGTAAATGCGGGTGAAGCGCAGCAGGTGCTCCTTGACGCGCCTGCGGGCATAGCCAGGACTTGTTCCCGCGCGGAGAATGAACGGCCAATCGCTGGCTTGGGCGAGGAGCAGTTCGCGCGCGGCCTGCTTGAGCAGGCGCTCCTGAAGCGAAGGAGGCGGGGACGCCTCGTCACCGGCAGGCGGGACGCCTGCCCTACAAGGGAAACGACGGGCCAACGCGGTCATTCGTTCCTGCGCGATGTGGAGATGCGGGAAAATCCATTCGTTCTTTTCGTTGAGCCAGACGCGCCAGTAGCCTTCCTCGCCCCAACTCGAGGGGCTGGGCGTGGCGATCTGGTTCGTCGGATGCCGCCGCAAATATTCCCCCGGCGTGATGAGAACCAGGTCCTTCTGGTCGCCACAGGCCTTGCGCACAAGGTAATCGAGAAACTCCGGGCCCTCATACCACCAGTGGCCGAACAACTCCGCGTCGTACGGCGCAACGATCAACGGCGGGCGGTCGAGCATCCCGGCCAGGGACTGGACCTGGGCCGTCCGCGCGGCGAGAAACTGGCCGGCGTGTTCGTCCGCGGCCTGGAGCGCCGCCTGCCGATCATAGACTTGCTTTTCGGGCGAGCGGCCCGTGATGCGGTGGTACTTAATGCCCGTGAATCCGCGTTGGCCGGGCGCGGGCAGGTAAGGCTTCACA
>Ga0182021_10010930_pt1 | contig 10768 bp, 8 predicted proteins | sample 612E3MmetaG_FD_120493 | JGI IMG/M metagenome (GOLD analysis project Ga0182021, IMG submission 120493) | Permafrost microbial communities from Stordalen Mire, Sweden - 612E3M metaG (Illumina Assembly) | ecosystem: Environmental > Terrestrial > Soil > Wetlands > Permafrost | place: Sweden...
CGATCGCGTCGTAGTAGGTCACGATGCGCGGCAGCCCCGGATCGGGTTCGCGTCCCGCTTTGGTTATCCGGTGTGTCCCCCGTGCGGCCTTGAGGCGATTGACGGCTTTGCCCACCTGGAACCCGGACGGCAAATAATCATTGGCGTCGAGCCAGATCAGAAAGCGTTTCACGGCGGCGAGGTAATTCTCTTGCGTGGCCGGCGAATAGCGCTGCTTCAGCAACCAGTCTTGAAACTTCAACAGCACGTCATCACGAAAATCCGCGAGTGGATAGGGCGGGGGCAGGGCGCTATACCCTGAGTCTGCGATGAAACTCGCCAGGCACCTCAATCCAAAACGGTAAGTCGCCGCAGTGCGCGGACTGGTCATGATTGTGGCGATGAACGCTTCGGCATATTCAATCTCTGGCTCAAGTGGCTCCTGATAAACGTGAGCAGGTTTTTTAGGAGCGCCGGGGCTTGTGGGTGCTATTTTGACCAAGGTTAATTCCTCGCAGCATAGTTTTGAACTTAAGGTGCATTAAGTCACATTGTATCAGATTTTTAGAAATTCGTATTGGTATGAAAGTAACGCCCTTGAATCCAGGCTGATTGTTGCGTCCCCCTATCGGCGAGTTCCACCAAGCCAAGGTTCTTTGAGTTACGTCGCTTCTGTGTAGACAACGGAATTTCTGTCGTCATTTCGCGCCTCACTGAGCGTTGCGGGATGACTCAAATCATAGGATAATTCGCCCTGATTTTCAAGGTTGCCTGACTAGAACATCCGTGCTATCATTGCCGGAAATCCACTGACAGAGATTGAAAGATCATTATGAGCCGCATTACCCGTGTCGACGGAACACCCACCCAGCAACGCAACGCCATTCGCCGCGCCATCGCCGAAATCCTGCGCCACCTCAGCACCAAGCCGGCCATCGATGCCGACGCCAAAGACATGCTGGCCTTCATCGTCTTCGGCCTGCGCAGCATGGATCAATCGATCGATCAATCCGCAAGCGCGTGGGAGAAGCGCGATTACTACCTCAAGGCCGATCAACTGCGCCGCGAATGGTTGTGGCTGCCCGATACGGCGCAGCGGCTGGACGACATTCTGCGCAGCGATGATTATCGCACGGCCCCGCTCGAATTAGCCGGCCTGCTGGCGCGTTTTTCCGATGTGAAGGTCACGACGTTTACAAAGTCACCCACCCTGTGGCAAGGCGCGTATAAGAAATTGCTCGCTTCGCCGAATGGGAAACGCTAGGCGTAAGACCTCACAGGTTTCGCCCACTCCGCTTCAGCGCGGGGTGCTTCGCAAAAACCTGTGAGGTCTGTCTGATGAGTCATGTCACGCACGATCCTGCACGTCGATCTGGATGCCTTCTTCGTTTCCGTCGAATTGCTCGACCAGCCTGAGCTGCGTGGCAAGCCGGTGGCGGTGGGCGGCCGGATCGATCAGCGCGGCGTGATTTCTTCGGCCTCTTACGAAGCGCGGAAATTCGGCGTCCGATCGGCCCTGCCCACTCGCACGGCTTTTCAAGTGTGTCCTGATCTGATCCTCTTGCCGGCACGCCATGATTTATACGCGCAGCATTCGCATCATGTCATGGCACTGCTGCATGAAATCACGCCCCAGATCGAACAACTCTCCATCGATGAAGCGTTCCTCGATATCACCGGCACTGAGTTGCGTTTTGGTTCGGCGGAGCAGCTGGCGCATTATCTTCACGATCGCATCCGTGATGAATTGGGGTTGCCATGTTCCATCGGCGTGGCGCGTAATAAACTGGTCGCCAAGATTGCCACAGAAAAGGCCAAACCCAATAACATCTGCCTCGTAGCCGCTGGTGAAGAAGCCGCTTTCCTTGCGCCATTACCGGTCCGCGCCTTATGGGGCGTCGGCCCCAAGACCGCCGAGATCCTCAAAGCGCTGGGCATCGAAACGATCGGGCAGATCGCGCAGGCTCGATCGGATGTGTTGGCCTCCCGTGTCCGCACAGCGGCGGGATGGCTGGGCAAGCGCGGCGCAGATGAACTCATCCAACGCGCACAAGGTCTCGACGAATCGCCGGTCGAGAGTGAACGGGTCACTAAACAGATCAGCCAGGAGACGACGTTCGTTAAAGACGTACGGGAGGTAACGTATGTGCGCGCCACGCTGTTGGAACTGAGCGAAGGTGTCGGGCGGCATCTGCGTGAAGCGGACCTCAGCGCGCGCACGATCGCCATTAAATTGCGCTACAGCGACTTCACCACGTTCACGCGCCAGACCACCCTGCCTCAGCCCACCGATATCGATCAAGAGATTTTTGCGACGGCGTGGACTTTGTTTGAAGCCAACTGGAATAAACGCGCCATTCGTTTGATCGGCGTGGCCGGGCGACAGTTGAGTCCCGCGGCCAGGCAACTCGATCTATTCGATTCGACAGACGATCGGGTGGAACGCCTCACCCGCACCGTGGACGAGATCCGCCACAAATATGGCACGGAGTCGCTGAAACGCGGCTCGACGTTGCGTAAGTAGAGAAGAGCGATCGATCATTGCTGCTCAGCCGTCACTGCGACCCCGCCAACGGCGCGGGGCAGGTGAGCGTTTCGCCTGGCGCGCCCCCGACGCGATGCGTCGGACAGGGCGTGTGCGACGAAGCAGTCTCCTTACAGCTAGCGACGAGCGCCCGATTGGCATTCATTGTTTGACTCCACTGAAAAAACTGCTCAAAGCCCCGTCCTCGGGGCGGGTTTGAACATGGAACACGCCGCCGGGGACGGCGGCTAGAGCCTTTTTGCAGTAGCGTCATTGTTTGCCTCGACACGCGGATTTCGCATAGCGTTTTCTTTTTTCAAGCAGATATAAGATTAAGCGCCGCGTCGGCTGATCTGCCTACGCGAAGTTCCGCGCCGTGCTAAAATGGACCTATGCCTGACTTCAGCTCCGACACTGCACACACTTTTCTGGCCGGGCCTGCCGGTAGCGGTAAGACTACTCTCGCCGCTGAGCATCTGCACGCTTTGCTGCGCTCTGGCAAAGCAGGTGATAGTATTCTGGTCATTGCTCCTCAGCGCAGCCTGCTGAAACCCTATCAAGCGGTGTTGCGACGCGCCGATTTGCCGGCCGGCGGTGAAGTGGAAACCCTCACGATCGGTGGCCTGGCGAAGCGCTCGGTCGATCTGATGTGGCCCGCGCTGGCGCGTGAGGCGGGCTTTGCTCAACCCGATCGGCCTCCCACATTCCTCACGCTGGAGACGGCGCAGTATTATATGGAGCGCGTCGTGCAGCCGTTCATCACCGAGCGTTATTATTTTGAAAATGTGCGACTGCCCAGCGAACGCATCTACAGTCAGCTGCTGGATAATCTCAATAAGGCGGCACTCGTCGGATTTCCCTACACGGAAGTGGGCCAGCGTCTCATTGGCGCGTGGGCTGGATCTTCACAACAAACCATTACCTTCACGCAGGTGCAAGATTGCCTGCTGCGCTTTCGCGTGTATTGCCTGGAACACAATCTCCTCGACTTTTCATTGCAGCTCGAACTTTTCCGCACCCTGCAGCAGCACGATTGGTTCCGCGACAAACTCTATCGGCGTTATCGACATTTGATCGTGGAGAACGTGGAAGAGGACACGCCCCTCACGCACGACCTGCTGCGCGACTGGATTCCGCACACAGATTCAGCACTGATCGTTTACGACACCCATGCCGGCTACCGATCGTTCCTGGGCGCAGACGCCCGATCGGCCTACGAACTTCGATCGGTCTGCCATGAAATCGTCAAACTCGACGCGTCGCGCGTGATGTCCCCTGCCGTTCAATCACTTGAAGCAACCGTAACGCATATCTTATCCAGCGATAGCGATCTGCCTATGCGAAGCGGCGATGCCAGAGCAGCCCTGACTTACGGCGGCGGGCGCTTTCATCCGCAGATGCTCGACTGGGTGGCCCAGCAAGTAACCGATCTCGTTCAGACACAAAACGTCGCGCCCGCCGACATCGTGATCCTCGCCCCCTTCCTCGGCGATGCGCTGCGCTTTGCGCTGGAAGATCGCCTGAGCCGCCACGCGATTCCGACGCGATCGCTGCGACCTTCGCGTTCATTGAATGAAGAAGCGGTGACACGCGGATTGATGACGCTGGCGGCGCTGGCGCATCCGCAGTGGCAGATCGTGCCGCCGCAAGCCGATGTGGCGCTGGTCATCGCCCTCTCGATCGATCGTCTCGATCCCGCGCGCGCCCATCTAATGGCCGAGCGTCTCTATGTGGCGCGCAGCGGCCGGGCCGAGCACCCTGGCCGGGCCGAACACAACGGCCGCGCCGAATTGCGTCCCTTCGAGAACCTGAAGCCTGATCTGCAAGAGCGTATCGGGTTCGAGGTCGGCGCGAGGTACGATCGGGTGCGGACCTGGCTACAGGACTACGCGCAGGCCGACACACCGCCGCTCGACGTGTTCTTCGCGCGCTTGTTCGGTGAAGTGCTGTCACAACCCGGCTACGGCTTTCATCGCCAGATCGATCCGGGCCGCATCACCGCACAGATCGTCGAATCGGCGCGCAAATTTAGACAGACGGTCAATCCTGATCCGTACGCCCCCACGCTCGATCCGAAGGTGGGACGCGACTATGTGCGCATGGTGAGTGAAGGCGTCGTCGCAGCGACCTTCGTTGAAAGCGTATATGCTGAGAAGCCGAATGCCGTGCTGCTCGCTCCCGCTTACACCTTCCTGCTGAGCAATGAATCGGTAGGATATCAATTCTGGTTGAACGCGGGCAGCCCGGCGTGGTGGGAACGGCTGTATCAACCGTTGACGCATCCGTACGTGTTGAGCCGCCAGTGGCCGCCGGATAAAAAGTGGGGCGACGAAGATGAAGTGGCCGCGCGGCAGGCCACCTTGCTGCGGCTGGTACGCGGCTTGCTGCGCCGCTGTCGCACGCGTATTTACCTCGCCATCAGCACGTTGAACGAGCAGGGCTTTGAAGAACGCGGGCCGCTGTTGACGTTGATGCAACAAGTGCTGCGGGAGACCGCTAAAGATTGAAGGTTAAGCAGCGAAGGCATTTGGCAGGTGGGAGCCGTTTAGGGTAGAATGATTGTAGTTAGCGAGGAGGTGCGACATGAATAAACGGATTTCCATCGATCCCAGGGTTTGCCACGGTCAGGCCTGTATCAAAGGCACCCGCATACCAGTCCATCAAATCGTTGGGATGCTGGCGAATGGAGATACTATCGAAGACTTGTTGGCGGAATATCCGTCGATTACGCGCGCGGATGTTCTAGCCTGTCTCGACTACGCGGCGGCACTGGCCGAAGAGCAGATCACACCGTTTGAAGCATTAATCAGCGCCGCATGAAAATCCTGATAGTTGTCACACGTGACGCTGTTCAAAGCAGCTGGCGGGCAAGCGCAAAATAGCATCAGCGGCTTCACAGCGCGGTTCATGGCTTGCGCCAACGGAGCAACTCGCCACCAGGGTTGTTCCGTTTCTTGTCTACCGCCCTGTGCCCTGCACTATCAACCAACGAACAACAACCAACGACATTGCTCGCGCCATTGACCAATCTGCGGTAAGATTACAATACAAGAACTATGATGCTCGCAGACGCAGCGGCTTATATTCAAAAATCTGTGAAACTAGGCTACACCTCCAGCGGAAATCCGCTGCACATCGTGTGCGGCCTATCGATACCGGAAGTCATTATCGTTATCACGCTCTACCGCCCTGATCCGACTGAATGGCTGGCAGGCTGGAAAACGAGGAGGTAGTTCAAATGGAACACTGTTATTTCTGCAAGGGTAAAGTGACGGCCAAGCGCGTTCGGCATATCCACGAATGGGGCGAGAAGGTCTTTATCTTCGAGGATGTGCAGGCCGAAGTATGCTAACAGTGTGGCGAGGTTTATTTCGGGCCGGAAGCGCTTAAGCGCATGGATGAAGTGGTGCTGGGAAACCAACGCGCTGCAGCCCAACTAAGCGTGCCGGTATTTTCAATGGCCGCCTGATCCCACTGAGTTTTCTCACTTATCAAGCGGAACAACTCACCGATAGGGTTGTTCCGTTTCTTGTCTACCGCCCTGCCCTGTGCCAACAACCGCTATGCAATCTGAATTCGCCATCCAACTGAAGTGGGCGCCGAAACACCGTGACGACGCCGCCCGCTGGGCCACCGCCCACATCTTACGCCATAAATTCTGGATCGTGGTCATGATCGTCGGCGCGACCGGCAATGCTGCCGGAGCCGCACTGATGCCGCTGTTTATCGGCCAGGCGTTCAATGCCGTAGTCAACCAGCCGATCAACTACACGCTCATCGGCACGGCTGCCATCGGCATCGTCCTTTCCCAGGTGGTCCGCGCGGTACTGCAGCTCGGCCGCAATTTCAGCAGCGAGGTCATCGGCCAGCGGATGGAACGCGACACGCGCCACGAACTATACGCCAGTTTGATCGGCAAAAGCATGGCGTTCCACGATCAGCAATCGGTAGGCGATGTCATGGCGCGCGCCACCAACGACGTGCGCGAAGTCAATCTGATGCTCAACCCCGGCATCAACCTCGTCGTCGGATCGCTGATGTTCCTGATTATGCCCATCCTTATCGCGCCGACGATGTATCCTGCGCTGATCCTGGTACCGCTCGTCTTTGCGATTGTCTATTTCATTCTGTTGCAGCGCTTCTTGAATCAACTCAAACCGGCGACCGAATCCGTGCGGCGGCAGTTCGGCGGCATGAATGCGACGTTGGCCGAAGCGATTGAGGGCATCGAGACGGTCAAGGGGGCGGCGCAAGAAGAGCAAGCGATCGAAAAGTTCGAGGTGGGCGCGAAGTCCTATCGAGATGCGTATGTCGCGCAGGGCCACATCGAAGCACGCTTCCTGCCGTTGTTGTGGTTAGGCATCATTCAAGCCGTCGGCTTGGCGCATTCGCTGTTTCTGTATCAGCAGGGATTGATCGACGTGGGGCAAGTCGTAGCCTTCAACGGTTTGCTGCAACTCTTCGGCTTTCCGACCTTTCAGACGTCATTCGCCTATCCGCAGATCGCCTCCGGCATTTCCAGCGCGCGCCGGATTCTCGATCTGATCAATATGCAGAGCGACCTCGACGAGAACACGGCGGGCTATGCGGAACCCATGCAGGGCGCTATTCAGTTCGAGCATGTGACATTCAAATATCGATCGGAAGCGCCCGTGTTGGACGATGTCAGTTTCGCGGTGAAACCCGGCCAAACCGTGGCGGTGGTCGGGCAAACGGGATCAGGCAAGACCAGCATCATCAAGCTGCTGAATCGCATCTACGAAGCCAGCGAGGGCCGCGTGACGATCGATGGGGTGGATGTCCGCCACTGGCAGATGGCGGCGCTGCGCAAACAAATTTCGATCATCGAGCAAGACCTGTTCTTGTTCTCGCGCACCGTGGCCGAGAACATCAAGTTCGGTCGTCCTGAAGCAACGCAGGATCAAGTGGAAGCCGCCGCTAAAGCCGCGCAGGCGCACGATTTTATCTTGAATTTTTCCGACGGCTATAACACGGTGGTTGGCGAGCGTGGGGTGACACTTTCGGGCGGGCAGCGACAACGTTTGGCGTTGGCCCGCGCCCTGCTCGTCGATCCCAAGATTTTGATCCTCGACGACGCGACCAGCGCCATCGATAGCGCCACTGAGGATCAAATTCAACAGGCGATCTACACGGCGGCGCGTGGCCGCACGACGATCCTCATCACGCACCGGCTGTCGCAAATCCGCTGGGCTGATGTGATCATCGTGATGAAGCAAGGGCGCATCGCCGCCGTAGGCACCCACGACGAACTGCTGGAAACAAGCCTGGCTTATCAGAGAATCTTTGCCAGATGATAGCTAACGAGTAATGCGTAACAAGTAAGAACACCGCCGGCCTGTACGCATTACTCGTTACTCGTTACTCATTACGGAGTTTTCATGGGGATGTTTAGCGGCCTCAATGCTGAGGCGTATGATCGCAGCTATTCCGATCGGGCGTTAATTGCCCGCATCCTGCATTACTTCGGCGCCTTTCGCCGGCGCATGATCGCGCTGGCCTTCGTCACGATTGCCATGGCGGGCTTCGGCGCATCGATGCCGTTACTGGTTTCGAGCGGGGTACAGTCGCTGGTACAGACGCGCACCGAATCGTATCTCATGGGGCTGGTGCTGATCGTCTTACTGGTAGGCGTACTAAACTGGGCGGCCAACTGGGTGCGCCGCCGGCTCACCGCCGAGGTGACGGGCGACGTCGTGCTGGCGCTGCGCAACGATGCCTTCAATGCTTCAGTCAAACATGACCTGTCGTTCTACGACGAATTCCAGACCGGCAAGATCGTCAGCCGCATCACGTCGGACACCCAGGAATTCGCGCAGATGGTGACGCTGGTCACCGATCTGACCAGTCAGGTGTTGACGGTTTTGATTCTGCTGCCGATTCTGTTTTCGATCGAATGGCGGCTGACCCTGGCCATGCTGGCGATGACGCCCGTCGCCTACTTCGCGGCCAGTGCGTTTCGCTCGTTGGCGCGGCGCGCAACGCGGCAGGGTTTTCGCGCGATGGGCGAAGTGAATGCGTCCGTTCAAGAAGCGGTCACGGGGATCAGTATCGCCAAGAATTTCCGGCAGGAAGGCGCGCTCTATCAGCGCTTCATCGACATCAACACTCTATCGTATCGCGTCAACTTGCGGCGCGGCTTTGTGCTGGCGAATGTGTTCCCGGTGCTCAACGCCTTAACGGGCGCGGGCACGGCCATCCTGGTGTATTTCGGTGGATTGACGGCCGCGTCGGGCGCGATTTCGATTGGGGCGTGGTACCTGTTCGTCGCCAGCGTCGATCGGTTCTGGTTCCCCATCATCAACATCGCCGCGTTTTGGAGCCAATTCCAGGCGGGCTTATCGGCTGCCGAGCGCGTGTTTGCTTTGATTGATGCGGAACCGGTGGTCCGCCAAACCGATCAGCGCCCTGCCCCCACGCTGCGCGGCGAGGTCAATTTCGATCACGTCAATTTCCGCTACTCTACGCAAGAAGCTGTGTTGAGTGACTTCTCATTGCATATTCGCGCGGGCGAGACATTAGCGCTCGTGGGCCACACCGGCGCGGGTAAAAGCAGCATCGCCAAACTCATTGCGCGCTTCTACGAATTTCAAGAGGGCACGATCACGATCGATGGGCAGGACATCCGTTCCTTCGATCTCAACAGCTATCGCAAGCAGTTGGGCATTGTCTCACAAACGCCGTTCTTGTTTGCGGGTACCGTGGCCGACAACATTCGCTATGCCAACGCCGAGATCACGGATGGGGAGATTGAAACCATTGCGCGGCAAATCGGCGAGGGCGAATGGTTGGATGTGCTGCCCGATGGACTACAAAGCGAAGTCGGTCAGCGCGGTTCCAGACTCTCGATGGGGCAACGCCAGCTCGTCGCCTTGATGCGCGTGCTGGCGCAGCGCCCCGCCATCTTCATCCTCGACGAGGCCACCGCCAGCATCGATCCGTTTACGGAGAGCCAGATCAAAGATGCGCTCGATCTGATTCTGGCGAAGAGCACCTCGATCTTGATCGCGCACCGTCTCTCGACGGTGAAGACGGCCGATCGCACCATCGTGTTACGGGCGGGCCACATCATTGAGGAAGGCAACCACGATCAGCTGATGCAGCACGGTGGGCACTACGCGGAGTTGTACAATACCTACTTCCGGCATCAATCGCTGGATGCCATAGAAATCAAACCGGCGGCAAAGTTCACCTTGTCGCCGGCAGAATTGTGAGTTCAGTGTAATGCGTTCAGCCAGCAAACACGGTATTCAATTACCCCAACTCCCCAAGTTGCTGCCAGCTCAAAGGCTGGCGCAGCTGGAAGATCACGGCGAATACGCGTCTGTCGCGCTTTCCGACTGTGACTTCACGCAGCAAGCGGCCAGCAATGTGATCTTCGAGCAGGTGCATTTCCGCCGATCGATCTTCACGCGATCGCGGCTGATCAAAGTCCGCCTGGCGGATGTGCGCCTGGAGACTTGCGATTTGTCCGGCGCAGACTGGGAGAAGGCGCGGCTGTTGCGTGTGGAACTCATCGGCTGCCGCCTGATCGGCATTCAACTGCTAGAGGCCCAGCTGGAAAGCCTGCTCGTCCGCGAGTGCAACCTGGAAGACGCCGCCTGCGCCGCGTCGAAGTATAAGGCGGCGCGCTTTGAAAAATGCAACTTGCGTGGCGCCTCTTTCGAACAAGCCGATCTCAGCGGCGTGGTCTTCAAAGACTGCAACCTCACCAACGCCAACTGGCAGGGTGCGAAATTAGCGGAGACCGACTTGCGGGGATCGATCATCGATGGACTGCAAGTCGGCGCGAAGGAATTGCAGGGCGCCATCGTCGATCGCACCCAGGCCGTACAGATCGCGGGCTTGCTCGGCATCGTCGTGAAAGATGGCGACGAGTTGTAGAGTGAGCGCCCGCAGGAAATGACATCAGACGCAATTGTTTACCGAAGTGTCATTCTGAGCGTTTTCGCCAGGCGCGCCCCCGATGCTCTACATCGGACAGGGCGTGCGAAGAATCTCTGTGCCTGTCAGTAGCGAGTGTCGGTCGTGGTAGAGATTCTGCCCATGCCCGGCGCGATGCGCTGGTGGGCCGCCAGGCGTCGCTCCGCTCAGAATGACATTCCAGGAAACACGGTAAACAAAGGCATGGCTCACAATCAGTTTGACACTATGCAATCCGGTCTTGTGGGGTGATAATGGGTCATCCATTTTGGTTTGTCAGGAGCCCCCAATGGCCGCTCGCAGCACGATGTCACTGGACGCCCG
>Ga0182021_10010931_pt1 | contig 10767 bp, 11 predicted proteins | sample 612E3MmetaG_FD_120493 | JGI IMG/M metagenome (GOLD analysis project Ga0182021, IMG submission 120493) | Permafrost microbial communities from Stordalen Mire, Sweden - 612E3M metaG (Illumina Assembly) | ecosystem: Environmental > Terrestrial > Soil > Wetlands > Permafrost | place: Sweden...
AAAGGTGAAAGGGAAGTCACACCGAAGGCCGTCGCATGGTGCTGCCTTTCGATTGCCGCTTGACCTTTTCCCTATCTCCTTCTTGGTCCGTCGTCTGTGGTCCGACATCAGGTTTACGAGGGGGACGGTAAGACCTCGCCGTAGCCCGTCTTAATTCTAGATTCGACCTTTCAGCCGGACCGGAAAAGGGACAGATCAGTTCGTCTATTCACCTGTGGCGGACCTAGTACCTGTGGGCGCGGGCGCAGCCCGGCGATCCTGTAGCCACCAGATCGCGAGGGCAAATAGGGCATACGCTACGATCGCGGTCGACGCCGCGGCACGATCGGAACTGGGAGGCGGGCCGAAGAAGAGGTAGGCCTGGATGCCGAGCATAACCACTCCAAGTACCAGCGTCCCGAGCGAGCGAGCCAGACGCCCTCGGAGATAGAACCACATCCCGCCGAACAGCAGGGCCGCCTCCAAGCCGAATGCTACCGCCGGGGAGTTCCAGAGCCCCAAGCCGACCTTGGCGTGGTTGTCGTACAAGGGCAGGTCAGGCGAGTGGACGATGAAGTCCAGAAGCCAATGCGAGAACACAGCCAGCCCGATGACGACGCTCGCTCGCGGACGTGACGGGCGAGCGGCGAAATGGTAGACGACTCCGACCGCGCAGGACCAGAAGATGGCCGCCAGGAGACTATGCGTGTATGGCATGTAGTAGAGGTCGAGCGGGTTGGATGCTGTAAAGCCAGGAACGATGCGGACCTTCTCGATTCCCAGAAGAATGAAGGGAGCCCACAGAATATCGAGAAACTGGACTGCGAGAAAGAGCACCCACAGGGGTATCGAAGGCTCGAGCCTCTTCGCGGGAAAGCTGACTCCATAGTGACCTACGAACATGAGCATCCTCCTGGCGCCAGACGGGGCAATTGCAAGCCGCTGCTCGGTTTCAGCGACGGCACGGGTGACACAAGGCCTGGAACGATGCCGAGTCCACGAAGACAGCATAGCCCAAACGCCAAGCAGTGGGTGCGTCCTCGCCTTAGCCGTGTACCACCATTGGCGAGGGCTGATCTAGGGCTCCAGTGGTCCCAGGGTGGCCCCGGCGCAACCGAGAGGATCGGCCCTTGACGCTGACGGACGTGTGTGAGGTCAGTGCCGAGCGGCTACCCGAGGCAGTGAAGGTGCTGATAGAACCCGCGGTGATCGAGGCGCTCGGGGATAGAGAGAGGGCCGTCGAGATGAATGTCGCGGTTTCGATGTCGCGGTTCGAGGCGATGTCCGATGAGGTCTTTCTGCTCCTCGAGGAACTGTAGGGAACGACTCCGGAGGATGCTGTTGGCGACCGGAGATCACTCCGGGGGTCGCAAGGCCCCCTTTGGTTCTCCGACGCTGTGTGCTTTAGGCGCTACGGTCGCAAGGAGGCGCTCACTTGCCACCACTGCCCGGTCAGTGGACCGCCGGGGGCGTGGGCACCGCTATACCCCGTCCACTCAAGAGTGTCAGGGAAAGCCCACGAAGCTCAGGGAAAGATGGGGAATGCCCGTATAGACTCCGGTGACTTCGATCAGATCGTCGCGGCGAAGCGAGCAGAGTTTGGTTTGCCACCCCTGGTCAAAGGTAGGACGTCGCCGCAGCCCGTCTTGAGCCGATAGGCCCGCCAGGAGCCCACCGATCGGCTCCGGACTCGACCTCCACCTGGACGAGATTTCCGGTTTTGGGTCAGGGCTCTGTTGGGCGGCCGACCGGTGCGGTCCCCAGTACCGGCGCCACCGGCCAGGTGGCGCCGGTATGGCGACCTCAGGTCTTGAGGAATGCGAGCAGGTCGGCGTTGAGCTGGTCCTTGTGTGTATACGCGAGGCCGTGGGGTGCGCCCGCGTAGATCTTTAGGGTCGCCTTCTTGACCAGCTTCGATGAACGAAGAGCCGCGGCGCCGATAGGCACGATCTGGTCGTCGTCGCCGTGAACGACCAGTGTCGGCACGTCGAACTTCTTGAGGTCCTCGGTGAAATCCGTCTCGGAGAACGCCTTGATGCAATCGAAGGTGTTCTTGTGACCGGCCTGCATCCCCTGGAGCCAGAACGACTCGATCATGCCCTGCGAGACCTTGGCGCCGGGCCTGTTGGCCCCGAAAAACGGGCCGCTGGCGAGATCCCTGTAGAACTGCGAGCGGTCGGCGAGTGAGTTTTGGCGGATCCCGTCGAACGCCTCAATCGGCAAGCCGCCGGGATTAGCCGGCGTCTTCACCATCAGCGGCGGGACAGCGGAAATCAGCGCGGCCTTGGCCACCCGTTTCGTGCCGTGGCGGCCGATATAGCGGGCAACTTCGCCGCCGCCCGCGGAGAAGCCGATCAGGACGACGCTCTTCAGGTCGTGCGTCTCGATCAGCTCAGAGAGGTCGTCGGCATAGGTGTCCATGTCGTTGCCACTCCACGGCTGGCTCGACCGGCCATGGCCGCGACGATCATGGGCAACGCAGCGGTAGCCGTCGGAGGCTAGGAACACCATCTGCGCCTCCCAGCTGTCCGCATTGAGAGGCGAACCGTGGCTGAATACCACCGGTTATCCTGCGCCCCAGTCCTTGTAGTAGATCTGCGTACCGTCCTTCATCGTGATCGTGCTCATCCTCTGTCTCCCTCTTCAGGAATGGGGGTTGTCAACCTCCGGGGCCCGCCCAGGTGCTCGCGCTTAGCGTCCGCTGTAGCAACCTCTTACCCGACGAGCTCCGCTGTCCCTACAGTGCTGCCATTAGCGGACGTTTTGTAGGGCAAACTCCCAGTTGATCAGCGTGTCGAGCACGGCATTGACATAGTCGGCACGACGATTCTGGTAATCCAGGTAGTACGCATGCTCCCAAACGTCAATGGTGAGCAGTGGCGTCATGCCCGTTGTCAAAGGGACATCGGCATTGGCGGTCTTCACCACCTTGAGCCCCTTGCCCTCGAGGACAAGCCAAACCCAACCACTCCCGAACTGTGAAACGGCCACGCTGGCAAGCTCCTTCTTGCAGGCGTCAACGCTGCCGAAGGATGACTCGATTCTCTGCTTGAGTGAAGCAGGCGGTTCACCACCTCCGCTCGCTTTCATGCTCTTCCAATAGAATGTGTGGTTCCAAGCTTGTGCCGCGTTGTTGAAGATCGCGGTTCTGTCTGACCGTCCTACGGTACTGGAAATGATCTTCTCCAATGGAAGGTCGGCATATTCTGTTCCTGCAACAAGCTTGTTCAGGTTATCCACGTAGCCTTTGTGATGCTTCTCGTAGTGAAATTGGATCGTTTCAGCCTTTATGACCGGTTCCAACGCGTTTTCGGCGTACGGAAGAGGGGGTAAGACGTGGGCCGACGCTGCTCCAGGCACGGTCGAGGAATTGCTTGTGTCTATCTTTCTCATGTCGTTCTCCTTCCGGTTGGTGGGTAATGCAGAACGGCTCGCGCTTCAGCGGCGGCGAGCCAAGCACAGCGAGGCAGAGTCGTCCGCTGGAAGCTGCTGTTTGGCAGATTTCCCGCGAGATCCTTCACTTCATCTTCTCGATTTCTTCTTCTACTTCTTTTGCCCCTTGGGCATAGAGCGTCTCTTCATTGGGGGCAAGCTCGCGGAGCACTCTCAGAAACTCTCCATCATGTACACGTTCCTCGTCCGCTATGTCCTTGAGCACTTTCACGGCGAGCCTGTTGTCGGTTGACGCGGCAAGCTGCATGTACAACTGGGTAGCTTCGTACTCTGCGGCCACCATGAAGCGAATTGCTCTGATGAGTTCCTCGTCCGTGAGCTTCCTGTCGCTTGCTAGCCCTGAAAAGGGCGATCCGAACACTGGCATGTCTGTTCCTCCTTCTTTCGTTTTCTCGGGTTTCCGCCCGACTAGCTGCTCAGCTCTCGTGCTTCCCTTCTGGTGTCCTTGGGACCACCTGTTGAGGGTCCATGGGCACAGTCAGACGCGGATGGATGGAGGTGCGGCTACGGCCGCAGCCCTTTCCCGAACATATCTCCAACCTAGCTCTTCGCTCCCTCCCCGAGAAGAGCGCTTACTACCCAGGAGCAGGGCCGCGAGGTGAGTAGAAACCACGTAACTCCTCGCCCAAGCCAAAAGGGAGTGTCTGGCGTGAATGACTGGGAATCCGAGTCGAAGCGGCTCAGGTACGCTCTTCGGGGAGCGTGACGGCGCCGGGTGCAACGATCGCGCGGCGGGTGGCCTCGATCACGTAGCGGTGGGGATCGACCCCGGCGAGCTTGGCGCTCTCGAACAGCGTGTAGCAGATCGCCACCACCTCGGCGCCACGCTTGGAGTGCGAACCGTAGTGACTCTTCCTTCCGACGACCACACCCCTCAGGGCTCGCTCCGCCGCGTTGTTGTCCAGCGGGATGCGAGGATCGGCCAGGAAGCGCGTCAGCCCCGGCCAGAGCGAGAGCATGTAGACGATCCCCTTACCGAGCGAACTCGCCGGCAGCGTGGCGGGCTTGGTCGCCTCCGCCCAGTCTCGCAGTTTGGCAACGATCGGTCGCGAGCGCTCCGCGCGCAGGCGGCCTCGGAGTGCCAGCGCATCCGCCTTGGCCTCCTCCGGCACCGTCCGCGGCAGCCGTGGGACCTGGCGCTCGACCTCGTAGAGTTCCCCGATCAGGTCGATCGCTTTTCGGCACTCTTCGGGAAACGAACTCTCCGCCTCGATGAACTTCCTGCGCACGTGCGCCCAGCAGTGCACCGGCGTGATCTCCGGCGAGCCGCGCGCCAACGCCTGGTACACCGCGTAGCCATCCGACATCAGCACGCCCGAACACGCCGCGGCGTACGCCACGACTCGCTCCCGCACATCGCTCGAGCACCGCCAGCGATGGTCGCCACTAGCCGCTTGTCGCTCCCCAGCCAATTCGTCCCGAAGCCGCTGCCCTTGCTCCTCAAAGTGGTCGTCGCTCATGCGCCAAGGTCCGAACGAACGGCTCAGCTCCTCAAGACGGGGTAGGGCGAGGACTTGCGTAGAACGAGCGCCCGGGGCAACCCGGACGCTTCCGTTTGTCTTGACGACGAGGCCGTCCCCCATGGCAGCGCTCGGCAAACGTGTGTTTACCGCAATGCCGGAGGGCCGCCGCCGGTCGGAGGCCACGAGTCGATCGGGACAAGCTGCGGCGGAGACGGATCGAACTGAAGGACGTGCGGGATTTCGCCGGGGCCGGCCGTCGGCGGCCCGACCAGTCTGTGCTGCCGCCTTTGCAGGAACTCGGAATCGACACGGATGTGCCGGGCCGGCAAGTCGAGCGCGACCAGCTCCTGGAGCCTGCCGCCGACGAGCTGCGCACCCCGGTAGTCGTCGATGGGGCCGGCCACCCACACCACGTGCTCGCCGGGTGCCCGCGTGGCCGTCTCGATCCCGGCAACCATCGCTTCGCGCGCGCGCGCCGCCCCGAGCCACGGCAGCTCGTTGAGGAGCGTGACGCCGGCCCACACGGCCACGAGCACGCCGCCGGCCGCGGCGGACCGTCGCCGCGGGATCGCGGCCAGCGCCGACGCTGCGGCGAGCGCGACCCCGAGGCCGGCGAACGCGACGAACCGGCTCTGCCTCCACACGAGAACGCGGGCGTCAAGGTAAGGCAGCGCCGGCAGGAGGCCGAGAAGCGCCAGGGTCAAACCGGCCATCACCGGGCGAGTCCAGGCGTGTGCCGGAGCACGCAGCAGGCCCGCCGCGATCGCGGCCACGGCGACGACGCAGAGCGCGGCGAGCAGTGTCGAGGCAGGGGAGTACGTCGGGTTCACCGGGACCAGGACCACTCGACCCAGCGCCTCCGGAAGGGCCAGCAGCCGCGACGCGGCTGACGCGGTCGACGTGCCAGCGTACCCCCCGATGCCTCCGAGCACCGTGAGGCGGAGCGCGAACGCCGCGCACGCTCCGGCCAGCGCCGAGCCGCAACGGAGCAGACGCATTCGCACCGGCGCCGGCCCGAGCACGCCGAGGAGCTCCCAGGTGGCAACGACAGCTGGGATCGCGAACGCCGACTCCTTGGCGAACGGTGCGAGGAAGCACACAACGGCCAGCCACACCGCGGGCGAGCGGCGGCTGTCCCACCCCGGTGCGGTGGCGAGCAGCAGCGCGACGGTTGCCAGCACGAGCGCGACCAGGTCAAACGCGGCCGCGATCCAAGCGACAATCTCCATCCTCCCGGGGTAGAGGAGTGCGAGGGCTACGGCCCAGCCGGCCGCGGCCGGGCCGGCGATCCGCGCCGCGAGCGTGCCGGCAAGCCAGGCGGCGAGCACGAAGAGCGCGAGATGGGTCGCGTGGAACAGCCAGGGCCGCGGGCCATAGACGCTTGCCTCGGCTGTGAAGAGGCCAAACCCAAGAGGCCTCAAGAACTCGAAGTCCTTTGGGTGGACCTGATCGAGGACGAGACCCCAGCCCCGCTGAGCGAACTTGGTGAGGCCGATGAAGTCGTCGTTGAGGAACCCAACACTGAGCAACGGGATCAGCACGATCGAGGCGAATAGCGGTGCGAACCTGGACTTCATTTTCGGCCCGATCGTTCCGCGTGCGCCGCCGCCGGGAGTTCGGATGTCTGCGGACACCGGCTCATAGCACGCCGGACCACGTCAGTGCGGCGCCCGTCTCGCATCGTGCCGGGATGATACCAGCGAGTGACGGTCGAATCGGACTCGTGTGCCCGTATCGATGCTGCCTGGAGTTGAGCAAGGCCCGAAGGCGTACCGAAGCCGCGGCGGTGCGCACGCCGCCGGATCAGGCGTGGGCGGGAGAGGAGACGGCGGCCCGGCCGGAGGCGAACGCGACACGGTTGAGCTCGAGGAACTTCTTCGGGACCCGCTGTGTCAGGCACTCCCACCACGTCTTCTCGGGAAGCGGGAGCAGCCGCGACACCGCCCCGAGGAGGACGACGTTGGCGGCCTTCACGGTCCCGGCCTCCAGCGCGAGCCTCTCGCCCGGGACCAGCACCACCGTCGCGTCGAGCTTCGCGAACACCCGCTGCAGGTTCTCGTCGCTCGGGTAGGCCGCGGCGCCAGAGGACACGGTGACGGGCACGATCGCTTGGTCGTTGACGACCGCGGTGCCGCCGCGGCGGAGGAACTCGGCAAAGCGCAGCGTCTCCATCTTCTCGAACGAGAGCAGGACGTCGGCCTCGCCCAGGCCGACCAGCGGCGAGTAGACCCTCTCCTTGTCCCAGCGAACGTGCGAGGCGACGCTGCCGCCGCGCTGCGCCATGCCGTGGACCTCGCACTTCTTGACGTCGTACCCCGCAGCGAGCCCGACCTCGGCGAGGATGTTGCTGGCGAGCAGCGTGCCCTGGCCGCCCACACCGACCAGCACGAAGCTGAAGGCCTTCTGGTCGCTCATCGGTCAGTTCCCTCCCGGAACGGGCGTCGTGCAGCTCGCCGGCTGGTGCTCGTGTGCCTCGCGGACCTGATCGCGCGTGAGGATCGCGTCGTGAGGGCAGAGCTGGGCGCACACCTCGCAGCCGGTGCAGAGGTCGCCGTCGATCAGCGCCAGCGGCTTGCCGGACTTTGCGTCCACCTCGTCGCTCTTGAGGATCGCGGGGCACCCGATCCGGAAGCAGATGCCGCACCCCGTGCACTTCTCCTCGAGCACCTCGAGGGAAACCCAGCGCTTGCGGATCTCCGGCAGGAGAGCGCACTCGCGGCGCGCCACGAGGACGGCCGGCTCGTTGTAGGCCATCAGCTCCTTGTACGCCTTCTCGAGGCCATCGACGTCGTAGGCGTCCACGGTTGCGACGTGGTGGATGCCGAGCGCGAGAACGAGGGGCTCGATCTCGATCACCTGGGTGGACTCGTGCTGGAGAGTGAGGCCGGTCCCGGGGTTCTGCTGATGGCCGGTCATCGCCGTGATGCGGTTGTCCAGGATGATCGTGAGAACGTTCGCCTTGTTGTAGGCGACGTTGGCCAAGGCGGACAGGCCCGTGTGGTAGAACGTCGAGTCGCCGATCACGGCGACCATGCGCTCGCCGATGCCGGCCTTCGCCGCTCCGTGTGCGACGCCGATGCCGGCGCCCATGCAGCCGCAGGTGTGGATTGCCGACAGCGGCGGGAGCAGGCCCAAGGTGTAGCAGCCGATGTCCCCTGTCACGGCCACCTTCTTCTTCGAGAGGAGCTGGAAGACGCCGCGGTGCGGGCACCCCGCGCACAGTACCGGCGGACGCGCAGGTAGCTCGGGCAGGTCGAGCGTCACTGCGGCCACGGGCGCCTTGTCAACCGGCAGGCCGGCGCCGCTCGCCACCTTGCGGACTACGGTAGGGTCGAACTCGCCGCATAGCGGGAAGATCGACTTGCCCTCGCAGGCGATTCCGAGAAGGCGGATGTGCTCCTCCAGGACCGGGTCGAGCTCCTCCATCACGATCAGGCGCTTCACCCCAGCCGCGAAGGTGCGGATGAGCTGCTCCGGAATGGGGTTCACGATCCCGAGCTTGAGCACCGACGCGCTCGGCAGCACCTCGCGGGCGTACTGGTACGCGATCCCGGCGGTCACGACGCCGACGCTCCGGTCGCGCCACTCGATCCTGTTGATTGGGGCTTTCTCGGCCCACGCCGCGATGTCCCGCAGCCGCTGTTCGACCATAGGGTGGCGCTTGCGGGCGTTGGCGGGGATCATCACGTATTTGGTCGGGTCGCGCGGGAACTTCTCGCGTTTCGGGGCGATCTCCTGGCGCTCGCCGAGTTCCACCGGCGTCGAGGAGTGGTTGGTTCTGGTCGTGGTCCGCACCAGCACGGGTGTGTCGAACTTCTCCGACAGGTCGAACGCGGCGATCGTGAAGTCCTTGCACTCCTGAGAGTCCGAGGGCTCCAGGCACGGTACGCGCGTGAACTGTGCAAACCTTCGGTTGTCCTGCTCGTTCTGGGAGGAGTGCATCGCCGGGTCGTCGGCCGAGACGACCACGAGTCCGGCCTCCGCGCCGGTGAACGACGCATAGAAGAAGGAATCGGCCGCGACGTTCAAGCCCACGTGCTTCATGCACGCGATCGCGCGCCGGCCGGCGTACGCCGCCCCGACCGCCACGTCGACCGCGACCTTCTCGTTGGTGGACCACTCGCAGTAGACGTGGGGGAAGCGCGAAAGTTCTTCGAGGATCTCCGTGGACGGCGTGCCGGGGTAGGCAGCGGCAACGTGCACGCCCGCCTCCCAGGCCCCGCGGGCGATCGCTTCGTTCCCGGACAGGATTCGCTTCATGACCGCTCCTCCTCGGGGCGCGGGCCGGGTCGTCGGCCCGGCCTGCCGGCCGGCGCCCCGATTGTACCCGGCGCAACCGGGCACGGCGCGATCTCAGGACAGGCTCCTAGGCGATCGGCGGCGGCTCGCATTGTGGCTAGAGAGAGAAACCCCCCGGCGGGGCGTTGGGAACCGAGTGTCGGATGGCTTGGGGGGGAGATCCAACGGCGGTACCCTGCGGGGCGCCCCACCGGGGAAGGTTCCTTTTCAAGGTCATCGGCTGGTCCTCACGTCTGGTGTCGTATTGCAACGTGAAGGCCTTCACAAGTGCAACCTAGCACCGAACGTTCGCCAATGCAAGTATGGGTGACATACGCCGCCGAGGCAGGATGTGGCTTGCCTTGTCCGGCACCTGGGGGGGGCATACAATGCACGAAAGGAGAAGGGCATGCCACGCACCTACGAAGGAATGCTCGACGCCAGGGGGTTCCGCTTCGGTCTGGTGGTGAGCCGATTCAACGACCTGCTCACCAGCCGTCTGGTGGAGGGCGCGCTCGACTGCCTGAGCCGGCACGGGGCCCTCGACGACGACATCACCGTTGTCAAGGTGCCGGGTTCGTGGGAGATCCCTCTGGTTGCCGAGCGGCTGGCGGGCTCCGGCAAGGTGGACGCCGTGATCGGTCTCGGTGTCCTGATCCGCGGGGCCACTCCGCACTTCGACTACATCGCTGCCGAGACGGCCAAGGGGCTCGCCCAGGTTGGTCTTTCCAAGGGCATCCCGGTGTCGTTCGGGGTGCTCACCTGCGACACGATCGAGCAGGCGCTCGAGCGTTCGGGCTCCAAGGCGGGCAACAAAGGCTGGCAGGCCGCCCAGGCAGCCATCGAGATGGTTCAGCTCTACCGTACCCTCGGAGACTGAAGAATGGGCGTTCGGCGCCGCGGACGCGAGCTCGCGCTCCAGATGCTCTACCAGCACGAGCTCGCCGGAGTGGATGTGGACACCATGCTGGTGTCGTTCGACGAGCTCCTGCAAGCCCCGGAGACCATCAGGGAGTTCGCCGTCAGCCTCGCACGGGGCGTCATCTCGAGGCTCGCCGAGCTTGATGCCCACCTCGTGGACCAGGCCGACAACTGGCGGCTCGAACGCATGGCGGCGGTTGACCGCAACCTCCTCAGGCTCGCGCTTTACGAGTTGCTCTTTGCAGCCGAAACGCCTCCTGCCGTGGTCATCGACGAGGCCGTGGAGATCGCGAAGCGGTTCGGCAGCGAGCGTTCCAGTCAGTTCGTCAACGGTGTCCTCGATGGTTTCCTGCACCGCGGGAAGGCAGCGGGAGAGCGCTGATGCGCTGCGCCGCCGCCCTCGTCGGGTTGAGCCTGCTCGGCGTCGGTGCGGCGGGTGCGGACGAGGCTGCGATCGTGATGCCCACGGTCCTCGCCGCGAGGGTCGAGACCGGCCGCAGGACGGCGGTTGCGGTCGGGCTCGAGAGCCTTCCGGACGGCACCCTCGTCACGGTCAGCCAGACGGTCAGGGCACTATGCGGAGAGCCTGCGTATCCGCTCGTCGGTGTCGACCGGTGCGACGACCCCGATGCCCTCGATGTGCCATCGGGGTTCGCCGTGCCCGCGGCCCTGG
>Ga0182021_10010932_pt1 | contig 10767 bp, 8 predicted proteins | sample 612E3MmetaG_FD_120493 | JGI IMG/M metagenome (GOLD analysis project Ga0182021, IMG submission 120493) | Permafrost microbial communities from Stordalen Mire, Sweden - 612E3M metaG (Illumina Assembly) | ecosystem: Environmental > Terrestrial > Soil > Wetlands > Permafrost | place: Sweden...
CAGAACTACGGATCGTGGTCGCCGTACATGGTCAAAGACGGTCGTACCTGCCTCGGGCTCGAGTACTTCTTGAACGAGGCGCCGGAAATTATAATCATCGCCGAGGTCAGTACGGAAGGTGACCTTGTAAACGCAGTCGTAACGCAGCTCCCGGACGTTGTGCTGCTGGATATCAGCCTGGCCAGCGACGGCATGGAACTGGCACGTATGGTCAAACAGCATGTGCCCAGTGTAGCCGTCATTATCATCTCACCTGATCCCAATGATGCAGGTCTCTTCAATGCCATAAAAGCGCGTGCTGCCGGCTATATCAGCCGCAATATTGCCTCGGTAGAATTGATTAATATCATCCGCCGGGCCGCCAAAGGTGAGTACCCTCTTAATGATACGTTCCTCTCCCAACCCAAAGTTGCCGCCCAGGTGCTGGAACAGTTCCAGGACTTCTCCTGGGGCAAGGGTGTGGAAAGCTTCGTCTCGCCACTGACACCGCGTGAAACCGAGATACTCAGCTATATGGCCAAGGGCTACCTGAATAAACAGATCGCCAGCTCGCTTGATATCAGCGAGCAGACCATAAAAAACCACGTAACATCCATCCTGCGCAAGCTGGACGCCAACGCCCGCACCCAGGCCGTTATCACGGCAGTAAGGCGCGGCATCATTTCTCTCAGCTAAAGAACTGTTAGATAAACGAAGCTTCGATTACCTTGTGTCGATATCGTCAGTCAGGTAATTAAATTGCCTAATCAAAGTTCTATTGATTGCATCGTGTATTCTTAAAGTAGCTTAAAACTGCTTTTCGATCAAGTAATATACACTGCCCCTGTCTTCAAGTCTGTCATTGCCTTCTAGCTCATTAAAATGATGATCGATTATTTTGGGACATATCTTTCTTAGCATTTTATCAAATGATTTTCTGCTATATCTGTTTCCCCATGTCCACCCCGGAGCAGGTGCCTCAAAGTAATCTTCACCCTCTTTAGCTAAAGAAACAACACTCTGCACCACCAGGTATTTATTGGCCATCCTATAAGACAATTCCAATATTTTTTCAGGGTTATCGACATGATAAAGTCCCCCGACGTTGGCAACGATATCTGTAGAATCAAATATTGAACTTGGTGTGATTTCTTCTTTCTTGAATTCCATATTTTTGATATTAAGCCGTTCGGCTATCAATTTAGCATTATTAAAGAATTTATCCCGATCATTGTCAATCCCAATGCTTCTGTTGCACCCGAGCCAGGATGCAACCATAGCGTAATACCCGTCCGCACAAAACAATTCCGTGAAAGAAACGGGATCCGACGTATGTTTCTTAGACTTTGCAATGGCATATGCAATATACGCCGTTATAACGGGAGCTTTTGCTTTTTGATTTAATTCATAAATGCCTGGCAATTGGTCATTATCCACACCAAAAAACGAATACTTATGGTATTGAGGACCTAAATCATGGAGTATATTATTCTTTGTTTTCTTCATAAATCTGAACATATAATCATCTCCATTTATTCAACTTAGTGCCAATCGGATAATTTAGCAAATATTGATAATACCTTCTGCTCCAACTGCTGTGCCGAGGGCATGAGTTGAATGCCTGTTGTTCTATAACAATCGGTTATATGCTTAAGCAGAGACCCCCTATTTCAACACTCGACGTTCACGTAATTTCCTCAACCAACTAAAAGTCACGGTCTGCCACATGATGCCAATCACTCGGTAACCGAAACGGCGCATTTCAGGCGAAAGCAACCCAGCTAGATAACGCATTGGACGCGTGACCTGCCATGAAAATGATGAAACTAATTCAACCCGGTTTTTCTCAACATGGATTAAACGCTTCATGATTTCGTCGCGCGCATTGATTAGATGAACAATACGTTTGTTCGCATTTTCAATATCTGTTTCCATACTAGAACTTTTTGCCTCGATACTAGTGGAGCAATCGCTCCTATTCAAATCCGCCTTCTCGTCATGACCGTGTAATGATGCGACACCTCCCAGTCTCGCGCGTATGAAACCGGTATCGACTCGACAATTCTTCAGGTTTCTTTTTGTTATACATTCATCGACAATAAACCCCGCGCAAATCAACTCATCTTTAATACCTTCTAATGTTCCATGAATTTCTTTAGCTTCTACGATCCTTTCCTCGGCAAAGTACCAAAGAAAATTGGTTTCTGGGATTAAATCAACTGTCAAAAGGAGCGTGGCTCCCGTTTTCATATCATGGGCAAATTTGTCTATCCAGGTCCTGCGCATGCTGGCCGTTACATGCTCAATAACGCTAACAGAATAGATTACATCAAATTTAACCATGGCCGAAAAAGTCTCATATGCAGTATTTATCGATTGGATGCGGCTTTCAATAACGGAATAATCTAAATAGCCCCATTCATTTAAGTCTTGCTTTTGTGAAAGGTCACGTCTTAGTGCATGATTGTCAACTGTAAACACATTCGCTCCTCGATCCGCGAGTACTAGAGGAACAGGATTCACTCCGGCACCAACGTCAAGAACAGATATTCCGTTCATTTTGTCCGGCAAGCAGGATAGTATCCACGGATACTCTAGACAACGTGGCGTATGCGCGGCAAAGAATCCAAAAGCATCTCTTGATTTGTCAACTAAAACTCTTAGTAATAATGGATAATCGGTGACAATACTCATGATATTGAAATCTTCAGGCGATAAGTCCCTTTTGTGAGATAATGGCGGTCGTTTACGAGCCACTATCATCGATATATCTCGATATTTTCCAACAACGGATATTTCCGTGAAATTATGAAGCTTCTTTAATGTGACGCTTATAGGTTCGTAATAAAACGTGATTGACGATGTATATGCCGGTTCACAGTCATATGCTCCGACAATAACAGTATCAACTGCCAGGTCACACAAATATTTTGATAGTTGCAAATAAAGATCATATGTCGGCTGATGGATTAGAACATCCAAGCAAATTACTATATCTCTCTTAGAGAATTGCATTTTACGAATGTCGCCGATAATATATTCCCAATCTGGCCGCAATTTTTTAGCCATATCAATGCATGCCGAGGTCGTTTCAATTCCCAAATAATCCACTGTAGGAAGACAGTGAGAGACCTCCAAATCACCGAAACCAACATCGAGCACAGTGGGTTGTGGGTCGTTTACCAGCGTTCTTAATAGGTGTTGTTTATAGGACAAATCATTACCCCGAGACCCGATTCCTGATCCAAGCTGAGGGAAAAGTTCATACCTTGCTCCAAAGAAAATCGAGTTCAAAAAAAGATCATTCCTAGATTGACGAAGACAATCGTTAATCCGAGAAATGGACGAGTCAATTTTAGGAAGACCAATTTTCTTTAAAAAAAGCTCATTATCTAACATCCAATGGTAATGAACGATATGCGCATCCAAATCATTATTAACATCGATACTTATGTTGGTCGATACATTATATATGCCAGGAAGTGGTTCAATATCGATTGACATTTCCTTCATAGCCATCGCGAGAGAGACTTGATCAATATGCATTGAGTACTGCTCAAACAAATCTTCATGTGCAATACACCAATTAGCCCATTTCTTCCAAATGGGGCTGACCTTTTTCAGGAAATCCCGATTAACTATATATACGCCTCCATTACAATTGTTTATATCCGTTAAAATGCCGTCTCTTCCTGGAAGAGAATACGCGTTCACCCATTTTGGCTCACCAAGGCCAGATGCACCAAAAACTTTTGATATCACTTTTGTTGGGGGGTTGGCGGTCTCAACTCGTTTCGCAGAAATACAAGAGGGTCTGGGAAGCGATGATAAATGGCGCGATACCGCCGTATCGCAATCCATCAATACAAAATATTTACTATCGAATCCATCCAATAATGAATCAAGCTGTTGAAGCTTGTTGCAATAAGCATGTCCAGGGTATCCGTTGATCGGACATATATTCACCCCTAAACGACGAAACCAAGCGTCCAAGTCGGGATCAAGATCCGATATTGTGTAAATAACGATATTATTAGGTGAAATCTGCCCTAATTTAATTAGGGTTGTTGCCCAATACTGAGATTGAATTTGAAATTTGTATTTCGAATCGACCACGCATGAAAAGACAAGGTCACTGTTCATTTTGTTATGCCTTAAACCGGGATTTCCTGGCTCTCCGGGACTTTATGCATAGGCTATCTTCATTCCACTACTTTGTCAATACATAGAATTCATTCGTTATTAAAACACTAAAGCTATATGCCTGGCTTCACCCCGGTTCATCAGGCAACCATGCTGCGATGAGTGCTTAAACAATTTTAAGCGGGATATTTAAAGGATTGCGTCCAAATTCCCTTGATATCGATGCCTACTACTTCGTCTGCCATTATACTATTTTAGATATTACCTTTACGACTAGCCCGAAAGGCAGGACGCCTTAGTATGATCAGCATGCTGGATGCCCCTTGAGGGCTGCAAGCCCTTCAGAAATAAATATCACACCTCTCGTTGATGCGCGGACAGCAGGGGTGAGGTGGTCCAAAATTCACATTATTTCTACTCAGTTTTCATATTATTTTCACGTCTCCCGCTTACAATTAAAACATAATAAATTTGTAAAGGAGAAACTATCATGATGGGTTATTGGTTCGGAGGAATGTGGTGGTGGATGGCCTTAGCGGGCATTTTTTGCGTCCTGTTCTGGGGCGGTCTTATATGGCTCGTAATCTGGGGAATAGGCAGATTAACGGTTCATAGGGATTCAGCAGGCGTGATCGTAAGTCCGCTGGAAATCGCTAAAACACGCTACGCCAAATCCGAGATTACTAAAGAGCAATTCGAGCAAATTAAGAAAGACCTTAACTAGCATCACGGTGAGCATAACTCGATTTCGTGATACCAGTGGCTATCTAAAATCGAATACTCGAACGTATACGAGGCGACACGGTAATTAACGGCCTGGTTGCCGTATTCGTCATAGATATTGACCACATCCCAAAGCTCTACCCCACAATGTGGGGGTATGATAATTTCGGCCTTCTTGCTCCCCAACCGCGCTTTGGCAAGGACGTTGGCGGCCACATAACCGGCGACGACGGCCGTCGTGGCCTCGGGCGTATGCTGGACCTGTAACCGCTCGCCGACCAGGGCAGCCTCGGCAGAAGTGATGGCGGAAGCGGTAACGGTTGCGCCGCTTAAATCCTGGCCGACAACGTAAGATCGGTTGATCTCCTGGCTGTCGATTTCGTAAGAGCCTTCAAGGATAAGGTGAATATGATACTTAATACCTTCCTTAAGGTTGTAGATGATACGGTTGAAGGGTTGGTAATTAAGCATTAGACACCTTATATATACTGACCGCCCGTAGCAGCCGACCCGGCAGTACCACCGGGAAAATAACTTGCGCTACCGCCACAATAAATTACGCTATTTGAGGAAGATATATAACGTACCCCTGTTGCGGAACCGGAAAAAGTTATACTATTCATTATTCCTACTGAACCGTAGCTCATATTCACAAACGCATCCGCAAATGCTGGCGTTCCTGTGACTGTAATCGTCATACCTTGCGCTCTAATTGAACCATTCACACCACACCAATGATTAGATGCTCCACCCGATATCGTACAATTTCCAGTGCAGCATATAGAACCGCCATCAGAAACACGTACTTGCTGGGTGATTCCTGTGCCAAATTCCAAATTTTGATAAGTGAAATATGAATTATTACTAGAAAGTAAACCTAGAGTACAAGTTCCAGCGGTGCTTTTTAATTTGAATCCTTTTAATGCATAAAGTGTGTTTACTAAAACAGCAGTGAATATATTACATCCCGTAGCATCAATAACTATATTACTAGGTGTTGTTTCATCCCCTATGATAGTTATTGAGCCAGCACCGACCATATTTTTCGCAGTTAAAGAGGTACTTATTGCGTATGTTCCAGCCACAATCTGAATTGTCACATTATAGATTGAGGAATCGAGGGTAGCGGCAGTGTCGATAGCCTTTTGTATCGTAAGGAAAGCTCCAGCGGAACTATTTACTAATCCTGTATTGCTGTCGCTCCCATCTGTCCGGACATAATAGGTGCGGGCCGCTGTAAGTCTTTCTCTACCGCCAGCACCTGCATCAATAGCGGCCTGGATCTGTGAAATAATGCCTGCCGTTACATTGAGGGTGACGGTTGCACCCACGGCATGGATGGCGGCCGTAGTGCCTTCCTGGGCACGGATGACGGTAAGGACATCGACCGTGCGGGTGGTACAAAGCAATATCTCATCGTCAATAGAGATATTGAAGTTGGAGGCCGGGAATTTAACGCCTTCACCCGCTAAAAGCGTAAGCGAAGTAGCGGCCGCAGTGATGCCGGCATAAAGAGCGGACTGCGCATTATTCTTGACGTTAAGCCAGGTGGTCATTATTTACCGCCTGCCTGGGGGGTAGTAATGCCGTCTGGGCGGTCACTGGCATTTTGATCATGGTGGTAGTTGTGCTGGATAGCTGGGCATATCGAAGACCCCAGCTTATAACCGTCGCCGTAGCCATATTTATAGGACACGAAACAACCGGCTATCATGATAAAGACGATCAGAAACCAGATATAATAATCTTTCATATTTGATGCTCCTTAAAATGTTTGTAAAGGTATAGCATGAAAGAATAGACACATGTTAAGCTTGTTATATAGACATAGAAGGGGGTAGAAAGCATGTTAGAAGGAGATAGACTTACGGCATTTGGCATAGCATTTGGCGTACTAGTCGCTGGAATTGGATTTTTAGTGCAAAGTCTAACAGGAATATCTATCAATCTATTTATTGGCATACTACTTATGATTTGCGGATTCACGTCAATGTGTATGATTTGGTGGGATGCTAGGAAAAAGAAACAGCCAAAACCTCCAGTAACCGAACTGATCAATGCTACAGATATCAAGACTCCCAACATCAACATAACCATCCCCCCATCAGATAAAACAATCTCCATATCCATACAAATCACTTAGGGAACCTCAGATTATAGGTAGCAGTATCGCTGGATTGGGGATAGACGATATATCCGGTGAGGCCGACAAAGAAAATGACATCCGGGACCAGGGCTAATAGAGACTTAAGGACCAGCGCCCCGTTCTGCCCTGGGTTGATAGTGATATTGGGATAGATGGCGGTAATATCAGAACTGCGGGTTTTATAAGACAGAGATCCACCAACGGCCTGCACGACCTTCTCGATGAGCTGATAGACAGTAAACTCGTTGGTGGACATGTTCCATTCAACCGGGCAGTTGAAGGCGTACTTTTCCAGTAATCCCCAGGCATCGATGGCGTAAATAGTGAAGTAATTTTCCCCTGGCTTGCGGGAATAGCCGAGCTTCTCAATGAAATATGAGCCCACGGCGGAATAGGTATTGACACCGGCAATGCGGTAACCGATGGATAACGTCACCTGGCTGCCGCGCAAAAGCGAAGCGGCAAGCGAAGCGCTGCCGGTCCCTATGCTGTCATACTCACTTTTAGAATTATCCAGGGTAAGCGAAAGCGTACTGGCGGCCATAGCCTCGACCCTTTCCTTAACCGCTAACACATGGTCAGCAGGCACGGCGTAATTTGTTCCGGCGCCACTGCCTGCGCTGGGTGGCGCCCATGATCCGGGCAAGGCCGTGCGCCAGACCTGGTTAGGGCATGCAGCATATAAATACGTGCCGTCACTGCAAAGAGCGAGGCCATAGGTTGCGGTGACATCCAGCGGATATGCCCGGTACCAGTCCATATCTTTGAATTCCGTCCCTGGGCGCAAGCGATAAAACCACGGTTTATTATCCTTGGTGAATGAGTACAAAGCGCCCAGCGAAGCATTGTAGGTTATATAAGGATCGTCGACCCCGAGGTTATCAGTACCCCGCAACTCGTTGACGGCTGAAACCTGCTCATAATAGGTGGCAACGGACTTGCCAGCCTTGCCGGTGCGGAACTGCCGCAGTGCGATCTGTCCGGAGAAGTCGACCTTTGCCTTATAGGAATTGATAAACTCCCAGCCTGAGAATGTGCCTGCGGTATACTGGTCGCCGTCGCCATAAACGCCACGGGCCAACCGGATATATGAGCCGTCCAGGATAAGGGCAAGCATATTCCAGTCACCATCATGATAGAGAGCGAGGGCTGAGATAGCAAAATCTCCGGATATCTGCCCGAGGCCCGTTGACCAGGTGCCGCTTTTCCTGATCTGGATATATAAAGATGTGGGATCATTGACATCGGAAGCGTGCACGACGGCGAGGTCGCCGTTGGCCTTATAGGCCGCTGCGACCCCACGCTCGCAGGGTCGGGCGTTAGCCATTGACACCCATGATCCCCATGTTGCTCCGCTATCTGCCGATTGCCTGCGGTACAAGTTAGTACCATCATCGGAAAAGATAACAACCTCCATGCCTTTGGCGGCCATGCCCACAGGGTGACCGGATACACCGGTACCCAAAGAAGTCCAGGCAGCCGTCCAGGCGGATGATCCGGATGGGGAAGTGACCCGCTGAAAATAGATAGTTGTACCGCTCATGCGGACCCGGCAAATCGAACCATCGGAAGGGATAGCCAGGGCATGGGCGCCCACGGCGGTTGAATCTCCCACGGCCGTTAATCTCTCCCATGAAAAGGCTGCCCACTGCAGGGAAGTAGAAGCCACGGCGGCCGGGTGGCCGTAGGTAGCAACCTCGACCTTGATTAACGGCTTGCGGCCGGGCTTCTTCTGCTCACGGGTGAGGGCGGTACTGATGCTTCGCATAAATCTCCAGCTCCAAAAGCCAAATTCCAATTCTCAAATGTCATCACGAGGAGTGTAACGACGTGGTGATCTACTGGCCTATTGCAAGTCCATGCAGCAGATTGCCACGTCCCGATTGCGATCGGGACTCGCAATGACATATTTATCGGTGGCCGCTATTACTACAATCGTAGGGGCGTTCCTTCAGGTGCGCCCGAGGGCGGGTTTAAAAACCCGCCCCTACGTTATTATTATTATCAAGAGAAGTCCCAATCCAATCGGGACTCGCAATGACATTTTGTTGTGCTCCACAGCTTTGTATAGGGCCAAAGCCCCTCGCAAAGACATATCCATATCGGCGACAATAATAGTACCTTTGTTCTATTCCCGGATATGGGATTTTGTCGCTACAGATATCGATTACCTTGACAATATATATATGTACTAGTATCGTTAAAGTACATTTGTCAACGCGACAAATCGATAAGGTTGAGGCAGTTGTATGAGAGTGCGAGATGGTCCGTTTGCAGTGGCCATTGAGAGTTCACAAGCTCAAAGGCCGGTACGCGCCCTGACCCTCATATCCCAATATCTTGGTGTCTTTGTTGCCCTGGCGGCCCTGGTCATCCTCTGTAGTTGGATATTCAATATTCCCTACCTGAAAACTCCATTCACCAGCGCCATGCCCATGAAGGCCAATACGGCCGTTGGTTTTGTCTGTGCCGGAGTTGCCCTCTGGCTGTTACGCACAGCATCCCCCATATATCGAGCTCAAAAAATACAGCATCATCTGGGTTATTTACTAGCATCGTTAACGGCCATGATAGGATTGCTGACCCTGCTGGAATATATCTTTAGCTGGCAACTGGGTATAGATCAATTTATTGCACGGGAACTGCCGGCCGCTACGGGGAATATATACCCAGGCAGGATGTCTGCCTTGGGGGCCTTGAATTTCCTTTTAACCGGGCTGTCTTTATTGTTGCTTGACGTGAAATCAAGGCGCGGCCATCATCCGTCCAGCTACCTCGTGATCATCGTCGGGCTGACCAGCCTTACTGCCATCATAGGATACATATATGGCGCACCCGAATTCGTGGGAATCCCACAATCTACGCTATTTGCAATGGACGCCGCTACCGCCTTCATGCTGGTCTTAATCGGTGTGCTGCTGGCGCGCCCGACAGCAACAGCATATGTCATGGTGGCCGGTGATTACCCCGGCAGCCTGATAATTCGATTACTGGTACCGGCGATTATAGTACTGGTGATCCTGACCGGGTGGCTGCGCCTACGGGGCGAGCTCATGGGATACTATTCAACTGAATTTGGCATAGCTTTGTTTTCGCTCATCAATATAGCCGTTGCCACTACACTGATCTTCCTGGCAGCAATGAGGCTCTACACTGTAGAGCGCCGTCGACGGCGGGCTGAGATGGAGATCCGTGAATTAAATGAAAACCTTGAGCAACAGGTAACTCAGCGGACCGGAGACCTCCGCAAGAGCGAGGAGAAATACCGCACTATATTTGAAAATGCAAAGGAAGGCATTTTCCAGAGTACGCCGGAGGGAAAATACCTCAGTGTCAACCCGGCATTTGCGCGGATTGGGGGCTTCAGCTCACCGGACGAGATGATCGACTCGGTTGATGACATACAGAAAGAGATGTACGCCCACCCGGAGGACCGCTCCAGGCTGATCGAGTTACTTACAAGCCAGGGCGCAGTGAACGGTTATGAGTTTGAAATTAAGAGGCATGACGGCACAAAGAGCTGGGTTTCCATAAATGTCCGGGGTGTCAGGGACAAGACCGGGAATATAAACTATCTCGAAGGGACACTGGTAGACATCACGGAACGCAAGCAGGCAGAGTCAGAACTAAGACAATCATCTGAGCGGTACCGCGATTTGTTTGAACATTCCGGCTCTGCAATTGTGATCATCGATGAGAATGGACGGTACCTGATGGCCAACAGGAAAGTGGCCGACAGTTATGGAATAACACCGGAGGAATTTGTCCTCAAGTCA